>JGI25327J35509_1000731_pt1 | contig 27318 bp, 28 predicted proteins | sample HigsolmetaAR202D_FD_35509 | JGI IMG/M metagenome (IMG submission 35509)
GAAGAGCTGGCAGCCGCCTATTTCTGCGCGCTGGACCGAGAGACGCCTGCCCGCGTGCGCGGCATCCTGATCGCGGCACTTTTCTATTTCGTACTGCCCTTNGACACGATTCCNGATTTCCTCGCCGCCCTCGGCTTTACCGACGATGTGGCCGTTCTGGCNGCCGCNCTTACCGCNGTGCGTTCGCACATTACGCCCGCCCATCGCGAGGCTGCGCGGCGCGCGCTGAAAGACCCGCCCGAATAGCCTTCCCGCCGGAGAGGCCCCGAAGCGGGTCAAACTCTTGCCTTTTTCGTTCGATTCAACGGTTTCGGGTGTTGCCCGTTACCGGGCAGGCCGCTTCATCTTTCTTGATGTCTCAAAGAAAGGTCTCGGGGTGGGGAAATCCTGGTCGGCATCATCCTTTGGTAACCAAAATTAAATAGAAATGAAGCAATCGGGTCGAGCCTGATGGCTTTCGTAGTCTCATTTCAGGCAGAGGAAACGGTCAGACAATGCACGCTTTCATCTCGTCGCTTCTACTGCTGATTACGGTCATTGCCGCCGGGCCGGCCTTTGCGCAGGCCACCGCTGTGGGACAGCATCGCGACTGGGGCACTTACAGCTACCGGTCCGACAACGGCAAGGTCTGCTACGTGATGAGCGTGCCGAAGCAGAAGGAACCGGCGAATCTGGATCATGGCGACATCTTCTTCTTCGTCAGCCAGAAGCCCGGGCAGAACGTAGCCTACGAGCCGCAATTCATCGCCGCCTATGACTTCCAGGAAGGGTCGAAGGTGACCGTGACGGTCGGCGACCGGTCCTTCATCATGTTCACGCAGGGCAAGTCGGCCTGGATGGAAAACGCGGCGGAGGAGCCGCAGCTCATCGCAGCCATGAAGGCCGGATCGGACATGAAGGTTTCCGCCGTTTCCAGGCGCGGCAACAATACGAGCTACACTTTCTCCCTGATGGGACTGACGGCAGCGCTCGATTCGATCCAGAGCTGCAAGTGACTGGAGCCTATCCGCTCTCCCAACGTTCCCATACAGCGGTTGAACGCCGGCCGGACACGCCGCCGGCGTGATTTTTTGACCAATCCCGGTACTCCCTTTGCGCGGGCCGGAATTCGCTTTTGTGCCCATCAGCATTCGACATCCATGCAAAACGGTGGCAGACTGTCCTGACACCGCCTTGGTGCACGGCGGGCGCATTCCGGGCGGTGGTCGAGGAACCCCATGGAGAGCACCCATGTCTCTTGAATCCCATCTTGCAGAGCTGCGGAAGAAGCACGGCGACCTCCAGCGCGAGATCGACGACGCCATGGCGCATCCCTCGGTGGATGCATTCGAAATCGCCCAGCTCAAGCGACGCAAGCTGGCCATCAAGGACGAAATGGAACGGATCAAGGCAGCCAAGGACAGTCAGACCAGGCACTGACTGGCGCAACCGGAGCGCCGCTTAGTTTGGCGCCGGATCCGCCTGCGGCAGCAGGCGGGCCGGAATACGATACGCGCGAGCGTGGCGGAATTACTTCACCGCCGCCGGTTCGGCCTTTTCCGCTGCCGGCTGATCGGCATCCTCGGCATCGGCGCGTGGATCGAGCATCACACTTTGCGGCGTAACGGCCCGCTCTGCCGGAAGCACGGCGAAGGCCTCGCGCTCCTCGACAGGCACGGGCGCCCGGCGCGAGATGCGCAGCGCGGCGTAAACGGCAATGCCCAGATGCGCAGCAGCCGTCACGAGGAAGAGGCTTTCGGGCCGCAGCCACTCCATCGCGGCGCCTGCAAGCAGCGGCCCCGCCATGGTGCCTGCGCCGTAAAGCAGCAAAAGCCCGCTCGACACCTTGACGAAATCCGTCGACGCGGCGTGGTCGTTCGCATGGGCCACGGCGATGGAATAGAGCGTATAGGCGAGCAGCCCGTACAGGCCGGTCATGATGATGACGATCCAGCCCATGCGCGGCGCCATGACATAGACCGTAAGCCCGATCAGCGCCGCAGCCAGCGCAGCGCCCGCCAGCACGAACCGGCGATCCGTACGGTCGGACAACCGACCCACCGGCATCTGCGCCGCCGCTCCGGCAATCACGGCCATGCTCATCATGACGGCGATCTCAAAGGTGGAAATGCCGATTTCCGCTCCATAGACCGCGCCGAGCGTGCCCCAGGCACCATTCGCCACGCCGATCAGAAAGCATCCGACGACGGAAATCGGCGAATTCGCATAAAGCCCCTTGAGGTCGAGCTTCACGTCCGCCAGCGGCGCGGGGGTTACCGCGGTGGAGACCGCCGTGGGCAGTAGCGCCANGCAGAAAAGGATGCCGGTCGCCATGAAAAGATACGGCGTCGAGACGTCGCCCAGCACCACCGTCATCTGCCCCGCCATGATGGCAGCATGCGTGACCATCATGTAGAGGCCGAAGACCGTGCCGCGCGTCTCGTTAGTGGAGCGCTCGTTGAGCCAGCTTTCGATGACCATATAGGCGCCGGCCATGGTGAATCCGGTACAGGAGCGCAGAAGAAGCCAGCCCGTCGCATCGATCCACATGCCCGAAACAAGAGCGACGATGGCACCCGAAGAAGCGAAGGCCCCGAAGGCCCGTACATGGCCCACGCGGCGGACGAGCCGCGGCGCCAGGAAGCAGCCCGCAATGAAGCCAGCCGACCAGCCCGTGCCCAACAAGCCGAGCGCGGCGGTGGAAAAACCTTCCACCTGGCCGCGCAGGGGAAGCAGCAACCCGAAAAGCCCTGATCCTGCCAGGAGAAACGCCGTACCGAGGAGCAGCGCAAGAATGGATCCAAAGGAAGAGAGCATGAAGGGCCGAGCCTCTCGAATCGGGCCGTATGGTGGGCCCACCGGCTAAATATCAATTGCGGCGAAAGAGCGCTTCCGCCGCTGCCTTGGTGGATCCCCTGGCCCGCAGCTCCCGCTCCAGCCGCTCGGCCTCTTCGCGCAGGAGCACGATGCTTCGTTCCAGTTCCTCCACGGAAAGGGTCGAAATATCCTGTCCGATAGTGTAGCCGGGCGGCCTTGCCGCCACATCGTCCTCCATGGTCCCATTCCGCAAATTCGTTGCAGGATGGACTGAGACAATACATAAGCGACCTNCCGTGAGGCAATGNAATTCCTGCTGCCGGCGGTTTATGAAGTATTGCACGCAGCGTTCCCTGGAGAGGTCTCCGCCATGACGCAACAGACGGATCTTCCCGAGACGATGACGGTGGTCGCCATCACGGAGCCTGGCGGGCCTACGGTACTCAAGCCGGAACAGCGGCCCGTGCCCTTACCCGGTGAGGGCGAAATCCTGATCCGGGTCAAGGCGGCAGGCGTGAACCGGCCAGATGTTCACCAGCGCAGAGGCACCTACCCGCCGCCTCCAGGCGCCTCGGATCTGCCCGGGCTGGAGGCGGCCGGGGAGGTCGCAGCTGTCGGCAGCGGCGTGAAACGCTGGCGGATCGGCGACCAGGTGACGGCTCTGACACCCGGCGGCGGCTATGCGCAATATTGTCTCGTGCACGAGAGCAACGCGCTTCCCATTCCGCACGGCTTTACCTTTACAGAGGCCGCCGCCCTGCCCGAGACCTTTTTTACCGTCTGGCACAACGTGTTCGAGCGTGGCGGGCTCAAAGCGGGAGAGACATTGCTGGTTCACGGCGGCTCCTCGGGTATCGGCACGACGGCCATTCAGCTCGCCACCGCCTTCGGCGCTAAGGTGATCGTCACGGCCGGTTCGCCCGAGAAATGCGAGGCCTGTCTGAAGCTGGGTGCCGTCCGCGCCATCAACTACCGGCAGGAGGATTTCGTGCTGGCCGTGAAGGAGGCCACCGGAGGCGCGGGTGCCGATGTGATTCTCGACATGGTGGGCGGCGACTACGTCGACCGCAACTATGCGGCGGCGGCCGAGGACGGGCGGATCGTGCAGATCGCCCTTCTGAGCGGCGCCAAGGCGGAGGCGAATTTCGCCAAGCTGATGATGAAAAGGCTGACCCACACCGGCTCGACCCTGAGGCCACGATCGGTCGCCTTCAAGGCTCGGATCGCTGCGGAGCTTGANACCCGTGTGTGGCCGCTGCTTGCCTCCCGCAAAATCTCTCCGGTCATGGACATGATCTTTCCGCTGCGCGAAGCCTGGCGGGCCCACCAGCGCATGGAGGCGGGTGCGCATATCGGCAAGATTGTGCTGGACGTGGCATAAGCATGAACCGCGCCTTGCATTCGCTCTTTCAGGGCACCAGTCCGGAGCCGAGCCGGCTAACCGCTTTTGCCGGCAACGGGCTCGACCGCAGGTCGGAAGCGCGGCCGGAAGGCTGCCTTGAGGAAGCGCTCCGGCATGAAAGGGCGCTGGCCTACGCCATCGCGGAAGGCCGGATCGTGCTTGCATCGGAAGGTTCCGCTCCGCAGGCGTTGTTCCGCCTGCGCGATCTTTCCGCTCTCAGGCCCGATCTGGAAAACGCAGTGCTGCTTGGCTATGCGAGGGGCGAGGCGCCGCGGCTGATGGTCCCCGTCAGGGTCGATCCGGAGCAATTGCCGCCTGGCTTGAAGGCGGTCGATTGCCGCTCCCTTTACATGCAGCAGCTTCTGCCAGCAGCGTTGCTCGGCGAGGTGGCGCAGGGTGCAAGCCTCGTCACCTGGAATGCGTCTGCCCGCTTCTGCGGCCGCTGCGGCGGACCGACCCAAGCCGAATGCGGCGGATACCGGCGACGCTGCCGGGCCTGCGCGAAGGAGCTGTTCCCGCGCACGGACCCTGTGGTCATCATGCTTGCGGTGGACGAGCGGACCGATTCCTGCCTGCTCGGGCGCAGCCCGCATTTCCGTTCCGGCATGTTCTCGTGCCTGGCCGGCTTCCTGGAGCCGGGCGAGACGATCGAGGACGCGGTACGCCGCGAAACGCGCGAGGAATCCGGCATCGTTCTCGGCCGCGTTCGCTACCATGCCAGCCAGCCTTGGCCGTTTCCCCACTCGCTGATGATCGGCTGCTACGGCGAGGCGCTGTCGGCGGAGATCCGGTTCGACGGCACCGAGCTCGAAGATTGCCGCTGGTTCTCCCGCGCCCAGGTGGTGGAAATGCTCGAAAACCCGACGGGCGAAGGCGTCTCGGTCCCGCCGGTTGGCAGCATCGCCCACCGGCTCATTTCGGACTGGAGCCGAGGCGAGCTGCCCTAAAGCCGAACCGGACCGCCGCTATCTCTGCCCCGATTCCAGCCAGCGCACGTCCTGCGGGGAAAGTTCTATGCCGAGGGCGCACAGACTATCGTCAAACTCGGAAAGGCGGCGCGGGCCAATGAGCGGCACGACCCGGAAGGGCTGGGCCAACACATAGGCCAGTGCGATGTGAATCGGCCGGCAGCCGAGCCTTCCGGCCAGCTCCACGGCGCGGTCGCGGCGCTCGAAATTTTTCTCCGAGTACCAGCAGCGCACCAGTTCCGCGTTGTCCCGCTTGTCGCGGTCGGCATTCTCGGTGAAGAAGCCGCGACCCTGGCTCGACCAGGCGAAATTCGTCACCTGCCGTTCCATGAACCACGCTTTCCACGCATCGTCCGAGGCGGCTACGCAGCCGTCCCAGACCGGGTTTACCATCTCGGCCAGGGAGAAATTGTTGGAAAGCACTGCCGGAGCCGTCTTGCCGGTGCGTTTCGCATAGGCGATCGCGGCATCCATCCGCTCCCGCGTCCAGTTGGAGCCGCCATAAGGACCGCGGATGCGGCCCGCCTGCACCTCCGCATCGATGGCATCCACGAACTCCTCCACCGGCACATCCAAATTGTCCCGNTGCATGAAATAGACGTCGACGTGATCCGTCTGAAGACGGTCGAGGGATTCGGCAAGCTGCCGGCCGATGATCTCGGGATAGGTGAGTGGAGAATGCGCCCCCTTGCCGATGATGACGACCTTGTCGCGCAGGCCACGGCTCTTGAGCCAATCGCCCAGGATGCGCTCGCCGCGCCCCGCATGATAGATCCACGCCGTGTCGAAGGCGTTCCCGCCCCTCTCATAAAAGGCATCGAGCAGNATAGCGGCGCTCGCGAAGGTGGGAAAGTCCTCGAAACCCAGGGCCACGCGCGAGATGGGCTTTTCAANGCCGGGGATGGTCCCTCGCCCGATCACGTCGGAGCGCCTTTCAAGCTTTTCGCCCTTCAGCGTGCGGACTCTCAGCGCCGGTTTTTCGATTTCGTATTCGAGGCCGGCGTCCGCGCGCCACTTGTCCATGACCTTCAGATTGCCGAGCGTGTCGTCCCAGGTCATGCCGGGCGGGGCGAATTCCTGCCGGCCGGCACGGATGGCTTCCGCAGCTGCATCCGCCTCGAACGCATAGAGATGCCACCCCTCGGTGACGGGAATGGTTTCGCGGGCACCGTCGCCGCGTATGATCTCGATGCAACCCGTCCCGCCTTCGCGCCCCGAGGCGAACCAGAAGTCCTTCACCTCGATCCGCCCCCCAGTGCCGAAGATGCGCAGCACATTGTCCTGTTCCAGCGAGACGGAGCAGGACACTTCGGCTATGAGGCCGCTCGGGAAGCGAAGAACGGCGGAAGCCCATTCATCGACGCCGCTTTTGCCCANATGGGCCGTTCCCATGACCGTGTCGGGCTCGCTGAAGGGCCGCCCCTCAATCGCCCCCGCGATCAGCCGTGCCATCGAGACGGGATAGCCGCCGACGTCGAGAATACCGCCACCGGCCAGATGATTGGCATAGAGCCGATGTTCGGGGTCGAAGCGCGGCATAGCAAAGCCGAAACTAGACTTGACCATGCGCACCTCGCCAATCGCGCCGTCACGTATGAGCGCGATGAGCTTCGCCGTCTGCGGGTGCTGGCGGTACATATAGCCTTCGCCCAGAAATGTGCCCGCNTTGTTGGCGGCATGGATGACGGCATCCGCCTCGTAGGCCGTGAGCGCCATGGGCTTTTCCACCAGAACATGCTTGCCGGCCCCCGCCGCCCTGATGGCCCATTCGGCGTGCGCNGGGTGCGGCGTGGCAATGTAGACCGCGTCCACGTCCGGATCGGAAAGCAGCGCAGCATAGCCGTGATGCACCCGCGCGCCGGGAAAATGTTCGGCCAGTTCCGGCCTGCCAGGATTGCGTGTGGCGATGGCGGCCAGCGTTCCGGTACGCGAATCGGCTAATCCCTTGGCAAAGGCCCGGGCGATGGTTCCGGGTCCAATGATGCCCCAACGCAGGCGAGCCGTCTCGTTCATCTTCAGGTTCTCGTTCTTCCGGATCCGTCACAGGTGTTCACTGTTCCGGCGAAAGACGCAAGTCCGGAATGGGGCAAGCAGGCCTACTGTGCCGAAGGGCTCAGCCTGATCAGATGTACGAAGCGCGGCGCTCGACTTCCACGCGACCGTCTACGACGCGCGCTCTGAAGACAAAACGGCTGCCATCCCGGTGCAATTGCACGGAAATGATGCCTTCCTCGCTATGCGTCACTTCCGCATAATTGATGACGCCGGCTTCCATCAGTTCGGCGAAGTCGTCTTTGATCTTGCGGTCGAAGATCTTTCGCGCATCCGGCTCGTACATCGTCTCCAGAAGCCTTTTGCGCACCATCCATCTTACGATTGCCAGTGCCTGGCTATTGCTGAACCCCATTACCGTTCCTTTCGGCCCAACCCCATTTTTTCTTTTCCTGATCAATATACGGGGGATTTCTTTGCTTTTCCTTGCGTCGCGTTGTCGCCCGCGTCTTTTCAGCCGAACACCGCCGCTTTCCGGCGGGCGGGGCCATGGAAGATCGCTCCATCAGCATGCATTCCATTTTGTGCTTGCGCCATTTGCGTTTTANCGANAAGGCCTTCGCCCCTTTCGAGAAGCTGGTCCACGGCCCACGCTTCCGTCACCACCTGGNCGCCCGCCACATCGCCGGGCACGACGGAGGGGTACTCACCGTCTTTGTCGTAGCAGTTGAGCAGGATNGTCGGGATTCGTCCGCAGACGCTCCGGCGGCCCGGCCAGCCGGGTCAGAAGGCTCGTGCCGCGCGCGCAGCCTTTCATGCCTGTTGTGGACGCCACGCGCGGCATTCGGCGCCCCACAACCACCGGGAGCCAGCGATCGCGCCGCACGACCGTGAAGGAACGATCTGGGCGCTGGGGACTGGATAGCGAGCTTCTTCTGGATTCGGCGGCGCGGCGCGTTCGCGCGGCTGCCCCCGGCGGGCCATTGCTCAACCTCTCGCTCGATCGCATCGTCCCGCACCATGTGATGACCGGGCTCCGCCGCTGGGAATTCGAGGCAAGAGTCCANGCGGGCTGGTGGTGGGCTGAATCCACAAGCCGGCCCCCACCATCGTGGAGCGATCCTTCGGAGCAGGCGGGCTTGTGGCGACCACATTCCGGCTGACACAGGACGGAATGGGAGAGGACCCCGTGGCCATAACGCTTCTTTCGGCTCTCAACGAAACGGCAGCCGGGGATACGGAGATAGGGGATCGCCTTGGCCCGGCGGGTCCTTCCGTGCAGCCTACAAAGTCTCGCCGAGGCTCGGCCGCACGAAGTCGCCGGTCTCGGCGTCCATCACCCACAGCTCTCCCTCGGAGATGTCGAACCAGGCGCCGTGCAGCGCGAGCCGGCCCTTCTCCTCCAGAATCCGCACGCAGGGAAAAGTGCGCAGGTTTTGGATCTGGTAGCGGATGGAGATGCGCTCCAGCGCCGTCTGTCGCTCGGCCGGCGTCATCAGCGTGTTGCTTGCGACCACTTCGGCAGCGGGCGCAACGAGGCCCATCCACTGGCCGATGAAGTCGCCGGGGGAAAGCGGCTCCGCGGAAGGATTGAGAGCCGCGTGAATGCCGCCGCACCGGCCGTGCCCCATCACCACGATATTCTTCACCTTCAGGCTCTGCACGGCGAATTCGAGCGCGGCCGAGGTGCCGTGGTGGCGGTCGTCCGGCGCGTAAGGCGGAACCAGATTGGCCACGTTGCGCAGCACGAAGAGTTCGCCCGGTCCCGCATCGAAGATGGTCTCGGGNGCGGCCCGNGAATCGCAGCAGGCGATCACCATCGTCTCCGGCGATTGTCCCTCGCGGGCAAGAGAGCGGTAGCGGGCNCTTTCGGCCGCATATCGTCCTGCCATGAAGTTGCGATACCCGGCGAGAAGACGAGGTGGAAACGGGGCCATGGGTCGCGAATAAACACTAAGCGGCGCTGCCGCAAGACGCTTTCGCCCTCTGCCCGTCAATTCACATTTGCCGGAAGAAGCCTCGAACGATCAAAGCAGGCGGAACGACGCTGCCTCGTTATCCTCGCACCATCGGCTCGACGCGGGCTTTCACCATCGGCAGAAGCGCAAACCCCAGCATGAAAAGAACCAGGATCGGAGTCACGCCAAGCCGCTGGGCATCATTCGGCGAAAGCGCGAAGGCGCCGCTGGAGAACCAGGCGGTTGCCGCCGCCACCGAGAGCGGCCCGATGAAGGTGGTGGCCTTGCCAGAGANCGCGTAAAGGCCGAATGCTTCCGTCACCTCGGTGCGCGGCACCTGATCCACCAGCAACGTGCGCGAGGCGGCCTGAATCGAGCCGCCTGCAGCGCCGATGAGCGCACCGGCAGCATAGAAAAGCATGTCGGGCAGCCGCGATCCCTCTCCCACTTCGACAAACAGCACCTCCGTGCGGGTGGTGGAGATCACGAGCAGGCTGCACAGAATCAGTATGAGGATGGAGACGTTGACGACGAATTTGGGCCCGTAGGCCTGATCCGCCCGCCCGCCGGCCCAGGCGCCAAGGGCGCCGGTAACATTGGCGAGGATGCCGAAGAGGCCGATCTCCACGATGGACCAGTCCAGGATACCGGCGGCGTAGATGCCGCCGAAGGCATAGAGCGCATTGAGCGCATCGCGGTAGAACATGGAGGCGCCGAGAAAGCTGAAATAACTGCGCTGCGAGGGCAGACGGCGCAGCGTAGCTGCGAGCTGCCTCAGCCCCTGCCGCAGAGCGCCTGATCGGTTGCGGCGGGGCTGGTCCGGCGTGAAGAGGAACATCGGCAGCACGAAGATGATATACCAGAGCGCCGTGAGCGGGCCGGCTGCGCGGTCGCCCTCATGCGTGGCCGGATCGAGGGCGAAGACCGGCTTCAGTCCCGCGAGCGTGAGACCGCTTTCCGGCGAGGCACTCATGAAACCGAGCACGAGCACCAGCGAGACAAGGCCACCCACATAGCCGAGCCCCCAAGCCGAGCCGGAAAGCCGGCCGAGTTCGCTGCGAGGCACGAGGTCCGGCATCATGGCGTTGTTGAAGACGGCGGCGAATTCCATGCCGAAAACAGCAAGCGCGATCGCGATCAGCACGAGTGTCAGATCCGCCATGCCCGGCACGGCGAACCAGAGCGCCGCGCAGGACAGGACGCCGATCACGGAAAAGACGAAAACCCATGGCTTGCGCGGGCCGGCCGCATCCGCGATGGCACCCAGAAGCGGCGAGAAGAACGCGATCAGCAGCCCGCCGATCCCCGTCGCCAGCCCCCACAGCTCCTGCCCGCGCGCAGCGTCCGGAGCGACGACGGCCGCAAAATAGGGCGCGAACACGAAAGTGATGATGAGCGTGTGAAAGGGCTGCTGCGCCCAGTCGAACAGCATCCATCCCCAGATACCACGACGGGGCGTGCGTTTCTCGCGGCTTCCGCTCATGGCTTCGCGGGTGGCCGTCAAACGGCGAGGTCCGCCATCAGGCCGGCGGCGACGGACAGCCGCGAAACCGTAATATCGCCGCCATCAGTCAACGCCTGCAGCCGATCGCGCACGCGCACCAAGCGCTCCCCTCCTGCCTCGGCCCAGCGCGCCACCGGGTCGTCTTGGTCGGGCCAGGTGGTGAGGGCCGTGACTGTTATGGCGCGTCTCGCCGCGTCGATCCGGTCCATCGCCTGCGTCAGCGCCAGCCCGTCATAGTAATCCGACGGCGCGATCTGGCCCGCCGCCGCTTCAATGCGGCTCAGCCGGAAGATTTCGCTGACAGTGAAGAATGCGCCGGCGGCCTTGGCGAGGTCGGCCTGCCCCATCTCGGCGGCGAGCATGATGTCGGGCACCAGGAGGGCAACGGGCAGATACGCCAGCCGCTCCGCAAGGGCGGGCGGTACTCCCTGGGCGGCAAGGGCCGCTGCATCCTCCGCGATACCATCCCTCAGGAAAGCAGACAGAACAGAGCCGAGTCGCGGTTGCAGGGCCTCGCGCGCGGCGATGAGCTTACGAATGCGTTCGCCCACGGTCCCCCTGCCCTGCCCGTTCTTCAACTGCCAGGCCGTGGCGTCGAGAATAAGCCGCCAGACGCGCCCATAGAGGGATAGTTGCGCCTTTCCATCGATCCGGTTGTCGAGCGCATCGATGGCGGCGAACAGGGAGCGCAGCTCAAAGCCGTCGCGCACCACCGCGTAGGCCTCGACGATCTCATAGGCGGGCCGGCCGGTCATGTCCTGCAGCCGGGTGACGAAAGCGGGGCCGCCCCGGTCGATCACGTCGTTTGCGAGTTCCGTGGCGATGATTTCGCGGCGCAGCCGGTGCGCGCGGATTTCCGGCGCGTGTTTCTGCTGCATCTCAGCGGGGAAATAGGCGAACAGATCGGCCTCGAAATGCGGCTCGTCCGGCAGCGGGCTTGCCACCAGCTCATCGAACAGCACGAGCTTCGCATAGGCAAGAAGCACGCCGATTTCCGGCCTCGTCAGCGCCTCGCCACGCGCCTGCCGCTCCGCGAGCGCTTCGGGGCCGGGCAGAAACTCCACCGCGCGATCGAGGTGACCCTGGCTTTCGAACAGCGCCATCATGCGCGCCTGATGCGGCAATTCGGAAAGGCCGCGATCCTCCACCATCGAGATGGCGAGCGTCTGACGGTAGTTGTTCCTGAGGACGAGCGCGGCCACCTCTTCCGTCATCGCCGCCAAAAGTTTGTTGCGCGCGTGCCGCGATAGCTTGCCCGAACGCATGGCGGAAGCCAGCGCGATCTTGATGTTGACCTCAAGGTCGGACGAGTTGACGCCTGCCGAATTGTCGATGGCATCGGAGTTGCAGCGCCCGCCCTTGAGGCTGAACTCAATGCGCCCGCGCTGGGTCATCCCCAGATTGGCACCCTCGCCCACTACCTTGGCACGGATCTCGGCCCCTGTGATTCGGATCACATCATTGGCGCGGTCGCCCACCTCCTGGTCGGTTTCGCCGGAAGCGCGCACATAGGTGCCGATGCCGCCGAACCACAGAAGGTCGACAGGCGCCTTTAGGATCGCGCGCATGATTTCGGCCGGCGATGCCGTAGTGCTCTCCAGCCCGATAGCCTCGGCGGCTTCCCTGCTAAGGGTGATCTGTTTCGTGGAGCGGGAAACGATGATGCCCCCTTTCGACAGCTTTGCCCTGTCATAATCCTGCCAGCTCGAGCGCCCCATCTCGAAGAGCCGCTTACGCTCGGCAAAGGAGACAGCTGGATCCGGATCGGGATCGATAAAGATGTCGCGATGGTCGAAAGCGGCTATGAGCCTGGTGCAAGGCGACCGCAGCATGCCGTTGCCGAATACGTCGCCCGACATGTCGCCGACGCCCACGGCGGTGAAGGGCTCATTCTGGATATCGCGGTTCATTTCACGGAAATGCCGCTTCACCGCCTCCCACGCGCCGCGCGCCGTGATACCCATCTTCTTGTGGTCGTATCCGGCCGACCCGCCGGAGGCGAAGGCGTCATCCAGCCAGAAGCCGTGACGCTGGCTGATTTCATTCGCCGTGTCGGAGAAGGTAGCAGTGCCCTTGTCGGCGGCGACCACCAGATAGGGGTCGTCCACATCGTGGCGCACCACGCGTTCGGGCGGGATGACCTCCTCTCCCTCAAGATTGTCGGTGACCGACAGAAGCGCGGAAATGAAGTTGATATAAGCGCGTCTACCCGCCTCGAAAACCTCCTGACGGCTGCCCCCTTTCGGAAGCTGGCGCGGATAGAAACCGCCCTTTGCCCCGACGGGAACGATCACGCTGTTCTTCACTTGCTGCGCCTTGACAAGCCCCAGCACCTCGGTGCGATAGTCCTGCGCCCGGTCGGACCAGCGCAAACCCCCGCGTGCGATGGGGCCATAGCGCAGGTGCACGCCCTCGACCTCCGGCCCATAAACGAAGATCTCGCGCCAGGGGCGCGGCTGCGGCAGGCCGTCGATGGCCCGCGAGTCGAGCTTCAGAGCAAGCGACGCACCGCCGGCAAAATGGTTGGTGCGCAGCGTCGCTTTGAGAAGGTTGAGGAAGCGGCGGATGATGGTGTCGTCATCGATGCTAGGCACATTCTCCAGCGCGTCCGTGATCTCCTTCTCGATCCGCTGCGCCTCCGCCTCCATGGCATCGCGATCCCGCGAGGGATCGAAGCGCGCCATGAACAATTCCAGGAGCTTCGCAGCGATCTGCGGATAGCGATTGAGCGTATCGGAAATGAAGCCCTGGCTTTGCGGAATGCCGGCCTGGTGCAGAAAACGGCTGTAAGCTCGCAGTACGGCGATTTCCGAGGCCCTCAGCCCTGCCCGATGCGCCAGAGCGTTGAGCCTGTCATTGTCACGCTCTCCGCGCCAAACGGACAGAAAGACGTCATCAAACAGGGCGCCTCCATCGGAAAGATCGATGGCGGAGCCGAAGGCGCTTTCCAGCTCCATGTCGTGCAGGAAGACCCGCCCGCCGTCCGGTAGACCGATCTCGAACGTCCGCTCGGCGATGACCCGGAAGCCCATGTTCTCCAGAAGCGGAACCCGCCGACTGAGCACCACCGGCGCGCCGAAGTGATAGATCTTCAGCGCCGCCTGCGTCTCGTCCTGTTCCGGATGGCGATGAAAATCGATGACGATGGGATTGCCGTCCGACAGGGTAGCGATCCGGCTCGCGTCGAGAAGTGCCGTGTGCGGCTCGAAGCTGTTGCGATAGCCCTCGTCGAAGCGCGCAGCGATGGCTCTCACCTCGTCAGGCGCGCCCTCATCCTCGGCCGCCTCACGCAGGGCATCGTCCCAGGTGCGCACGATGTTGCGCACGGCGGCTTCCAGCTCCTCCGTCTCGATGCGCGGCGTGCGCCCGCCCGAGCGGCCGATGATGAAATGCACGCGCGCGAGCGCCCCCTCGGGAAATGCCGGGTAGTAGGCAGACAGACGCCCCTCAAATACGGTTTTCAGGTAATCGCCTATTTTGGCGCGCACGCGCGAATCATAGCGGTCGCGCGGCACGAAGACGATGACCGAAACAAAGCGGTCGAACTGGTCGATGCGGTAGAGCACGCGCACGCGCGGCCGGTCGCCCAGCGCCAGTATCGCCTCGGCGTGCTTGCGCAGCCGGGGCACGCCGATCTGGAACAGCTCGTCGCGCGGATAGGATTCAAGCACATTGATGAGCGCCTTGCCCGAATGATCTGTGGGCGCGAAGCCCGAACGGGCAAGCACTGCCTGCGCCTTTGCGCGCAGATAGGGAATCTTGAAGACCGAGCGCGTGTAGGCCGTGGAGGTGAAAAGGCCCACGATGCGCAGTTCGCCCGCTAGCTTGCCTTCCTCGCTGAAGGACTTGACCCCGATGTAGTCGAGATAGGCGCGGCGATGGACGACGGATTTAGCGTTCGCCTTGGTGACGATGAGCGGCTCCGGCCCATGCAGGAACGCGCGGATTTCCGGCGTGGTCCCCGCCGTTTCGTCGCTGCGCCGCAGCACGCGCACCTCGGGAAAGGCGAGAATGCCCAGGCCCTTGCTGTCGGTGCGCTCGAGCGTGCCGTTTTTCTCGCCGCCCACATAGCGCATCTCGCGCATGCCGAGGAAGGTGAAGTTGTCGTCACGAAGCCACTCGAGGAACGCGATGGCCTCGGCCACCGATTCGCTCTCGAGCGGGATGGGAGCATAGCGCAGCCGCGTGATCTCCTGGTCGAGGCGGGCCAGCATCGGTTTCCAGTCGCTGACGGCGGCGCGCACCTGCGCCAGGATGTGAGCCAGCCGCTCCTTAAGCGCAGTGCATTCCCCGGGCGACATGCGTGGCAGATGGATGTGGATGAGACTGACCTTCTCCGCGGCGCGCGAGGTTTTCGCCGCGCCGTCCCCGACGATCTCGTCGACGCCCGACGTTCCATGACGCACCAGCAGCACGGGGTGCAGCACCAGCGTGGGCTCCGCCCCGCGCTCGGTGATCTCCCCCAGCACCGAATCGAAAAGAAAGGGCATGTTGTCGTTGACGATGGTGACGGTCGAGGCCGCGCGGCCGCCGTGCTCGATGCCCGAAACGCTCTCGACCTCGATGATGCACTCACCCGGCTGGTGCTTCTTCAGCGCCGCCAGCGCAAGCTCCGCCGCCCGTTCCAGCGCCTTGGGCTCGTAGCCCTGAAGGTCTTCCGCTGGAGCACGCAGAATCATGAGCTCCCGCAGGCGCTCGGCTTCGGATGCCTTGGACGCTTGGACCCTCGGCGCTTTAAGTGCTTTCACCTTGGAGCTCATGCTGGACTACCCCTCCGACGATCCTCTCTATCGTATGCCGGTGAGCCTGGCTTGACGACCCTCAAAGGCATCACTGCCAGAGCGGGTCCGCTCATCCCCGGAAAAGGTGTAATAATCATGGCCACCCGTCAGCGCAGGACCACGATGCGGGTTTTGCGGCCAAGCAGCAGCAGAAGCCGCGCCATGGCGCGCGGGGAAACCGCGATGCAGCCCGCCGTCGGCTCCATGCCGGAGCCATTCGCCGCGCCGGGACGCGCGATATGCAGGAAAATGGCGCTGCCCCCGTTGCGCCGGCGCGGCAGCACATTCCAGTCCAGCACGACGCAGATGTCATAAAGCTGATCCTGGCGCATCATTTCTTCATATCGGCTGCGATAGGGCAGCCGCACCGGTCGGTTGTAGTTGCGGTCCTGCGGCAGATCGCACCAGCCGAGATTTGGACGCACGGGAAGCGCGGGAAGCCGCACCGGCCCGATTCCCCATGGTCTTCGCTCCCTCCTGTAAAGGATCGCGAGCGGTCGCAGCACGGCAAGCGGCGTGGCGCCATCACCTTCGCGCTTCAAGGCGCTCGTTCCGCTGCGCCCGAGCGCGCAGGGCAGAACGCCGGCACCAGTACTGATAAGGCCCTGCGTCCGCTTTCCGGGTCGGGCTCGCACCACGATAAGGCTTGCTCCGCGGCCNGTTTTGGACGACGACATTTTCCGCGGACGTTTTTGGAGTATAGTCGCAGCAGGGTTCAAAGGAGCGGTCGAGGCTTTCATAGTCGGCTCATCATGCGTAGATGAGACGTTCCGCGAAAACAGGGGCGGGGTCAACGTGATTGGACGGATTGGAAGATGACGCCACGCACCATCCTGATTGTGGACGATGACGAGGACCTGCGCGCCACGCTGANCGAGCAGCTCGCGCTCTATGAGGAATTCGACCTTCTCCANGAAGACACCGCTGCCAAGGGTATCCAGGCCGCGCGGAATTCTATGGTAGACCTTGTNATCATGGATGTCGGCCTGCCCGACATGGACGGCCGCGAGGCGGTCAAGATCCTGCGCAAGGGCGGCTATCGCGCCCCCATCATCATGCTGACGGCTCAGGATACCGATTCGGACACCATTCTGGGCCTTGAGGCCGGCGCCAACGACTATGTGACGAAACCGTTCCGCTTCGCNGTGCTTCTGGCGCGCATCCGCGCGCAGTTGCGGCAGCATGAGCAGAGCGAGGACGCCAAGTTCACCGTCGGCCCCTACACTTTCAAGCCGAGTCAAAAGCTTCTCATCGACCAGCGCGGCAGCAAGATCCGCCTGACGGAGAAGGAAGCTGCCATCATCAAATATCTCTACCGCGCCGAGCAGAAGGTCGTCACGCGCGACGTTCTGCTGGAAGAGGTATGGGGCTACAATTCCGGCGTGACCACGCACACGCTGGAGACTCATGTCTACCGCCTGAGACAGAAGATCGAGCGTGATCCTTCCAAAGCCGAAATACTTGTGACAGAAAGCGGCGGATACAAGCTCGTTCCCTGATTGATTCTCCGGGAGGTTGGGGGGCCTCCCACGCCTGGGGCAACGAGCCGGGGACGGACCGCACATGGCGCTGGACGACGACATTCGTATTCTGTCCGGCGTGAGACTCTTTGAGGGCTTCACGCGCGAGCAGTTACGCCTTATGGCCTTTGGCGCCGAGACGATCTCGCTCGCTGCCGGACGCAAGCTCTATTCAGAAGGGGCACCCGCCGACTGCGCCTTTGTCGTGGCCGCGGGGGAGGTGGCACTTTACCGGCAGGAGAATGCCCGGCGCAAAGTCATTTCCGTGCACGGGCCCGGCGCGATCCTGGGCGAGCTGGCGCTGATCGCCGAAACGGAACGGCTCACCAGCGCCATGGCGCACACGGAGGTGAAGGTCATCCGCCTGAGCCGCTCCATGTTCCATCGCATTCTGGAAGAATTTCCAGAGGCGGCGATCATCCTACGCCGGCGCATAGCTGAGGACTTGCAGGCGATGTTGGCTCGCATGCAGGCAGTAACAGAGAAGCTGGGGCGCTGACCCGACCTCAAGGAAAAGCGGATACCGGCTTTCCATCCGGAAGCGGCCGCCGGCGATGCGCATGGACGCATTTGAAAAGGCCGGCACGGGGGCCGGCCTTTTCGGGTGTTGCCCGAGAGCTTGTGGTTCTGGCGCAATTCCAAAAAGCGGATGGCGATTTCCGTCAGGAAATGCGCAAGATAAATAGTTTGGAAAAGCTGAAAGAGACTTTAAGCCTCTTTCGGCTCCAGCACCTGCCGGCCGCGATACATGCCGGTCTTCAGGTCTATGTGGTGCGGACGGCGCAGCTCGCCGGAATCCTTGTCTTCCACATAGGCAGGTCTCTTGAGCGCATCGGCAGAACGGCGCATCCCCCGCTTAGACGGCGTCGTTTTTCTTTTCGGTACAGCCATTGTATTCTCCGGTATCCGGTCAAGACCCTTGCGGCCCTTAGAGGGAACACCGCAATCCGACCGATCTGAATTCGGGGCCGCCTATACACGGGAACAGGCCGTTTGACCAGTGGGAGCGGCGATTTTTCGCGCTGCAACGCGCTATTCGTCGCGCTCAGCCTCAATCCCGTAGCTTTCGAGCAGTTCCGGATCGATCAATCCCGCATGCAGCATAAGGAGGATGATCCGGGCGTCTCAATCGCCGCCTCCATCCGTGCGGCAAGGGCGGCAAGCCTGCCAGCCCATGATGGCGGACAAATTCCTGCTCTCCCAGCACGCAGAACGCCATCATTGCGCCCACGGGCCGGTAGGAGGCAGACGGCGGTTCCCCGTCGCCCCCTTCAACCATCAGGCGGACGGCGGCAAGCTTGACGACTTCCGGTACAGTCGCGGCGACAAGTCCGGCCTGATTGAACGCCGCATCGGGAAGGCGCAGGTCTTCGGACCGCCGAACGGGTGAAGAAAGCCGATCGAGGAGCCACGCTTCACCATCGGCAGCCCCTCATTCCAGGCACCCCACATAGGCGCCCGCCCGGCGCGCACGCGTCTCGATGATGGAGGCAAGGCGGTTGAGGCCCGCAGACGGCTTCGCCGGGTTGCGCACATGCGGATTGGGCAGCGTGACGGCGAGCAGAGCCGCCTGCCGCCGCGAGAGGCTTTTTGCAGGCCTGCCGAAATAATGCTGCGCCGCAGCCTCCGCGCCATAGATGCCCGGCCCCCATTCCACGATGTTGAGATAGATTTCCATGATCCGGCGCTTAGACATCATGGCGTCAAAATAGATGGCGAGCGGCAGCTCCAGCGCCTTGCGGATGTAGGACCGGCTGGACCATAGGAATAAATTCTTTACCGTCTGCATAGGGATCGTGGAGGCGCCGCGCGGGCGCTCTCCTGACAGAGCATCGTTAACGACGGCGCGAAACTCCCCAAGATCCACGCCGTGATGGAAGCAGAACTGGCCGTCCTCAGCCATCATCACCGCATGCACGACCGCGCTGCCCATCTCTTCAAGCGGCGTCCAGCGCCGGTCATAGCCCCGGAAAGTGACGAGATCGGCCAGCATGAGCGTGGAGACCGGGTGCACCGACGGCGCACGATAGAGAAACGTGAGGCCGAAGGGCAGCAGGGCGAGAACGAGAAACATGGCGACGAGGCGCCGCAGCCAGCGCCGGATGAGCAAGCGACCGCGCCGCCGCGAAGCCTTGCGCCGCGGTTCCGCACGCTTTTCCGCTTCCACCACCGGTACCCGCACACCATTCTCCGGTCATTCTTCCTCCCGGAATACCGGGAGCCGCAGGGACTCGCAATGCCGAAGGCATCCGGCCTTGACGGTGACGGCGAATGGGGCCATCGCTCGGCCATGCAAGAGATGACACCGCTTTCCTTCGATGAACTGCTCGCCGTGCATGCCGGTGCGGTCGAGGATCTGCTTCGCAATCTGCTCGACGAACGCCCACGCGAAGGCGAAATCGCTCGCCCGGAGCGCCTGCTCGCGGCCATGCGCCATGGCGCGTTGAACGGCGGCAAGCGGCTGAGGCCGTTCCTTCTCATCGAGAGCGCCCGGTTGTTCGGGGCGCAAGGCGAAGCAGTTCTGCGCGTTGCGGCGGCACTCGAATGCGTGCACTGCTATTCGCTGATCCACGACGATCTGCCGGCGATGGACGATGACGACCTGCGCCGCGGACAGCCGACGGTGCACAGGGCGTTTGACGAAGCGACGGCGATCCTCGCCGGCGACAGCTTGCTCACCTATGCCTTCGACATCATCGCCGATGAGGCGACCGCGTTGCCCGCGTCTACGCGGCTGGAGATCGTGCTGCGGCTCGCCCGGGCGGCCGGCATCGGCGGCATGGCCGGCGGCCAGGCGCTTGATCTGGAGGCTGAAAAGGCTCCCCCGGGCGAGGAGGGCATCGTACGACTCCAGGCCATGAAGACCGGAGCGCTGATCCGTTTCGCCTGCGAGGCGGGCGCCCTTGCCGGCGGGGCAAGCCCGGCCCACCGCGAAAGGCTGGTCGCATTCGGCGAGGCGATCGGGCTTGCCTTCCAGCTTGCCGACGACCTCCTGGACCTGACGGCAAGCTCCGAAACGATGGGCAAGGCGACGGGCAAGGATGCGGCCGCCGGAAAGGCAACGCTCGCCGGATTGCATGGAGAGGATTGGGCCCGCAAACAACTCGAAGGGCTCATTACCCAGGCCGAGGAACTGCTGGAGCCTTTCGGCCAGAAAGCGGACATTCTGCGCGAGGCCGCCCGCTTCGTCGCTCGGCGTCAGCACTGACGCATTAGGCGGTTTGGCGGAACCGGCACTGGCCGCCCCTTGTTTCGGCGGACGGGCTCAGCATATCGTGGGATAATCAGGGCCCTTCAAAGGCAGGTGACATGGCCGGGACATTCGTCATCGCACAGGGCGGCGGCCCCACCGCCGTCATAAACCAGACCCTTGCTGGCGCGGCGCTGAAAATTAGCCGGCGTTATCCTGGCGCCCGCGTTCTTGGCGCGCTTCACGGCGTGCGCGGCGTGCGCGACGGGCGGTTCGTCACTCTGTCGGATCTTTCCGAAGCCGAGCTGCGGGCAATCGCGTCCACGCCGGGCGCTGCCCTCGGCTCGACGCGCGACAAGCCTGACGCCGCCTATTGCGACCTAATCCTGAAAGGTCTCAGGGCCGTGGGTGCAGACGCNTTCATCTATATCGGCGGCAACGACACCGCCGGCACGCAGGAGATACTGGCCGAGGCCTCAGGGGGGCGCATCGTCTGCGTGCATGCGCCCAAGACCATAGACAACGACCTCGTGGAGAACGACCACACGCCGGGATTCATTTCGGCGGCCGAATTCGTGGCGGGCGCGTTCCTGAGCGTGGACCTGGACTTCCGCGCGCTGCCCGGCATCTATGTCGGGATCGTGATGGGACGTCATGCGGGCTTCCTGACGGCCTCGGCTGCCGCCTGGTCGCTCGATGAAGGCGGCGCACCGCACCTCGTCTATGTCCCTGAACGGCCTTTCGAGCGCAGCCGCTTTATCGAGGACATCCGTGCAACGCTTGCCCGTCACGGGCGCTGCATCATCGCCATGTCGGAAGGCGTGTCGGGGCCGGACGGCAGGTCGCTGGTGGAGACGCTGGTTCCGCCGGAGATGATGGAGCGCGACCCGCACGGCAATATCCGCCTTTCCGGCAGCGATCTCGCCCAGGCCGTGGAGCGGATTCTGGCTGAAGACCTGCCGGGAAAGAGGGCGCGGGTGGATACGTTCGGCTATCTGCCGCGTGGCAATGTCGCCACCGTCAACACCACCGATGCAAAGGAGGCCTTCGAGGCGGGCGCGTTCGCCGTCGAGGCGGTCGAGCGAGGAGGCGGCTCGGTCACCCTGCAATTCGACGGCGAGAAGACCGTTTACGGACTCGTGCCGCTTGCGGCGGTGGCGGGCAAGACACGCCATATGCCTGAGCATTTTCTCGTACCCGACGAAAACAGGCTGTCGGACGCGTGCCTCAGCTATCTCGCCCGCCTTCTGCCACGCAAATATGCGGTGGCCAGACCTTTCGTCTGAGCGATTAGCGGGCAGAACCACCGTCGCCGCGATGCCGCGCGGGAGCCTCACCGGAAAGAACCATCGGCGCGAAGCCGAGCGGAGCGAATCGTGTCCCTCCAGCGGGACGCCTGGCGAGATAATCGTCACGCATGCCGAGAAGCAGCTTGTCGAGTGATACTTGAACGAACTTCATGGGAGCCTCCAATACCGGGCATGATTTGTGTTACCCGCGATATAGGTGGTCCCCGCCCTTTCAGCCAATGGACTTTGCGTCACAGGGACTTAAACGAAATTCAAGTGCTGGCGGCGAGCTGCTCCAGCCATCGGGTAACGCGCTGCGCCGCAGCCGTGGCGGCAATGCCGGTCGGACGGCAGAGATAATAGGCGGCGCCGCTCGGATCGGACGTACCGAACGGCGCGACCAGTTTTCCGCTTGCAAGCCGGTCATCGATGAGTAGCGTCCGGCCGATCGCCACTCCCAGACCCTGCTCCACGAGCCGCAGCGCCTCCTCCTGCCCTCAATGGCGATCGTGTCCGCCGGGTCGAGCGGCGGCAGCCCACGGGCGCGGCTCCACTCTTCCCACTCCTCCGGAGAGCGCGTGTTGACGATGAGCCGGGCGCGGCGAAGCGCCGCGTGCGGGTCCTCACCTTCCGCCGCGGCAAGATAGCCGGGCCGGGCGCGCACACGGGAAACGCCATCTCATCGAGAAGGAAGGTGCAATCGAGCCCCGGCCACTCGCCCTTGCCATGGCGGATGGCGACGTCGATCTGGTCGCGCCTAAGATCCAGCAGGCGCGTGGTGGTGACAAGCTGCAGCTCGATGTCGCGATGCGCACGTTCAAAGGCGCCGAGTTGAAGGATCAGCCATGTCACGGCGAGTGAGGCGGGCAGCGCCAGCCGCACGACCTTTCGGCCATGACCGCCCGCATCGCTTCGGTCGCTTCCTCGATGCGGCGGATCGCCGGGTCGATCTCCTCCAGATAGCGCTGTCCCGCGGGCGTGAGCCTCGCGCCACCGCTTGTCCGGTCGAACAGCGCCACGTGCAGAAACTCCGCCAGGCGCCGCATTTGGTGGCTTACAGCCGATTCGGTTATGCCAAGGGCTTCCGCCGCATCGCGAAAACGGTCATAGCTGGCAGCGGCGTGAAAGGCGCGCAGGGCCGCGAAAGGCGGCAGGCGTGGTCGGTCTGGCATGAGGCGAGGATGACAGCGGCATGAGACGATTTCAAGCGAGAGAGGAAGGCCGGCCATGATCATCGGCTTCGATATCGGCGGCACCACGATCAAGGGAGCGGCGGTATCGTCCCTTGATGCGGTAGGGCCGGTGCGGCGCCTTCCGACCCCGGGTAATGATTTTGAAGCCTTCGCGGCCGCGCTACGCAGCGTGATCGCCGAAAACGGGACTAAGCCGAATTGTGTGGCCATCGCCATTGCCGGTGTCATTGACCCCGACTCACGCCGGGCGATCTGCGCAAACATCCCCTGCGTCCACGGCCGCACGATCGAAGCCGATCTCGAAAAGGCTTTGGGGTTGCCCGTCGTCATCGCCAACGATGCAGACTGTTTCGCGCTGGCCGAGGCGGTGGCGGGGGCCGGGCGCGGCCACCCCATCGTGTTCGGCACGATTCTCGGAACCGGGGTTGGCGGTGGGCTTGTGGCCCGCGGCAAGCTGATCAACGCGAGCGGCGGCTTTGCCGGCGAGTGGGGTCACGGTCCCGTCGCGGCAATGCTTGCGGGCGATCCGCCGGTCGCCATCCCGCGTCTGCGTTGCGGCTGCGGCCTGGAAGGATGTCTGGACGCCACCGTGAGCGCGCGCGGCATGGAGCGCCTGCACGCCCATCTGCATAACGGCGCGGTGCTTACCGCCGAGGCCATTCTTGCAGCCTGGCAGGCAGGCGACACAGACGCCACCCGCACGATCGGCGTTTTTGTCGATATCCTCGCCTCGCCGCTCGCCATGGTGGTCAACGTCACCGGCGCGACCATTGTGCCTGTTGGCGGCGGGTTGTCCAATTCCGAAGCGCTTGTGGCGGAGGTCGACAGGGCAGTGCGGGCGCGGGTTCTGCGCCGTTTCGAGCGGCCGCTCGTCGTCCGCGGAGCCTGCCGGATTGAGCCCGGGCTGATCGGCGCCGCAATCCTCGGCCTTGAGCGGGCTGGCCACGCGCTGCGCACGGCTTGATGCTGTGCGCGGTTGTTCCTCAATCGGGTTCTCGGGCTCATCCGGTCGAGGCGGGACACCGTTTCGAAGCAGGTGCTGTCGGGAAGCGTGGCCAGCACTCGGCTTCGCTTCCTCCCGTAGCCCGGCACCCCTCCGCGTGAAGCGCCAAGCGCGAGAGCATACTCCGCTTCATTGACAATCGTTCCCATCAGGGAAATCCTGGCGATGAAGCCCGCGCATATGAAAGAGACGCGATGCCTGCCATCCTGCATTTCGAGGCGACCGAGGCCATTTGGAACGAAGCGCCCGACCTGAGGAGTCGCCAGCTATGAACCCGCTGAAGCCAAAGCCCGGCGATGCACTGGATACACTCTCGACGCCCGTTCCCGTCATTGATGAGGATGTTATGGCGGGGAACATCGCGCGGGTGCAGGCCTATATGGACCAGCACAAAATCGCCTTCCGGCCGCATATCAAGACGCACAAGGTAGTCGCCATCGCCGAGGCGCAGCGGGCCGCCGGCGCGCGCGGCATCAACTGCCAGAAGATCACCGAGGCGGAAATCTTCGCCAACGCCGGTTTTGACGACATCCTGATCACCTACAACATCCTCGGCCGGGAGAAGATCGCCCGACTGGCCGCCCTCAACCAGCGCCTTTCGGCACTGAAGGTGACGGCGGACAGTGCGGTGACGGTCGATGGCCTTGCGCAGGCGTTCAGCGGCAGCAAGCCGCTCACGGTTCTGGTGGAGTGCGACACGGGCGGCGGCCGCTGTGGTGTGCAAACGCCAACCGACGCGCTGGCGCTCGCCCGCCAGATCACCCGCGCCGAGGGCCTGACCTTCGGCGGTTTGATGACCTATCCTAAGCCGAAAAGCGCTGCCGCCATCGAATCCTGGTTTTCGGAAGCCCTTTCCCTGCTCAGGGCGGAAGGCATACCCTGCCCGATCGTCAGCAATGCCGGCACCCCGAGCCTCTTCGAAGCACACGAGGTGCCATCTGCGACCGAGCACCGCGCCGGCACCTATGTCTATAACGACCGGTCCATGGTGCGCGCTGGCCACTGCACCATTGACCAGTGCGCCATGCACATCCTGGTCACCGTGGTTTCGTGCCCGACGAAAGACCGCGCCATCATCGACGCCGGTTCGAAGACGCTGACCTCCGATCTCCTCGGCTTTTCCGACTACGGCCACATCCTCGAATATCCGGACGCTGTAATCCGCGCGCTGTCGGAGGAGCATGGCACGGTTGATCTTTCGCGCTGCTCCGGCCCGCGGCCGAAGATCGGCGACCGGCTGCGGATCGTGCCGAATCACACCTGCGTGGTTTCAAACCTCTTTGATGAAATGATCTTCCATCGCGTCGGCCGCGTCACCCGCATCGAACCCGTCGCCGCTCGCGGTATGGTGTGGTAGGCGTCGCCCCGGGCAGGCTCACACAGGCGCGAGCACATTCGGGTGAACGGGCCTTTAGAGCGCGGCGGCTTTGGGTCATTTCAGGTTTTTTATGAACGCTGCAATGATCCAAGTTCTTGTATTTTATGAATTCCGGACGAAAACCGGTGGCCACTTTCTCGGGGAAGATGACGCGGTACTGGCGCTCTTCTTACCGTCATCCAAACCACCCCTATCGTCATCAAGCCACCTCCCCACCGCCGACCGAGTTACGATGGATGTGGCACTATTGGACCACGGTTAGGCGCTCCGCTGCTTCTGGATAACAATGCGAGATGCTTCACGGTTTCCGGAATGACGGAATTTGAGCGCCATGGCTTCCTGCGGGATAAGGAAAAAGGGCGCCCACGACGCGCCAGCTTGGGCGGGTTTTATCTTGTTGCAGGGCCGGAAACAATTTCCGGCCCCAGGCAGGCCAAGAGAGATGCGCGCCTTCAGACCGCCTGCCGCTGCAGGAGGCGGCAGAGCTCATCGAGCTGTTCGAGNGTGCGATATGCGATGCGCATCTCGCCGCCCTTTTCCTTGTGGTTAATCGTGACCTTGAGCCCCGTATGATCGCTCAGCAGCTTCTCGAGCGACAGCGTATCCGGGTCCTTCTCCTGGCGCACTGACGAGCGTTCCCGCCCGGCCGGCTTTTCGGGCGCACTGGCGAGCGCCTCCGCCTGTCGCACCGAAAGCCCTTCCTCGATGATGCGCCGGGCGAGCCCCACCGGATCAGCAGCGTTGACGAGCGTCCTCGCATGGCCCGCGGTCAAAGATCCGTCTGCGACAAGATCAATGACAGCCGGAGGCAGCTTCAGAAGCCGCAGCGTATTGGCCACATGGCTGCGGCTTTTCCCGATCACCTGCCCCAGATCCGCCTGGGTGTAGTTGTGCTCGTCCATCAGCTGCTGATAACCTCGCGCCTCCTCGAGGGGATTGAGGTCTGTGCGCTGGACATTTTCGATGATGGCAAGCTCCAGCGCGGCCTTGTCGTCGACATCGCGGATGATCACCGGAATTTCTGCGAGCCCGGCACGCTGGGCGGCACGCCAACGGCGCTCGCCGGCTATGATCTCATAACGTCCNGTGCCTCCGGCGGGCCGTACCACCACAGGCTGCACGATCCCGTGCTCGCGGATTGACTGNGCAAGATCGGCGAGTTCGGCTTCAGCGAAATTGCGCCGGGGATTTCGCGGATTGGGCGAGACAAACTCTATCGGCACCGTGCGGTCCGCCCGCACCGACACCTGCTCCTGCGCCGGCGGCTTGTCGATTTCGCCGATCAGGGCTGCGAGGCCCCGGCCGAGGCGTTTACGTGAAAGATCTTCATTCATGGCGTCCACCAGTTGACTTTACGCAGGCATCAGGCTGCCCGCAGGCGACGCTCCCGCCGGATGACCTCCGACGCGAGCTGCAGATATGCCTGGCTGCCCGAGCATTTCAGATCGTAGAGGATCGCCGGTTTCCCATAGGACGGCGCTTCGGACACCCGCACGTTCCGCGGGATCACGGTTTCATAGACCGTATCGCCCATATGGGCGCGGACATCCTCGACCACCTGATTGGCGAGGTTGTTCCGCCTGTCAAACATGGTGAGAACAATGCCCTGTATGGTTAAGGCAGGGTTAATGGAGCCGCGAATCTGCTCCACCGTCTGAAGAAGCTGACTGAGGCCCTCAAGCGCGAAGAATTCGCACTGGAGCGGCACCAGAACAGAATCCGCCGCCGCCATGGCATTAAGTGTAAGGAGGTTGAGCGAGGGCGGGCAATCGATGAGTACATAGGAGAAGGGGATACCACCAGTCACTTCACGCAAAGCGCGCCGTAGCTTCAGCACGCGGTCGGGCGCCGAGGAAATCTCCATCTCGATGCCAAGTAGGTCGAGCGTGGAGGGAATGATAGAAAGCCCCGGGACGACCGTTTCCATCGCGCTTTCCTTGACGCTCGCGCTTCCCGTCAGCACGTCGTAGGAAGACACCAGCCGCGCCTGCCGGTCGATCCCGAGGCCCGTGCTCGCATTTCCCTGTGGATCGAGATCGACGATCAACACGCACTCTCCGATCGCCGCCAGTGCCGTCGCCAGATTAATGGCCGTGGTGGTCTTGCCCACGCCGCCTTTCTGGTTCGCCACGGTGATTATGCGTGATGGCTTATTCATGGATGCCCCTACAAGCAAAACTCTGAGCCATCGGCCGCATCAGGCGCGGTGAAGATCGCGAATCTCCAGAATCACGCCGTCGCCGACCTTGTCGCGGTGTTCTACCAGATCGAATCGCCAAGCGTCACTGCTTTCTTCCAATTCCCTTTGGAAATCCCTGCCTTTATGCAGGAGAGCGCGAGCGCC
>JGI25327J35509_1000743_pt1 | contig 27125 bp, 29 predicted proteins | sample HigsolmetaAR202D_FD_35509 | JGI IMG/M metagenome (IMG submission 35509)
GAAGAACCTTTTTTCAGGCCGGAAAACTGACGCATTTCAGGCCGGAAAACTGACGCAGCGAGTCAATTCCTGACGCGGCATNCCCCGACACCGCCGGGCAACCGGCGCCAGCACGATCCATTGGGGCCGGAACAGGCGGTTCCGATCAGAGCTGGCGGAGCCGGAACTCCCCGTTGAGGGCGCGGACCAGGCGCGCGATCTCGGGGGTCAGGCAGGTATTGAACGTGGCCATGTCGCTGCAGCGCGCGGCGATTTCGCCGGCCCATTTGTCCAGGCCGAATCCACCCAGGACGCCGCGGGCCTTCTGGAAGCATTCCTCGCCCGCCGAGCCCCGGCGCAGCTCGCCGTGACGCGCCTCGCACCAGGTCATCGCGGCCGACAGGGCGGCGGCATTGGCGGCGTACAGGGCGGCCTGCCGGGTGTCGGACCCGGAGGCAGCGGCGGCGGAAGCCCCCATCCACATGGCCAGCGCGGCCACCAGGTGCTGTCTGCGGTCGATACGCGGCATTTCCCTGTCCTCCCGGCATGCAACACGGGATGGCATGCCGCCGCATCCAAGCGTACATGCACGCCCGGGCGGATGCGACCTCCGGCCCGCCCCCTCTCCTGCACGCGGGCGCCAGCTTCGCAAGCCGTCGCGATGGGGCATGCCCGCCACGCAGCGCCTGCTTCCCCGGCGCACCCCGGGCGCCCCTACAATCCCGGCGACGCCGCACGCGGCCGGACAGGACAGGGAGCCCACAGATGACGCAGGACACCACCATCATCGAGCACATCGGCAATGCCTACGACCGGCTTCCCTACCTGTCCGCGGCATTCCCGCAAAGTTCGCCCGCGCGGCTCCATGCGATCGCAAGGCTGTTCGGCCTGGATGCGCCGGACCCGGCCACGGCGCGGGTGCTGGAGCTGGGCTGCTCGGCCGGCGGCAACCTGCTGCCGTTCGCGGTGATGCACCCGCGGGCACGCGCGGTCGGCATCGACCTGTCCCCGGTGCAGGTCGAATCCGGGCGCGCCATCGTCGGACTGCTCGGGCTGGACAACCTCGAGCTGCGCCACATGAGCATCACCGACGTCGGCCCGGAGCTCGGCGAGTTCGACTACGTCATCTGCCACGGCGTGTACAGCTGGGTGCCGCCGGAAGTGCAGGAGAAGATCCTCGACATCTGCAGCCGCAACCTGTCGGCCAATGGCGTGGCCTACGTCAGCTACAACACCTATCCGGGCTGGAAGGCCAAGGAGATCATCCGCGACGCGATGCTGCTGCGCGGCACGTCGCGCCCGGACCCGGCTGAGAACCTCGCCTACGCACGCGGGATGATCGAGTTCATGCACGAAGTGGCACGGCCCGACAGCGTGCTGAAGAAGGTGCTGGACGAGAACATCGGGATGATCCGCGACGGCCAGCCCTACTACCTCATCCACGAGTTCCTCGAGCCCTGCAACGCGCCCTGCTACTTCAGCGATTTCCTGGCCAGGGCCGGGCAGCACGGCCTGTGCTACCTGGGCGAGGCGGACCTGTGCTCGATGTTCGCGTCCAACTTCGGACCCGAACGGGCCGCGGCGCTGATCCGCGAATGCGGGCAGCAGGAGCCGCTGGAGCAGATGATGGACTTCCTGACCAACCGCCCCTTCCGCCAGACCCTGCTGGTCCACGACGCGCGCAGGCAGGACCGCCGGTACAACCTCGGCCGGGAACGCATCCTCCCCCTGCACATCAGCGGCGGCTTCCGTGCCAAGGCCGGCGCCGGCGACAGGCCGGAGCCGGACGTCATGGTGTCGGCGAGGAACGGCCAGTCGCTGAACATGCTCAACCCGTCGGTGAAGCGGCTGGTGGACGCGCTGAATGCCGCGTTCCCTTCCAGCGTCCCGGTGGCGGAGCTGGCCGCCGGTGACGGCAACATGCCCGCCATTGTCGAATCGCTGCTGATCAGCGGCGCGATTTCCGTGCACTCGACGCCATTGCCCCCGGCCCCGGCGGCCATCGGCGACAGGCCCGTGGCGTTCGCGGCGCTGCGCAGGCTGGTCGCGCACCACAACGACGGCCATGCCCTGCCGGTCGCGCTGTTCAACCGCAACCACGAGACCCTGCCCGCGCTGGACGTGGTGACGCTGGCGCTGATCCCCCTGCTCGACGGCACCCGCACGCAGGCGGACCTGGAGGCGGAAATCGAGCGGGCCGCGGCTTCCGGCAGGATCACTTTCCACCAGGACGGCAAGGCATTGGATACGCCGGAGCGGCGCGCCCCGGCGATCCGCGGGAGCGTCGAGCGCGCGCTGCAGCGGCTGCGGCAGCTGGCCGTACTCGAGTAGGCCGGGACCCGGGCCTACTCGTCGAAGCGCAGGTGCCGCACGGACTTGCCGTGGCGGCGGATCAGGCGCAGGGCCTCGATCCCGACCTGGATGTGGCCCTCGACGAAGCGCGCGCTGACCTGGGCGTCGCTGGCCTCGGTCTTCACTCCTTCCGGGATCATCGGCTGGTCGCTGACCAGCAGCAGCGCGCCGGACGGGATGCGGTTGGCGAAGCCGGCCGCGAACACCGTGGCCGTCTCCATGTCGATGGCCATGCAGCGCATCCGCCGCAGGCGCTCCTTGAACGCGTCATCGTGCTCCCACACCCGGCGGTTGGTGGTGTACACGGTGCCGGTCCAGTAGTCGTAGCCGAGGTCGCGGATCATGGTCGAGACCGCGCGCTGCAGGGCGAACGCCGGCAGCGCCGGCACCTCGGGCGGCAGGTAGTCGTTGCTGGTGCCCTCGCCGCGGATCGCGGCGATCGGCAGGATCAGGTCGCCAAGCCGGTTCTTCTTCTTCAGCCCGCCGCACTTGCCGAGGAACAGCACCGCCCTGGGGCTGACCGCAGACAGCAGGTCCATCACGGTGGCGGCATTGGGGCTGCCCATGCCGAAGTTGATCATGGTGATGCCGTCGGCGGTGGCGCTGGGCATGGGCCGGTCCTGGCCCACGATCTTCGCCCCGGTCAGGCGGCTGAAGTGGGACAGATAGCCGCCGAAATTGGTCAGCAGGATGTATTGCCCGAACCCCTCCAGCGGCACGCCGGTGTAGCGCGGCAGCCAGTTGGCGACGATTTCACCTTTCTCCTTCATGCGCTCTCCTTTTTCGGCACATTTTGTCATGCCATCCATGACCTTCGGCTGTTTGGCCGGGCGCGGGGGGACCGTTAACTTCGGGTGATCCACCGGGGAGACCACCGATGCTTCGACCATTGACCGCAGCCTTGTGCGCGGCCCTGCTCGCCGGGTGCGCGAGCACGGCCGCGAAGAACCCGCCTCCACCCGCCTCCGCCACCCCGGCCGATCCGGCCCGGGAGGCCTTCGCCAGCACCTACCGCCCGATCGCCGCGCCGCCGGTGCTGATCACCAACGCGACCGTGCTCGTCGGCGACGGCCGCCGCCTCGACGGCGCCGACGTGCTGATGCGCGAGGGCAGGATCGTCGAGGTCGGCCACGGGCTGGCCGCCCCCGCCGATGCGGTCCGCGTGGACGGCACCGGCAAGTGGGTGACCCCGGGGCTCATCGACGCGCACTCGCACCTGGGCGTGTACCCGAGCCCGGGCACCCAGTCGCACAGCGACGGCAACGAGATGACCAGCCCGGTGACCGCCCAGGTCTGGGCCGAACACTCGGTCTGGCCGCAGGACCCCGGCTTCGGCACCGCGCTGGCCGGCGGCATCACCACCCTGCAGATCCTGCCCGGCTCGGCCAACCTGGTCGGCGGCCGCGGCGTGACCCTCAAGAACGTCTACGCCAACACCGTGCAGGACATGAAGTTCCCGGGCGCGCCGCACGGGCTGAAGATGGCCTGCGGCGAGAACCCGAAGCGGGTGTATGGCCAGCGGGGCGGCCCGGCCACGCGCATGGGCAACCTGGCCGGCTACCGTGCCGCCTTCATCGATGCACAGGCCTACGCGAAGAAGGCCGGCGACAAGGACCGCAAGCGCGACCTGAAGCTGGAGACCCTGGCCGGCGCGCTCAACGGCGACATCCTGGTCCACATCCACTGCTACCGCGCCGACGAGATGGCGCAGATGCTGGACCTGGCGAAGGAGTTCGGTTTCCGCATCTCCGCGTTCCACCACGGCGTGGAGGCGTACAAGATCGCCGACCGCCTGGCCGCCGAGGGCGTGTGCGCGGCGCTGTGGGCCGACTGGTGGGGCTTCAAGATGGAAGCCTGGGACGGCATCCAGGAGAACATCGCCCTGGTGGACCGTCCGCAGGGCAGCTGCGCGATCGTGCACTCCGACTCCGAGGAGGGCATCCAGCGCCTCAACCAGGAGGCGGCCAAGGTCATCGCCGCGGCCCGCCGCGTGGGCATCGAGATCGCGCCCGAACGCGCGATCCGCTGGCTGACGCAGAACCCGGCCAGGGCGCTGGGCATCCTCGACAGGACCGGCACCCTGGAGCCGGGGAAGATGGCCGACGTGGTGCTGTGGAACGGCAATCCCTTCAGCTCCTACGCGCAGGCCGAGAAGGTCTGGATCGACGGCGCCCACGTGTACGACCGCCACGACCCCTCGCGCCGTCCCGTGTCCGACTTCCTGCTGGGAGGTGTGCGATGAGCCGCCGTTTCCGCATCGTCACGAAGGCCGCCGCCCTGGCCCTGGCCCTGTGCGCCTGTGCCGGCGCCGCGGCCCAGGACCTGCTGATCCGCAACGCCAGGGTCCACACCGCCACCGCGCAGGGCACGCTCGAAGGCACGGACGTGCTGGTGCAGGGTGGCGTGGTGCGTGCCATCGGCAAGGGCCTGTCCGCCTCCGCCGGGGTCCCGGTGGTGGAAGCCAGCGGCCGTCCGCTGACGCCGGCGCTGTTCGGCGGCATCTCGGGCGTCGGCATCGAGGAAGTTTCCGGCGAGCAGTCCACCACCGACGCCGCGCTCGCGCTGGGCAACGGCCCGAAGGACATGGTGGTGCGGCCGGAGTTCGACGTCACCCTGGCCTACAACCCCGACTCGATCCTGGTGCCCGTGGCGCGCGTCGGCGGCATCGGCTTCACCCTGCTCGGCGCCGACAGCCGTCCGGGCGGCTCGATCGTCGCCGGACAGGGCGCCGTGGTCCGCCTCGACGGCAGCCCCGACCCGATCGGCCCGCGCGTGCTGTTCCTGTCGCTGGGCGCGGGCGCCTCGGGCCTGACCGGCAATTCCCGCGCCGGGCAGTGGATGCTGCTCGACCAGCTGGTGGACGAGGCGCGCGGCAGGATCGCGCCCGATTCCCCGCACGCGCTGCTGACCCCGGCCGGCCGCGCCACCCTCGCGCGCTACTTCTCCGGCAACGGGCTGGTGGTCGCGCGCGTGGAGCGCGCCGCCGACATCCGCCAGCTGCTGCGCTGGTCGCAGCGCCACGGCGTGCGGATCGCCATCGCCGGCGGCGCCGAGGCCTGGAAGCTGGCGCCCGAACTGGCACGCGCGAAGGTGCCGGTGTTCGTGGACGTGCTGGCCAACCTGCCGTCGAACTTCGACCAGCTCGGCGCGACCATGGAGAACGCCGCCAGGCTGCGCGCCGCGGGCGTCCAGGTCGGCTTCACCCAGTCCGGTGACGCCTCGCACAACGCGCGCAAGGTACGCCAGCTCGCCGGCAACGCGGTCGCCAACGGCATGGCATGGGAGGACGCGCTGGCCGGCCTGACCCGGGTCCCCGCCGAAACCTTCGGCGTGGCCGACCGCACCGGCACGATCGCCGTGGGCCGCAGCGCCGACCTGGTGCTGTGGACCGGTGACCCGCTGGACGTGGCCAACACCGCCGACCAGATGTGGCTGGGCGGCCGCGCGGTCCCGATGCGCTCGCGCCAGACCGAGCTGCGCGACCGCTACCTGCGCGGCGAACCGTCGCGCGAAGCGGGCCAGCTGCCGCTCGCCTACCCGGCCGGCACGCGCTGACCCCCGCCGTGCGCGTGGCCTCAGGGCCACGCGCACGGATCCGGGCGTTCGTGACGCGCGTCACATTTCATCCGGGCGCAGTGCTGCTAGCTTCCGGGCTTCCACGGGGGAGGAAAGCGTGATGCGCATCGGGATCGTCGTCGATTCTGCCTGCGACCTGCCGGCCGACTTCATCGAGCGCCATCGCATCGTGCTGCTGCCGATCACGGTGCGCATCGGCGAGGCGGTCCTGGCCGACCAGCGCAACGAGGAGGCCACGCTGCAGTTCCTGCACGCGCACGTGGCCGAGCGCGGGCACGAGGCCGAGACCATCCCCTTCACGGTCGAGCAGATCCGGGACCTGTTCCTGCAGAAGCTGGTGATCGACTACGACCACGTCTTCTGCCTGACCATCTCCAAGCTGCGCAGCCAGATCCACGACAACGCGCTGCAGGCCAGTTTCGCGATCCTCAACGAGTACCGGCCGATCCGGCAGGCCGCCGGCCACAACTCGCCGTTCGCGTTGCGCGTGATCGACACGCTCAGCCTGTTCGCCGGGCAGGGCGTCTCCGCGATCGAGGCGGTGCGGCTGCGCGAAGAGGGCCAGACCCCGCCGCAGATCCGCATGCGGCTGGAGCAGCTGGCGACGAACACCTACGGCTACATGGTCCCGCGCGACCTGTACTACCTGCGCGCCCGCGCGCGCCACAAGGGCGACCGCAGCGTCGGCCTGGTCGGCGCGGCGCTGGGCAGCGCGCTCGACATCAAGCCGGTGCTGCGCGCCTACCGCGGCGAGACCTCGCCGGTGGCCAAGCTGCGCGGCTACGACAACGCCGTGCGCCGGCTGTTCGAATTCACCGCCAGGCGCGTGCGCGAAGGGCTGCTGACCCCTGTCGTGGTGATCGGCTACGGCGGCGAACTGGAGGAGATGCGGGCCCTGCCCGGGNACGGGGCGCTGCGCGAGGCCTGNGCCGACGCCGGGGTCGAGGTGTACGAGACCGTGACCAGCCTGACCGCGATGGTCAACGTCGGCAAGGGCGCGCTCGGCATCGGCTTCGCCGCGCCACCCCACGCGCCGGACTTCTGAGGCCGTGTCCACGCGCTGGTACTTCGACTTCGTCTCGCCGTTCGCCTGCCTGCAGTGGCGCAGGCTCGCGCCCGTGCCCGCCGGCCACGCGATCGAACCGGTGCCGGTGCTGCTCGGCGCGATCCTCGACGCGCTGGGCCAGCGCGGGCCGGCCGAGATCCCGCGCAAGCGCGAGTTCACGTACCGCCACGTGCTGTGGCGGGCGCGCCGCGACGGCATGCCGCTGCGGTTCCCGCCAGCGCATCCGTTCAACCCGCTGCCGGCGCTGCGCCTGTGCATCGCCGCCGGGACCACGCCCGCGGCCATCGACGCGCTGTTCGACTGGATCTGGGTGCAGGGCAACGCCGCAGACAGCGCGGAAGCGCTGGCGCCGGTGGCGCGGCGGCTGGGCGTGGACCTGGAAGCCCTGTCCTCGGCCCCGGTGAAGGACGCCCTGCGCCGGAACACGCAGCAGGCCCTGGACGCCGGCGTGTTCGGCGTGCCCACGCTGCAGATCGGGGAGGCCCTGTTCTGGGGCGACGACGCCCACGACTTCGCGATGGCGGTCCTGCGCGATCCCGCCCTGCTCGACGGGGAGGAGTTCCGGCGCGTGTCCACGCTGCCGGTCGGCATCGAGCGCCCCGGCAGCCGCCGCGGCTAACGGATTTTTGCCGCATCCGGGGCTACGCTGGTTGCGACAACCGATCCCGGGGGGATGCATGCCGGTCCGCTACTTCGTCACCCTTCCCGACCCCGCCCGCGTCCGCGACGCCGGGCAGTTCGCCTTCACCTCGCAGGGCGCCGGGGGCCTGGCGGAAGAACTGCAGGCCGCGTTGCGCGGCGACGCCCTGTTCCAGCGCTGGCGCCGGACGCTGGACGACCCCGACGACGTCGATCCCGCGCTCGGCGCCACCGACCCGTCCGCCACCGTGGAAGGCCTGCAGCACGACCTGCACATCGACCTGGTGGTGACCACCACGCTGCCTGGCGAAGTGTTCCGGCACCGGATGCGCCTGCTCGCGGGCAACGCCTGGGAGCTGCGCGACGTCACCGCCGCCTGATGGCGCGCACGCCGGTCCTGCTCGCCTGGAGCGGCGGCAAGGATGCCGCATGGGCCCTGCACGTGCTGCGCCAGCGCGGCGACCTCGACGTCGTCGGCCTGCTGTCCACGATGACCGTGGACTACGGGCGCGCATCGATGCAGGGCATCCGCCGCGAGGTGCTGCAGGCGCAGGCGCGCGCCGCCGGCCTGCCGTTGCTCGAGGCCGGCATCGCCGCCGGCTCCGGCAACGCCGACTACGAGGCGGCCATGGCCGCAGCACTCGCACAGGCGCGGGCGCGCTGGCCCGGATTGCGCACCCTGGCCTTCGGCGACCTGTTCCTGGAGGACATCCGTGCCTGGCGCGTCGCCAGCCTGTCTCGCATCGGCTGGGACGTGGCGACGCCGCTGTTCGGGGCCGATACCGGTGCGCTCGCACGGGCGATGATCGAAGGCGGCCTGCGCGCACGGCTGTGCTGCGTGGACACGCAGCAGCTCGACGCCCGCTTCGCCGGACGCGCGTTCGATGCGGCCCTGCTGGACGAACTGCCACCGGCCGTCGACCCCTGCGGCGAGCGCGGCGAGTTCCACACCTGCGCCTGGGCGGGACCGATGTTCGCGGCACCGCTGCCGGTGGTCCCCGGCGACACCGTGCTGCGCGATGGGCGCTTCGCCTATACCGACGTGTTGCTGTCCGGCTGAACCGGGTCAGAAGCCGGTGGCGCGGCTGCCGTCGCAATGGACGCGCAGGAATTCGAGCGCGTCGTACACGCGTGCCGCGGTCTCGCCGGAATCCAGCAACAACACCGCATCGGTGGTGTTGCCCGCGAAGCGCAGGTGGANCTCCTCCCCCATCCGTCGCAACGCCCGGATGTTCCCGAAATGCATGCCGACCGGATCGCCGATGACCGGCCCGCCCAGCAGGTCTTCCACCGCGGCTTCGGTGGTGTCCCACGCATCCTGCGGGTTGCGCACCACGAACCNGGTCTGCGAGGCATCGGCACGCAGGCGCGACACGCAGGTGGACACCGGCGCGGCATCGATGATCCGCGGCTTCGGATCGAAACCGCCGCGCAGGCCTTCCCGACGCGCCTGGTCCAGCATTTCGGCCATCGGCGTGGATACGTAGCGGTTGCCCGGCAGCATCATCGAAAGAAACGTCTGCGCACTCTCCACGGTGCGCGCGGCCGCGGTGTCGCCGCCTTCCGCCGCGGTCGCGGCTGCCATCGTCATCGCCAGCGCGAGTCCCACCGCAGCCAGCCCGCCCTTGCGTTCCGCCATGCCTTTCCCCGTCACCTGGTTCATGCCGCCCGCAAGGCTTTCGCGTGGTGCGCGATGTGCTCGCCGATGAAGCTGGCGACGAAGTAGTAGCTGTGGTCGTAACCCGGGCGCATGCGCAGCTCGAGCGGATGGCCGGCCTGCGCGCAGGCCTGCTGCAGCAGCTGCGGGCGCAGCTGGGGCTCGAGGAACTCGTCGTCCGCGCCCTGGTCCACCAGCAGCGGCAGCTGCTCCCGGGCGGTGCGCACCAGCTCGCAGGCGTCGTATTGCCGCCATGCCTCGCGGTCGTCGCCGAGGTAGGCGGCGAAGGCCCTCTGCCCCCACGGCACCTGCGACGGGGCCACGATCGGCGCGAACGCCGACACGCTGCGGTAGCGGCCCGGGTTGCGCAGCGCCACCACCAGCGCGCCGTGGCCNCCCATCGAGTGCCCGCTGATGCCCCGCGCGCCCGATACCGGGAACTCCGCCTCGACCAGCGCGGGCAGCTCGTGCACCACGTAGTCGTACATGCGGTAGTGCGTGGACCACGGGGCCTGCGTGGCGTTGACGTAGAAGCCGGCGCCCTTGCCCAGNTCGTAGCCCTCGGCGTCGGGCACGTCGTCGCCGCGCGGGCTGGTGTCCGGGGCGACGATGGCGATGCCGTGCTCCGCCGCGTAGCGCTGCGCGCCGGCCTTGGTGATGAAGTTCTGCTCGGTGCAGGTCAGGCCCGAAAGCCAGTACAGCACGGGCAGGCGCGCGCCTGCTTCCGCCGCCTGCGGTGGCAGGTACACGGCGAAGTTCATGTCGCAGCCGAGCACCTCCGANCGGTGCCGGTACACGTCCTGCCAGCCGCCGAAGCAGGCACGGTGTTCGATGCGTTCCATGGCCTTCCTCAGAAATGGATCACGGTGCGGATCGACTTGCCCGCGTGCATCAGATCGAAGGCCTCGTTGATCCGCTCCAGCGGCAGGGTATGGGTGATGAACGGCGCCAGCTCGATCTCGCCGCGCATCGCCTGCTCGACCATGCCCGGCAGCTGCGAGCGGCCCTTCACGCCGCCGAACGCGGTCCCCATCCACCGGCGGCCGGTGACCAGCTGGAACGGGCGGGTGCGGATCTCCTGGCCGGCGCCGGCCACGCCGATGATCACGCTCTGCCCCCAGCCGCGGTGCGCGCATTCCAGCGCCGCGCGCATGACCTCGACGTTGCCGATGCACTCGAAGCTGTGGTCCACGCCCCAGCCCGTCATCTCGATGATCACCTGCTGGATCGGCTTGTCGTGGTCCTTCGGGTTGACGCAGTCGGTGGCGCCCATCTTCCGCGCCAGTTCGAACTTCTCCGGGTTGATGTCGATGGCGATGATCCGCCCGGCCTTCGCCTGCTTCGCGCCCTGGATCACCGCAAGCCCGATCGCGCCGAGGCCGAACACCGCGACCGAGTCGCCAGGCTGCACCTTCGCCGTGTTGTGCACCGCGCCGAGGCCTGTGGTCACGCCACAGCCGAGCAGACAGACCTGTTCGTGGTCGGCCTGCGGGTTGATCTTCGCCAGCGACACTTCCGCCACCACGGTGTACTCGCTGAAGGTCGAGCAGCCCATGTAGTGGTAGACCGGCTGGCCCTTGTAGGAGAAGCGCGTGGTGCCGTCCGGCATCAGCCCCTTGCCCTGGGTGGCACGCACGGCGATGCACAGGTTGGTCCTGTTGCTCCTGCAGAACAGGCACTCGCCGCACTCGGCGGTGTAGAGCGGGATGACGTGGTCGCCCGGACTGACGCTGGTCACGCCCTCGCCGACCTCGACCACCACGCCCGCGCCCTCGTGGCCGAGCACGCAGGGGAACACGCCCTCCGGGTCCTCGCCNGACAGGGTGAAGGCATCGGTATGGCAGAGCGCGGTGTGGGTGATCTTCACCAGGACCTCGCCCTTCCTCGGGCCCTCCAGGTCCAGCTCGACGATCTCCAGCGGCTTGCGCGGCCCGAACGCGACGGCGGCACGGGTCTTCATGGCGTCATTCCCTCCCGGTTTCGTTGCCGGCGGCGCAGGTGCCGCCGGTGTTGTCGTTCACTTCAGGTACGAGCGGATCAGCCCGGCCATCTCCGCCACGCGCGCCTCGCGCGCGGCCTGGTCCGCGGCCGCATGGCCGAACTGCTCGCGCAGGTGCGACTCCAGCACCTCGCTCATCAGCCCGTTGACCGCGCCGCGGACGGCGGCGATCTGCTGCAGCACCGCGTAGCACTCGGCGCCTTCCGCGATCGCGCGCTCCACGCCCTCGCACTGGCCACGGATGCGGCGGATGCGGGCGAGCACCTTGCGTTTTTCTTCCGGGGTGTGCGGCATGGCCGGTTCCCGTCATACCCGGGGGGAGTATACATCCCGGCGACGCGCCGGCACATACCATGGCCACTCCCCTGCCCGGAGCCCGCGCCATGCGCCTGTGGTCGCTGCACCCCCGTCACCTCGACCCGCCGGGCCTGGTGGCGCTGTGGCGCGAGGCCCTGCTGGCACGGGCCGTGCTGCATGGCCGGACCCGTGGCTACCGCCACCACCCGCAGCTCGACCGCTTCCGGGCGCATCCCCGGCCACCCGCGGCGATCGACGCCTACCTGGCCGCGGTGCACACCGAGGCCACCGCCCGCGGCTACCGCTTCGACCGCTCGAAGTTCGGCCGGCCGCGCGCGGTCGAGCCGATCGTGGTGACGACCGGGCAGCTGGAACACGAGTGGGCCCACCTGCTGCGCAAGCTGGCGGCACGTGATCCGGCGCTGCACGCGCGATGGGCCGGCACCGGCCATCCGGACCCGCACCCCCTGTTCCGTGAGGTGCCCGGCCCGGTGGCGCCGTGGGANCGCGCGTCCGGCTGAGGCTCAGCCGGTGTTCTGGATGCCCGCGGCGATGCCGTTGACCGTGGACACCAGCGCGCGCAGCAGCGCGTCGTCCTCACGGCCGCCCTCGCGCCAGCGCCGCAGCAGGTCCACCTGCAGCAGGCTCAGCGGGTCGACGTACGGGTTGCGCAGCCGGATCGACAGCCGCAGCCGGTAGTCGTCGGCGAGGATGCGGTCGCGCTGCTTCAGCAGCAGGATCGCGTCGCAGGTGCGCAGGAACTCCTCCGCGATCACGGGGTAGAACACCGCGTGCAGGTCGCCGGCGAGCNGCGAGTAGCGCTCGAAGATCGCCAGGTCCGACTTGGCCAGCACCATCTCCACGTCGTCGAGCAGCGCGGCGAAGAACGGCCACTCGCACGCCATCTCCGCCATCGCCTCCTGCCCGTATTCGCGGATGCCGTGCTGCAGGGCATGGCCGACGCCGTACCAGCCGGTGAGGGTGGAACGGTTCTGCGACCAGGCGAACACCCACGGGATCGCGCGCAGGTTGCCGATGCCGCCCTCGCGCCGGCGCGAGGGCCGCGAGCCGATCCGCAGCCGCTCGATCACGTCGATCGGCGTGGCCGCGCGGAAGTACGCCGGGAAGTCGGGGTGCTCGTGGACCAGCGCGCGGTAATGCCGGCGGGATTCCTCCGCCAGCACCGCCGCCATCGCCTTCCAGCGCTCCTCGCGCGGCTCGGGCGGGCGCGGGCGCAGCGTCGCGCGCAGCACCGCGCCGGCCGCCTGTTCCAGGTTGCGCAGCGCCAGCGCACGGATGCCGTACTTGCGGTGGATCACCTCGCCCTGCTCGGTGACCCGCAGGCTGCCGTCCACCGAGCCGCGCGGCGCGGCGATCACCGCCCGCCCGGTCTTGCCGCCGCCACGCGAGACCGAACCGCCGCGGCCGTGGAAGAACATGATCCGCACGCCGTATTCCGCGGCCAGCGCCGACAGCTCCGCCTGCGTGCGCTGCAACGCCCAGCGCGAGGCCAGCAGGCCGCCGTCCTTGGCGCTGTCCGAATAGCCAAGCATCACCGTCTGCTCGTTCCGGCGCCGGGCCAGGTGCGCGCGGTAGAGCGGGTCCGACAGCAGCGAGCGCATGGTCTCCGGCGCCGCCTGCAGGTCGTCCACGGTCTCGAACAGCGGGGTGACGTCGAGCGGCACCATGCCGTCCTCCGTGCAGCCGGCGATCCGCGCCAGCGCCAGCACCGCCAGCGCGTCGGCGGCGCTGCGGCTCATGCTGACGATGTACAGCCCGGTCGCCCCGGCACCGTGGCGGTGACGCACGTCGAGCACGGCGCGGAACACCTCGAGGGTGGACGCGGCGACCGGATCGCCCGTGTCCGCGGCCACGGCCTCGCGGCCCTCGAGGACGGCATGCAGGCGCGCGACGCGCTCATCCGGACCGCGCGCGCCGAAACCCGGATCGCCGAGCAGGGCCGCGAGCGCGGCGTCATGCACCGCCGAATCCTGGCGGATGTCGAGGGCCGCGAGGTGGAAGCCGAAGGTGCGCGCGCGCCACAGCAGGCGGCGCAGCGCGAAGCGGCCGGCGTGCTCGCCACGGTTGCGCGACAGGCTGGCGTCGATCAGCTCCAGGTCGGCGATGAACTCCCGCGCGGTGCCGTAGCCGCGCGCGTCGTCCCGCGTGGCCAGTTCCAGCCGCCGCTCCATCAGCCCGAGCAGGCGGCGGTAGGGCATGTCGGCCAGGCGCGGGCTGAACTCCGCCACGCGCTCCGGCAGCTGCGCGGCATATTCCCCGATGCGGTCGGACACGGCCGGGTCCACGCCGACGCGGTCCGNCGACTGGGTCAGCGCGCGCCCGAGCGCGGCGACGTCGCGCCGGTACTGCGCGATCACCTGCGCGCGCTGCGCCTCGAGCGCGGCGCGGATGGTGCCGGCGTTGACGTTCGGGTTGCCGTCCATGTCGCCGCCGACCCAGGTGCCGAAGCGCAGCACCAGCGGCAGCTCGATCCTGCGGCCGTACACCGCCTCGATCGCGTCGGCGAAGGCCTCGTAGAACACCGGCACCACGCGGTACAGGGTGTTGGCCAGGTAGTAGCCGACGTGCTCGACCTCGTCGGCCACGGTCGGGCGGTACGCGGGCTGATCGCTGGTCTGCCAGGCCGAGGTCAGCGCCTGGCGGATCCGCGCCAGGTCGGCGCGGCGCTCGACCGGCGTGCGCGTGCGGTCGATGTCCGCGACCAGGCGCTCGACGATGTCGCGCTCCTTCTCGAGGATCGCGCGGCGCACGATCTCGGTCGGGTGGGCGGTGAACACCGGCTCGATCCACAGCCGCGGCAGCGCCGCCGCCAGCTCATCGAAGCCGACGCCGTCGTCCCGGAGCGCGCGCAGCACCGCCACGAACCCGCCCGGCTGCGGCTGGTCGCTGCTGCGCTCGTAGTCGCGGCGGCGGCGGATGCGGTGCACCCGCTCGGCGAGGTTGACCGCGCCGAAGTACGCGGCGAAGGCGCGCACCACCGCCTCGGCCTCGCCCGGCTCCAGCCGTGCCAGCCGTTCCGCCAGCGCGTCCACCGGCAGGCCGCGCTCACGGCGCGCGATGGCCTCGCGGCGGATGGCCTCGACCCGCTCCAGCAGTTGCGGCGATTCCTGCTCGGCCAGCACCTCGCCGACCAGCGCGCCCAGCCTGCGCACGTCGTCGCGCAGCAGGGCGTCGGTCTCCGCGAACTCCAGGTGCTCGCGCAGCGGGGGTTGCGTCGATGCGGCCATGCCCCGAAGGCTAGCGCAATTGCACCCCGCAACGCGCGAAGGTTGCGCCCGTGACGATCCGCCCGGGGCGCGTCAGTAGGCGAACTCGCGGAACACGCGGTCGATGTCGCCGTTCCACTCACCGTGGAACAGTTCCAGCTTGCGCTCGGCCGGGGTCTGCCCCGACTCGGCGATCTCCACCAGCGTATCGAGGAAGCCGGCCTCGTCCGCGCCCTTGCTGTTGAGGCGCGCCCGCCGGCGCAGCCCGGTGGCGGAGATCTTCAGCGCCTCGCGGGCCAGGTCGCGCACCGTGCCGTTGCGGAACGGCAGCTTCAGCCCGTGCCTGGGCACGCCGTCGCGCAGGGCGTGGCGCTCCTCGAGGGTGAAGTCCTTCACCAGGTCCCAGGCGGCGTCGAGCGAGGCGTCGTCGTAGAGCAGGCCGACCCAGAACGCCGGCAGGGCACAGATCCGGTTCCACGGCCCGCCGTCGGCGCCGCGCATCTCCAGGTACTGCTTCAGCCGCACCTCGGGGAAGGCCGTGGTCATGTGGTCGGACCAGTCGCGCAGCGTGGGCAGCTCGCCCGGCAGCCCGGGCAGCCGCCCCTCTAGGAAGTCGCGGAAGCTCTGCCCGGCGACGTCGATGTACCTGCCTTCGCGGTGGACGAAGTACATCGGCACGTCGAGGAGGTAGTCCACGTAGCGCTCGTAGCCGAAGCCGTCCTCGAACACGAAGTCGAGCATGCCGGTGCGGTCCGGGTCGGTGTCGGTCCACACGTGCGAGCGGTAGCTGAGGAAGCCGTTGGGCCGGCCCTCGGTGAACGGCGAGTCGGCGAACAGCGCGGTGGCGACCGGCTGCAGCGCGAGTCCCACGCGGAACTTGCGCACCATGTCGGCTTCGTTTTCGAAATCGAGGTTGACCTGCACCGTGCAGGTGCGGGTCATCATGTCCAGGCCCAGGTTGCCCACCTTCGGCATGTAGGCGCGCATGATCCGGTAGCGGCCCTTGGGCATCCACGGCATGTCCTCTCGCCGCCACTTCGGCTGGAAGCCCATGCCGAGGAAACCGATCCGCAGCTCGTCGGCCACCGCCTTGACCTCGAACAGGTGGCTGCCGACCTCGCGGCAGGTCTGGTGGATGTCCTCGAGCGCCGCGCCGGACAGTTCGAGCTGGCCGGCCGGCTCCAGCGACACCGTGGCGCCGTCCTTGCCCAGCGCGATGACGCGGCCGTCCTCGGTCACCGTGTCCCAGCCGAAGCGGGTCAGCCCCTGGAGCAGCGCCTCGATTCCGCGTTCGCCCTCGAACGGCGGCGGCCGCAGGTCGTCGAGCCGGAACCCGAACTTCTCGTGCTCGGTGCCGATGCGCCAGCGCGCGCGCGGCTTCTCTCCGGCGGCGATGGCCTGGACGAGCTGCCCGCGCGAGCTGACGGGGGTGTCGGAAGCGTGGCTGGGGCTGGACAAGGGGATACCCGGTCGGACTTGCGCAGGGCGGCACTATAGACCGGCGCGGGGCGCCGTGGCATTCCGCCACCGGAACACAGGATGCGCGCGATGCATACGAATGCATCGCGCCGCAGTATTGTCCCCACGCCACGGGCGCCGATAGCCTCGGCGTGGACCACACCGGGGAACCGACCATGCGACCCGTGCTGCTGTTCGGCCTGCTGCTGGCCCTGGCCACGTCCGTGCACGCCGCCGCCGTCGAGCGGATCGAACCGGGCAACTGGTGGGTGGGCATGAAGCACCGCCAGGTGGAACTGATGGTCCACGGCCCGGGCATCGCCTCGACCACCCCGCGCCTGGACCACCCGGGCGTGCGCATCGTCCGCAGCGAACGCCTGGACAGTCCCAACTACCTGTTCGTCATGATCGACATCGGCGACGACGCGAGGCCGGGCGAACTGGAAATCGCGTTCCTGCGCGACGCCCAGGTGGTCGCACGCCACCCGTGGCGGCTGGAGGCCCGTGAACCGGCGCCGGGGCGCGGCTTCGACGCACGTGACGCCATCTACCTCGTCACACCGGACCGCTTCGCCAACGGCGACCCGTCCAGCGACAGCGTGCCCGGGATGCGCGAGGCGGCCGACCGCGCCGATCCCTACGGGCGCCACGGCGGCGACATCGCCGGCCTGCGCCGGCACCTGGACTACATCGCGGGCCTCGGCTTCACCATGCTCTGGCCGACGCCACTGCTGGAGAACGACCAGGACCAGCAGAGCTACCACGGCTACGCGATCACCGACCTGTACCGGATCGACCCGCGCTTCGGCAGCAACGAGGACTTCCGCGCGCTCGCGCGCGAGGCCCGCGAACGCGGCATCGGCCTGGTCATGGACGTGGTGCTCAACCACATCGGCGCCGGGCACTGGTGGATGCGCGACCTGCCCGGCCGGGACTGGATCAACCACGGCGGGCGCTTCGTTCCCACCAACCACCGCCGCACCACCATCCAGGATCCGCACGCCGCGCCGGAGGACCGCGCCGGCTTCACCGACGGCTGGTTCGTCGAGGCCATGCCCGACCTCAACCAGCGCAACCCGCACGTGGCCCGCTACCTGATCCAGAACACGCTGTGGTGGATCGAATACGCGGGCCTTGCCGGCATCCGCGAGGACACCTTCGGCTACGCCGACGCGGATTTCCTCTCCGCATGGGCGAAGGCGGTGATGGAGGAGTACCCGGACTTCGCCATGGTCGGCGAGGAATGGAGCCCGAACCCTGCGATCGTCGCCCACTGGCAGCGCGGCAAGGCCAACCGCAGCGGCCATGTGCCGCACATGACCGGTATGATCGACTTCCCGGTGCACATCGCGCTGCGCGAGGCGCTGGTCCGGCCCGACACCCGGGAAAGCGTCTGGATGCCGCTGTACGAGATGCTGGCCTGCGACTTCCTGTACCCGGACCCGGACGCGCTGGTGGTGTTCGCCGAGAACCACGACACCCCCCGGCTGCTGGCGCACGTGGACGGCGATACGGGGCTGTGGAAGCTGGGCATCGCCTTCATCGCCACCACCCGCGGCATCCCGCAGTTCTACTACGGCTCGGAAGTGCTGCTGCGCGGGCCGAAGGAGCGCCACGACGGGCTGCTGCGCGCCGACATGCCCGGAGGCTGGGAAGGCGATGCCGCCAGCGCCTTCACCGGCAGGGGCCTGTCGGCGCAGCAGCGCGAGGCGCAGGACTTCGTGCGCACCCTGTTCAACTGGCGCCGGCGCACGCCGGTCGTGCAGACCGGCAAGCTGACCCATTACGCGCCGGAAGGCGGCGTGTACGTGTACTTCCGCCACGATGGCCGGGACACGGTGATGGTGGCCCTCAATCGCAACGGCGCCGAGACCCCGCTGGCCCTCGGCCGCTTCACCCGCTTCCTCGGCGCCGCGCGCTCGGCCACCGACGTGCTGACAGGGCGCCGGGTGGAGCTGGGGGATACGCTCCTGCTGCCGGCGAGGGCGCCGCTGATCCTCCAGCTCGAGTAGGCCCCGCGCGGACGCGGCTGGTTCGCATTTCGCCATCGCGCCCGGGACCGTTCCAGAATGTGCCCGGTCCCGGCAGGAGAACACGCATGGCCAGCCGCAACCCCGGACTCCACCGCAGCCACCGCGCCGGCTGGCTGCGCGCCGCGGTGCTCGGTGCCAACGACGGCATCGTCTCGGTCGCCGGCGTGGTCGTCGGCATCGCGGCCGCCAGCGCGAGCCACGAGACCGTCCTGGCCACCGGCGTGGCCGCGACCGTGGCCGGCGCCTTCTCGATGGCCGCCGGCGAGTACGTCTCGGTGAAGTCGCAGGCCGACACCGAGGCCGCCGACCTCGACATCGAGCGCCGCGAACTGCGCGAGGATCCCCAGGCCGAGCTGGAGGAACTGGCCGCGATCTACCGCCAGCGCGGCCTGGAACCGGAACTGGCGCGGACCGTCGCCGAGCAGCTCACCCGCCACGATGCGCTCGCCGCCCATGCCCGCGACGAACTCGGGATCACCGAGGAACTGCGGGCACGGCCGGTGCAGGCGGCGATGTCCTCCGCCGCCGCCTTCTGTGCCGGCGCCGCCCTGCCGGTGCTCGCGGCGCTGCTGGCCCCGCGCGCGTACGTGGAGGTGGTGGTTTCCGCGGCCACGGTGGCCGGGCTGCTGATCTCGGGCGCTGCGGCGGCAAAACTGGGCGGCGCGCCGGTGCTGCGCGGCGCGCTGCGCGTCGGGTTCTGGGGCGTGCTGGCGATGGTGGCCGCGTCGGCGGTCGGCCGCCTGTTCGACGTCGCCGCCTGATTACAGCGGCCGCACGTAGACCTGGAACGCCAGGTCGCGCACGCCCGTCCCGCCGCTGCCACCCAGTTCGACCCAGACGGGCGGATTGGGCGCGGCGATGTACCAGGCCTTGCCGGCAGCGTAGGTGTCGCCGTCCGGCCCGGCATAGACCCCGCAACTGCCCTTGCCCTTGATCCTCAGGACCACCGCGTAGGTGCCCGTCCCGAGCAGGGGCGGATGCGTGAACTCGACCATGCGCATGCCCACCGCCGGCAGGGGAACCGAAGTGAACAGCGTGCCCGGCAGTTCCTCGTACGCCAGCACGCTGCCGTTGGGCGCGCCGGACTTGTCGACCTTTTCGATGGTGACCCGCACGCCGGCCGTCGGCTGGCAGGTGACCGGCACCATCACGTGGCTGAGGTAGCCCGTGGTCGAGAGGGTGAATGTCTGGGCCAGCTGCTGCGACGAGGCCCCGCCCAGCGCGAGGGTGGACGAGGCATTGATGCCGGGCTGTTCGGCGGCCAGACGGGGATGCACCGCGCCCGCGGTGCCGGTCGCGAGCAGGAGGGCCAGGCCGGCCACGATCCGCTTGTCCATGGGTTCCACCTGTTCCGGCAGCGGGATGCCGCCTTCCATGCGGGCATACGCAGGAACCGGCCGGGAACTGCCACCTACAGCCCGAGCCAGCCGGCGACCACGGCGCGGGCCTCCTCCACCCCGAGCTTCGACTCGGCCGAGAACGCCTGCACCCCGATCCCGCCACCGGAAGACTCCAGCTCCCGGCGGACCGCCAGCACCGCGGCTGTCGCGGCCCCGCGCGAGAGCTTGTCGGCCTTGGTCAGCAGGACGTGCGCGGGCAGGCCACGGCGCACGGCGTAGTCGAGCATCTGCCGGTCGTAGTCCTTCAGCGGGTGGCGGATGTCCATCACCACCACCAGCCCGCGCAACGAGGCCCGGTTGCGGAAATAGCCGTCGATGAAGGACTGCCAGTGCGCCTGCAGCGCCTGCGGCACCTTCGCGTAGCCGTAGCCCGGCAGGTCCACGAGGTAGCGGCCCGGGGACTGGGGCAGTTCGAAGTACACCAGCTGCTGGGTGCGCCCCGGGGTCTTGGACACGCGCGCGAGCGCGTTCTGCCGGCACAACGCGTTGAGCGCGCTGGACTTGCCGGCGTTGGAGCGGCCGGCGAAGGCGACTTCCGCGCCATCGTCGGGCGGCAGCTGCTTCACGGTGTGGGCGGCCAGCAGGTAGCGGGCGCGTTCGAGGGGATTGCTCATGGCTTCCCGGGGGCGGGCAAGGGCGGATAGCTTCCCACACCCGGGGCGCCGCCCGCGGCGGTTTGACCGTTTCCGGGACGGAAACGATAATTCCGGGCCTTGCGGCCGCTTCCGGCGTGCCGCGCACCAGATTCACGGAGCCAAAGCAGATGCGCCACGTTCGCGCTTACGCCTTTGCCGGTTTCGCCGCCCTCGTGGCCGGCGCGGTTGCCTTCGCCCAGACCACGGTCGAACCCCTGCAGGACAATCCGCCGGTCGACGCCGCGCCGCTGGATGCGGACATCCTCGCGGCCGTCGAGCAGGCCCGGCCCGGCGACCCGCAGCGGGGCGCGACCCTGGCCGGCGCCTGCGCCGCCTGCCACGGCCTGGACGGCAACGCCGAGGCCGATCCCAGCCTGTACCCGCGCATCGCCGGCCAGAGCGAGCGCTACATCGCCCGCCAGCTCGCGCTGTTCAAGAGCGGCCAGCGCCAGAACGCGATCATGGCCCCGTACGCCGAGCCGCTGAGCGCGCAGGACATGCGCGACCTGGGTGCCCACTTCGCCTCGCAGACCTCCGGCGCCGGCCTGGCCGACGATGCCGAGGTCACCGAGGGCCCGTACGCGGGCATGAAGTTCTACGAGATCGGCCAGAAGCTCTTCCGCGGCGGCGACGCCTCCCGCGGCATCCCGGCCTGCCTGGCCTGCCACGGCCCCGCCGGCCAGGGCAACCCGGGCCCGGCCTACCCGCACGTGGCCGGCCAGCAGTCCTGGTACACCGCGCGCCGCCTGCAGGAGTACCGCGCCGGCACCACCCAGGAGCAGGACCGCCACCTGTTCGACATCATGGCCGAAGTGGCCCGGAACCTGACCGACGAGGAGATCCAGGCGCTGGCCAGCTACATGCAGGGCCTGCATCCGCGTCCGGACGCGAAGACCCGGGCCGCGATCGAGGCCGCGGCGAAGGCGTCGTCCGCGCAGGATGCCGCGCCCGCGGAGGCCGCGGCGCCCTGACAGGATGCCTGACGCGGCCCGGCCCTCCGGCCGGAACCCTTGAACCAGAACGCCGGCGCGGCCATCCTGCGCCGGCGTTTTCTTTTTTCCCCGACACAACGCCGATGAACACACGCCTGACCGCGCTCCTGTTCGCGCTGTTCCTGCTCCTGCCGGGCGTGGCCACCGCGCAGCACCACGGCCACGACCACGGCCCGGGCGATGGCTACGAAGTCATCGCGGATGGCATGCGGCTGGCGCCGCCCGACGGGAAGATCGAGGTGGTCGAGGTCTTCGCCTACACCTGCGGGCACTGCAACAACTTCCAGCCGCTGGTGGACGAGTGGCTGCGCAGGCTGCCGGCGGATGTGCGCTTCGCCTACCTGCCCGCCGCGTTCGACCCGAACGACGCCTACGCCCGCAGCTATTTCGCCGCCGAGGCGCTGGGCCTGCTGAAGCGGACCCACCACGAGACCTTCGCCGCGATCCACCGCACCCAGGCCCTGCCGCCGCGCGGCGCCACCCACGTCGAAATGGCGACGTTCGCCGCCGGGCTCGGCGCCGACCGCGAGCGCTTCCTGGCCGCGATGACCAGCCCCGAGACCGACCGGCGGATGGCCCACGCGCGCGAATTCGCCGTGCGCAACGGCGTGTTCGGCACGCCGACGCTGGTGATCAACGGCAGGTACCGGGTGCAGGGCCGCACCTTCGCCGAGACCCTGCGCATCGCCGACGAGCTGATCGCGCGCGAACGGGCCGGCCATTGATTCATGCCGCGCCCGCTATCCTTGCCCCATCCGCTTTCCCCATTCGCACAGGACCAACCGCATGCCCCTGCGCCACGCCCTGATCCCCGTACTGCTGTCCCTGCTGCTGGCCGCCTGCGGCAAGCAGGCACCTGAAGCCCCGGCCGAGCCGGCCGTGCCCGCGCCTGGCGCCGACGTCCCGGCCGGCGATGCCGCCGGCGAAACCACTCCGGCCGGGACTCCCGGCGCGCCCGGGGAAGCCGCGCCGGAGGCGCCCGCCGCCGGCCAGGAAGCCCCTGCGGACAGCAGCAGCGCCCCCGCGCCGGCCACGGCGCTCCCGCCGCCGACCGAGGTCCCGGGCCTGGTCCGTGGCCGCGACTACGAGATCATCCCGAACGGCCAGCCGTTCACCACCGGCAACGGCATNGAGGTCGCCGAGGTCTTCGCCTACTGGTGCGGCCATTGCGCCCAGTTCGACCCGCTGGTGAAGGCATGGAAGGCGCGGCAGCCGGCCGACGTGCGCTTCACCTACGTGCCAGCGGTGTTCAACCCGCAGGACAACTATCCGCGCGCGTTCTACGCCGCCGCCGCGATGGGCCTGGCCGACAAGGTCCACGACGCGCTGTTCCGCGCCATCCACATCGAGCGCAGCCTGCGTCCCAACGCCAGCGCGCAGGACCTGGCGGCGTTTCTGGCCAGGTTCGGCGTCTCCGCCGACCAGGCGCTCAGCACGATGGGCAGCTTCGCGGTGAACGCCAACATCGGCCGCGCCCGCCAGTTCGCGGTCCGCAGCGGCGTGGAGGCCACGCCCACCCTGGTGGTCAACGGCCGTTACCGCGTGATCGGCACCAGCCACGAGAACCAGCTGCAGATCGCCGATCGCCTGGTCGCGCACGAACGCGAGGCCGCGGCGCGGTGATCCCGCGGTTGCAGGCATGCCGACCCGGCTGAAGCTGTTGAGTGCGAACATCCAGGCCGGCACCAGCACACGCCGCTACAGCGACTATGCCACCCGCAGCTGGTCGCACGTGCTGCCGGCCGGGGGCAAGCGCGACGCGCTCGACGCGATCGCGCGGCTGGCGCGCGAGCACGACATCGTCGGCCTGCAGGAAAGCGACCCCGGCAGCTGGCGGTCCGGCTTCACCAACCAGACCCACTACCTGGCCGAGCGCGGCGGCTTCGACTTCTGGGCCCACCAGCCCAACCGCCGCGTCGGCACCCTGGCCTCCAGCGCCAACGCCCTGCTGAGCAAAATCCAGCCGGTCGAGGTCATCGAGCACCCGCTGCCGGGGCGGATCCCCGGGCGCGGCGTGCTGGTCGCCCGCTTCGGCGAGGGTGGCGCCGGCCTGACCGTGGCGGTCGCGCACCTGTCCCTGGGCGCGCAGTCGCGTCGCTCGCAGCTGGCCTTCATCGCCGAGCTGCTGCACGACCATCCGCACGCGGTGCTGATGGGCGACTTCAACTGCCGGCACGACCAGCCGGAGATGGAGATCCTCTACCGCGGGACCCGGCTGCAGCCCCCGGCGTGCCCGCCACACACCTTCCCCAGCTGGAGGCCGCAGCGCGCGATCGACCACATCCTGACCACTTCGGCGCTGCGCTGCGAGGGCATGCGCGCGCTGCCGGCGGCCCGCTCCGACCACCTCGCGCTCTCGGCCGTGCTCGAGGTGCCGGACGAGGCGCTGGTACGCCAGCCCGGGCAGGCCTAGGATGGCTTCCCCCGGGACCACGGAGCTGGACATGCGCATACGCCCGATCTTCCGCTGGCCGGCCTGGCTGCTGGCGCTGGCACTGGCGGTGCTGGCCGGCTGCGCCGGCAACAGGCAATTGTCCGCACTGGAGCAGGCGCAGCATGCCTGGTCGGCCGCGATCCGCTGGAGCGATTTCGAGGGCGCGCTCGCCTTGGTGGATCCCGGGGTCCGGGCCGCACGGCCGGTCTCCGCCCTGGAGCTGGAGCGCTACCGGCAGGTGCAGGTGTCCCAGTACCGCGAGCTGTCCTCGCGCGCCGGCGAGACCGAGGCCGTGCGCGTGGTCGAGATCGGCGTGATCAACCGCCACACCATGGCCGAGCGCACCACCCGTTACACCGAGCGCTGGCGCTACGACGCGCAGGCCGGGCGCTGGTGGCTGATCAGCGGCCTGCCGGACTTCTGGGCGGGCGAATGAGCCCGCCCGCGGGCTGTGCGACAATCCCCGCCCGCCGTTGAACCCGCAATTGCCGTGAATCTCGAAGAACTGCTGGCCTTCCTCGGCCGACACCCCATGCTCTCGCTGGCCCTCGCGGGCATCACCGCGGCCATCGTCTACACCGAGCTTGCCCGCCTGTTCCGCGGCTTCAAGGCACTGCGCCCGGCCGAGCTGACCCTGCTGATGAACCGTGAGAACGCCCTGGTGGTGGACCTGCGCCCCATCGCCGACTTCGACAAGGGCCACATCCCCGGCTCGAAGAACGTGCAGATGAGCCAGTTCGACCCCGAGAACCGGCATCTGGCGCCTGCCAAGGGCCTGCCGGTGGTGCTGGTCTGCAAGACCGGCATCACCGCCTCCGAGGCCGCCCGGCGCCTGAAGAAGGCCGGCTTCGAGCGCGTCTACGTGCTCGACGGCGGCATCGCCGGCTGGCAGCAGGCCGACCTGCCGCTGGTCAGGGGCCGGGGCTGAGCCCCCCGGGATGTCATAATTGCCGACTTCACCCCATATCACTCCCCGGAGTAGCCAGATGTCCGAGCAAGCCCCCAACGGCGCCGCCACGCCGGAAGGCACCCCCCAGCAGCCCCCCGTGTTCACGGTCGAGAAGATCTACGTCAAGGACGTCTCGTTCGAGTCGCCCAAGGCGCCGTTCGTCTTCAATGAACAGGGCCAGCCGCAGATCAACATGAACCTCAACCAGCGCGTCCAGCGCCTGGGCGAGACCACCTTCGAGGTGGTGCTCGGCATCACCCTGACCTGCTCCGTGGGCGAGGGCGAGAACAATGCCGTGTGGGTGACGGAAGTGCAGCAGGCGGGCGTGTTCCGCCTGGCCGGCCTGGAGCCGCAGGTCGCCGACGCCCTGCTCGGCACCCAGTGCCCGAACGTGCTGTACCCGTATGCGCGCCAGCTGATCTCCGAGCTGATCCAGGCCGGCGGCTTCGCGCCGTTCCTGCTGCAGCCGATCAACTTCGACGCGCTCTACGCCGAATCCCTGCGCCAGCGCCAGCTGCAGATGCAGCAGGAGCAGCAACAGCAGCAGGGCTCCGGCGACGGCGACCTGGCCAGCAGCGGGACCGCGGGCAACGCCTGAGCGGGCCATGGCGATACCGACCGGACCGGTCGCGGTCCTCGGCGCGGGGTCCTGGGGCACCGCGCTCGCCGCGCTGATCGCACGCCACGGTTTCCCCACGGTGCTGTGGGGCCGGGACCCGGCGGTCATCGCGGCGATCGACGGCCGGCACGAGAATCCGCGCTACCTCCCGGGCATCCCCCTGCCCGAAGGCCTGCGTGCCACCACCGGCCTGGCCGCCGCCCTGCGCGACGCGGGCCTGGTGCTGGTGGCGGTGCCCTCGCACGCGTTCGGCGAAACCCTGCGCGCGCTGGCCCCGCTGCGCCCGCCGCACGCGGGCGTGGCCTGGGCGACCAAGGGCTTCGAGCCCGGGACCGGTCGGTTCCTGCACGAGGTCGCGGCCGAGGCGCTCGGCCCCGGCGTGCCGCTGGCCGTCGTCACCGGCCCCTCGTTCGCGAAGGAAGTGGCGCAGGGCCTGCCGACCGCGTTGACCGTGCACGGCGACGATGCCGCCTTCGTGCAGTCGGTCGCCGACGTGCTCCACGGCCCCTCGTTCCGCGCCTACACCGGCAACGACATCCGCGGCGCCGAGCTGGGCGGCGCGATGAAGAACGTGCTGGCGGTCGCCACCGGCGTGGCCGACGGCATGTCGCTCGGCCTCAATGCCCGCGCCGGGCTGATCACCCGCGGCCTCAACGAGATGCTGCGGCTCAACGCCGCCATGGGCGGGCGGCCGGAAACATTGATGGGCCTGGCCGGCCTGGGTGACCTGGTGCTCACCTGCACCGGCGACCTGTCGCGCAACCGGCGCCTGGGCCTCGCCCTCGGCCGCGGCCAGAGCATCGACGAGGCGGTGCGCGGGATCGGCCAGGTGGTCGAATCGATCCAGACCGCGGACGAGGTCATGCGCCTGGCCGAACGCCATGGCGTGGACCTGCCGATCGCGCGCAACGTGCGCGACGTGCTCCACGGCGACATCACCCCTGCCGAAGGCCTGGCGCGGCTGATGGCACGCGAACGCAAGGCCGAATACCCGGACGGGCTGTTCGGCTGACTTCCCGCCGCGCACGGCGCGGCCACGCGCCGCGTGGCCCTGCCCGTACCGCAGACGGAAAGGCCCGGCCGTTGCCGGCCGGGCCAGGTCGCGACATCGGGAGAGAGGGGAAGGGAGCAACGTCGCGGCTTTGGTTTTCGCCCGGGCGCTTACCAGGTGAAGCGCGGGCCGACGAACCACTGGGTGTCGCCGTCGGAGAACTTCACGTCGCCGTTCAGCGCCCAGTTGCGGTTGAACTTCACGGTCGCGCCGAGGCGGCCATAGAAGTCGCCGTCCACGTCGTCGCCGTCGGCATAGCCGGCCAGCGCGTAGCCCTCGAAGTTGTCCGTGAGCAGGCCACGGGCGCCGGCCTCGACGCTCCAGCCATCGGCCCTGGCGACGCCGGCGTCGATCTTCTCGTAGGCCACGCGGGTCAGCAGGTCGGCCCGCGGCGACAGGCTGTGGTTGTAGCCCAGGCCGACGCGCCACTCGTCCACGTCGACGCTGGTGCCATCCACGTCCTGCTTCGAGTAGTCGCCGAAGAGGTGGAAATTGGGATGGAACGCGACCGAACCGCGCAGGCCGAAGCCGTCGGCATCCGGCAGTCCATCGAGGTTGGTGGCGACGTAGCCTGCCTCGACGTAGTTGTACGACAGGCCATCGGCCGCGGAAGCGGCGAACGGCAGGGCGGCGAGCAGGCCAAGGGCGAACAGGGAACGCTTCATCGGGGGAGCCTCTTTGTTGTGGGTTCTTCGTGTGCTTCTGGAAACGCGTGAAGGCCGTTCCGGAAGCGCCGGGGGAGGGGGAACAACCATCCTGGGG
>JGI25327J35509_1000757_pt1 | contig 26959 bp, 24 predicted proteins | sample HigsolmetaAR202D_FD_35509 | JGI IMG/M metagenome (IMG submission 35509)
GGCCGCCCGATGCGTCTCTACCGGCTCACCGAAGCGGCCGCCGACCGCCTCGGCCGCCGCGGCGGCCTCACCGGAGCCGGCGACGGCGGGGGACGCACCTGAGCCTCTGGTGAACACTTTTCAGCACGTGGCCCAAGACACCGAGGACGGGAGCCTCGCCGGTGTCCGGCACCGCGGCACTCCAGATCGCCCCTGACAGCGACGTTCCCGCGTGCGCTCTGCGAAGACAGCGTGTTGAAAAGTCGCCCGGGCGGTGCTCTTCGCCTGCCGGCCCGTCCTTCGCGTCCGCCGGCTTCGGCGGCGCGGACGGCCACGGTTCGGGAAAGGCCGAAACGTCGGCAGGTCAGCATCGGGGCATGGGGACGAGATTCGGGGAGTTGCATCGGGCCGGTGATCCGCTGGTGTTGCCGAACGCCTGGGATGTGGCGTCGGCGGTGGCGCTGGCGGCGGCGGGTTTCGCGGCGGTCGGCACCACGAGTCTGGGGGTGGCGGCCCGGTACGGGATGGCCGATGCGTCGCGGGCGATCGCCGAGCCCGTCCGCCGGCTGGCGCATCGGCTTCGGAGGCTGCCGTGTCCGGTCTCGGTCGACATCGCGGACGGGTTCGCCGATGAGCCCGAGGCCGTCGCCGAGTACGCGGCCTCACTGGGGGTCGATGGGGTCAACATCGAAGACAGCACCGCAGGGCGGCTGGTTCCGGTCGAGGTGCACGCAGCCAAGATCGCCGCGGTCAAGGAGCGCTGCCCGGGGCTGTTCGTCAACGCCCGCGTCGACACCTTCTGGGTCGGGCAGGACGCCACCGTCACCGCGACCATCGACCGGGCGGTGCGCTATGTCGAGGCGGGGGCGGACGGCGTGTTCGTGCCCGGACGGCTGGACGGGGCGCAGATCCGGCAGATCACCTCGGCGGTGCCGGTGCCCGTCAATGTGCTGGCCTCTTCCGATTTTTCGGTGGCGGAGCTGGCGCGGCTGGGCGTGCGGCGGGTCAGCTGCGGGTCNCTGCTGTACCGGGCGGCACTGGATCGGGCGGTAGAGGTGGCGGTGGGCCTACGCGACGGGTCACCGGCGCCGCCCGCCACCTCTTACGGCGATGTCCAAGAGCTGGCCACCCGTTACCGGCCGGTCTGCGGGTGAGTCGCACGCGGCGTCGTTTGAGGCATGGCATCAGCCACCGCCGTGTTTTCGGGCCTTCCAGGCGGCCGCTGAGCCTTTCCCACTGCTGAGCTGAAAACCCGCGGCCGAAAGTGAAGCGCGTCCCGAGCCGGGAACCGGCCAGGCCCAGAGGGTGACGGAAGGGTTCGTCCAGGACCGCTCAGCCGGTCTCCAGGGAGGTGAGCGCGTCCTCCCCCGCCTCGGTGAGGCGCAGGGCGCGGCTGCCGAGGCGGGCGGTCACCCACTGGCGCTCCCGGAAGAGCGTCAGCAGGTGCGCGCCCAGCCGGCCCGCCACGTGCGGTTTGCGCGCCGTCCAGTCCAAGCAGCCCCGTGCCAGGGGGCGGCGCGGGGAGCCGCCGATGTCCCGCAGGGCGAACCGGGTGATGATCGGGTGTGCGGCGTCCAGGTGCAGGGCCGCCGTGGCGCCGGGGCGCAGTGGTTCCAGGACGCCCGTGTGCACCAGGAGGCCGGTCACCCGCAGTCCCAGGTCTCCGGCCATGTGGTCGTAGCAGCGGCGGCCGGCCCGCAGGTCGGCGGAGGCGCGGTGGGCGCGCAGGGAGTTCACCGGGCGGCTGGGGGCGATGGCCTGCAGGGCTTCGAGGGCGTGGGCGATGTCGGCGTTCGCCAGGGTGTAGTAGCGGTGGCGGCCGGAGCGGTGCACTGTGACGAAACCGCCGGCGACCAGGGCTTTGAGGTGTTCGCTGGCGGTCGAGGCCGACACCCCGGCCAGGCGGGCCAGCTCCCCGGCGGGCAGTGAAAGGCCGCCGATCAGGCCGGTGAGCATCCGGGNCCGGGCGGGCTCGGCGATGAGCCGCGCCGGAACCGAGATGTCCGCTTCTCCTCCCATGGTGGCCACGGTAGGGCGCCGATCCTTCGGCGTCGGCCGAACGGTCGTCGCCGTCCCCGGCGGCCCCAGGCGTCCTGCGCCCGGCGCGAAAGCAGGCCCCGCTCAGGTGCCCCGNTCNNCTCCGGTGAGGCCGCGGCGCTGCCAGGGCCAGCGGCCCTCCAGTTCCACCTGCAGGGAAAAGCTCAAGAACGTCCGCACGCCGACGATCGCGGCGAGGATTCCGACGCTGGTGAAAGTGGGTGAGACGGCCACGGTGCGGATGATGTCCGCGGCCACCAGGAACTCCAGCCCCAGCAGGATGGCCCGGCCCAGGCTTTGGCGGTAAAGCCGGTAGGCGGCGGGGAGCCCGTCCCGTCCGCGCAGTAACCGGTGCGTGAAAACCCCGGTCGCGGCCACGGCGCCCACGACGATGACCGCCACCCCGGCGGCGTCGATCGCCTTGCCGGTCGTCTCGATCGCGCTCTCCAGCTCCATGGAAGACCTCCCCTGCTGGTCCTCTTGCCCGCGTCCGGCCCCGGCAGTGTTCTCCTCGCACCGGCAGGANGGGCGGCGCCGGCGGCGGATACGCTCAAGCGGTGGAGATGACCGANCCGCCGCTCACGGAGCTGCTGCCCCGGCTGCCGCTGTTTTCGGGGCTGACCCGGCAGCAGCTGGAGATCATCCGTGCCGGTTCCTTCCCGGTCTCCCTGGAACGCGGGGAGATCCTGTTCCACCAGGGGGATCCGGTCCGCGGGTTCTACTACGTGCTGCGCGGGCAGATGCAGCTGACGGTGTCGGCGGCCGACGGCACGCAGAAAGTGGTGGAGCTGGTCACCAGCGGGGANAGTTTCGGCGAGGCCGTGGTCTTCGCCGGGCAGCGCTACCCGGTCACCGCCGGGGCGCTGGTCGCCACCCGGCTGCTGGGGATCTCCAGCGGCGCGGTGCTGGACCTGCTGGACCGGGACCCCTCGTTCGCCCGGCGCATGCTGGCGAACATGGCGGTGCGGCTGCGGCGGCTGATCCGGGACGTGGAGGCCTACTCGCTGCAATCCGGCATCCAGCGCGTCATCGGTTTCCTGCTGCACGAGGCCCGCGGGGAGAGCGGACCGGCGCACGAGTGCACGGTGACGCTGCCGACCCGCAAGCACGTGCTGGCCTCCCGGCTCAACATCGCGCCCGAGACGCTCTCGCGCATCCTGCGCGACCTGTCGGCCGCGGGGCTGATCAGCGTCCAGGGGCGGCGGATCACCCTGCACGACGTGCCCGCGCTGGAGGCCCGGCTGGAGATGACGGTGACCTCGGCCACAGTTCACCCGCTGGACGCCGCGAGTTGACCTGCGTCAAGGAAACGCCGTCCCGTCCTGTTTAGCGTCGCCGCCGAACGCGACGACAAGCGACAGGAGATGCGGCGTGTTTTGCTACCAGTGCGAGCAGACCGATCGTTCCGGCGCCGTTGTCGGCTGCGCGGGCCCNCTCGGCAACTGCGGCAAGGACGAGGTCACCGCCGACCTGCAGGACCTGCTCATCCACGCGGTCAAGGGCATCGCCCAGTACGCGGTCCAGGCTCGCGCCCTGGGAGCCGCCGACGACGAGGCGGCCGAGTTCATCCTTTACGCGGTCTTCACGACGCTGACCAACGTCAACTTCAACCCGACCCGGTTCAACGCGCTGCTGAAGGAGGCCGCGGACGTCCGCGACCGGGTCAAGGCCCGCTACGAGGAGGCGGCGCGCGCCCGCGGCCTGCAGCCGGTGACGCCGGCCGGGCCGGCCGCCTGGCAGCCGGCGTCCGACATGGACGGCCTGCTGAAGCAGGCGTCCGGCGTCGGTGTCAGGGCGGGGATCGACACGGCCGGGCCGGACGTGGTCGGGCTGCGTTCCCTGCACCTGTACGTGCTGAAGGGGATCTGCGCCTACGCCCACCACGCCGCCGCCCTCGGCCACCGCAGCGCCGAGGTGTTCTCCGGGGTGGAGGAGGCGCTGGCCTACCTGGCGGGCGAGCCCACCGACGTCGCCGAGCTGCTGGAGCGCGCCCTGGACCTGGGCCGGCTGAACCACAAGGTCATCGAGCTGCTGGACGCGGCCAACACCGGCACCTACGGCGCCCAGCAGCCGACCGCGGTGCGCGTCACCCCGGTGGNGGGCAAGGCGATCCTGGTCAGCGGGCACGACCTGCGGGACCTGGCCGCGCTGCTGGAGCAGACCGAAGGCACCGGCATCAACGTCTACACCCACGGCGAAATGCTGCCCGCCCACGCCTACCCGCGTCTGAAGGCCCATGGGCACCTGGTGGGCAACTTCGGCGGCGCCTGGCAGGACCAGCAGCAGGACTTCGCCGCCTTCCCCGGCCCGATCCTGATGACGTCCAACTGCATCATCGAGCCGCACGTCAGCTACCGCCGCCGGATCTTCACCGCCGGGCCGGTGGGCTGGCCGGGGGTGCGGCACATCGCCGACCGGAACTTCGCCCCGCTGATCCAGGCCGCCAAGGCGCTGCCGGGGTTCCCCGAGGACGGGCCCGAGCAGTTCATCACGGTCGGGTTCGGGCGCGATGCGGTGCTGTCGGTGGCCGACAAGGTGGTGGAGGCGGTCAAGCAGGGCGCCATCCGGCACTTCTTCCTGATCGGCGGGTGCGACGGGCCCACCCCGGGCCACGACTACTACACCGAGCTGGCGCTGAGCGCGCCGCCCGACACCGTGATCCTCACGCTGGGCTGCGCCAAGTACCGCTTCAACAAGCACGACTTCGGGGAGGTCGCCGGCATCCCCCGGCTGCTGGACGTCGGGCAGTGCAACGACTCCTACTCCGCCATCAAGATCGCCCTGGCGCTGGCCGACGCCTTCGAGTGCGACGTCAACGAGCTGCCGTTGACGCTGGCGCTGTCGTGGATGGAGCAGAAGGCCGCCGCGGTGCTGATGACGCTGCTGGCGCTGGGCGTCCGCAACATCCACCTCGGCCCGACGCTGCCGGGCTACCTGACCCCCGGCCTGATCGAGACGTTCGTGAAGCGGTTCGGGCTGCGCACCACCGGACGGGCCGAGGACGACCTGGCCGCGGCGCTGGGACGGGCCTCATGACCACCGCCGAGGCCACGGAAGTCCGGCCGGTGACGCTGGTGACCTCCGACGGGGAGCGGCTGGAGTTCGGCTGCGCGCCCGGCCGGAGCGTGCTGGAGGCCGCCGCCGAGGCCGGGGCCGCCCTGCCGGCCTCCTGCAAGCAGGGCACCTGCGGGTCCTGCCACGCCTCGGTCGCCGAGGGGGACTACGAGCTGGGCGCCCACAGCCCGGCGGCGCTGCCGCCGGAGCGGCGCGCCGCCGGGGAGGTGCTGCTGTGCCGCACCTTCCCCCGCGGCCCGCTGTCGGTGACGCTCCCCTACGACGGGTCCCGGATCCTGCGCGGCGGGATACCGCGGCGGCAGGCCGTCATCGTCGCGCTGGAGACCGTCGCCTGCGAAACGGTGCGGCTGGAGCTGCGGGCAGAGCCCACCGAGGACGGGGGGACCGACTGCCAGTTCGACCCGGGGCAGTTCGTGGAACTGCAAGTTCCCGGCCACGACGCCAAACGGGCCTACTCCCTGGCCAACACCGGCAACTGGGAGGGCCGCATGGAGTTCTACATCCGGCTGCGGCCGGGCGGGCTGTTCTCCACCTATCTGCGGGAGCGGGCCCGTCCCGGGCAGACGCTCACCGCGTTCGGCCCGCAGGGCGCCTTCGGCCTGCGGGAAACCGGGCTGCGGCCCCGCTGGTTCGTGGCCGGCGGGACCGGCCTGGCGCCGCTGCTGTCGATGGTGCGGCACATGGCCGAATGGCAGGAGCCCCAGCCGGCGCGGCTGCTGCTGGGCGTCAACACCGAAGAAGAGGTGTTCGGGACGGCCGAGCTGGACGCGGTGGCGGCCGAGCTGCCCGGCTTCAGCCACCGGGTCTGCGTGTGGCGGCCCGGCCCCTCCTGGCAGGGGCCGGTGGGCACCCCGGCGGACCTGCTGGCGGCGGACCTGGCCGAGGCGCCGGCCGCGCCCGACATCTACGTGTGCGGCCCGCCGCCCATGGTCGATGCCGTCGTCCAGGTGGCGGCACGGGCCGGGGTCCCCGCCGAGCACGTCTTTTACGAACGGTTCCTGCCGACCTGAGGACGTCAGCGGCGGCGCGCCCGGATGGGCCAGGTGTCGGTGAAGGACTCCCCGTCGTAGACGACGTACCGGCTGAACAGGTTGACCGTCGTGCAGGCGTGGTTGGGGATCACCGCCACCCGATCACCCGGCTTCAGGCCGTGCGGCCCCGCCGAGCGGACCAGGCCGTGCTCCTCGTAGAGCTTTTCGATCACCAGGCCGGGGCGGCCGGCCACCAGGCCGAAGCCCAAGGTCAGCTCGGTCATCCGCTCGGCGGGCAGGCTCTTGGAACCGGCGTCCAGCACCAGCCGGTCGGCGGCGGGCACGTCCACCACCGTGCTGATGACGGCCAGCGAGCAGGCGGAGGAGTCCGGGCCGCCGAGCGCGACCTGGGTGGCGTCGTAGAAGACGTAGTTGCCGTACCGGTACTCGTCGGCCAGGTCGGTGTCCAGCCGCGCCAGCGGGGTGACGCCGACGCTGAGCACCGGCGCCGCCAGGCCGCGCTCGGCCAGCGCCCGCCGGGTCTCCTCCAGGGCGCGGTCCTGCTGGTCGCGGACGGCGGCCAGGGCGGCCTCGCCGGTGGCGCCGTAGGCGTGACCGGCGAAGGTCATCAGTCCCCGCAGCCGGACCCGCGCATCGAAGGGCGCGGCGGCGACGGCCTGGGCGGTCTGCGGCCCCGGCGGGGTGCCGAGCCTGCGGGTACCGGAATCGACCTCCCAGTAGACGTCGAACGGCGCCCCGGTGGCGGCCAGGGCCGCGATGTGCTCGGGACGGCAGCAGGTGACGGTGACGTGGCAGCGTCCGGCCAGGTCGGCCAGGGCCCGGGTGTGCTCGCCGGGCAGCGGCGGGTAGGCGACCAGGACGGACTCGAACCCCGCCGCCAAGGCCACCTCGGCCTCGGCGACGGTGGCCACGGTCGCCCTGGTGGCACCGGCCGCGCGCTGGGCGCGGGCCACCTCCAGGCACTTGTGGCTTTTGAGGTGGGGTGTGGAGCGCCCGCCGCGGGAGGCGACCCGGGCGGCCATGTCCTGGACGTTGGCCAGCAGCCGCGGCCCGTGCAGCGCCAGGAACGGGGTCTGCCGGGTGCGGTCGGCGCAGGCGGCCTCCCACCCGGTGAGGCCGCCTTCCGTGGCCTTCCCCTCGGTTTCCGTGCCGGCTCGATCGGTCATCGGACCATCATCGCCTCCCCCGTCCCGGGGTTGAACAAGGTCCGGCGTCCTCTGGCAACCGGTCACCGGAGCGCGTAGTAGACCGCCTCGAAGGACTCCCGGGCACGGCGGGCGCTGTGGGCGGTCAGCTGTCGCGCAGGTCGTCGGGGTGCAGGGGGATCTCCGGCAGGCGGCCCTCGGCGCGGGCCCGGGCCGCTGCGGCCGGGACGGCGGCCAGCTGGTCCTGGAAGTTCTTCAGGTAGGCCCGGTAGGCGGACGAGCTGATGATGCGGAGGTTGGCCTCGTCGTTGTGGTAGAGGCCGTTGATGGTGAAGTTGGCCGAACCGGTCAGCACGATCTTGCGGTTGCTCACCCCGTTGTAGCGGCCGTCGATCAGCACGTACTTGTTGTGCGTGTAGTGCTTGGCGTACCCGTCCGCACGCGTCTTGTAGGTGGAGTCACGGACGGTGACCTTGGAGTCGGCCAGGGTCTTGCGGACGGAGGAGGAGATCGCGCTGCGGGTGTAGAGCACGGTCACCTGGCAGCCCTTGTCGGCCATGCGGGCCAGGCGCCGGGCCAGGGCGATCCGGCCGTCGGTCCACTGGAACATCGCGACGCGGACCCGGCTGGGGTGCCGGCGGGAGCAGGACACCAGCTTGAGCATGTTCAAAATCGTGTCGCTGCCGCTGCGGGCCTTCGGCCAGAAATACGCCTTGGGGTTCTTTCCGTGGGTCCAGTAGTAGTTCTTCTTATGGGCTCCCTTGGACGCCTTGACCATGTCGTTGAAATTCTTCACGTAGGCGTTGTAGAGCCCTGGATTTCCCACCACGGTGTAGCTGTTGTTCCAGGCGGCCTCGGCCTGTCTTCTGGTGGGGTTGGCGCTGGAGACGGTCACGGTGCGCTTGCTCTTGCCGCCTCCGGAGAACAGGTAGTACTTGGAGTGCAGCGAGGAGGGGTTTTCCCTGTGGTAGTGGGGGGCCATGCAGCCGGCGGGGCACAGCGCGGCGAAGCTGCCTTTGCTTTTGGTGGTGGCGGTGCCGCCCAGCGCCGAGCGCAGGCGCTTCCACAGCCCGTTGACGGCGTGCTCGTCCATCAGGACCTTCACGTGCACCCCGCGGCGGTGGGCGGCGATGAGCTTGGCGGCGAACCGGTCCAGCGTGATGCTGTAGATCGCGATGCGGATCACCGAGCCGCGCGGGGAGGCGTCGATGTTCCGCTCGATCTGCCGCATGATCGCGTACTGCTGGGCGGTGGTGCCGCCGGGGTTGTTGAAAACCGGCCCGGGACGCGGCGTGAATTTCGGTTTCGCGTTCGCCCGTCCGGAACCGAAATAACCGATCCCCGCAGTCAATACGATGACCGCCGATAGCAGAACGGCCAGACGCCGCTCGGCCCCATATACCACGAACGTTCTCCCCCTCCGGCGGCAGCCCGAGCCGTACTTTAACAGGAAAAACGGTAACCTTGAAGTTACGCCTCGGTTTTCCTGAAATCAGCTGAACGCAGCGGCCCGGTCAGTTGCGGTCGTCCGCACAGGCGGCCACCACCCACTCCTGGGGATCGACCGCGGCGCGCACCCGGTCCAGTTCCTCCAGCAGCTTGGAAAGCCGGCGGGGATCGTTCACATACTCCAGCACCGCCTGGTTGAAGGCGCTGCGCATCGTGGGCGGGAAGGCGTCCGAGGCGTCAAAGCACATCGCGTCGCCGGAGGCGTGCAGCAGCCGTGCGATCCGCCGGCGCACCTCGTCCCGCCCGTAGACGGTCTCCGGCACCTGGGTGTTGAGGGAGAAGGCGCTGCTGTGCGGGCGGGACGGCCAGATCCGCTGGGCCTCGGGGGAGGCCAGGAAGGCCATCAGCCGCCGGGCCTCGGGGGTGTCGCGGAACATGGCCGCCAGGTCGGCCGACACGTTGGCCGGTCTGTCGCCGGAGCCCGCACCGGAGTCCGCAAAGCTCGGGAACGGGAAGAAGTCGAAGTCCCGCCCCGGGGTCAGCGGCCGTCCCCCGGGATCGCCGCCCTCCCGGAAGGAGTCCACGGCGAAAGAGGGCGCGTGCACCATCATGCAGCCGGGCGGCCGGGCGAACATCGAGCGTCCGGCGTCGCGGAAGTCGGCCAGCAGCGCCCTGTTCACCCCGCCTTGGACCAGTCCCTCCCCGGTGACGATCTGCCCCCAGGTCTCCCAGGCCCTGGTGACCTGGGGGGACGCCCACTTCAGGTCACCGGTGGCCCAGCGGCGATAGTGGTCGGGGGACTGGTGCAGCAGGATGTTCTCGATCCAGTCGGTGCCCGGCCAGCCCGCCGCCGGGCTGTCGTTGAGGGCCAGGCACCAGGGGGCGCGCTCCCTGCTCCGCTCGCCGACCTCCATCAGCTCCGCCCAGGTGCCGGGCCGCCGGTCGAGGTCGTCGACGCGGTACCAGATCAGGTTCTTGAGGTTGGCCTTGATGGGGATCGCATAGATGTCGTCCCCCTGCGGGAGCAGCCAGTGCCGCCGGTACGCCTGCTGCTGCCGCCGGTCCACCACGTTCGTCAACGGCCGCAAGTGCCCGCTGCGGACGTAGCGGGACAGCTCGCTGGGACTCCAGGAGATCGCCACATCCGGCGGGTCGGCCTCGCGCACCTTGGAGCGCAGCACCTCGTTGACCGCGGAGGTGCCCTGGTAGGCGGCCGTGATCCCGGTCCGGGCGGTGAAGCGGTCCAGCACCTCCCGGAAGGCCTGTCCCTCCTCCCCGCTCCAGGGGCCCAGGACGGTCACGGAACGGTCGGCGGCCACGGAACACGCGCCGGCCGCCGAGACGGCCGTCACCAGCGCGGTCAGCAGCGCCAGCAGCCTGCGGGAACGGGGGAATGCCTTGTGCGCCATGGAGCCGTCACCTGGCCTCGAACCGGTATTCGCCGATGCGGGGGTGGAACCCCCAGACGATGAGCGCGAGCACCGCCAATGCCGCGGCGCTGACGCCGGGGGCGGTCAGCGTGCTCAGCTGTGCCTTCGCGATCGCCGCGTCGATGCGCCTGCTGTCGGCGATGGACCGGTCGGAGGAGTCCTGGTCCCGTTCCGGCGGCAGGCTCTGCCGATGGCGTTCGATGAACTCGTCCACGGTGGGGCCGCACCCGTCGGGGCACTCGTCCTCCAGCAGACCGGCCATCAGGTGCCGCCCCCGGGTGCCGGCGCGCTCCACCGCGGCGTCACCGGCCTCGGTGATCTGCACCAGCGACCGCCGGGCCGCGGCCAGCTCGCTTCTGGAGTCGGCGGCGTGCACCACCACCAGCGGCGCCCCGATCACCACGATGGCGGTGGCCAGGACCAGCGGCAGGTTCAGCACCCGCCGGAAGCGGCGCGCCAGGTAGACCTGGGAGGCCAGCAGCAACGGCAGCAGCACGGCCAGCGGCCCGGCCCACAGCAGCGCCGCCCAGCCCGTCCACCATTGGGCGGACGCCTCGGCCCGGAAGCGGGCGTGCTCTTTGGCCTGCAGGTCGGCGAGCTGGGCCAGGATGCCGTTCTCCGAGTGCATCAGGCGCGTGGCGTTCCACAGGTCGGAGGCGGCCAGCACGGTGTGGCCCTGCTGGAAGTGCGCTCCGGCCCGCCCGATCGCCCCGGTGTAGGAGACCAGCAGTCCCTCCACCATCTGCAGGATGCGCCCGCCCTCCTCGCCGACGGAGTTGTCCTCGGCGGCCTGTGCCAGGCTCTGGTTGGCGATGTCGAGCTGGTACTGGTACTCCTCGCCGGGGCGGAAGCCGGTGAGGCGGGACTCGCCCTCGGCGAAACCGGCCAGCGCGGCCCGGTCGGCCGCCGCCAGCGCCCGGCGGGCCTCGCCGATCTCCAGGGCGGCGGGGGCGGTGCGGGTGCGCATCTCCGCCACGCCGCGNTCCATCTCCCGCAGCGTCACCAGTGAGGTGACCAGCATGACCAGCGTGACGATCACCAGGCAGGCCCGCTGCACCAGCAGGGTGCGCAGCGTCGCGCTCGCCGGCGTCCGCCTGGGCGGCGCCGTGGAGGCCGGAGCGGCGGCATCGGTGGTCTGCGCCATCGGACTCTCCCTCACACGCTCTCAGGGTCGTCGTCCAGGCGGGTCTCGCAGCCGGTGCAACGGCGCGCATCGGCGGCCACGGGACGGCCGCACTCGGGGCAGCGGCGGGCGGGCGGCGGCGCCGGGCGGCCGGGGGTGGAGGCGGCCGAACTGCTGGGGATGAAGACGTTGGAGGCGACGTTCAGCAGCTTGCTGTCGATGAGCCGGACGTTCTCGCGCAGACGCGGCACGTCCCCGTCGAAGTAGAGCGCCTCCTGCAGTCGCCGCCGGAGTTCCGCGTTGCCCACCTCGGCCGCCAGTTTCAGGGCGCGAGCCCAGTACCGGGCCGCGTTCCCTTTGTCGCCGTCGCGGTAGGCGGCGTACCCGATCTCCACCAGCGCGTTCAGCTCCAGCTGCGTGACATGGTGGCTCACCTGAGGGTTGATCACGGTGGATCGCCGCGGATCGTCGGTCCACTCCACCGCGATCGGCGCGGAGACGTCCGGCGACTCGCCCGCCGACCGGCCGGCCCACAGGTCCACCCGGGCCAGCCGCTGGCGGATGCCCGCCGACCGGCCCGGCATGCCGGTCTTGGGGAAGCGCAGGCTGATCAGGTACTCGCGGAGCTCCTCGCCCCAGGCGCCCAGGTTGTACTCCACGGTGCAGCCGTCCGGGGAGATCCGCTCAGGGGTCAGCTCCACCCGGGTGGGGAACATCTGCCGCAGGAAGCCGACCTCCACATGGGCCAGGGTCCGCACGACCAGCCGCACGGCGGGCACCCGTTTGGCCATCACCGCCCGGGTCACGGCGGTGAAGTCGGCCTCCAGCTCCGCCGCCCCGCCGTCGGCATGGGCCCGGGCCCGCCCGCCGAGCCGGCGCGCGATCATCAGCAGGTCCCGGGGTTCCCAGTCCTCCCCGATGCCCGTGGGGTCGCAGGAGAACACCCCGACGCACCGCTCGACCTCCTCCTCCAGCGCCGTCTGCGCCGCCCGGTTGTGGCCGTCGGTGAGCAAGATGACGTGCCGGATGTCGGCGGTGGAGCCGGCCAGCAGGCGGCGGGCCCGCGCCAGCCAGGTGTGCATGGCGGTCCCGCCGCTGGAGTCCAGGTGCTGCACCGCCGCGATCGCCTCCGCCCGGGTGCGCGGGGACGCCTCGGCCAGGCGCTTGTGGGCCGGGTAGACCATCCGCGCCCGCTCGGCCCCCTGCACCACGGCGAACAGGGTGCCGTCCGGCAGGTCCCGCAGCGCCGCGACGGTCGCCCGCCGGGCGGCGGAGATCTTGGTCGCCGGCACGCCCATCGAGCCGGAGCAGTCCACCACGATGACCTCGGCGTGCCGCGGCGGCCCGGCGGNCGGCGCCGTCCCCCGGGCGGTGACGGTCAGCACGGCCTGGATCTCGTCATCGTCCACCGGCAGGAACGGTTTGTGGCTCACCTGCACGGTGAAACCGTTCCGGGCCTCCATGCACCCACCCCCTGAGGTCGCTCAGTCCACCGTCCACGGCCGGATCGCGTTGGCGCGGTCGATGAGGGCGTCGTGCTCCCGGCGGTCGCGCGCCTGCCGGGCGATGGTGCGCAAAGACCGCTCCAGCAGCAGGCGCAGCCCNCGCTCGGTCACCTGCGCCCCCAGCACCGCCCCGCCGTCCATCCCCTCCAGCTCGGACGCGTGGGCCAGCGCAGCCTCCCGGACGGCGGCCACCAGCCGATCCCGGGACTGGTCGTCCAGGTACAGGCCGGGCAGCCGGTCCAGCACCTTGCGGAAGTCATCGACCGTGGGCGGGGCCTTGCCGTCCGGAGGGGCCGGCAGGTGCCCCAGCAGGACNCGGATCGCGGCGAGCCGGGCGGCGTCGTAGTGGCGGGAGGACTCGGGCACCTCGTCGAGGATCTGCACCGCCGCGCCGCGCCGTCCCGCGGCCAGGCGCAGCCGGGCCAGCCCGAAGGCGGCGCCCACCTGGGAGCGGTCCGGCAGCCACACCGCCCGGTAGAGCCGTTCGGCCTGGTCGAGGCGGCCCAGGTGCTCGGCGCACAGGGCCAGCGCCAGCTTGGGGGCGCCTTCGCCGGGCAGCGCGGCGTAGACCCGGGTGAAGCAGGCGTGGGCGGCGGCGACGTCCCTGCGGGCCAGTTCCAGCAGCCCGCGGTGCCAGGGCACGGTCCAGGCCATCCGGCCGCCCGGTTCCACCAGTTCCTCGGCCTTGGCCAGGTGGCGCTCGGCGGCCTGCAGGTCGCCCAGGTGCAGCCTGGCCCGGCAGGACAGCAGCTCGATCGCGGCGGAGTCGCGGTCGAACTGGGCGAGCTTGCTCAGCAGCATGCCCAGGTCGTCGGCGCCGACCGTCTCCAGGAAACCGGCCGCCGGGTCGGCGGGGTCCACCCGGAGCGCCGGCAGGCCGGTGGCGATCGCGGGGGCGGACGGCGGGGTGTTCTTCGCCAGCTCGTCGAGCCGGGGGGCCGGCCCGGCCGTCCACCACCGCAGCGGCGGCGCGGTGCCCAGCCCGCCGTCCAGCGGCATCGGGGAGGTGGCGAAGAACGCCGAGGGTTCGGGACGTTCACGTCCGTCGTACAGCGACAGGATCTCCCGCAGCGCGCCGCCCAGCTGTTCGGCCATCTCGGCGGCGGAGCCGAAGCGGGCCTCGGGGTCGGAGTGGGCGGCGCGGGCGATCACCTGGCGCAGGGACTCGGTCTCCTCGGCGGAGCCGTTCTCGGCGACGTCCAGCAACGCCTGCAGGGTTTTGCCGAGCGCGTAAAGGTCTGAGCGCACGGTCAGGCCCTGCTCGGTGATCTCCTGGATGGGGACCTGGAACCCGGGGGTCCCGACGACGGGCGAGGAGCGGTCCTCGATCCTGCGGACGCCCCCCAGGTCGATGAGCTTGATCTGGTCGCCGCTGTGGATGACGTTGGCGGGCTTCATGTCGCAGTACAGCAGACCGCGCCCGTGCAGGTAGTCCAGCGCGTCGAGGATCTCCAGGCCGTAGGAGGCCACGTGCTCGGCCCGCAGCGGNCCGCCGAGCGGATGGCCGCCTCTGCGCGCCTCCCCCTCGATCTCCTGCAGGGATTGCCCGACGACGTACTCCATCACGATGTAGTCGATGAGCTCGCCGCTGCGCGGGTCGGGGTGCCGCACGAAGTTCCTGATGCGGACGATGTTGGGGTGGTCGAGCTCGACCAGCGCTTTGCGTTCGGCGTCGACCAGCTCCCGGGCACGGTCGGTGTGCGGGTCGATCAGTCCCTTGACCGCGACGAGGTCGCCGACCCGCTCGTCCTTGGCGAGGTAGACCCAGCCCAGCCCGCCGCGGGCCAGGGTCCCGGTGATCCGGTACTGGTCGCCGACCAGTTCGTCCTCGCGCAGCGTCGGCTCCGAGGAGGACTCCTGGGAGGGGCGCGGCGGCCGGGTGAGCTCCAGCGGGTCGCGGGCCGACACGGTCGGCAGCACGGCCGCCTCGTCGATGTGCGCCCGGCCGGGACCGACGAGCACGCTCCGCCTGACGACGGTGCCGCCCAGGAGGGTGTCGCTGACGGGCCACCAGGGCCGGCCGGGCGGGGCGCAGCCGCACACGTTGCAGAAGCCGCCCTGGTCGATGTACCCCGAGCAGCCGGGCTGGGCGCACGCCGTCATGCCCGCCCCCCGGCGTTCAGGTCATGGTGCAGCTTGCGCCATATCTCCTGGATGTAGTCGTCGACCGCGGCTTTGGCCCGGGGCAGGTCGCAGGGGGCGTGCCACAGCAGGTCGCGGGCGCGGCGGTAGGCCGCCGACAGGTGGAGGTCCTCGGCCAGCCCGCTTTGGTTCTGTCTCGCCTGGAATGCCTCGATGGTCTTGCGCAGTTCGTCGCGCTCGGCCTTCATCTTCTCGACGCGCCGCCCCAGTTTCGTGATCCGCTTCCACCAGCGCTCGGTGGCCTGCTGGAAGACCTCGGCGTCCAGTTCGACCAGCTCCCAGAGCGGCAGCAGGTCCCGGCCGCGGCGCAGCTCGGGCGGCGGGTCGGGCATGTCGGGCACCGAGGTCAGCCGTTCGGCGATCTCATCGCGCCGGGTGCGGACCTGCTCTTCCAGGGCCAGCAGCTCCTCCCACCGTTTTTGGATCCGCCACAGCCGCACGGTGAGGTCTTCATGGCCCGGCAGGTGGATCCAGGCGGTGTCCGCCACCTCTTTGACGGCGATGCGTACCGGCCAGCCGGACTTCAGGTCCAGTCCCTCGATGTGCCGGTGCCGCACTTCTTCCCGCCACTGCCGGGAGAGGATCAACGCCATGAGGGGGCGTGCGCCCAGTTCCAGCACGCGGCGCAGCTCGTCGGCGTCCACCAGGCGGCAGGCGGTGTTCAGATCCGTTCCCACCCAGCCGTTGCTGTCTTTGCTCACTTTGCCGATGTGCAGCGCCACGCGGACGCGCATGGCGCCTTCGGGGTCGCTGTCGGCGTCCTGCTGCAGTTCCCGGTGCAGTTGCCGGACGAGCGGGCCGGTCAGTTCGGCCGGCGATACCCAGGTGGGCAGGATCCAGAACGCCCCGTCGCCTCGGTCCTGCGGGGGGTGGACGTCTTCCCGGACGATCCCGGCGGCGTCCAGCGCGTTCCACATGACCCGGTAGAGCCGTTTGCGCAGCTGTTTTTGGGCACCGTCGGGACGCCTGCCGAATTCCTTGATGTCCACGACGACTATGGGGTGGCGTCCCATCGGTCTCCCCCAATGCGGCGCACCTGTCGGTACAGGGCCGCCCCCTCCGGCTGCTGAGCGCCCGGCCGCTGGATATGACGCAGCTTACCAAGCTCATTATGAGCAACTGTGTCATGTGATACGAAATATTTTCAGTCTGTTGTTCTCCGAAGCCGGAGAGTCCGTCGCCGCACCAGCATGATCGCGCTTTTTCCGACGCGGGACGCCACTTTTCGGTCTTTAGATCACAGGATTTAGGGAAGACCGTTAATGGGTTCGCGGGGCGAGATGGGGAGGGGCTTTCGGGGAGGTCGGNGGGGCGAGCCGCAAGAACGGGGCTCCAAAAGCCCAGGTGGCCCGGCGGAGGAATCCGCCGGGCCACCTGCATTCGGCTGAGCGACCCCCTGCGGCGCCGGGCGCGGAAGCCGACGCGGCGACCGCCTTCGCCCGCCCGGGCCACCGCGCCGCCGAATCCGACACGTCCGCTTCGACCTGCGGGAACGCCGCGTTGAAAGGTTCGGCGCCCGCCGGCGGAACCCCGCCGGGCGCGCGGCGGGCGACGCCGCGGCCGATCCGGCGCGGGGTCAGTTCAGGACGGGCAGGTTCCCGCCGAGCAGGCCGCCCAGCAGGGCGGTGACGGGATTGCCGTCGGTGGTCCTGTCGGGAACCCGCTGCCGGTCGACCTTGACGTTGAACGCGTTGTCCCGGAACTCCGCCGAGGTGCCGAAGTCCGCGTGCGCCGCCGCCGCGCCGAACGCCAGGCAGCCGGCCGCGACGGTCCCGACGAGTGCCGCACGATACGAAGCTTTGACCATCGGTGCTCCTTTGTGTCCGACCGAATGGGCACCGAAAGTAGCAGCGCCGCCAAGGACGCCAAGAGACGGACGCGCAAAGAGGATTCCCGGAAACGGTATTCCCCCGGCAGCTCCCCCGCCCCACGAGCGCCTTGAGGAAGTTTCACCGCAGTTGACCTGGGACGTTCGATATGAGCCCGCTTTTCTCCGCACTCGCGGGAATCCCGGGTCGGCCCCGGCGGATTCGTTCTTCCCCCTTCGGCCTTCCCGGCCGTTCTCCGCCGGAATGTCCTCCCGCGCCGCCGCCCGCTCGGCGGCTTTTTCAACACGCCGTCGCCGCGGCTTGAGAGGGGGCATCGCGGCAGCCGGCACCGCCCGGGCCCCCGCCCCCGGCTTCCTGGGCCACGCGCCTGAAAAGCGTTCACTTCTTTCCGCCGCGGTCTGTGCGGGCCCGTTCCGGGTAGGCAGCCTCAGGAGCTGCGGTGGGCGCCGGCAGCACGTCCGGCAGGGCACGGGACCACACCCCTGCCCGCCGGTACCGTCCATGCGGCCGTCCCACCGCCGCCCGCGCCGCCCGGACCCGCCAGAGCACCGGATCCTCCGCCTCTCCACTGGACGGCCCCGGGCGTCCCGGAAGTCGGGACCTGCCCCGATGACGGGCTGTGATCAGGCACAACTAGGCTGATGAGGAACTTGTTGGGAGGAAATACACGTGCACGAGAGGCTTGAGCCGATCTTTGAGGAGGTCGTCCGGCGCAACCCTGGTGAGCTGGAGTTCCACCAGGCCGTACGCGAGGTGTTCGAGAGCGTGGGGCCGGTGATCGCCAAGCACCCGGAGTTCACCGAGGCAAAGATCATCGAGCGGATCTGCGAACCGGAACGGCAGATCATCTTCCGGGTGCCGTGGACCGACGACAAGGGCGAGGTCCACGTCAACCGGGGGTTCCGGGTCGAGTTCAACAGCGCCCTGGGCCCCTACAAGGGGGGCCTGCGCTTCCACCCCTCGGTGAACCTGGGCATCGTGAAGTTCCTGGGCTTTGAGCAGATCTTCAAAAACAGCCTGACCGGCCTGCCCATCGGGGGCGGCAAGGGCGGCTCCGACTTCGACCCCAAGGGCCGCTCGGACGCGGAGATCATGCGCTTCTGCCAGAGCTTCATGACCGAGCTGTACCGGTACCTGGGCGAGCACACCGACGTCCCCGCCGGGGACATCGGGGTGGGCTCCCGCGAGGTCGGCTACCTGTTCGGCCAGTACAAGCGCATCACCAACCGCTACGAGTCCGGGGTGCTGACCGGCAAGCCGCTGCTGGTGGGCGGGGCGCAGGTGCGCCCGGAGGCCACCGGGTACGGGCTGGCCTTCTTCGTGGATGAGATGCTCAAGGCCCGCGGCGCCTCCTTCGACGGGCGGCGGGTGGTCGTCTCCGGGTCCGGCAACGTGGCCATCTACGCCATCGAGAAGGTCACCCAGCTCGGCGGCGTCGTGGTGGCCTGCTCGGACTCCTCCGGCTACGTACTGGACGAAAAGGGCATCGACCTGCCGCTGCTGAAGGAGATCAAGGAGGTCCGCCGGCAGCGGATCTCCGAGTACGCCAAGGCGCGGGCCGGCAGCGGCGCGGTCTTCGTCCCCGGCCGCAGCGTCTGGGAGGTCCCCTGCGAGGTGGCGCTGCCGTCGGCCACCCAGAACGAGATCACCGGCGCCGACGCCCGCACCATGGTCGGCAACGGCTGCATCGCGGTGGGCGAGGGCGCCAACATGCCCACCATGCCCGAGGCGATCCGCATCTTCCGGGAGGCCGGGGTGGCCTTCGGGCCGGGCAAGGCGGCCAACGCCGGCGGGGTGGCCACCAGCGCCCTGGAGATGCAGCAGAACGCCAGCCGCGACTCCTGGTCGTTTGAGTACTCCGAGAACCGCCTGCGCCAGATCATGCAGGACATCCACACCCGCTGCCTGGAGACCGCCGACGCCTACGGCATGCCGGGCGACTACGTGGCCGGGGCCAACATCGACGGCTTCACCCGGGTGGCCGAGGCGATGCTGACCCTCGGTCTCATCTAGCGGGCCGATCGAGGTCGCCCCAGAGGACCTTCGTCCCTGCGAACACCTCGCTGACCTGGGGAAACCTGGTTGTGAACCGGTCAGATCGGCCCCATGAGGGAGGCGGGCGCATTGGACGAGATCACGGTCCTCCACCAGGAGGGCGACGAGTTCGCGATCCTGGTTCGCGACCATGTCATCCGCGTCGACCAGCCGTACCGGTCGGGGGGCCGGGACGCCGGCCCCACGCCCGTGGAGCTGTTCGTCGCGAGCCTGGCCGCCTGCGCGGCCCACTACGGCCGCCGCTACCTGGCCAGGCACGGGCTGCGCAGCGAGGGCCTGGAGGTCACCGCCGACTACACGATGTCCCTGGCCCGCCCCGCCCGGATCCCCCGGGTGCGGCTGCAGGTCCGCTGCCCGACCGACCTGCCCGCCACCCACCTGGAGGGGCTGAAGCAGGCGATGGAGGGCTGCACCGTGCACAACACGCTGCACCGGCCCCCGGCCGTCCGGCTGGAGATCGAGCAGCCCGCCTCGAAGGCGGCCTGAAACCGCACGCGCCGGGAGGGGGCGAAGCCGGTCCCTTATGCGACCGGCCTTCGCCTCCCCGGCGCGCCGGGGCCGCGTCGTCTTGTGAAGGACGGGCGGTGCAGGGCGCCGTTCAGGTCGAACAGCGCTTTTTCGGCGACCTGCGGATCATCGGAGGCGAGCGCGCGCAGCCGGTCGGGCAAGTCGGCGGCGCTGCCATAGGCGTGGCTCAGGCGGCGCCATCTGTTCCGATCGAGCGGTTCTCTCAGCCGATCAAGAAATCGCCACATCGCGGTTCCCAGTGAACCTTATTCCAGCACGTGGTCTTGGGAACCGGAGACGGCCTCCAGAGCGATATCCGAGGTCATGACATTGCAGGTCACAGCATCGTTCTCGACTTCGAGGCCCCGTCCCCGCCTGCGGGAACGTCGTGTTGAAAAAGGCTCATCGCCGGATGCGTTCTGCGGCGGCCACGGCCATGTCCCGGTAGGCCAGATCGGTGGCGATCAGATCTTTTTCGATACGGGTGGCCAGCACGCGGGGACTGGTGGCGATCTCCTCGATGGCGGCGAGAGCAGGGGCGGCGGCAGGGCCGATGTCGCCCAGGCACTGCACCGCCAGCATCCCGACCGGTGTGGCCTCGACGCCCTCGATCAGGCGGGGAAGGGTCCGTTCGGCGTCGCCGGTGATGCGATACAGGGCGCAGGCCGCGCCCGTGCCGTACAACGAACTTTTCAGATGCCTTCTGATCAGCTTCACCACTGGAGCGGCCCGGTCACCGAGTCCGCACAACAGCTCGACTGCGTGGTCGGACAGTCCGCCTTTCAGGCCCTCGCCCAGCACTCGCAGCGGTTCCTCGGCGTCCCCGGTGATCTGCCACAGGGCCCAGGCCGCCGCGTCCCGGGCGATGGGGTCGGCGTCCGGCTCCAGGAGGCCGCGCAAATGCGGGACGGCCGCGGCGGCGGCGGAGCCGAGGGTTCCCAGGGTCCACGCACAGGCGGGGACCGCCGTTCCGCGTTCCAGCACTCCGATCAGCTCCGGCAGCAGCGGCAATGCCCGGGGGCCCCAGGACCTCAGCCCGATCAGCACGCCGATCAGCGTGTCGCCGGGGAGCTCGGGGTTCTGCCGCGGCGCCCGCAGATACGCGGCGACGTGCGGGATCAGCTCTTGGGCGGCGCCCCGCAGGCCTTCCAGCGCGCGGCCGATGGGGATCGGCAGCCGCGGCTCGGCCAGCTCGGCGGTCACCGTGGGGATCGCCCGGGCGTCNCCGACAAGGCTCAACGCCCAGGCGGCGTTCCCGCTGACCTCCGCTTCCGGATCGTCCAGCAGTTCGGCCAGCCGATCGGCCACATCNGCGATGCGCGGCCCGCCTTGCACGATCTGCCGGGTGGCGGCGATGCGCACGGACGCCTCGGGATCGGCGCACAGTTCCACCAGTGACGGCAGCAAGGTCTGCGGGCCGGCACGCCAGGTCAGCATCACCTCACCGGCCAGTGGGAGCGCCTTGAGGCGTTCGGCGGAGTCGGTGGTTCGCAGCGCCTGCACCGCGACGGCGAGATGAGTGTCTGCGTCGTCGCTGAGAGCCGACAGCAGGAACTCGGCGCGGCCCTGGGAGGACGTCCACGGTTGATCATCAAGTGCGGACCGCTCGGCTCTCAGCTCCGCGCCGATCGCCTCGCATGCGGCGTCGTCGAGCCCCGCCCCGCAACGCGCCAGGGCCACGCCCGCCGCCACGCGGACCTCCCGCGCCCGCGCCGCCCGGAGCCGTTCCCGCAGCCAGGCGACCGGCCGCTGCCGGCGCCGGCGGGCCAGCTCCCCCACCGAGAGGATCATGCTCGCGGCGGTGCCGACGTCCTCCTCGCGAGCCGCCCTGTCCTGCAGGGCCGGAAGCGGATCTGAGCCGTGGCCGGGAAAGCGGGCCAGGATGCGAGCGGCTTCGGCACGGACCTCCGGGTCCCCGTCCTCCAGCAGCCGCGCCAGCGTCGGCGCCTGAGCCTGGACCGCGGTCCGGGCGGCGCGCGCCCATTCCAGCTGGGCGGGAAAGTTGAGAAGGTCGCTGTCGCCGCCCAGAGCGGCGATCTCCTCCAGCTCCCACACCGCGTCGGCGATATCGAACATGAGGCGGAGCAGCCGCGGCCGATGGTGGGTTCGCGGCGCAGCCGCCAGCTCGGCCAGGAACGGGACGACGGCCGGGCTCGCCGAATAGACCATCGCCTCCTCGGTCTCCCACAGCACCGACTCCAGTCTCTCGACCGCCTCCCCGGCCTGGCCGGCGTCGTCTGAAGCCGCCTCGCGCAGCAGGCGGGGGANGGCCGTGGCCCTGCCGTAGGCGTGCTTGAGACGTCGCCAGTCGATGCCGTCAAGGTTCATCCGCCCAGTCCTTCGGGTCGTCTCCCAGAGGTTTGTGTTCGGCCGACAAGTCTTGCGGAGCGGGGCCGGGGGCGTCCCCACCTCTGGGGCCGGGCCATTGTCCGCCTTTCGCCATCACGCGACAGTTCATCTACCGAACGCTCCTCGATATGCACTGCTTTCGGGTGGTCGGCGCTTCGCGGAGCGTCGTGCGTCCGTGCTCGTCCCCGGCGCCGCGCGACGCGCCCGTGGTGGTGCTGTTCCACGGCGGCGGCGCGGCCACCAACGTCATGCCCGCCGCCTACCCGGACGTCTTCGCCGCCGGCGCNGTCTTCTTCGGCATGCCCTACGGCCGCGCCGACACCGAGGAGGACCACTTCACCACCGGCGCCTTCGGCCCGTGCTCCGGCTCCTACTTCACCGTCCCGCCCCGGCAGTGGGGCGGACCGCATCCGCCCGGCCCACCCCGGCCATAGCGGGCCGCGGCCCCGCGTCCAGATCTGGCACGGCGGCAACGGCGTCGGTGGGTTATGGCCTGATCTGCGGGCCGTACCACGCCGCCGGGTTCTTCGGCCTGGGCGCCTCCGGCCCGGGTGAGCCCGCAGAGCCCGGCGGGCGGCCGTGCTGCACCGCCACCAACGGCGAGCACGTCAGCGCGGGCCGGGCGCGCACCGTTCTGCCGGTCTACGCCAACGGCTCCAACGGCTACATGGGGACCCGCGGCAGCCCGGTCAGGCGCAGCCTGCTGCAGACCGGCCCCGGCCACTGCGAACTCGTCGGCTCCTGCCCGTGACCTTCGCGTGAGGGCCGTGGCCCCCGGCCGGGGACCACGGTCCTTCGCCTTGCCCGCCCGCCGGTGCAGATGCGCCGTCCGCCCAGGTCACCGGTGCATCCCGCAGGCCCTGCGGGCGACCGGGGCCGGTCGGCCGCCCCGACGCTCAGGAGTCCCGGTGGGTGTGGTGGCGGACGAGCGGCGCCAGTTCGGGGGCGGAACGCGCGACGGTCTGCCGGACGCGGATCTCCGCCGGCGGCCCGAAAGCGTCATACAGCTCGCCGAAGACCTCATGGGCGCGCCGGCGCGGCCAGTCGTCCGGCAGCAGCTCCTCGGGCGGCTTGGGGTCGAGGCCGGGAAAGTGCAGCCGGTCGTACATCAGCTCGGTGCGGGCCCGCAGCGCCTCCGCCGCGCCGACGACGCCCCGGCCGGCCCGGTGCAGCGCCGCGCGGGCGGCGGCCGGGGAGATGCCGAACTCGCCGAACAGGGCGACCAGCGCGGCCGAGGGCAGGTGCTCGGGCCGTCCGCTCCAGTAGTCGCCGAGCAGGGTGACCAGCAGGTGCCGGGGCTTGGCCCCGCGCCGCGGCCTGGGCAGGCCGACCTGCCGCTCCCCGGCCGGTGCGCTCGTCATGCCGCCCAGTCCATGGACGGCACTGTGTCTTCCGGCCGGGTGATGATCTGCATCCCGTCTGTGAAAAGGCCGGCGGCGGCCGCGAGGAGAACGGCCGCCGCCGGGGACGGGGGCGGCCCCGCCTTGTGCCGGCGGGGCCGCGGTGAACCTTTTCCGCACGCCGCCTCTCCCGGCGGGGACGGGCCTTGGGCGGTCAAGGGCGATGCGGTGACCTGGAAGGACGTGGTCGTGGACACCGCTGAGGCCCGTCCCCGGATCTCAGGTCGCGTGCCGGAGAAGGTTCAGTGATCACATGGGGCAGGTGAAGCGGGCGTCGGAGAAGTCCGACAGCAGGCCGGTGCTGGGCGGCGGGCACAGGAACTGGGTGTAGCGGGTGTCATCGTCGATGAACCGCTTCATCCAGGCGATCATGTACTTGGCCATCTGGGTGTTGGTGATGTTCGGGAAGAAGTGGCTGGCGTTGTCCAGCTCCAGGTAGGCCTTCTCCGGCGCGTTGGACAGGCTGTTGTAGAACGGGATGGAGTGCGTGGCGACCGGCGCGACGGCGTCGAGCTCACCGCCGATGATCAGGGTCGGGGTGCGCACTTCCGGCCAGGTCTTGTCCAGGTTCCAGGGGGCCAGCGGGATGGCGGCCTTCAGCGAGGTGCGGGCCTTGGCGGCCTCCAGCGAGCCGCCGCCGCCCATCGAGTGGCCGGCCACCGCCAGGCGCGAGGCGTCCACCCGGTCGCGGACCGCGCTGCGCTGGGTCAGGTAGTCCAGGGCGGCCAGCAGCTGCTGACCGCGCTGGTCGGGCTGGTCCAGGGTGGTGTTGGTCTCGATGCCGATGACCACGAAGCCCTGGGAGGCCAGCCGGTGGCCCAGCCACTCCAGGCTGGACCAGTAGGCGGTGAAGCCGGGCGAGATGGCGATGGCGCCGAAGGTGCCCTCGCTGGTGGTGGTCGGGTAGTAGATCTTGCCTCCGCCGAAGCCGGACACGCTCAGCCGCGAGACGGTGATCTCAGCGGTGTTGAACGGCCCGCGGGCGGCGGTGATGCTGGCCTCCGTGGGGTTGGGACCCCGCTGGTAGGGGTTGGCCGCCGCCTGTGCGGGGGAGGCGGCGACCAGGGCGCTGGCGGCCAGCGCTGCGGCGGGCAGCAGGCTGAGGGCCCTCTTGAGGGTGCGCTTCATCGGACCGGACTTCCTTTCCTGCGATGGCTCACGGGCCTTGAGTCCGCGAGCCGGTCCCCTTGGAGGGGCGGGAGGGACCACGCCGACCGCTCGGCCCTCCATGACCGGGTGGTCGGACTAGCGAGGAGTTTGAGCGCGAAAAGGGCATCTCGAAATCGGTGAAATCACCAGTCCTGTGCGAGACGACCGTTTGTTGTCGCCGCAAGACGGCACAGGGGGCGGGAGTTGTAGGGCCTCACAGCGTCTTTTCGTCACCGCACACGAGGAATCGCGGTCTCGCCGTTCCAACGGCCCCGTGACGCGGCGCGCTACGCTTCCGAAGCGGTGGCGCCGACCCGCGGCGGGCGTCCCGCTCCGGCGGCCCCGTGCGTTGCAGACCCGCCAAGACGGGTATCGGCCGGGCATGACGCACGCCACTGGTCCGTCCGGGCAACCCGATGACGCCACGATCGAGGCGGTCGGCAAACTGAGCGAGGCGCTGGAGACCGTCGAGCGCGCCCGCGGGCACCTGTACTCCTTCCACCAGCTCATCGGCGGCGCCGACTTCGCCGTCGAGGACGCGGCCGACCTGCTGGCCCGGGCCGGTCACCGGCAGCTGGCCGAGGAGCTGAGACGGCAGATCATGGGCCGCAACGTGCTGCCGGGCCGGTGGACCTTCCAGGTCGTGGAGGAGTTCGACGACACCTACTACGAGCCGTTCCGGGCGTTCGAACGCCGCGTCCGCGACGAGCTGACCGGCGGCCGGCGGCACCTGCATGAAGCCCGCATGAAGGAGGAGCGCCGCACCCACGGCCTCCCGGGCCACGAGGCCACACCCGAGGGGTGAGCCTTTTGCCCTGCGCCTCGGGCATCGCGGTCTCGGCGAGGCCGCCTCTGCGGTGCCGCACCGCCGATTTTTTCTTCACCCGACCCATAGGTCTATGCGATGGCCGGATGGCGGCCACTGAGGCGTTCNTCTCTTGGAAGGGACGGCCGCCACGGCGATGAACGGTCACTGAAAAGCCGTCGGGTTTTTCAAATAGCCCCTCTCTTGGGGCGATGGCATGCTCGGCCCCGCTGCCCGTCCCATACTCGACGGNCCCGGGAGCGTCCCCTGGCAAGCNCCTGCCACCTGCGGAAACGCTTCTCCCCGGGAGGGTTGGGCGAACCACGGCCGAAAGCCGCTCATCCAGAATCCGATTCTGGATTGTGAATCAGATGCTAAACGCGCATGGCAATGCATGAGACGGCTTCATACCACCCTTTTCCACCCTGAGTCACAGTCGTCAGTGCCCACTTTTCCCGCCGGACGGCGATCGCCCCCGCTCGCCCGTCCGGCGCGCCACCCCAGTGGAGTGACGATGCGACTTGCACGACTGCTGACCTGCATGCTCACCGGAGCGGCCGTGGCCGGCACCGCCCTGGTGGCNCCGCCGGCCGCCGCCGCGGCACCGTCGCTGTGCCAAAGCAGCGACGAGGACATCTACACCGNCCCGCAGACCATCACCGGCGANCCCGGGGACCTGCTCGCCTGCCGGCAGACCTCGCTGCCGCTGATCCCCGGCGTCAAGATGAAGGCCTGGAAGATCAAGTACGTCTCCACCGACGTACGCGGCGACAAGATCGCGGTATCGGGGTTCGTGGCGATCCCGGACAAGGCGTGGACGCGCGGCGGGTCCCGTCCCACGGTGGCCTTCAGCCCCGGCACGCTCGGCTCCGGGTCGCAGTGCGCGCTCTCCAAGCAGATGGCCGGCGCCCAGGTCGACTCCTATGAGGCCGGCAACCTGCGCAAGTTCCTGGAGGCCGGGTTCGCGATCGCCGCCTCCGACGGGGTCGGCTACATGAACGGCCAGGTCCACACCTACACGGTGGGCCTGAACGCCGGGCATGCGATCTTGGACGCGGTGCGCGCCGCCCGGCAGATCCCCGGCGGNTCGCTCACCGCCGACGGCAAGGTCGGCCTCGCCGGTTACTCCGAGGGCGGCTTCAACACCCTGTGGGCCGCGCAGCTGGCCTCCTCCTACGCCCCCGAGCTGAACGTGGTGGGCGCCGCCGCCGGCGGCGTGCCCGGCGACCTGAAGCTGGTCGCCGAACGGCTCAACGGCGGTCCCTTCGCCGGGTTCCTGGCCGACGCGGTGGTCGGGCTGAGCGCCGCCTACCCGCAGATGCCCTTCGACGAGCTGCTCAACGACCGGGGCCGGCGTGCGGTCCAGGAGGTCAAGAGCAACTGCCTGTTCGGGACGCTGGGCGCCTTCGCCTTCCGCAAGCTGGAGGACTTCACCACCGACCGGCTGACCCTGCCCCGGATCTACGCCCTGGCCGGCCCCGACGGCACCACCTGGGGTGAGATCATCGACGCCCAGAANCTCGGCGTGGGCATCGGCACCCCCGCCTCCGGCGCCCCCTACAAGATCGGCTTCCCGGTGCTGCAGTACCGCGGACTGCTGGAGGAGATCATCCCGCACGAGGCCGAGGACGGCACCCGCCGGCGCTACTGCCAGGCCGGCATCACCACCCAATGGCGCCTCTACGCCGGTGAGCACCTGACCACCGACTGGCTGGCCGCCGGCGACGTCACCGACTGGCTCGGCGACCGCTTCGCCGGGAAACGCGCCACCGGCAACTGCTGAGAAAGCCCCTCGGCCCGGACGGTGTCCCTCCACCGTCCGGGCCGAGGCATGTCAGGTGTTCTGCTGCGGCCGCTACGGGACGTTCTGCGCACGACCAGCCGCTCGGATCCCCCGGTATACGCATTCAGCCCGATCTTGACGGACGACGCCGCATCCTCGCCGTCCCGGAAGCTCTGACGGCCCGCGCTCAAGGACAGGCCGCCCC
>JGI25327J35509_1000766_pt1 | contig 26826 bp, 20 predicted proteins | sample HigsolmetaAR202D_FD_35509 | JGI IMG/M metagenome (IMG submission 35509)
CTTCCGGCAGCGCGGTGAAGCGCGGCAGCTCGGAGAGCGCGACGTTCATGCGGAACGTCGCGGACTCGCAGCGCAGGCGCTCGATGCGCGCGCGGAAGTCGTCGGGCAGCGCATCGGGCTCGACCAGCTTCAGGAACAGCAGCTTCGGATTGACGTTCGCCGCGACGACGGATGCGGCGATCCTGCGGCCGTCGGCGAGCTCGACGCCGCAGACGCGCGCGCTTCCACGATGCGATTCGAGCAGCACGCGCGCGACGGGCGCCTCTGTTTCGATGTGCACGCCGAGACGGCGCGCCTCGCTCGCCATCGCCTGAGTGATCGCGCCCATTCCGCCCACGGCGTGTCCCCACACGCCCGGCTTGCCGTTCACCTCGCCGAACGCGTGATGCAGCAGCACGTACGCGCTGCCCGGCGTGTACGGGCTCTGATACGCGCCGACGACCGCATCGAAGCCGTTCACGGCCTTGATGGGATCGCTCTCGAACCATGCGTCGAGCACGTCGCCTGCGCTTCGCGTGAAGAGCTCGTGGATCTCGCGCTGCGCCTCGAGCGGCAGACGCCGCAGTCCGCGTCCGATCTGCAGCGTGGACCACAGATCGCGCAGCCGGTGCAGATCGGTCGGCGGTGTCTCGAGCAGCAGGACTGCGCAGGTACGCGACGACGCGCTCCAGCATCGCGTAGAACGCGGGCAGGCGTTCCGCATCGGCGCGTGAGCAGCGCTGCAGCGCCGCCTGTGTGTCGCGCATCGTGGGGCCGGTGCAGAACGCGCTGCCGTCGGGCAGCGGCAGGAAGTTCTGCACCGGCCGCTCGAGAATCTTCAGGCCGTGCTCCGCGAGGCGCAGATCGCGCATCACCTTCGGGTGGAGGAGGCTGACGGTGTAGCTCGCCGTCGAGTTGCGGAAGCCCGGGTGGAATTCCTCCGTCACGGCCGCGCCTCCGACGACGGGACGCCGCTCGAACACCGCGACCGAGAGCCCTGCGCGGGCGAGGTAGCAGGCGCAGGTGAGGCCGTTGTGGCCGGCCCCGATGACCACGGCGTCGTAGCGGCTTGCGGTGGCTGGATGGCTGGATATAATCACAGTAACTGTACGAATAAACAGGTGCTCGTCATGTCCGACCTGACGCCTCGCCAGACCCAGATCCTGCGTCTCATCCAGCGCTTCATCGCCGAGACGGGCATGCCCCCCACGCGTGCCGAGATCGCGCGCGAGCTCGGCTTCAGGTCGGCCAACGCGGCAGAAGAGCACCTGCGCGCGCTCGCCCGCAAGGGCGTCATCGCGCTGGTGCCCGGCACCTCGCGCGGCATCCAGCTCAAGGACACCATCCGCGAGCAGATGGGGCTGCCGCTCGTCGGCCGGGTCGCTGCAGGCCGGCCCATTCTCGCCGAAGAGAACATCGAGGCGCGCTTCCAGATCGACCCGGCGCTGTTCCAGCCCCGGCCGCATTATCTGCTCAAGGTCACCGGCATGAGCATGAAGAATGCCGGCATCCTCGACGGCGATCTCGTCGCCGTCCACCGCAGCACCGACGTGCGCAACCGCCAGATCGTGGTCGCGCGCCTCGAAAACGAGGTCACGGTCAAGCGCTACCGCCAGGAAGGCTCCATCGTATGGCTGCTGCCCGAGAACGAGGAGTTCGAGCCGATCCGCGTCGACCTCCGGCAGGAGCAGCTGCTCATCGAGGGCATCGTGGTGGGCGTGGTGCGCCGGGGCAGGGCCATGGGCCTGATGTGAAGCCCGGCCGCCAGCGTCTCCAGTAACACAGGAAAGCCCGCTCTCCAGTGCGTCACGTGCATGTCCGTGGAAGTCCCACTCGCTCGGCTGCTCGAGCATCCGGCGATCTGGCGCGGCCGCAGCGCGGCGCGGATCGCGACCGTTTCCACGGGATTCCCGGCACTCGACGAGCGTCTGCCCGGCCATGGCTGGCCTCGCGCCGGCCTGGTCGAGATCCTCATCGCCCGCTTCGGCATCGGCGAGCTGCGGCTCCTGATGCCGGCTCTCACGACGCTGACGGGCCGCACGGCTGCACGCTGGTGCGCCTGGATCGCGCCACCCCTGGAGCCCTTCGCGCCTGCGCTCGCCGCGCACGGTCTCGCGCTCGAGCGTGTGCTCGTCGTCCGTACCGACACGCCGCTGTGGGCTTTCGAGCAGGCGCTGGGCTCCGGCGCCTGTGACGCCGCGCTCGCCTGGGCGCGGCGCGCTCACCTTCGCGACATCCGCCGTCTGCAGCTCGCCACCGAGCGCGGACGGACGCTCGGCATCCTGTTCCGCGCCCTGCGCGCCGCGCGCGATTCCTCCTGCGCGGCGCTGCGTCTCGCGCTCGAGCCGGCGCCCCACGGCGTACGGGTGACGCTCCTGAAAAGCCGCGGCGGTCTGCNCGGATCGGTGGAGCTCTCCTGGCCTCCTGCCGTGGCGGCGCGCGGCTCATGAGCCAGCTGCACGGCATTACTCACGATCTCTTCGCGGAGCTGCGTCCGGAGTCGACTCCGGCGCACGAGCCTCCGCCGTTGCACGCGCCCGTGCCGGTGCCCGAGCCCGCATTGGCGCGTGAGCCCGTGCCGGCGCAGGGGTCCGCGCCGGTGCAGGCGTTCGTGCCGCGACGCGCTCCCGCCGTTCTACGCGGCCGGCGTCCCGCACCTCACCCGCAGCCCCGGGAGCTGTGGGTCGGCGCCTGTCTGCACGATCTGCCGCTCGAAGCGCTGGGTCTCGGCCGCTCGCCGCGGCCCGTGGCGGTCGTCGAGCTGCGGGACCGCGTGCAGTGCGTCGTGGCGGCCGACGAGCACGCCCGTNGCCATGGCGTGCGTCCCGGAATGGGTCTGGCTGCCGCCATGGCTCTGGTGCCCGTGCTCGAGACGAGGCCGCGCGACATCCGCCGCGAGCGCCGCCTGCTGGAGCGGCTCGCGCACTGCGCGCTCGGCTTCACGCCGCGCGTGAGTTTCGTGCCCGAGGACGGGCTGCTGCTCGAGGTGAAGGGCAGCCTGCATCTCTTCGGCGGCGCCGAAGGCCTGTGTCGCGCGTTCGCGGACGCCTGTGCCGGCGCAGGAGCACGTCCCTGTCTCGCGCTCGCACCGACGCCACTCGCGGCGCTGACTGCCGCACGCGCCGGGTGTCCGCTCGTCGTGACGGATCCCGCGCAGCTCGTCGGGAGGCTCGCGCCGCTGCCGCTCAGCGCCCTGCGCTGGCCGGAGGACGTGCTCGAGCGTCTCTCGCGCATGGGCGTGCGCACCATCGGCCAGGCGCTGCGCCTGCCGCGGGAGGGATTCGCGCGGCGCTTCGGCACGGCGCAGCTCGATGCGCTCGACCGGCTCACGGGCAGGCGGCCCGATCCGCGCNCGGATTTCCGGCCGCGCGAGCGCTTCCACGCGCGCCGGGAGCCGGCATACGAGCTCGAGCATCACGACGCCATCCTCGAGACGCTCGCGCCGCTCCTGCGCGATCTGGAGCGCTTCCTGCAGGCCCGGCAGTGCGGCATCACGCAGCTCGAGTGTCTGCTGCATCACCGCCATGCGCCTGCGACGCGCTGTGTGCTCGCGTGCGCGGCGCCCACGGCGAGCGCGCAACGCATCGAAGCGCTGCTCGAGGAGCGGCTCGCGAGACTCACGCTGCCCGAGCCGGTGCGCGTCTGCGAGCTGCGCTCCGGACCGCTCGTGCCGCTCGCGCTGTCGTCCGATTCCCTGTGGCAGNCGGGAGAGCACGGCGGCGGCGCCAACGGCGAGTCGCCCGCGTTCATCGAGCGTCTGCGCGCGCGTCTCGGCGACGAGGCGGTCTACGGGCTGCGGCTCTTCGGCGCGCACCGTCCGGAGATGGCCTGGCGCAGCGTCGCGCCCGACGAAGCCGGCGTGCGCGGCGCCGATGCGCAGCGTCCACCCTGGCCGGCGTTCCGCCGGCCGCTGTGGCTGCTGCCCGTNCCGCAACGGCTGACCGAGAGGGAAGGCCGGCCGCACCACCACGGTCCTCTGCGTCTCGTCGGCGGTCCCGAGCGCATCGAGACCGGCTGGTGGGACGGCGGCGAGGTCACGCGCGACTACTACGTGGCCGTCGACGTCCGCGGCGTGCGTCTGTGGATCTTCCGCGAGCGCTCGCCGCCGCACGCCTGGTTCCTGCACGGAGTGTTCGGTTGAGCGCCGGCGTTCCCGGCCGGCGGCGGAACGGGAACGCGACACCACGAGGAGGGAGGCCGGCGGTGAAGGACAAGGNGCCCGGCTACGCGGAGCTTCACTGCATCAGCAACTTCACGTTCCTGCGCGGCGCCTCGCATCCCGAGGAGCTCGTGGAGCGGGCACACGCGCTCGGCTACGAGGCGCTGGCGCTCACCGACGAGTGCTCGCTCGCCGGNGTCGTGCGCGCGCACGTGGTCGCGAAGCGCCTGGGGCTCAAGCTCATCGTCGGCGCGGAGCTGCGCCTCACGTGCGGCATGCGCTTCGTCGCGCTCGCGCCCGACCGGCGCGGCTACGCGGAGCTGTGCCGGCTCATCACGCGCGCGCGCCGTGCGGCGCCGAAGGGCGAGTACGCGCTCGAGCGCACCGATCTCGATCCGGGTCTCGAGCGCTGTCTGATCCTGTGGATTCCGGCGGACGAGCCGGATGCCGCGGAAGCGCGCTGGCTCAGGGAGCGCTTCGACGGAAGGCTGTGGATCGCCGTCGAGCTCCTCTGCAACGGCGCCGACCGCGAGCTGCTCGCGCGGCTCACACGCATCGGGCGCGATCTCGCGCTGCCTCTCGTCGCGAGCGGCGACGTGCACATGCACGTGCGCGCGCGCCGCAGGCTCCAGGACGCGCTCACCGCGATCCGCTTCAACGTGCCGCTCGCTCAGGCAGGCTGGTATCTGTATCCCAACGGCGAGCGTCATCTGCGCGAGCGCGCGCGTCTCGCACGCCTGTACCCGCGCGAGCTGCTCGACGAGACGCTCGAGATCGCGAGGCGATGCACGTTCTCGCTCGACGAGCTGCGCTACGAGTATCCGCACGAGCTCGTGCCGCCCGGCGAGACGCCGCGGGGTTATCTGCGCCGGCTCACGGAGGAGGGCGCGCGCCGCCACTGGCCGCAGGGCGTGCCGCCGAAGGTGCGCGCGGCCATCGAGCACGAGCTCGCGCTCATCGCCGATCTGCACTACGAGCCGTACTTCCTCACGGTGTACGACATCGTCGCCTTCGCGAGGAGCCGCGGGATCCTGTGCCAGGGCAGGGGATCGGCCGCGAACTCCACCGTGTGCTACTGCCTCGGCGTGACGAAGGTCGATCCGGAGCGCTCCTCGCTCCTCGTCGAGCGCTTCATCTCGCGCGAGCGCAACGAGCCGCCCGACATCGACATCGACTTCGAGCACGAGCGCCGCGAGGAAGTCATCCAGTACGTCTATCGGAAGTACGGCCGCGAGCGCGCCGCAATCGCGGCGACCACCATCCAGTACCGACCGCGCAGCGCGCTGCGCGATCTCGGCAAGGCCTTCGGTCTCGATCCGCTGCAGGTGCGGCGTCTCTCGAGCGCGGTGCACTGGTGGGACGGCCGCGAGGTCGCGGCCGAGCGGGTCCGCGAGGCCGGCTTCGATCCCGCGAATCCCGTGCTCGCGCGGATCCTCGAGCTCGCGCGCGAGCTCACGGGTTTTCCGCGGCATCTCTCGCAGCACGTCGGCGGTTTCGTGATCAGCGAGGGACCGCTCGAGGAGCTCGTGCCGATCGAGAACGCCGCGATGCCCGAGCGCACGGTGGTCCAGTGGAACAAGGACGACCTCAACGATCTCGGGCTGCTCAAGGTCGATCTCCTCGGCCTCGGGATGCTCACGGCCCTGAGGAGGGCCTTCAGGCTGGTGAACGACTTCCGGGGCACCTCNTGGGAGCTCGGCAAGCTCCCGCCGGAAGATCCGAACGTGTACGAGATGATGTCGCGCGCGGACACGATCGGCGTGTTCCAGATCGAATCGCGCGCGCAGATGGCGATGCTGCCGCGGCTTCGGCCGAAGACCTTCTACGACCTCGTGATCGAAGTCGCGCTCGTGCGCCCGGGTCCGATCCAGGGCGACATGGTGCACCCTTACCTGCGCCGGCGGACGGGCGAGGAGCCGGTCGACTATCCGAGCGAAGAGGTGCGCGAGGTGCTCTCCCGCACGCTCGGCGTGCCGATCTTCCAGGAGCAGGTGATGCAGCTCGCGATCGTCGCGGCCGGATTCACGCCCGGGGAGGCCGACGCCCTGCGCCGCGCGATGGGCGCGTGGCAGCGTCGCGGCGACCTCGAGTCCTTCGAGCGGCGCCTGATCGACGGCATGCGCGCGCGGGGCTACGACGAGGAGTTCGCGCGGCGCATCTTCCGGCAGATCCGGGGCTTCGGCGAGTACGGCTTCCCGGAGTCGCACGCCGCCAGCTTCGCGCTGCTGGTGTACGACTCGGCGTGGCTCAAGTACCACGAGCCGGCGGCCTTCACCTGCGCGCTCCTCAACAGCCAGCCCATGGGCTTCTACGCGCCGGCGCAGCTCGTGCGAGATGCGCGGGCGCACGGCGTCGAGGTGCGTCCGGTGTGCGTCACCGCGAGCCACTGGGACTGCACGCTCGAGCGGCGCGCCGACGGAGAGCCCGCGCTGAGGCTCGGCATGCGGCTCGTCAAGTCCCTGTCGCAGGCCGCCGCGGAGCGCATCGTCCAGGCGCGCGCGGAAAGGGCGTTCACGAGCGTGCAGGACCTCGCGGAGCGCGCGGCGCTCGATCGCGGGGACCTCGAGGCTCTGGCCGCGGCGGGCGCGCTCGCCGCCCTGAGCGGCAACCGGCACCTCGCGTTCTGGGAGGTTGCAGGCGCCGAGCGGCCGCTGCCGCTCGCCCCGCGCGATACACGGCGCGAATCGGGCCGGCCGCTGCTGCAGGCACCGACCGAGTGGCAGGGCATCGCGGCCGACTATGCCTCCATNGGGTTCACGCTGGGCCGTCATCCTCTCGCCCTGCTGCGCGAGACNCTGGCCCGCGAGGGACTGATGACGGCNGCCGAGGTCGCGGCGATGCCGGACGGGCGCTTCGTGCGTACGGCAGGACTCGTGCTCCTGCGTCAGCACCCGGTGAACGCGAACCGCGTGACCTTCATGACGCTGGAGGACGAGACCGGGCACGTGAATCTCGTCGTGTGGGAGCGCGTCGCGCTCGCGCACCGCCGCGCGATGCTCCAGTCACGGCTGCTCGAGGTGCACGGCAGGCTTCAGCGCCAGGACGAGGTGATGCACCTCATCGTGCACCGGATGGTCGACCGCTCCGCTCTCGTGCGCGGCCTCGCGGCGCGCTCGCGGGATTTCAAATAGCAATGTCCCTCGACCGCCCGCGGCCCTTCCTCCCGCGGACGCGGGAAGAAGGAAACGCATGGGCGGTCGTCCTCTCCGCAACAACGAGGAGAGGCAAGGGGTGAAGGATCAACGCCGCGAACGCTTCTTCCGCGGCGGCGTGTCCTCGTCCAGGCCGATGTCGTAGTCTTCGAAGTCGCTCGTGAGCTCCGCGGTGCGCTTCTCCTCGAGCAGGCGCTCGAGGCGGCGCCACGCCGGGTCACCGAGCTTCTGTCCACGGCGCTTGGCGAGGTCGAGGTCCTTGATGACCTCGTCGAGATCAACGTCTTCTACATCGCCGATCGTGTCGTCGGCGTCATCGTCTTCGAAGTCGTCTGATTCGGGCTTCTCGCTCATGCTTCGTCGATGTCAAGCGTGAAGTCTGCTGTTGAATCCGACGGCGCGTGATTATGTGGGCGTGCACCGGGCGGATCAACGGATGAGAGAGTTCATCTCGAAGATCGGGAGCAGCATTGCAAAAACGATGCCCATCACGAAGACGCCCATCGTGATGATGAGCAGCGGGCCGAGGAGTCCCACGAGCGCCGTGAGCAGCCCGTCCAGCTCACGCTCCTGGCTGAGCGCCGCGCGCTCGAGCATGGTGTCGAGCTCGCCGCTCGACTCGCCGCTCGAGATGAGATGAATCGTCATCGGGGGGAAGAGCTTGCTCGCCGCGAGCGAGCGGCCGATCGGCGCGCCCTCGCGTACCCGCTGCGCGGCCTCCACGACGGCGTCGCGCATGGGAAGATTCGTCACGACCTCGCCCGCGATGCGCAGCGCCTCGAGCACCGGCACCGCGCTCGCCGAGAGGATCGACAGGGTGCGGGTGAAGCGGGCCGTGTTGAAGCCGCGCACGAGCTTGCCGATGATGGGCAGCCGGAGCTGCAGCCGGTGATAACGCCGCCTCGCGTCCGGCCTGCGCAGCCAGCGCGTGACGAGCACGGCGACGATCACGACCGCCGCGACCACCCAGAGGATGTACTCGCGGAAGAAATCGCTCGTCGCGATGAGCATCCGGGTGATGAGGGGGAGCTGCGCCCGGCTCGACTCGAAGACCTCGACCACCTTCGGCACGACGTAGACGAGGAGCCCCGAGACGATGCCGAAGCACATCACCGTGAGCACGATCGGGTAGAGCATCGCGCCGAGGATCTTCTGGCGGATCTGCTCGCGGCTCTCGGTGTAGTCCGCGAGCCGCTCGAGCACGGCGTCGAGATGGCCCGACTGCTCGCCCGCCGAAACGGTCGCCCGGTAGATCTCCGGAAAGACGCGCGGGAACTCGGCGAAGCCGTCGGCGAGGGTGTGGCCTTCCATCACTCTCGAGCGCACGCCGAGCACGATGCTCTGCATGCGGGGCTTCTCGGTCTGCTGCGAGACCGCGAGCAGCGCCTCCTCGAGCGGGAGCCCCGCGCGCACCAGCGTCGCGAGCTGGCGCGTGAAGAGCGCGAGGTCGGCAGGGGAGACTCCGCGCCGGATCGACAGCGTCCGCTGCCCGCCGGCCTCACGCTTCGTGACCTCGGTGACCGAAACCGGCAGGAGCTGGCGCTCCCGCAGGAGCTGGCGCACCTGGCGCGCCGTATCGCCTTCGAGCACACCCTTGCGCTCGCGGCCGGACGGATCGAGTGCGACGTATTCGAACGCCCCCATGGTTCCTTACCGGTTCCGCTGCGTCAGACGCCCGCGTTGCGCCTCACCCGCTCCGCTGCCCGCTGCAGATCCACTCCGCACGGCACGGTGCTCAGTCCTCGCGCGTGACACGCAGGACCTCTTCGATGGTCGTGATGCCGCGGAGCACCTTGGCCCGTCCGTCGTCGCGAATGGAAGGCGTGAGCGTGCGCGCATAGCGCTCGAGCTCGTGCTCCGGCGCACCGTCGTGGATCATCGTGCGCATCTGGTCGTCGACGAGCACGAGCTCGTAGATTCCCGTGCGTCCGCGGTAGCCGCCGGTCGCGTCGCGTCCGGGGCGGTACAGGATGGGCGAGGGCTCCTCGGGCCGGAGGTTCAGCAGCCGACGCTCGTACTCTCCGGCCTGGAACGGCTGCTTCGTCTCCGGATTGAGCACGCGCACGAGCCGCTGCGCCAGCACGCCGATGAGACTCGAGGAGAGCAGGAAGGGCTCGATGCCCATGTCGCGCAGACGCGTGACCGCGCCCACGGCCGTGTTCGTGTGCAGCGTCGAGAGCACGAGGTGGCCGGTGAGCGACGCCTGGACGGCGATCTGTGCCGTCTCGAGGTCGCGGATCTCGCCCACCATCACGACGTCCGGGTCCTGACGCAGGATCGCGCGCAGGCCGCGCGCGAAGGTCATCTCGACCTTCGTGTTGACCTGCGTCTGGCCGATGCCGTCGATGTAGTACTCGATCGGGTCCTCGACCGTCATGATGTTGCGGGTGTTGTCGTTCAGGCGCTCGAGGCAGGCGTACAGCGTCGTCGTCTTGCCCGAGCCGGTCGGGCCCGTGACGAGCAGGATGCCGTGCGGCTTGTGGATCAGCTCGTCGATCAGCTTCTCGGTCTGCGGATCCATGCCGAGTGAGCTGAGGTCGAGGCGGCCCGCCTGCTTGTCGAGGAGTCGCAGCACCACGCGCTCGCCGTGCCCCGACGGGATCGTCGAGACGCGCACGTCCACGGCGCGGCCGGCCACGCGCAGGCTGATGCGGCCGTCCTGCGGCAGGCGTTTCTCGGCGATGTCGAGCTTCGACATGACCTTGATGCGTGAGACCACGAGCGGGGCGACCGCACGCTTCGACTGCAGCACCTCGCGCAGCACGCCGTCCACGCGGAAGCGGATCACGAGCCGGTTCTCGAACGGCTCGATGTGGATATCCGACGCGTTCTCCTTGACCGCCTGCGTGAGGATGGCGTTGATGAGGCGGATGATCGGCGCGTCGTCCTCGCTCTCGAGCAGGTCCGCCTGCTCGGGCAGCTCCTGAGCGAGGTGCGCGAGGTCGGTCGCCTCGTCGAGGCCCTCGGCCGCCTGCATCGCGTCCGAGCCCGCTTCGTACGCCTGCCGAAGCAGCTCGTCGAACGTCGCGTCGTCGACGCGCTCGAGCTTGAGCGGCATGCGCAGGTATCGCCGCACCTCGGCGAGCGCGAGCGGCGCGGCCGTCGCGCGGTAGGCGCACTCGGCGACGCCGTCGACCACGCGCTTCACGAGCACGCCGTGGCGCTTGGCGAACGCGAAGGACAGGCGCCGCGGAGGCGGCGCCACCTTGTTCGCGGGGACCGTGCTGACCGTCTGTTCTCGTGCGACGTCGTTCACCGCCGATTCCCTTCGGGCGAGTTGCGCTCGTCCGTATCGCGACGCGCGTCATCGGCGCTCCCTTGCGGAGGAGTCGCCGGCACCGCCTGGGGCGGCACGTCGGCCGGACGCGTCGTCGCTTCATTCTGTTGCGACTCCTGCTGCGCGCCTTCCTCGTTNCCCGGCGTCGTCGCCGGCTCGGTGCTGCCCGGTGGCGGAATGGGCGGAGCGGGGGGCAGCAGCGGCTTCGGCACGCCCGGCAGCAGGGGCAGCGGCTCGCGCGAACGCGCCTTGAGCTGCTCCTCACGGATGTAGTTGTACTTGGAGTTGGTCTCGATCGCCGCCGCGGTTCCGTCGCGCAGGATCTTCGGACGGATGAAGACCATCAGGTTCGTCTTCGTCGCGCGCGCGCTGCGCGTCTTGAACGCGAGCCCGAGGAGCGGAATGCGGCCGAGGAAGGGCACGCGCTGCTCGCCCTGGCTGGACTCGTCCGAGATCAGTCCGCCGAGCACGATGATGCCGCCGTCCTCGATGAGCACGTTCGTGCTGATCGAGCGCTTGTTCGTGATGAGGTCCACCGCACCCTGTGAGCTCGGCGCGAGGCTCGAGCTCTCGAGCTCGATCTTGAGGAGCACCGCGTTGCTGTCCCAGGAGCTCACCTGCGGCGTCACCTTCAGGATGGTGCCGACCTCCTCGCGCTGGATGGTCTGGAACGGATTGAGCGTGCCGCCCGCACCGGTGTTGGTGAACTGGCCGGTGATGAAGGGCACCTCCTGCGCCACCTTGAGCTCCGCTTCCTGATTGTCCATGGTGACCGCCGACGGCGTGGCGAGCACGTTCGTGTTCGCGTCACCGCGCAGCGCCCGCAGCATCGCCGCGAAGTTCACACCCGTCCCGGCGATGCGTCCGATGCCGAGCGTGGTGCCGTTCGGGATACCGATGCCCGCTTCGGCTGCCGCTTCCGGGTCCGCCGCGAGCTGCGCGAGATTGACGAGAGAGGAGCCGCCGACCGGACTGATGAATCCGCCCGCCGGGAAGCGCGTGTCGTCGTCNTCGGACCACGCCGCCCAGTTGACGCCGAGCTCCGCCGTCTTGTCCGCCTGGACCTCGACGATGATCGCCTCGATCAGCACCTGCATGCGGCGGATGTCGAGCTTGTCCACGATGGACATGAGCGACTTCATGACCTTCGGCGGCGCCGTGATCACGAGCGCGTTGGTCTCGGGGTCCGCNATGATCGTGGTGTTGCGATCGATCTGCTGCTGGGGCGGTGCTGCCTGCTGTCCGCCGCCCGGCGCAGCCGCCTGCGCGATGCCCGTCACCTGCTCCTTGAGCAGCGCGGCGACCTTCTCCGCGTCCGCATAGCGCAGATAACGCACCTGCGTGTCGCCGCCGCTCTCGAGCGGCGTATCGAGATGCGCGATGAGCGTCTTGATGCGCAGCCGCTGCTCCGGATCNCCGCTCACGAGCACGCTGTTCGAGCGCTCGTCGGCCGCGAGACGCAGCGGATTCGCGCCGCCGCCTTCGGCGGCCTGCTGCTGCTGGTACAGCGAGTTGATGATGCGCACGACCTCGACGGCCGAGGCGTTCTGCAGCGTGACCACCTCCACGTCGGAGTCGCCGGCCTGGTCGATGCGCCGGATGATGCGCGCGATGCGATTCACGTTCGCCGCGCGGTCGGAAATGATGAGGACGTTCGATGCAGGGTGAGCCGCGAGGTGACCGTACTGCGGGATGAGCGGTCGCAGGACGGGTACGAGCTGCGCGGCGCTCACGTTCTTGATCGCGATCACCTGCGTGACGATCTCATCGGCCGCCGACGGTGGACGGTCGGGCAGATCGGTCCCGGGCATCGTGCGCGCATTGGCGTCCGGCACGATCTTGATCACGTCGCCCGACGGCACCGCGATGAAGCCGTGCACCTGCAGGATCGACAGGAACGCCTCGTAGAAGGCGTCCGGCGTCATCGGCGTGGAGGAGAGCATCGTCACCTGCGCGCGCACGCGCGGATCGATGATGAACGTGCGCCCGGTGGCCATGCTCACCGCTTCGGCGATCTGCGTGATGTCGGCGTCCTTGAAGTTCGTCGTGATGCGCTGCGCGGGCGGCTGCTGCGCCGAGACGACCGATGCCGCCACGAAGAGCGCGCAGCAGCAGGCGAGGACGACGCGCCGGGGCGAGCCGTCCAGCCGCAGTCGTGACGCCTTGCGAAACAATCTCATCGAATACCCCCGCAGCCGGCGCGAGCCGGCATTACTCTGTGTCGATCGGCTCATCCGGTGCGACGGGAGCCGTATCTTCGACCGGTTCGGCACCCGCTCCGGCGGCACCGTTGCCGCCGACGAGCTGCTCGGCCTCCTGCACCACCTGTGCCATGTTGAGCGTCAGATCCTGCTGCCTTCCGTTGCGCATCACGGTGACGCGCGCCTCACTCGAGGAGCCGAGCGTGCGGAAGATCTCCTCGCCACGCGCCGGGTCGTCGAGCGGTGTGCCGTTGATGGCGACGACCAGATCGCCCGGGCGCAGNCCCAGACGGATGAACGCCTGCCGGTTGCGCCCCGGGTATACCCGATATCCACGCTGCCTGCCCTGTGCGAACACGGGCTGGGGGCGCATGATGTCCGAGAGGAGCCCCGGCTCCTGGGCGATCATCTCACGCATCCGCTCGATCGGAGGCGCCGACTCGCTCGGCGGCATGGCGGCCATCGGCGGAGGGGGCGCGACGGCACCACCCCGGCTCTGCCGGGGCAGGGTGAGCGATTCCAGCCGCCCGTTGCGTTCGAGCAGGACCCGGTCGCTGTAGACCGAGTGCAGCCGCGCGCCGCCCGGAAGGTTGTCGCCCACGGCATACACCTTGGTGGAGCCCGCGTTCTGACCGACGATGGCGAGACCCGCCTGCGGCTCGTCCGCCGCGATGATGCCGGTGAGGACCAGCGGCATGCTCGTCTGCGGTGCATTGGCGGCATCGACGGCGGCAGGCGCGTCGGCCTGAGCTGCGCCGAAGAGGTGCGAGGAGACGATCGCCGCGACGTCGACGCGGCGCGAGGGCACCGCCGGCGGAGGATTGAATTCATCAATCGCGGGAACGCGACTTGCGCCCGCGAGGTCAGTGACAATGATTGCGGCTTGAACGCCGAGAGCGACGGCCAGCACCCAGACGGCGATCTGGGGCGCACGGGTTACCAGCAGCTCGCGCCAGTGGTCGGACGTGGAGAGGCCTTCGAGCCAGGAGGCGGCACTCATCGGGTGGGCAGATCCTTGGAACCCCCTTGAGAAGCATCGGCCGTGGCGCGGTTGACGGGGCTCGCGCGCGAGCGGCCCGGGCAATGATACGGGCCAGCTGCTGAAGCTCTCAAGCAGTTGTTTTGGCTGGGTAAAGTGTCGTCGATCACAGAATACTTGTGTTGCCGTTTGGCGACCCCTATAAAAGACACCATGTCGGATCCGCAGCGTGCTCGTCCCGATACCGGCGTCGTCGTCGAGGAGTCGCGNCCGCAGACCAGGCAGCCGCCGCTCTATCAGGTCGTTCTATTGAACGATGATTACACCCCGATGGAGTTCGTCGTCGACGTGCTGGAGAAATTCTTCTCGCTCGATCGTCCCACGGCGACACGCATCATGTTGGAGGTCCATACCAAGGGCAAAGGCGTCTGCGGCGTCTACACGTACGAGATCGCGGAGACCAAGGTGGCTCAGGTCACCAGCTACGCGCGCGATCATCAGCACCCGCTGATGTGTACCCTTGAAGAGGCCTGAGATTCGGAAGGTTCATCAACGTGCTTTCAAGCGAGCTGGAATACTGCCTCAACGACGCGTTCCATCAGGCGCGTGAGGCTCGGCACGAATACCTGACGGTAGAGCACCTGCTGCTCGCCATCCTCGACACGCCGAAGGTGCGCGAGATCCTGCGGGCCTGCGGTGCCGATCTGGCCAGGCTCAAGCAGGAGCTCAAGGAGCACATCGACCAGTCGACCCCGCGGCTGAGCGAGACGGACGACCGGGAGGTCCAGCCGACGCTCGGCTTCCAGCGGGTGCTGCAGCGGGCGGTGTTCCACGTGCAGTCGAGCGGCAAGAAGGAAGTCGGCGTCGCCAACGTGCTCGTGGCGATCTTCAGCGAGAAGCAGAGCCACGCGGTCTATCTGCTCAACCGCCAGCACGTCGCGCGTCTCGACGTCGTCAACTACATCTCCCACGGCCTCTCCAAGATCTCCGAGGAGAAGGCCGAGAAGGAGGACAGCGCCGCCGAGACCGAGCGCGATCCCGAAGGCGCCGGCAGCGCTCTCGAGAAGTACACCACGAATCTCAACCGGCTGGCGCAGGAGGGGAAGATCGATCCCCTCATCGGACGCAAGCTCGAGATCGAGCGCACGATCGAGATCCTCTGCCGCCGCCGCAAGAACAATCCGCTCTACGTCGGCGAGGCGGGCGTCGGCAAGACCGCCATCGCGGAAGGTCTTGCACGTCTCATCGTCGAAGGCAAGGTGCCCGAGGTGCTCGCCGACTGCACCATCTACGCGCTCGACATGGGCGCGCTGATCGCGGGCACGAAGTACCGCGGCGATTTCGAGAAGCGCCTGAAGGGNGTGATCAGCGAGCTCAAGAAGCAGCCCGGCGCGATCCTCTTCATCGACGAGATCCACACGGTGATCGGTGCCGGCGCGGCGTCGGGCGGCGTGATGGACGCCTCGAACCTCATCAAGCCGGTGCTCACGAACGGTGAGATCCGCTGCATCGGCTCCACGACGTATCAGGAGTACCGCGGGATCTTCGAGAAGGACCACGCGCTCGCACGCCGCTTCCAGAAGATCGACGTCGCCGAGCCGAGCGTCCAGGAGACCGTGGAGATCCTCATGGGGCTCAAGAGCCGCTTCGAGGAACACCACGGCGTCAAGTACACGGACGAGGCGCTCAAGGCGGCCGCGGAGCTTTCCGCGCGGCACATCAACGAGCGGCATCTGCCGGACAAGGCGATCGACGTGGTCGACGAGGCCGGTGCGCGGCTGCGCCTCAAGCCGCTCGCCGAGCGCGAGACGGTCGTGGAGGTGCGCCACATCGAGGACGTGGTCGCGCGCATGGCGCGCATCCCGCCGAAGAGCGTGTCGGTCTCCGACAAGGAGATCCTCAAGAACCTCGAGCGCAATCTCAAGCTGGTGATCTTCGGTCAGGACCGCGCGATCGAGGCGCTCGCGGCCGCCATCAAGATGTCACGCTCGGGCCTCGGCGATCAGCGCAAGCCGGTCGGCAGCTTCCTGTTCGCGGGTCCGACCGGTGTCGGCAAGACCGAGGTGACGCGTCAGCTTGCGATCCAGCTCGGCATCGAGCTCATCCGCTTCGACATGTCGGAGTACATGGAGCGGCACACGGTCTCGCGTCTCATCGGCGCGCCGCCGGGCTACGTCGGCTTCGACCAGGGCGGCCTGCTCACCGAGGCCATCACGAAGCATCCGCACTGCGTGCTGCTGCTCGACGAGATCGAGAAGGCGCACCCGGATGTCTTCAACCTGCTGCTGCAGGTGATGGACCACGGCACGCTGACGGACAACAACGGCCGCAAGGCGGATTTCCGGCACGTCATCATCGTGATGACGACCAACGCCGGCGCGCAGGAGATGGCGCGTCCGACGATCGGCTTCACTCAGTCGGATACTTCGAGCGACGCGATGGAGGCGATCCGCCGGATGTTCTCGCCCGAGTTCCGCAACCGCCTCGACGCCATCATCCAGTTCGCGCCGCTCGACCTGCCCACGATCGAGCGCGTGGTCGACAAGCTGGTCATGGAAGTCGAGACGCAGCTCGAGCAGAAGGGTGTGACGCTGTCGCTCGACGACGCGGCGCGCCGCTGGATCGCGGAAAAGGGCTACGACCCGAAGATGGGTGCGCGGCCGATGGCGCGGGTCATTCAGGAGCACATCAAGCGGCCGCTCGCCGAGGAGCTGCTCTTCGGGCGACTGATCGGCGGCGGGCACGTGCGCGTGTCCGTGTCGAAGGACGGCTCCAGCCTCGAGCTCGATTGCACGCCGGCGTCCGAGCCCGAAGTCACCGCCTGAGAAGAGAGGAGAGGGGCGCGCTGATGCGCGCCCGCGGGTCAGCGCCCGCGATAGACGATGCGGCCCTTCGTCAGGTCGTACGGCGTCATCTCCACCGTGACCTGGTCACCCGTGAGGATGCGGATGTAGTTCTTGCGCATCTTGCCCGAGATGTGGGCGGTGACGATGTGGCCGTTCTTCAGCTTCACGCGGAAAGTGGTGTTCGGCAGGGTCTCGATGACCTCGCCTTCCATCTGAATCGCGTCTTCTTTTGCCACGAGTACCTCGTCTGCCAAGGGTCGCGAATTCTGCATAAACGCGACAGGCAATGCAATTTGCCACGCTTTCCCGCGCAGGCCCAGCGGTACCCTCAGGCGGCCTGCACCGCCATCGGCAGGGGCTCCAGGACCACGTGCTGACGCAGGAGGCACTGGAACTCGGACCGGGGGATGGACCGGCTCCCGAGGCTCTTCAGGTGCCGCGAGGCGAGCTGGCAGTCGATCACCGCGATCCCGAGCTCGAGGCACAGGTCGACGAGGTGGGAGAGCGCCACTTTCGAGGCGTCGCTCTCCCGGCTGAACATCGACTCGCCGAAGAACACACCTCCCAGCCTCACGCCGTAGAGGCCGCCGACCAGCCGTCCTTCGCGCCAGGTCTCGATGCTGTGTGCGTAACCGAGGCGGTGAAGCTCGAGGTAGGCGGCGCGCATCTCAGGGGTGATCCACGTGCCGATGCTGTGCGGCCGCGGCGCGGCGCACGCGCGGATCACGGCGTCGAAATCGCGGTCGACCGTCAGCTCGAAGCCCCGGTTGCGGAGCGACTTCATGAGACTGCGCGACCTGCGGAACTCGGACGGATAGAGCACTTCGCGCGGATCCGGTGCCCACCACAGCACCGGNTGGCCCGGCGAATACCAGGGAAAGATGCCGCGCTGGTAGGCCGCGAGGAGGCGCGCCGACGAGAGATCGCCACCTGCCGCGAGGAGCCCCGCGGGCTCGTCGAGCGCCTGCTCGATCGGCGGAAACCGGTCGGGCGCGTCCTGGGGCGACAGCCAGGTGATGGTCTTCACGTACGACCCGGATCGGATGCTGGGCGCAGATCCCGTCTGAAGGGTACGTGCTCCCGGATCTCCGCGGCATAGGCATCGACTGCCGCGCCTTCCTGGAGCAGGTACTCGCGGATGGCGCGCCGGAAGCGCGCGTCGGTGATCGAGTGGGCGGACCAGGTGAGCGCAGGCTCGAAGCCCCGGCTGACCTTGTGTTCGCCCTGAGTACCCGGCTCGAAGCGCGCGATCCCGCGCTCGATGCAGAACTCGATGCCCTGGTGATAGCAGGTCTCGAAGTGCAGGCTGTGGAAGTCCGCGGCGGCGCCCCAGTAGCGGCCGTAGAGCGCAGCGTCGGACCAGAAGAAGATCGCGGCGGCCACCGGCTCCTCGTCGAGCATCGCGAACTTCACCATCAGCGCGGATCCCAGCGTGCGCGCCGCTTCCTCGAAGAACGCCCGGTTGAGATACGGCTCGTGACCGTGGCGNTGGAAGGTGTCGCGGTGGAAGGCGTACGCGTAATCGATGAGCCGCGAATCGAGCTCGGGTCCGAATCGCGTCTCGAACCGGATGCCGGCTTCGGCGACGCGACGCCGCTCGCGGCGTGCCTTCTTGCGTTTCTCGGCCGTGAAGGTCTGCAGATAGTCGTCGAAGCTGCGATACCCGCGATTAGTCCAGTGGAACTGGCAGTCCCGGCGCAGCAGCCAGCCCGCCTTCGTGAAGGCCTCGCGATCGGCGTCGTCGATGAAGAGCACGTGCACGGACGAGAGCGACTCGTCCGCCGCGAGCTCCGAGATGGCCTCGATGAGCTTCGCCGCCGNGGCAGGTCCGTCGCGATCGGGTCTGATGAGGAGCCTGCGGCCGGTCGCCGGGGTGAACGGCACCGCGATCGTGAGCTTCGGGTAGTAACGCTCACCGAGACGCGCGTAGGCGTGCGCCCACGAGAAGTCGAACACGAACTCGCCGTAGGAATGCGACTTGATGAACGCGGGCGCGGCCGCCGCGAGCCCGCGTTCGTCGTAGAGCGCCACGTGGCGCGGATCCCATCCCGTGCCCTTGCCGATGCAGCGGGTGTGCTCGAGCGCCGCGAAGAACTCGTGGCGCAGGAACGGCGCTTCGGTGCCCCGCAGGGCGTTCCACTGCCGCGGATCGATCTCCTCGATGCTCTTGTGGACGCGGCTCCTCATTCGACGGCTGCGAGCTTCCTCTCGATGTTCTCGACGTCGAGCGCCTCGAGATATCGGTCGGCATCGAGCGCCGCCATGCATCCCGAGGCGGCCGACGTGATCGCCTGACGATACACGCGATCCGCAACGTCGCCCGCCGCGAACACGCCCGGCACGCTCGTCGCCGTCGCATTGCCGTCGGTGCCGCTCTTCACGACGATGTAGCCGTCGCGCATCTCGAGCTGGCCTTCGAATATCGACGTGTTCGGCGTGTGGCCGATGGCGACGAAGAGGCCCGTCACTTCGATCGTGCGATCGGGACCACCTGTCGTCGAGCGCAGGCGGACGCCCGTGACGCCGCTGTCGTCGCCGAGCACTTCGTCGACGACGTGATTCCAGACGATGCTCACCTTGCCCGCGCGCTCGAGCTCGAAGAGCCGCTGCTGCATGATCTTCTCGGCGCGCAGGCGGTCGCGACGGTGAATGAGCGTCACGTGCGACGCGATGTTCGCGAGATACAGCGCCTCTTCGACCGCGGTGTTGCCGCCGCCCACGACCGCCACGCGCTGACCGCGGAAGAAGAATCCGTCGCACGTCGCGCACGCCGACACCCCGCGGCCGCGGAAGCGCTCCTCTGAGGGAAGCCCCAGATACTTCGCCGTCGCGCCGGTCGCGATGATGAGCGCATCGCACGTGTAGCGGCCCGAATCTCCCGTGAGCTCGAACGGCCGCTTCGAGAGATCGACGGCCTGGATGTGGTCGTTGACGATCTCGGTGGCGAAGCGCTCGGCGTGGCGGCGCATGCGATCCATGAGGTCCGGTCCCTGCAGACCCTCCACGTCACCCGGCCAGTTGTCGACGTCCGTCGTCGTCATGAGCTGCCCGCCCTGCTCGACGCCCGTGATGAGCAGTGGAGCGCGATTCGCGCGCGCCGCGTATATGGCCGCGGTATAGCCCGCAGGTCCCGATCCGATGATGATGAGCCGGCTGTGNCGTTTTTCCGTCATGTATACTTTCCGCAACCAGTTTCAGTGCTCCGGCGTGCGCGCTGTGCGAACGTCCAGTCCTTGAAGGCATGTTAAGAAACGCCAACGTCGCGGCCAAGGGCTCGGAGCTACCCATTTCGAGGGAGATCCCATGCGCATTGGAGTGCCGCGCGAGCTCAAACCGCTGGAGGGTCGCGTTGGACTCACTCCGGCTGCATGCGTCGAGCTCGTGCGCGGCGGTCACCAAGTCTTCGTAGAGGCTGGCGCAGGCGAGAAGAGCGGATATACGGATCAGCACTATCGGGACGTCGGGGTGACGGTGCTGCCGAGCGCGCGGGAGGTCTACGCGTGCGCGGAGCTCATCGTCAAAGTCAAGGAGCCGATCGAGCCCGACCTCGAGCACCTGNGCCGCGAGCATCTGCTCTTCTGCTATCTGCATCTCGCGGCACTGCCCGAGCTTGCGCGTCGCCTGTGCGACATCGGGCTCACGGCGATCGCCTTCGAGACGGTGGAGGACCGTGCCGGACGCCTGCCGCTGCTCGCGCCGATGAGCGACATCGCGGGACGCCTGGCGATGCAGGTCGCGACGACGCTTCTGCATCAGCCGCAGGGCGGCAAGGGCATCCTCCTCGGCGGCGTGCCCGCCGCGCGCCGGGGCAGGGTGGTCATCCTCGGCGGCGGTGTCGCAGGCCGCAGCTCGGCAGTGGTTGCCGCAGGTCTCGGCGCCGACATCGTCGTGTTCGACAAGGACCGCGAGAAGCTCGCGCAGGTGCGCGAAATCGGGTCGAACGTCACGACGCTGTATCCGCACGTCTCGGACGTTGCGGACTGCGTGAGTCGCGCCGACATCGTCATCGGCGCGGTGCTCGTCACGGGAGCGCGCGCGCCGCACGTGGTGAGCGAGGAGATGGTGCGCGCCATGCAGCCCGGAAGCGTGATCGTCGACATCTCCGTCGATCAGGGCGGCTGCATCGAGACGACGCGCCCCACCACCTGGGATGCACCCACGTACACGGTCCACGGCGTCACGCACTTCACCGTCACCAACATGCCCGGAGCCGTTCCGCGCACGGCCTCGCAGGCACTCTCGGCGGCCATCGCGCCCTACGTATCGCGCATCGCCGACGGCGAATGGCGTGAAGATGAAGGACTTGTGAAGGGCATCAACATCGAGCGNGGAAAGATCGTCCATCCCGCCTTGTTGGTCTGAGGACTTGCCTCGTAGAATCAAGTTTCTACGAAGGAATAATCAGACGGGGCATTAAGATTTGGCAGACACCACTGCGCACGCGCGCGGCGGCGCGCGCTTCACCGACGCCGTGGCCCGCGGGCTACGCGAGAGCGCGCTGATCGCGCTCGCCGTCATCGCGCTCGTGCTCTTCACCGCGCTCGCGACCTACGATCCGCGCGATCCCGGATTCTCCTACGAGCCGGGAACCACGGTCAGCGTCGCCAACCGCATCGGTCCCGTCGGTGCGTGGATCGCCGACGTGCTCTTCTTCCTCTTCGGCCGTCCGGCATTTCTGTTTCCGCTGATGCTCGTCGCCGCCTGCATCAGGCTGTTCCGCGGCCGGCACAAGACGGGCACGAGCTCGCGCGCCAACACCGCCGTGCGCGCGGTCGGTTTCCTGCTGGTGCTCGCCGCGAGCTGCGGGCTCGCGACGCTGCACTGGGAAGCGGCCGATCTGCGTCAGACGGCGGGCGGCGTCGTCGGCAGTCTCGTCGGCGGCGGGCTCGCTTCGGGACTCAACTTCCTCGGTGCGACGCTGCTCCTGATCGCGGCGTGGATGGCCGGACTTTCGCTTGCGTTCGGCGTGTCGTGGCTGCGGATCATGGACCGCATCGGCGAGCTCACCTGGGACGGCATCGACTGGATCCGCGCGCGTCTCGTCACCGCGCGCGACGTCGCCGAAGGGCGCGAGCGCCGCGAGAAGCGCAAGGAAGTCGTCAAGACGGAGCAGAAGAAGGCGGCTTCGCGTCAGCCGCCGCGCATCGAGGCGCCGCCGCCGGTCGTGGAGAAGAGCGCGCGCGTCGAGAAGGAGCGGCAGGTGCCGCTGTTCGAGCCCGCGCGCGCGAACGAGCTGCCGCCGCTCAGCCTCCTCGACGATCCGCCGCCGCGCGAGCCGGCGTACTCCGCCGAGGCGCTCGAGGCGCTCTCGCGTCTCGTCGAGATGAAGCTGCGCGACTTCGGCATCGAGGTCGAGGTCGTCGCCGTGCAGCCCGGTCCCGTGGTGACGCGCTTCGAGCTGCGGCCCGCGCCGGGCGTGAAGGCGAGCCAGATCACCTCGCTCGCCAAGGACCTCGCGCGCTCGCTGTCGGTGCTCAGCGTGCGCGTCGTCGAAGTGATTCCGGGCAAGAGCGTGATGGGTCTCGAGATCGCGAACGAGAAGCGCGAGATCGTCACGCTGGGCGAGATCCTGCGCTCGAAGACCTACGACGAGATGGCCTCGCCGCTCGCGCTCGCGCTCGGCAAGGACATCGCGGGACAGCCGGTCGTCGCGGATCTCGCGCGCATGCCGCACCTCCTNATCGCCGGCACGACCGGCTCGGGCAAGTCGGTCGCCATCAACGCGATGATCCTGTCGCTGCTCTACAAGAGCACGGCGCAGCACGTGCGGCTCATCATGGTCGACCCGAAGATGCTCGAGCTCTCGGTCTACGAGGGCATCCCGCATCTGCTCGCGCCCGTCGTGACGGACATGAAGCAGGCGGCGAACGCGCTGCGCTGGTGCGTGGCCGAGATGGAGCGCCGTTACCAGCTCATGGCCGCGCTCGGCGTGCGCAACATCGGCGGCTTCAACAAGAAGGTGAAGGAGGCGAACGACGCCGGCAAGCCGATCCCGGACCCGGTGCTGATGCAGCGCGCCGCGAACGATCCGACGATCGACCAGTCGCAGATCCCGAACCTCGAGCCGCTGCCGTACATCGTCGTCATCATCGACGAGCTCGCCGACCTCATGATGATCGTCGGCAAGAAGGTCGAGGAGCTCATTGCGCGCCTCGCGCAGAAGGCCCGCGCGTCCGGCATTCACCTCATTCTTGCGACGCAGAGACCCTCGGTGGACGTCATCACGGGTCTCATCAAGGCGAACATTCCCTGCCGCATCGCGTTCCAGGTCTCCGCGCGCGTCGACTCGCGCACCATCCTGGACCAGATGGGTGCCGAGACCCTGCTCGGCCACGGCGACATGCTCTACCTGCCTCCGGGCACGTCAATCCCGACGCGCGTCCACGGTGCATTCGTTTCCGACCAGGAGGTGCACCGCGTCGTCGAGGCCCTCAAATCGGCCTCGCCGCCGAACTATGTCGANGAAGTGCTGTCTGGACCGAAGACGCCGATCCCCGGTCTGCCGGGCGAGGAGGGCGAGGGCGGTGCAGGCGGCGCCGACGATGCGGAGCAGGATCCCCTGTACGACGAGGCCGTCAGGATCGTCACGCAGGAACGCAAGCCCTCGATCTCCTACGTGCAGCGCCGGCTGAAGATCGGCTACAACCGGGCCGCGCGCCTGCTCGAAGCCATGGAGGCTGCGGGCATCGTCGGCCCGCTGCAGCCGAATGGCTCGCGCGAGGTGCTCGCCGCGCCGCCGCCGGAGGACTGATCGAGANATGCCGCGTTTCATTCCGTTCCTCGCCGTAGCCCTTGCCGGACTCACGCATGCCGTGCAGGCGGACGACGGCACGACGCTGCTCGACCGCTATCTCGACGGCCTGAAGACCCTGCGCGCCGGGTTCACGCAGACGCTGGTCGACGCGCACGGCAGGCAGATCGACCGCAGCACGGGGACCCTGGTCGTTTCGCGGCCGGGCAGGTTCCGCTGGGAGATCGAGCCCGAGGACGGCAGCTCGAGCGGTCAGCTCCTCGTGGCGGACGGAAAGAACGTGTGGTTCTTCGACCGCGACCTCGAGCAGGTCACGGTGAAGCCCATCGATGCGGCCCTTACGGCGACGCCGGCCATGCTGCTTTCCGGCGCCGCGGACGTGCGCAAGGCCTTCCGCGTTGAACCCGCCGGCCGGCGCGACGGTCTGGAATGGGTGCTCGTCGAGCCCCGCCGCCCCGACGCGGATTTCCGCTCGGCGCTGCTGGGCTTCTCTGGAGGCCAGCTCAAGCGCATGATTCTGGAAGACAAACTCGGGCAAACGGCAACGGTCGAGTTCGAGCGGGCCCGGCGCAACGCGCCGGTCGAGGACAGGGAGGTCACGTTCACGCCCCCGGAGGGTGCCGACGTGATCGGAACTCCGCGAGAGTGAACATGCGGCAGAAGCTCAGACTCGCTCCATTGTGGTGGGCCGGAGGCTGGCTGCTGATGGGGCTCATCGTGCTCGGCAGCCTGCAGCCGCCGACCCTGCTGCCCGAGATGCTCCCGAAGGACAAGATCATGCACTTCGGTGCGTACGGCCTCGCGGCCTTCTGGTTCTCCGGCATGACCGAGCGCAGCCGCTATCCGGTCGTCGCGATCACGCTGCTCGCGGTCGGTGCGCTCCTCGAGCTCGCGCAGCAGGCGATGGGCATCGGCCGCGAGGCCGACTGGCTCGACATCGTCGCGAATCTCCTCGGTATCGCAACCGCTCTGGCTCTCGCCTACGCGGGGCTCGGCTCCTGGATGCTGCGAGTCGAGCGCTGGCTCGGACTCTCGTGAGCGGCGGCGCGGGTGGCTGAACCGCATGGCCGCGCCGGCATCCCGATCGAGTGAAACGCTGCGGCCGCTGGCCGACCGCATGCGTCCCCGCAATCTCGACGAGTTCGTCGGCCAGAAGCATCTGCTCGGTCCCGGCAAGCCGCTGCGCCGCGCGATCGAAGGCGGTCAGCTCCACTCGATGATCTTCTGGGGGCCGCCCGGCACCGGAAAGACGACCCTCGCACGCATGGTCGCGCGGCGCGCGGATGCGGAGTTCATCGCGCTGTCTGCCGTCATGGCGGGCGTGAAGGACATCCGCGAAGCGGTGGAGAAAGCGCGCGAAGCACGCGAGAAGCATGGCCGGCCCACGGTGCTGTTCCTCGACGAGGTGCACCGTTTCAACAAGGCACAGCAGGACACCTTCCTGCCGTTCATCGAGGACGGCACGCTGACGTTCATCGGTGCGACCACCGAGAACCCGTCGTTCGAAGTCGTGAGCGCGCTGCTCTCCCGCGCGCGCGTGTACGTGCTGCGCCCGCTCGGCGAGGAGGATCTCGTCGCGCTGCTTCGCGCCGCGCTGACCGACACCGAGCGCGGCCTCGGCGCGGAAGACATCGTCGCGGAGCCGCAGGCGCTCGAGCTCATCGCGCGCGCAGCGGACGGCGATGCGCGCCGCGCGCTCAACATGCTCGAGCTCGCCGCGAGCCTGGTCGAAGATCCCGAGCCGCGCACCCTGACGCTCGCCATCGCACAGGAAGTCGCGACGGGCGGCCGGCGGCGCTTCGACAAGCAGGGCGAGCAGTTCTATGACCAGATCTCCGCGCTCCACAAGGCCGTGCGCGGAACCGATCCGGACGCCGCGCTCTACTGGCTGTGCCGCATGCTCGACGGCGGCTGCGATCCACTCTACATCGCGCGCCGGGCCGTGCGCATGGCCATCGAGGACATCGGGCTTGCCGATCCGCGCGCCTTCGCCATCGCGCTCGATGCCTGGGACGCCTACGACCGCCTGGGCAGTCCCGAAGGCGAGCTCGCGATCGCCAACGCCATCGTCTACCTGGCCGTCGCGCCCAAGAGCAACGCCGTCTACGTCGCCATGGGCGAGGCGATGGCCGACGTCGAGCGTTTCGGCACGCTCGAGGTGCCGCTGCGCTTCAGGAACGCTCCCACCCGGCTCATGAAGGAGCTGGGCTACGGGCGCGGCTACCGCTACGCGCACGACGAGCCCGACGCCTACGTTCCGGGAGAGCGCTACCTGCCCGACGAGATGCCGGACCGGNAGTACTACCGGCCCGTCCCGCGGGGCCTCGAGGCCAGGATCGCCGAGGCGCTGGCGCGCCTGAGGTCGAAATCCGGGGGCAAGGACGGGTAAAGTGGCGGCCCCCGAAACTCTCTAGTCACCGTAGTTCCGTGATCGATCCGAAGCTCCTGCGCTCCGACCCCGAAGGGGTCGCCCGTAATCTCGCCCGTCGCGGTTTCACGCTNGACGTCGAGGCGCTGCGCGCCCTCGAGGAGAAGCGCAAGCACTGGCAGGTCGAGACCGACCGCCTGCGCGCCGAGCGCAACGCGAACGCCAAGGCCGTCGGCATGGCGAAGGGGAAAGGCGAGGACGTCGCGCCGCTCATCGCCCGCGGCGAGCAGCTCACGAAGGAGCTCGAACAGGCCGACGCGGCACTGAACGCCGTGCAGCGCGAGCTGGAAGAGTGGCAGCTCACGTTGCCCAACCTGCTGCACGAGAGCGTGCCCGACGGCAGAGACGAGAGCGCCAACGTCGAGGTGCGCCGCTGGGGCGAGCCGCGGAAGTTCGACTTCGAGCCGAAGGATCACGTGGAGATCGGCGAGCGCCTGGCCGGCCTCGACTTCGAGGCGGCAGCGCGCATTTCAGGCGCACGCTTTGCGGTGATGCGCAATGGCGTGGCNCGCCTCCATCGCGCGCTCGCACAGTTCATGCTGGATCTCCACACCCGCGAGCACGGCTACACCGAGGTCTACACGCCGTACCTCGTGCAGCGTCACGCGCTCGTCGGCACGGGACAGTTGCCGAAGTTCGAGCAGGACCTGTTCGCCGTGAAGGGCGAGCAGGATTTCTTCCTCATCCCCACCGCGGAAGTGTCTCTGACGAACCTCGTGCGCGAGCAGATCGTGCCTGCCGAGGCGCTCCCCATGCGACTNACCGCGCACACGCCGTGCTTCCGTTCCGAGGCCGGCTCGCACGGCAAGGACACGCGGGGCATGATCCGCCAGCACCAGTTCGACAAGGTGGAGCTGGTGCACATCGTGCGGCCTCAGGATTCCTACCAGGCGCTCGAGGAGCTGACCTCGCACGCGGAAGAAGTGCTCAAGCGCCTGGGNCTNCCGTANCGNGTCGTGGCGCTCTGCAGCGGCGACATCGGATTCGGCAGCAGCAAGACGTACGACCTCGAAGTGTGGCTGCCGGCGCAGCAGCGCTATCGCGAGATCTCCTC
>JGI25327J35509_1000773_pt1 | contig 26732 bp, 24 predicted proteins | sample HigsolmetaAR202D_FD_35509 | JGI IMG/M metagenome (IMG submission 35509)
GCGACCATCCCGTGCGGGCTCGGCGCGCGGCGCCGCGCGCCGTTGCCTGACTTGCCCCCGATCCGTCCATGTGCGTCAACTGTGTGCGCCGGCCCTCCCTGGGCCGATCCTTGCGGCCTCAAAGATAGGGATGGGCCACTGCGCTCTAGCTCGGCAGCCNGGGGCGCGGGGTTGAGAACGCGGGCCGCCGGCCGGACGGGCAGCCTACCGCGCGGCCGCAAGCCGCTTGCGGTGGGTGCGGATCTCGGCCGCAATCCGCTCGAGCCGCGGCTCCGTGGAGTTGTCCACGAAGCTCATCGCCGCCGCGATCGCGGGGTGCACCGCGGCGATCCGCTCGTGCATCGCCTGCGCGACGGCGCGGTAGGTGGGGTGCCCCTCGCGCCCGGAGCGCAGCTCGCAGAGGTGCATCGCCTCGCGGGCGTTCAGGTCGAGGACGTAGCGGATCCGGTAGCCGAGGCAGAGCGCGTACGGCGCCTCCTCGCGCAGGCCCTGCTCCTCGAGGCGGTGGAACTCCTCCCGCGAACGCTCCAGCCCGCGGCGGTAAAGGTCGCCCGCGCCGGCGTCTGTCACCTCCTCGGGCACGTCGGCGCCCAGGTCCGGCCCAAACCGCTGCCACTGGCAGGTGAGCATGCGGTGGCGCTGCAGGTCGCGGAAGCCGCCGTAGTCGGAGACGATCTCGAAGCGGTAGCGCACGGCCTCCCAGCCGCGGCCCGGGCGGTGGCGGCGGTTGCGCCGCTCGCCCGCGAGCTGGGCGATCAGCTCGCCGAGCGCGATCGGGTCGAGCTCGGCGACGCGCTTGCGGATCTCGGCCTCGCCCAGCCCCGACTGCTCGAACAGCGAGGCGGCGACCAGGTCGGCCTCGCTGCCGTCGACGTGGATGAGCTCGACCGACGGCGCCTCGTCGCCCTCGCGCCGGTCGAGGCCGAGGCGGGCGACGGCCCGCTCGGTCGCCTCGCGGCGGCGGCGCAGGTACGCGATCCACTCGCCGCCGCGGTCGGGGCGGTCGACGCGGGCCACGAAGCTCGGGATCACCTTCTGCAGCTCGGTGAGGATCATCTCCCCGTAGGCGCGGGCCTCGGGCAGCGGCGAGGCGTAGAGGCGCAAAAGCAGCTGCTCGTAGGCCTGCCCCGAGGCGAAGATGCCGACGTGGCTGAGCGTGGACGCCGGCAGCAGCCCGCGCATCAGGTCCAGCGCCTTCGCGCGGATCGAGCGCTCCCAGGCCGCCTCCGGCTCGTCCTCGCGGCGCGGCCAGCGCTCGGCGGCCCACTTCTGGACGAGCTCGAGTCCTTGCGCGTACGCGGCGAACAGCTCGTCCATCGTCCGCCGGTACTCGGGGCCGAGCTCGTCGGCGCTGTAGTAGCGGTAGCCGCCGCCCGGCATCTCCTGGTCGTAGGGGATGTACCGGGTCGACTGCTCCAGGTACGAGGCCAGCCGGCCGCGCTGGAGGATCTTGGTGAGCACGTTCGAGACCCACTCGCAGGCGAGGTGCGCGCCGCCGAGCTGGGCGATCGAGTCGTCGCCGAACCCGGAGAAGACGCGCTCGTAAAGGCGCGCCGCCCGCTCGCCCTCCTCACCGTCGAACGGGCGCGCCCCCTCGGGCACGTCGCCCGCGAACTCCTTGAGGAACAGCCGCCGCAGCGTCCCGCCCCACCGCGAGTAGCGCGCGAACATCGCGCCCTTCACGGTCTCGGGCATGTTCGTCAGGCAGAAGACGGGCCGGTCGAGGTTCGTGAAGTGGGGGGCGAGCAGCTCCCGCTCTTCGGGGGTGAAGGTCTCGACCGGGTACCGCATTGGCGAGGCATCGTAGATGCTCGCCGGGACCGAACCCGCAGGTCCCTTTCCCATGCGGGATCCACGCACACGCGGTCGGCTTTCTTGGACGAGGAAGGCCGATCACGTGGCGGCGGGCGGGGGCGCCTCCATCAGCTCGACGCGGTGCCCGCCCGGGGCGACCGCGCCCGCGCGCCGCGCGCCCCACAGCTCGCGCTTGGGCTCGACCTCGAACCCGGCCGCGGCGAGCCGCGCCACCACCTCCTCGATGTTCGGCGTGACCACCGCGACGTGGCCGCGCGCCGGCACGGCGGGCTCCTCGGCGTGGATCAGGTGGATCTGGGTGCCGTCGCGCTCGACCCAGTTCACGCGGCCGTGCAGCGGTTGCGGCGCCGGCGGCACCTCCGTGAACCCCAGAAGCGACCAGAACTCGAGCGTCCGCTCGATCTGGTCCGGGAACACCTCCAACGAGACGTGATGGAGCATGCGCCGCGCAGCATACGCGGCGCCCGTCGCCACGACCCGCGCGGACGCCACGTTCAGCCCACGTCGCCGGAAAACGGCAACCAGGGCTGAACGTCCGCGTTGGGGCTGAAACGGCGGCCGGCGGGCCGGGTCGCGCGTTGCATGTGGGGGCGAATGGACGACCGTTTAGATAGAAATAGGGGCCAGAGATGAGTGCCTATCGACTTGAGATCGCAGCGGCCGCAGTGGTGATCGGTTTGGCCCTGCTGAGCTACCTCGCAAATCCGATCCTGCCGGTCTTCGTCATCACGGTCATCGGCATTCCCACCTGGCTCTTTTTGATGTCCCGGGACCCGCACGGCTGAGCCGGCGGGCCCGCGGACACCTAAACCAGCTCGACTAGCTCAAGCGGCGGCCCGCGCGAGCTAGGCCGCGCGCACGATCGCGAAGGCGACGAGGCCGAGGATCGCGAACACGGTCGACCAGGCGATCGTCCCCGCGGTCACGCGCTGGTCGAGGCCGTAGACGTGCGAGACCACCAGCGGGTTCACGCCGGTCGAGATCCCGGCGAGGACCAGGTAGGTCTCGGGCACGTCGATCAGCGGCCAGGCGAGCAGCGCCAAGAGCAGCGGGGGCAGGACCATGCGCCCCACGACGCCCATCGCCACGAGCTTGTCGAACTTGGGCGGGAACGCGAACGAGCCCTCTTCGGCCTCCTCGGCGAGCGCGGAGCCCAGGGCGAAGAAGCCGATCGGCAGGATCATCACGACGATCACGCGCGAGATGTCCACGAGCACGTCGGGGACGATCGCGTCGGGGACGAGGAAGGCGAGCACCGCGGCGTAGAACGGCGGGTTGCGGGTGAAGAACGCCCGCACCCGGTCCCTGGGGGTCTCCCCGGCCTTCGTGCCGAACGCGGCGCCGACGCTGAAGGCGCCGATCAGCAGCCACGGCGCGGCGACGAGGATGTCCCAGACGACCGCCTGCGAGAGCCGGTCGGTGCCCCACAGCGCGGCGGTCACCGGGTAGCCCATGTAGCCCGAGTTCGGGACCATGATGCAGCAGAGCACCGCGCCGGTAGCCGCCCGGGAGACGCCCAGGACGCGCGTGCACAGCAGGTACGCGCCGGTCAGCGTGAGCGAGAGCCCGACGTAGTAGAGGAGGATGCTGAGCCCCACCTCGGTCGGGATGTCCGCCGTCGCGAGGTTGAAGAAGACCGTGGGCGGAAGCAGCCCGTACAGCGTGAAGGTGAGCATGCGCCGCGCCAGGCGCGGCCCACGCTCACCGAAGCGCCGCTCGGCCCAGACCCCGAGGGCCGTCGCGACCAGGATCGTCGCGATGACCAGGGAGAGCACGGCGCTTGAGGGGGTCGGTTACTCGAACGCGGCGCTGAGCGCGTCGCCGGCCGACTCGACGAAGTCGACCAGCGGCGCGGGTAGGACTCCGAAGAAGATCGTCGCCGCCGCCATCAGCAGCGTGAAGCCGATGATCACCGGGCAGCGCACGCCGCCGAGGAGCGCGCCGCGCTCGGCCGCCGGGGCCGCCGCCGCGGCGCCCACGCTCTCCGGTTCCGCGTCCGGTGAGCCGCCGGCCATCGCGGGCAGGGTGCGGTGCGGCGTCTCCGGGGTCGGGTCGGCGTTGTAGGCCGGGCGCATCCACACCCAGGCGACCACGCGCAGGTAGTACGCCAGCGAGATCATCGTGCCGATCACGATCAGCACGCCGAGCCAGGTGTAGTCGGCGGCGACCGCCTCCTGGATCAAAAACAGCTTGCCGATGAACCCGGCCGTGCCCGGCAGGCCGGCGAGCGCCAGCATCGAGATCGTGAGCGCCCAGGCGAGCGCGGGCCGCTCGCGGCCCAGGCCCTGCACCGAGCGGATGTCGTCGCCGAACCCGGTCTCGCGCTCGCGGATCACGATCACGCCGAACGCGGCGAGGTTCATGAGCGCGTAGGCGGCGAGGTAGAAGAAGAGCGCGCTCACGCCGCCCGCGCTGAAGGCGACCACGCCGACCAGCATGTAGCCGGCCTGCGCGACGCCCGAGTAGCCGAGGAGGCGCTTGAGCGAGTTCTGGCTGAGCGCGCCCACGTTGCCGACGACGATCGAGACCGTGGCGAGCGCCGCCAGCGCGGGCTGCCAGTCGTCGACCGCCGGCGCGAGCGCGACGTCGAAGAAGCGCACCAGCACCGCGAACGCCGCCGCCTTCGTCGCCACCGCCATGAACGCGGTCACCGGCGTGGGGGCGCCCTGGTAGACGTCGGGCGTCCACTGGTGGAAGGGCGCGATCGAGAGCTTGAAGGCGAGGCCGGTGCCCACCAGGCCGATGCCGACGAGGATCAGCGGGTCGCTCGCGAGGTCGCCGCCGATCGCGCCGCGGATCCCGGTGAAGTCGGTCGTGCCGGACCCGCCGTAGAGCAGCGCGAGCCCATACAGCGTGAGGGCCGAGCCGAGCGAGCCGACGATCAGGTACTTGAGGCCCGACTCGAGCGCCTCGGAGCGGCGGAGCGCCGAGCCGCAGAGGACGTAGAGCGGGATCGACAGCAGCTCGAGCCCGACGAAGAAGGTGACGAGGTTCTGGGCGGAGGACAAAAACAGCATGCCCAGAACGGACGCGACGATCAGGCCCTGGAACTCGCCGTGGCCGCCGGGGCCGGGCGCGTCGTCGGCCGCCTCCTCGCGCCAGGAGAGCGGCACGACGAAGGCGGCGGCGACGATCGCGATCAGGGTCGCGACCAGCGCCAGCTCGTCGAGCCGCAGCGCGCCGGAGACGAGGTCCTCGCGCTCGCCCCACTGCCAGATGCAGAGGCCGGCGGCGGCGCCGAGGGTCAGGTAGGTGGTGAGCGTGACCGCGAGCCGCTGGCGCGCGTCGGTCAGGACCGCGACGATCAGGATCGCGACCAGGCCGCCGGTCAGCGCGATGACGGGCGAGAGGCCCGCGTAGTCGATATGGGGAGCGTTGAAGTCCACTGTCGCTTTACCTCACTCGCAGTCCAGCTCGATTCCCGCGACGCCCGGCTGGGTGCCCTCGCCGTCCTGCGCGTAGAACCGCTCCTCGCACTCGGCGGCGGCCAGCACCGCGCCCACCTTGTCCTGCACGGACGCCTCGCCGCGCTCGAGCACCAGGCCCGGGTAGAGCGCGAGGCCGACGATGACCGCGACCATCGGCGCGAGCACGACCCCGTCGCGGAGGCCGATCTCACGCGAGGTCTTCCCCTCCGGCAGGCGGTTGTGCATCGTGCGCTGGTACATCCGCAGCGCGTAGAAGGCGGCCATCGCGATGCCCGTGCTCGCGACGATCGCGTAGACGACCTTCGTCTGGAAGACCGCGTTCAGGATGTAGAACTCGCCGATGAAGTTGGCCGACCCGGGCATGGCCAGCAGGGCGAGCGTGACGATGATGAACAGCGTCGCGAACACGGGGGCGCGCAGCGCGCCGCCGCCCATCTCGCGCAGGTCCTCGCTGCCGTAGCGCTCGGCGAGCAGCGCGATGATGAAGAACACCGGCCACGCCACCAGGCCGTGGTTGATCATGTGGAGCACCGCGCCGTCGGCGCCGTCGGCCGTGAGCGCGAACAGGCCGAGGGTGATGAAGCCCATCTGCGCGATCGAGGAGTAGGCGATGATCATCCGCAGGTTGCTCTGCGTGAACGCCATCACCGAGCCGTAGAGGATCGACGCGACGGCGACGATCATCACGAGCTCCTGGAACTCGATCGCGGCGTCGGGGAAGATCGGGAACACCACCCGCAGGAAGCCGTAGGCGGCGACCTTCGAGAGCACGCCCGAGAGCAGCGCCAGCGCGGGCAGCGGGGCGGCGCGGTAGGCGTCCGGCACCCAGCCGTGCAGCGGCACCGCGGGCATCTTCACGAGGAACGCGGCGGCGAAGAAGCAGAAGATCCACGCCTGCGTGCCCTCGCTCAGCACGTTGGCCCGCAGGTCGGCGAGCGCGAAGCTGAGCTCGCCCGTCTCGTCGGCGACGAGGATCCCGGTGGCGATCGCCCCGACCAGCATCAGCAGGGAGCCGACCAGGGTGTAGATCATCATCTTGATCGTCGCCTGGACCCGGTTGCCGGTCCCGTACGCGCCGATCAGGAAGAAGAACGGGACGAGCATCAGGTCGAAGAACAGGACGAAGAGGACGAGGTCCTGGGCGAGGAACGCGCCGAGCGTGGCGGTCTCGGCGAGCCCGAGCATGAAGAAGTAGTTGCGGCGACGCTCGGGCTGGCGGAAGGCGGCGAAGGCGAAGCTCGCCGACCAGAGCAGCGCGGTCAGCAGGACCAGGAACAAGCTGATCCCGTCGACCCCGAGCGCGTAGCTGATCCCGAGGTCGGGGATCCAGCTCTCGCTGACCTCGTGCTGGAGGCCCGGGATCGAGCTGTCGAAGTCGACGACGAGCGCGATCGCGAGGGCCAGCGTGACCAGCGAGCCCAGGAACGAGAACGGGGCGACGGCCCGCCGCGGCAGGAGGACCGCGACGAGCGCGACAGCGAGCGGCAACCAGAGCAGGACGTTCAGCATCAGGAGCTAACCACCAGGAAGTACAGGGCGAGGACCGCGAAACCGCCGATCACCAGCAGGGCGTAGGCGCGCAGAAAGCCGGACTGGGCGCCGCGCACCAGCACCCCGACGCCGCGGACGACGCCGGTCGTGCCGTTCACGATGCCCTGGACGAGCACGCGTTCCAGCACGTTGTTGGCGAAGCGGCCGGCGGCGATCGTCGGCCGGTAGACGAGCGCGTCGAGCAGCTCGTCGAAGTACCAGCGGTTGAACAGGAAGTTGTGCAGGCCGCGGTAGCGCTCGACCAGGCCGGCGGTGGTGCCCGGACGGCGCACGTACAGCCGGAAGGCGAGCGCGATGCCGGCCAGCGCCAGGATCCCGCCGACGAGCATGCCGAGGTAGGCNGAGCCGGTCGACGGATGGTGCTCGAACAGCGCCGAGCCCTCGAACGTCGGCTCGAGGAAGTGCTCGACGGCGGCCGTGACGCCGGGGATCTGCAGCAGGCCCGCGAACAGGGCGAGGAAGCCCAGGATCCCCATCGCGGCGCGCATCGGCCAGGCGCGCTCGGCGATGTGGTGCTCGGGGCCGGGGAAGCCGACGTCGGTGTCCTCCTTCTCCCCGGTCACCGGGTTCTCGGGCTCGCCGTGCGCCATGTGGCCGCGCTCGAGCTCACGCGCCTCCTCGCAGGGCTCGCCCCAGACGACCCGGAAGCCGATCCGGAACGAGTAGAAGGCCGTGAGGAACGCGGCCGCGTAGCCGCCGATCGCGAAGATCCAGTACATCCCGCCGCGATCCGCCGCGTAGACGAGGATCTCGTCCTTCGAGAAGAACCCGGACGTGCCCGGGAACCCGGCGAGCGCGAGCGCGCCGATGATGAGCAGCGCGCTCGTGAACGGCATCGCCTTGCGGAAGCCGGACATCAGGTCGATGTTCTGGCGGTTCGCCATCGCGGCGATGATCGAGCCGGCCGCCATGAAGAGCAGCGCCTTGAAGAAGGCGTGCGTCATCAGGTGAAAGATCCCGGCGGTGTAGGCGCCGATCGAGACGGCCACGACCATGTAGCCGATCTGGCTCATGGTCGAGTAGGCGATGATCCGCTTCAGGTCGGTGACGACGAGCGCGATCGTCGCGGCCATGATCAGCGTCAGCAGCCCGATGAAGGCGGCGACGTCGGCGGCCGTCGGCGCGAGCTCGAACAGCGGGTGCGTGCGCGCGATCAGGTACACGCCCGCGGTGACCATCGTCGCCGCGTGGATCAGCGCGGAGACCGGGGTGGGGCCCTCCATCGCGTCGGCGAGCCAGGTGTGAAGCGGGACCTGGGCCGACTTGGCGAAGGCGCCGACCAGCAGCAGAAGCAGCGCGGCGACGAGCGCCCCGTCGTTCACGTCGAAGTGGCCGGGGGCCTCCTCGAACAGGGCGAGATAGTCGAAGGTGCCGAGCTCGCCGAAGAGCAGGAACGCCGCGAGCATGAGGCCGATGTCGCCGATCACGTTGATCACGAAGGCCTTCATTCCGGCCGCCGTCGCGGTGTTGCGGCGGTACCAGAAGCTGATCAGCGCGTAGGAGGCGTAGCCGACGAACGCCCAGCCGATGATCAGGAGGACCAGGTTGCCCGCCATGACCAGGACGAGCATCGAGAAGACGAAGAAGTTGAGGAGGGCGAAGAACCGCACGTAGCCGCGGTCGCTGTCCATGTACGCCACCGAGTAGAGGTGGATCAGCATCGAGACCCCGGTGACGACGAGCGCCATGATCACCGCGAGCGGGTCGACCAGGATCCCGAGCTTGATGTCGAGGCCGACCGCCGAGGCGTAGTCGTAGAGCGACGAGGTGACCTGGCGGGACTCCGAGGGCAGGTCCTGGATCGCGAAGAACGCGCCGATCGCGCTCGCGAAGGCGAGGGCGATCGCGCCGGTGCCGATCCAGCCGGCGGCCTTGCCCCAGAAGCGGAAGCCGAGCGCGATCGCGATCGCGCCCGCCAGCGGGAAGGCCAGGATCAGCCAGCCAAAAGTCTCAGCGCTAGAGGTATCGACCGTCATCCCTTCAGCCCTCGCATCTCATCGACGTTCAGCGGCAGGCGGCGGCGGTACATGGCGACGATCAGGCCGAGGCCGACCACGACCTCGCACGCCGCCACCACCATCACGATCAGCGCGAACACGTGCCCCTCCTCGTTGCCGTGCGAGCGCGCGAAGGCGAGCAGCGCGAGGTTGCCCGCGTTCAGCATGAGCTCGAGGCACAGCAGGATGACGAGCGGGTTGCGCCGGATGAGAAGGCCCGCCGCGCCGACCGCGAAGAGGAGGCCGGAGAGGACGAGGTACCACTCAAGCGCCATGTGGGGCCTCCCGGCGCTTGCGCGCGGCGAGCACGACGGCGCCCACCGCGGCGACGAGGAGCAGAAGCGAAGCGGCCTCGAACGCGATCAGGTAGCGCTCCAGCAGCAGCTCGCCGATCGAGGCGGGCGAGCCGAAGCCGAGCCGCACGTCCGGGCCGTCGCCCTCGAGCGTGGTCAGGGCGGTGCCCAGGACCGCGATCGAGATCTCGACGAAGAGGGCCCCGGCCAGCAGCGGCGCGAGGAAACGCTGCCCGGGGATCGGCTCCCAGATGGGCTCCTCGGAGCCTCCCACGTACGCGGAGACGAACACGTAGAGGACCATCACCGCGCCCGCGTAGACCACGATCTGGGCGGCGGCGAGGAACTCCGCGTTGAGCAGCAGGAACAGGGCGGCGAGTGAAACGAGGTGCACGACCAGCGCCAGGACGCTGTAGAAGGGGTTGCGTAGCGCGATCACTGCGATCGCACCACCCAGGGCGCCGATAGCACCTACGAAGAAGGCGAGCGCTTCCATCGGCGCCCCATCCTATTGAGGAATAGGGGATCTTCGGTGCTGGCCTACTACTGCGTATCGCCTGCAACAAAGCGGCAAAAGCGTCCCCGGTGGTCCGTCCATAATCACCGCGCCCGTGTCAGGCAGGGGTGTCCCGGGGGCGATGAGTAGGACGCGGCGTGCGCCGCGCCCCCGGCCGCCCGCGGCTTGGGGCGGGTCACCCGAACATCCGAAAGACAGCCAAGGAGGGAGCCTTTTGAGGAAATTCATCGCGGCGGGCGCGCTTGCTGTCGCCCTTTTCGCGGCGCAGGCGGGTTCGCCGACGGGCCCTGNCTCGGCGCAGGCCGTGGTCAGGGATATCAGCGTCAGCTTCGGTGGCAAGGCCTACGGCGTGGCGGGCGAGCGCCCCCGGTACGCGATCAGCTTCCGGCTGCCCCAGGGGTTCTACGGCGGCAACGACGAGATCATGATCGAGGGGCCTCCGCAGATGCAGTTCCCGCCGCTCGGGAACGGCGCCAACCGCAACTACTGGATCTCCACGCCCACCACCACCTACAACATCCTCGGCAACGTGCACTTGCAGCCGGGCGGGAACAAGATCTGGATCGAGCCCAAGAACACCTCCATCGGCGTCCCGATGAACGGCTGGCTCGAGGTGCAGATCGGCGCGATCGGCGCCAGCGACCCCACCTTGAACATGCTCAACCCGACCACCGCGGGCAAGTACCAGATCTCGGTGATGACCACCCGTGACGCGCCGGGCTGGTCGGGGTATTTCGACATCGTGGCCGCCGACCCGGCCGCCCTGCAGGCGACCGGCGGCTCCGGCCAGCGCGCCTTCGCCGGGCAGGAGTTCGAGCCGCTCGTCGTGAGGGCGCGCGACCAGTACGGCAACGCGGTCTCCGGGCAGACGGTTCGCTTCGCGCTGCCCGAGGACGGGCCGTCCGGCGAGTTCGAGACCGGGGGGCGGACCGCAGAGGTCGCAACGAACGCCGAGGGCTACGCGATCTCGCCCGCGATCCTCGCGTCGGAGGAGGCGGGGGCCTGGCAGGCGACCGCCGAGCTGCCGGACTGGCCCGCGGTGGGCCCGGTCGCGTTCGGGCTCGAGAACCTGCAGCCCGGCGCGAAGCGGATCGACGTGGCCGTGGACCCGCCGAGCCTCGTGGCGGACGGCGTGGGCACCGCCGAGGCGACCGCGAGCCTGATCGACGCGCTCGACGAGCCGCTCGCAGGCCAGGAGCTCGAGGTCGAGGTGGACGGCGACGTGCGGGCCGGCGAGCCCGTCGACAACGGCGACGGCACCTACGCGATCCCGCTCGCGGTGGGGACCACGCCGGGTGAGGTGACGATCACCGTCCGCGATCCCGAGAGCGGCGCGGAGGGCACGGGCACGCTCGAGCTCGAGGCCGACACCACCGGGCCCGCCGTGGCCATCACGAAGAAGCCGCGCAAGNNGCTGCGTGCCAAGAAGGCGAAGCGCGTGAGCTTCCGGTTCGCCTCGGGCGCGCCCGACCTCGCCGGGTTCGAGTGCAGGTTCGACAAGAAGGCCTGGCGCGCCTGCACGTCGCCCGCCGGCTATCGCGNGAAGCGCGGACGCCACCGCTTCGCGGTGCGCGCGTTCGACCACGCGGGCAACCGCGGTCCCGAGGCGACCGCGACCTTCAGCGTGAAGCCGAAGCGCAAGAAGGCCAAGCGCGCGAAGCGCAAGCGCTGAGCGCGCGCAGCGCAGGGGCGCCGGGACGCCACGAGCCGCGGAGCGGCCGGGGGCGCCGGGACACCCCCGGCGCCCCATTTGGCCCCGTATGGCGTGGCCGCCTTTACGCGCGCCCGCCGGATATGTGACGAAAGGCGCACGCCGTGGCGCTCGCCGATCCCCGGCCCACGGACCCATGAATGCGCCCCTCATCCGCGCGGGCGTGCACGAGGGGGCGGATGGGTCGCGCGTAGCGGGAGGAATCCGCCTCGCTCGCTCCAGCGCGGCCGGCCCTAAAGCCCGTAAGTCCGCGAGATGATCTCGCGCTGGATCTCGTTGGTCCCGCCGTAGATCGACATGACGAGCGTGTTGCGCACGTGCCGCTCCATGTCGTACTCGGACGCGTAGCCGTAGCCGCCCATCATCTGCATGCCCTCGAGCGCGCAGCGCTTGGCGAGCTCGGTCGCCTTGAGCTTCGCCATCGACGCCTCGCGCGGCAGCATGCGCTGGGGGTCCTCGTCGACCTTGCGGGCGACCTCGTAGATCAAAAGGCGCGTCGCCTCGAGCTCGGTCGCGAGGTCGGCGACGCGGTGCTTGAGCGCCTGGAAGGAGCCCACCGGCCGGCCGAACTGCTTGCGCTCCTTGATGAACGCGAGCGCGTCGTCGAAGGCGCGCTGCGCAGCGCCGAGCGCCGTCGCCGCGAGGATCAGCCGCTCGACGTTGAGCCCGGCCATGAGCTGCATCCAGCCCTCGTTCACCCGCCCGAGCACACGGTCGGCGGGCACGAAGCAGTCGGTGAAGAACACGTCGTTCACCTCGCGGCCGCCCATCGTCTGGATGCCGCGCACCTCGAGCCCGTCGCTGTCGGTGGGCACCGAGATCATCGAGATGCCGTCGTGCTTGCCGCCCGAGGGGTCGGTGCGGCAGACGACGAGGATGTGGTCGGCGAGGTGCGCCGCTGAGATCCAGGTCTTCTGGCCGTTGAGCACGAAGCCCCCGTCGCGCGCCTCCGCGCGGCAGGAGAGGTTGCCCACGTCCGAGCCCGCCTCGGGCTCCGACATCGCGATCGCCTCCACGCGCCCGCGCGCGATCCCGCCGAGGATCTCCTCCTTCTGCGCGTCGGTGCCGAAGCGCTCGTACGCGCCCGCGACGATCAGCGAGACCCCGTAGCCCGCGATCGGCAGCAGCCCCCGCGCGGTCTCCTCGAGGAAGATGCAGGCGTCGACCATCCCGCCGCCCGAGCCGCCCCAGCGCTCGTCGATCGCCACGCCGAGCCAGCCGAGCTCGGCGAGCTTCTCGTAGAGCTCTTGGTTGTGGAACTCCGTGTAGCCCTTGGTGAGCCGCTCCCGCTGCTCCGGGGTGCCCGCCTCGCGCGCGCAGAAGTCGCGCAGCGCCGCGACGAAGTCGCGCTGCTCGTCGGTGAGCCCGGGCGGGGTGCTGGCGGTGATCTCGCTCATGTGCGCCTCCGGGTGGCCTTGCTGCCCATGCCTCTCGTCCCCTTCCTGAGCTCGAGCAGGACCTGCTTCCCTCCTAGCCGCTCTCCTCATCCCTTCGCCGCATGCTCAGCGCCTTAACCAGGCGCAGCGGCCGCCGGCAGTAGGGGCAATCCGCTCGCTCGAGGGTCCAGCGGGCCCAGTAGCGCCCGCAGGCCAGGCATTCGACGATCTCATAGGTGCGCTCGTTCTGCGTCCGCCTCGCGCTCGGCATGACGCTTCGAGGATGCCCGCGCGCATAGTCCGTCTTTCCCTTCCGCGACGGGAAAGCGAAAAGCGCCCTCGATGGCCCTCAAGCCTTTAGACTTGATATACGTGAAGCGCGCTTTCCTCTTTCTGATCGCGGTGACCCCGCTTGCCCTGCTGCTCGCTTTCGCCTCGCTGCACGCGGGGCCGTCCCAGGCGCCTCTCGCGGGACCCGACGAGGCCAAGACATACTCCTCGTCCGGCAAGCCGAACGTGATCGTCATCATGACCGATGATCAGTCCAAGAAGGCCTTCGGGCCGAAGATCATGCCGCTGACCTTCAAGGCGATCGGGCCGCAGGCCGGCGGGACCCTGTTCACCCAGGGCTTCGCCGTGCCGCCGCTGTGCTGTCCCTCGCGCGCCGGCTTCATCACCGGCCAGTACCCGCACAACCACGGCGTCTGGCAGAACAACTACGCCCTGCTCGAGGACAAGGAGAACGTGATCTCCACCTGGCTCAAGCTGGCCGGCTACCGCACGGCGCTCGTCGGCAAGTACCTGAACAAGTACGAGCTGGCCGTGACCGGAGATAAGGAGATCTCGCCGCGGATCCCTCTTCCGCCCAGCTACGACTACGTCTACCAGACGCTGACCAGCGGGTACCGCAACTACTACGTCTCCGTGGGTGGCCAGCGCAAGAGGCACGGAAGCGCCGGCACCGACTACGTGACCAACGTCCTCAACCGCAAGGCGGTGAGCTTCATCAAGGGCCACGCAAGCGGCGAGCACAAGGACAGCCCCTTCTTCCTGTACCTNGCCCATTTCGCCCCGCACCCCGGAAAGAGCGACCATCCTTCCTGCCGGGGCCGCGGCNCGGCGGACGTCATGAGACAGGACTGGCNGGAGTGGGGCAAAAAGCCGGTGGTCCTCGGAGCCAACTTCAACGAGAGCGACATCTCCGACAAGCCTGCCCCCGAGCGCGGAAACCCGAAGCTGACCGCGGCGGAGGTCGAGAGGGCCAAGACCCGGCTGCGCTGCGCCCGGGCCGCCATGGCTCCGGTCGACCGCGGCGTGCGTGACATCGTCCAGACCCTGCGCCACCACAAGATCCTCGACGACACGGTGATCTTCTTCGTCTCCGACAACGGCTTCTTCTACGGCGAGCACCGGATCCTGATGGGCAAGAACCGCCCCTACCGCGAGGCGATGGAGGTGCCCTTCCTGGCCTGGGTGCCGAGCAAGTGGATCGGGCAGGACGCCCCGNGCAGGGTCGACCAGCCGGTGGGGACGATCGACCTGGCGCCGACGATCCTGGACCTGGCCGGGCTCGGCGGCTGGCGGCCTCGTGCCTTCGACGGCATGTCCCTGCGCCCGGCCCTCGAAGGTCGCAAGCTGGATCGCGAGTGGCTGCTCTTCGAGCAGCGCAAGCCCTGCCGCAAGTACTCCTCGGTCTTGGACATCGCCACGAACACGCTGTACTCGGTCTGGTTCGACCGCAACCCGGTCGCCGGCAAGTGCCAGACGGTGGGACGTGAGCTCTACCACCTGAACAGCGATCCCGACCAGCTGCACAACCAGCTCACGAAACTGAAGGGCGATCCGGCGGTCACCAACCGAAAGGCGCGACAGAAGGCCAAGCGACAGCTCCAGCAGGCGCTTCGCCAGTGCAACCGCAAGCGGACGGCGAAGGCCCGAAAGCGCTGCCGCCAGGCGGCCCGCAGGAAGATCCAGCGCGCCCGCAAGCGGGCACCGGCGAGCGTCTCTGACCTCATCCGCGCTGAGGTGCAGCGCCTCGAGGGGCTGCGCCTCAAGCTGAGCTCCTGCTCGGGCGAGGAGTGCCGGCGGCCGGTGAAGGGCTGATCCCGGTCGGGAGCCTGCGCCCCTCTCAGCTTGTCTTGCCCGCGGGCCTCGCCTGCGAAAGCAGCCTGGGGCTGCGCTCGGCCAGCTCGAGAAGCTCGGCGCAGGGGGAGCGCAACCAGTTGTGTCTTTCGGGTCCGAAGGGTGGCGGCTTGCAGGGAATTCATCCTGGTCAGCAGTCTCGGCGGCATGGGCGCCCTAGCGTCGCTCCATGGACGAGCTGATCACCGACATCGATGACCTGCGACATCTTGCTCCCGACGAGGCCGAAGGGGTCTTGGCCAGGATGCGCGAGGAGGCGCTGGCCGCCGGGGGCTTTCTGATCTGCCAGGAGGTGGGCGAGGAGGAGATGCTCTCCGAGCCGGCCCGCTTCGCCTGGCTTGAGGGCGGCGGCCTGCTCGGGCTGGCGATCGGCGAGCACGAGCGCTATCTCTTTCCGCTGCGGCCCGTGGCCGGCGGAGAGCTTGCTCCTCTGGAGGGACCTCGCGCCCGCGGAGCGCAAGCGCCTCAACGCCGCGGCGGCCGAGGTGACGAGCGGCGACCGCGCGCTCCACCACCGCATCAGCGCCGCCGTGGGCCCAGCGCCCGACCTGCTCGCCGAGGTGCGCGCCGTGGCCGCTGAGCGGGCGCGCCAGGGCGCGTCGGAGAGCGCCGCCGAGCTGCTCGAGGCCGCGCTGCCGCTCGCCGGCGGCGAGGCCGAGCGCGAGGACCTGGCGATGGCGGCGATCACGCACCGGCTGCGGGCGGCGCGGCCGCCGGGCCCCCTCGCCGACGAGCTGCCGAGCTTCCGGGACGTCCCGACCCGCAGCTACCTGCTCGGCCGGATCGCGCTGATCACCGGGCGGCACCGGGAGGGGGTCGCGCACCTGCGGGCGGCGTGGCAGGGGCTGCCCGAGGGCCACGAGCTGCGCCCCGAGGTGGCCGACGCCCTCGCCCTCGCCGCGGAGCACGACTTTCGCTTCGCGGAGGTGACGCAGTGGGCCCGCCGCTCGCTCGAGGCGGGCAGCGGCTCGTTGCACGCGCCGATCCTGCTCGCGCTTGGGATCATGATGACCGAGGGCGTCGCGGCGGGCGAGGCGGAGATGTCCCGGCTGCTCGACGCGTCCTCGGGCTTGGTGCGCGCCGGCGCCCTGCTCGCGCGCGGCATCGCGCGCACCTACGCCAACGACCTCGACGGCGCCCTCGCGGACCTCGAGGAGGCGGGCGCGCAGCTCGAGGTCGCGGGCTCGATGATCGGCCTCGTCAACGCCCGCGGGTACATCGCCGAGTGCCACTACCGCGCCGGCCGCTGGGGCCCCGCGCTCACCATCGCCGAGGCGATCGGNTCGATCGCGGACGACGCCGACCAGCCCTGGCTCGCGGTGATGCCCGAGGCCACCGCGGCGTTCGTGCTCGCCGCGCGCGGCGAGCTCGAGCGCGCCACCGGGCACGCGGAGCAGGCCAGGCGCGCGGCGGAGATCTCCGGCCTCATGCCCGCGCACCTGTGGGTGCAGCACGCCCGCCTGCGGATCGCCGCGGCGGCGGGCGACGCCGACCGCGTCGTGGCGATCGGCGACGAGATGCGCGCCGGCGCGGCGGGCCGCTTCCCGGAGTGGGTGCACCGCTGGCGCGCCACCTACGTCCGCGGCCTGGTCATGGCCGAGCGGTTCGGCGACGCCGAGGAGGTGGTCGCCGAGCTCGAGGCGGAGGCGAGCGCGACCGGCGACGTGCCGGCGGCGGCCGACGCCGCCCGCGCGCGGGGGATGCTCGAAGCCGCGCGCGGCGACGCCGAGCGGGCCGAGGAGGCGTTCCAGGCGGGCCTCGCGCTGGACCCCGTCGCCACCCGTCCCTTCGAGCGCGCCCGGCTGGAGCTCGCTGCCGGCGCTCACCTGCGCCGCGCCGGCCGGCGCCGCGCCGCGCAGGCGGTCCTCACCGCCGCGCTCGAGCGCTTCGACCAGCTCGGCGCCGCGCCCTGGGTCGAGCGCTGCGAGCGGGAGCTGCGCGCCTGCGGGCTCCGTCCCGCCAAGCGCGCGGACCTGACCGCGAGCTCCGACCTCACCCCGCAGGAGCGGATGGTCGCGCACCTGGTGGCCGGCGGCGCGACGAACCGCGAGGTCGCTGCCGAGCTGTTTTTGAGCGTGAAGACGATCGAGTACCACCTCAGCCGCATCTACCGGAAGCTGGGCGTCCGCTCGCGCACCGAGCTCGCCGCGCTGCTCGCCGCGCCGGAGGGGCGCGAGGACTAGGGAAATCCCTGACGCGAACTCGGGCCCGCGTTGGCGAGCTTGTTGGGTGTGCGATTCGAGTTCGATACGCGGCCGCTGTGCGGGGGGACTGCGGGCGGAGCCGTCGTTAGGGAGGGGTCCGCGGCGCAGCGCTTCAGCGGCCGCCTTGAGCCGTTTCGCACGCTCGAGGACCGCGGTCCGTACCTGACCCAAGGTGGACCGGAAGGTCTCCCGGCAGCACCCCTGCGGACCCCGGTCTGCGATGGCTGGCGCGTCGGCGCCCTGATCTAAGAAGCGCCGATCACCGCCGGCGCGCCAGCATCCACCAGCGCCTTCGGCAGCTCCACGGAGCCGTCGGGGCGCTGGTGGTTTTCGAGGAGGGCGATCAGCGTGCGGCCGACCGCGACCGCGGTCCCGTTCAGCGTGTGCACGGGCTGCGGCGGGGCCTCGCGCTCGGGGCGGAAGCGCGCCCGCAGGCGGCGCGCCTGGTAGTCGGTGGTGTTCGAGCAGGACGTGACCTCGCGGTAGCGCTCCTGGCTCGGGATCCACGCCTCGCAGTCGAACTTGCGGGCCGCCGGCGCGCCCAGGTCGCCGACCGCGATGTCGACGACGCGGTAGGGGATCTCGAGGGCCTGCAGGATGCCCTCCTCGATCGCGAGCAGGCGCTCGTGCTCGGCGTCGGACTCGTCCGGGTGCACGAACGAGAACATCTCGACCTTGTCGAACTGGTGCACCCGGAAGATGCCGCGCGTGTCCTTGCCGGCGGCGCCCGCCTCGCGGCGGAAGCAGGTGGAGATCCCCGCGTAGCGGCGCGGCAGGCTCTCGGCGTCGAGGATCTCGTCGGCGTGCAGGGCGGCCAGCGAGACCTCGGAGGTGCCCACGAGGAAGAGCTCGTCGCGCGGGATCTCGTAGATCATCTCGCGCTCGCCGGGGAAGAAGCCGGTGCCGAACAGGGGCCCCTCGCGGACCAGCACGGGCGGGACGACCGGCTCGAAGCCCTCGGCGCGCAGGCGCTCGACCGCGAAGCGGATCAGGGCGAGCTCGACGAGCACGAGGTCGCCGAGCAGGTACGCGAAGCGCGTGCCCGAGGCCTCCGCGGCCTTCTCGGTGTTGATCCAGCCGTGCGCGGTGCCCAGGTCGAGGTGGTCGCGCACCGGGAAGTCGAAGGTGGGCCGCTCGCCGACCTCGCGCAGCGTGACCGCGTCGTCGGGGCCGCCGTCGGGCGCGTCGGGGTGGGGGAGGTTCGGCAGGGTCGCCGCGAGCGCGTCGCGGCGCTCCTCGACCTCGGCGAGCTCCTTCTCCAGGCGCTTGATCTCGCCGCCGAGCTCGCGCATCTGGGCGATCGCCTCGGAGGCGTCCTCGCCCGAGCGCTTGGCCTGCGCGATCTGGTCGGAGACCCGGTTGCGCTCCGCCCGGCCCTCCTCGACGCGGGGCAAGAGCTCGCGGCGGCGGGCGTCGAGCTCGAGCAGCTCGTCGAGCGCCTCGGCGGCGCCGCGGCGGGCCAGCGCAGCGCGCGCCGCCTCGGGGTCCTCGCGAAGTCGGCGGAGGTCGAGCATCGCCCGGGTGGGCGCTACTCGTTCCGCCCGGCGTACTCGGCCACGAACTCGGCGACCGCCTGGGCCTCGTCGCCGGTCACGATGTTCTGCGGCATGAGCGCGCCGGCGAAGCCGCCGTTGCGGATCGCGTAGAGGACGTCCTCAACGGTCTCCTGGCGCTCGTCGAGGATCGGGCCCTGATGCGGGAGCTTGCGGTTCGCCGAACCCTTGGCGCCGGCCGCCTTGAGCGTGTGGCAGCCCGAGCAGCGCTCGGCGAAGAGGACGGCGCCCTCGTAGTTGGGATCGCCGGGCTCCAGCTGGATGCCCGAGCTCCCACAGGCCGACCCGAACATGGCCACTGCGATTGCTGCTGTCGTTGCGATTAGGGCACGCACCGCGGCGGCATCATACTTTCCGCTCCGCCTTGTCCGCTCCAAAACCAGAAGAGTTCCGCCGCGCGATGGCGCTCGTGCCCACTCCGGTGACCATCGTGACGGCCCCCGGAACTGGCTCTCCAGCGGGCGCTACGGCCAATGCGGTGGCCTCGCTCTCGCTCGAGCCGCCGCTCATGTTGGTCTGCCTCGACCGCCGCTCGCGGACGCTCGCCGCGGTGCGTCAGCAGGGCCGCTTCGCGGTCAACGTGCTGGGCGCGGAGGGCGAGGAGCACGCCCGCCGCTTCGCCGCGCCGGTGCCCCACGCGCAGAAGTGGGAGGGGGTCGGCTGGACCGAGCGCGCTGGCACGCCCGTGCTCGACGAGGCGATCGTCTGGGTCGCCTGCGAGCTGCGCGACCTGCTCGACGGCGGCGACCACGTGATCGTCACCGGCACGGTTACCGACCTCGGCCGGCGCGAGGGCACCCCGCTGATCTTCCACGGCAGCGCGTACCGCCCGCTGGCCTGAGCCCGCCCCCGCCCCCGCCCGCCACCCCGAGTGAGGCGGATTTGTTCGGAATATCCGAACAAATCCGCCTCAGATCGCGCCGCCGCCCGAGGTGAGGCGGATATGTGCGGCATAGGCGAACAAATCCGCCTCACTCGTGTCGCGGTGCGGTTTGGGCGCTTGGGCCGCGGCCTAGAAGAGCCCCTGTGTCGCCGCCGCCCGCATCGCCAGGCCGAAGACGACCAGCGCGGAGACGGCCATGATCCCCGTCTCGCGGCGGAAGATCGCGAGCGCGATCAGGCGCTGGCGCTCGCGCGGGAGCGCGTCGAAGTCGATGCCCTCGAGCTCGCGCGCCCCGGCCCCGGCGCGCGCGCCCTCGGCGAGCATCGAGACCATGACGGGCAGGACGCCGTACAGGTAGTGCAGCCCGTCGCCCGCCTCGTGCCCCAGTAGCAGCAGCACGCCGCCGAGCAGCACCTGCGCGACCACGGTCGCCTGCGCCACGCGCAGCGCGTACCAGAACCCCTCGGACGGCCGCTGCAGAAGCCAGGCGATGCCGCCCCACAAGCCGGCGCCGAGGTTGGTGACGAGCACCGCGACGCCCACGATCAGATGAACTTTCTCCATACCCGTCTCAAATAGTCGGAATTCCGCTTTCTGATGCGGAAAAACACTATGTGGCAAGTTCGCACAAGCGCCCTATATGGTTAGGCGTCGCAGTGCTTCGTAGCTACATCCCAGCTCTCGTGTTCATCGGCCTCGGAGCGATCGTCAGCAGCGCGCTCGTCGCGGTCAACGCGTTCCTCGGCCGCAAGCGGCGCACCAGCACGGTGAAGGGCGACCCCTACGAGTCCGGACTGCCCTCGGAGTTCTCGCGGACGTTCCGCTGGGGCGTGTCCTTCTACATGGTCGCGATGCTCTTCATCCTCTTCGACATCGAGGTGATCTTCCTGTATCCGGTCGGCGTGATCCTCAACGCGGCCGACTCGGTGTTCGTCCTCGCCGAGATCCTCGTCTTCGTGGCGCTGCTGCTCGTTGCCCTGATCTACGTCTGGCGAAGGGGGGCCCTGGATTGGAGATAAAGCGCGAGAAGGTCCGTTCGGCGCTCCCGCTCGACGAGCCGCCTGCGCCCTCGAACCTGCGCATCCGCCAGCTCCGCGCCCGTGACCTTCTGCGCGGGGAGCTCTCCGAGGAGGAGCTCGAGCAGCTCGTCTCCGAGCAGACCTTCACCACCCGGCTCGACAAGGTCCTCAACTGGGGCCGCGCCAACGCGGTCTTCCCCGCGACCTTCGGGCTCGCCTGCTGCGCGATCGAGATGATGTCGATCGTCTCGCCGCGCTACGACATCGCCCGCTTCGGCGCCGAGGCGATGCGCGCCTCGCCGCGCCAGGCGGACCTGCTGATCCTGTCCGGGCGGGTCTCGATCAAGATGGCGCCGGTCGTCCGCCGCCTCTACGACCAGATGCTCGAGCCCAAGTGGGTGATGTCGATGGGCGCCTGCTCGTCGTCTGGCGGCATGTTCCAGAACTACGCCGTGGTGCAGGGCGCCGACAAGTTCCTGCCGGTGGACATCCACGTCCCGGGCTGCCCGCCGCGCCCCGAGGCGGTGCTCTACGGCTTCAACAAGCTCCAGCGGATGATCCAGGGCAATCCCGACCCGGGCTGGCGCGCGCGCTACAACGCACACGGCACGGAGGAGTGGGCGCGCGAGTACGGCACGCTCACCGACGAGGCGCGCGAGGCCTACGCGGCTGCCCACGAGGCCGCGAAGCAGGCCGCCGACCTGATCCCGNAGGAGGCCGAGGCCGAGGCGGGCGCCTCGCCCGAGGAGCGCACGGAGCCGGTCGCCGGCCGCTCCGGGCGCGGTGTTGGCAGGTTCATCTAAGGACTCAGAGCGGAGGCGGGATGCCAGACGCAGCCGGACTTGAACTGATCGCGGCCGAGATCAACGAGCGCCATCCCGGCGCGATCCTCGGCACCTACTACGAGCACGACCAGGCGTGCCTGATCGCCGAGCCGGAGAAGATCCGCGAGGTCCTCGCCTGGCTCCGCGACACCCCGGGCCAGGAGTACACGTTCCTCGCGAGCGTCCACGGCGCGGACTACCTGCCGGCCGTGCCGCGCTTCGGCGTGCACTACGAGCTCCTCAACATGGCGCGGGTCGAGCGCATCCGCGTGCGCGCCGCCGTGCACGACCCGGCGGCCGAGGGCGGGCCCTACCCGCTCGGCGAGGAGCCGCTCCCGGAGGTGCCGAGCATCACCGACGAGTGGCCCACCGCCAACCACCAGGAGCGCGAGGTCTACGACATGTTCGGGATCGTCTTCCGCGGCCACCCCGACCTGCGGCGCATCCTGATGCCCGAGGACTACGTGGGCTGGCCGCAGCGCCGCGACTTCCCGATCGGAGGCGAGCCAGTGATCTTCACCAACAACGAACGCGAAGTGCCGGGGTGGACCCAGTGAGCGGCGGCCGCTCCGCACCCGCCCACGGCGCCGACGTCATCGCCCGCACCTCGGCGGAGGTCGTCGGCACCTCGCCCGTCGAGCGCACCGGCGCCGACGAGGCGTTCGAGATCGAACAGGAGCTGATGACGATCAACCTCGGGCCGCACCACCCGGCCACGCACGGGGTGCTGCGCCTGCTGGTCGCGCTCGAGGGCGAGGTCGTCCGCGACCTCAAGCCGATCATCGGCTACGTCCACACGGGCATCGAGAAGAACTGCGAGGAGAAGAGCTACTGGAAGGCCATCCCGTTCGTCGAGCGGATGGACTACCTCTCGTACTTCTTCAACGCGCAGGCCTTCTGCGGGTGCGTCGAGAAGCTGCTCGAGCTCGACATCCCGCCGCGCGCCAAGTACCTGCGCGTGATCCACCTCGAGCTCAACCGGCTGCACTCGCACCTGGTCTGGCTCGGCACCTCCGCGCTCGACCTCGGCGCGATGTCGATGTTCTTCTACTGCTTCCGCGACCGCGACCGGATCCTCGACATCTTCGAGATGTCCACAGGCCAGCGCATGCACACGCGCTACTTCCAGGTCGGCGGCGTGATCCAGGACATCCCGCTGGGCTTCGAGCGCAAGCTCCGCGCCTTCCTCAAGGAGTTCCCGAGCCGCGTCGACCAGTACGAGGCGCTGCTCACCAACAACGAGATCTTCCTGCACCGCACTAAGGACATCGGCATCGTCCCGCGCGAGCGGCTGCTGGAGCTCGGCGTGACCGGCCCGCTGCTGCGCGCCGCCGGCGAGCCCTGGGACCTGCGCAAGGTCTCCCCGTACCTCGCCTACGGGGACTTCGACTTCAAGATCCCGATCGGCACCGTCGGCGACGGCTGGGACCGCTTCATCGTGCGCATCCAGGAGATGCGCGAGTCGGTGAAGATCATCGAGCAGGCGCTGGACGGCCTGCCCGAGGGCCCGTGGATCGCCGACGACCGCAAGGTCGTGCTCCCGCCGCGCCACGAGCTCGGCACGTCGATGGAATCGCTGATCCACCACTTCAAGCTCGTCACGGAGGGCTTCCGCGTCCCGCCGGGCGAGGTCTACTACCCGATCGAGGCGCCACGCGGCGAGCTCGGCTGCTTCATCGTCGCCGACGGTTCCGCGAAGCCGGCACGCGTGCACTTCCGCGAGCCGTCGTTCGTGAACCTCCAGGCACTGCGCGACATGTGCGTCGGCGACTACGTGGCCGACCTGATCATGAACCTGGCGATGCTCGATCCGGTTCTCGGAGGTATCGACCGATGAGCACTCACGATCGCCAGGGCAACGAGACCCCGGCCATCGATCCCGCGCTCGAGCAGGGCCCGCAGACGAGCGAGCACGGCCGCTCCGGCCCGCTGCGCCCGACCGACGAGCTGTCGGCCGCCGAGCGCCAGGCGCTGATCGCCTCGATGTCGCCCGAGGACGCCGAGCGCGTCCCGGAGCTGCACGAGGTCGAGGTCCCCCCNGAGCTGCGCGAGNAGATCGAGGAGGCGATGNGCCGCTACCCGCAGCTGCGCTCGGCCTCGATCCCCGCGCTGTGGGCGGTGCAGCGCCACTACGGCTGGTGCTCGCCCGAGGGCATCCGTCAGGCGGCGGCGGTGATGGGCGTCTCGCCCGCGTACCTGCAGTCGGTGGCGAGCTTCTACGACCTGTTCCGCCTGACCCCGACGGGCCGCAACCGCATCCTGGTCTGCCACAACATCTCGTGCTGGATGCGCGGCGCCGACGACGTGCTCAAGCGCTTCTGCGAGGCGGCCGGCGTCGACCCCCATGAGGCCGAGCACAACGGCGGCAACTCGCCCGACGGGGAGTTCTTCGTGCAGGGCTTCGAGTGCCTCGGCGCCTGCGACATCGCGCCGATGGCCTCCATCAACGAGCACTACTACGGCCCGATCGAACTCGACGAGGTCGAGACCGTGATCGACCGGCTGCGCCGCGGCGAGGACCCCCTCCCCGAGAAGGACATCCGCAAGCGCACGCTGGCAGGGGGCGCGGAAGCGCCGGAAGTGGAGACGAACGCAGATGCCTGAGCGACGCCTTCTGTTCAAGAACCTCGACGAGCCGGGGCTCAGGACCCTGGACGTCTACAAGCGCCGCGGCGGCTACCGCGCGCTGGAGCGGGCGATCCGCGAGCTGGAGCCCGACCAGATCATCGCCGAGATCGAGGAGTCCGGCCTGCGCGGCCGCGGCGGCGCCGGCTTCTCGATGGGCAAGAAGGGCTCGTTCCTGCCGCGCGGGGACATGCCCAAGTACCTCTGCTGCAACGCCGACGAGTCGGAGCCCGGGACCTTCAAGGACCGCGAGCTCATGTTCAAGAACCCGCATGGCCTGATCGAGGGCATCGTGATCGCCGCGATCGCCGTCGGCGCGCAGCACGCCTTCATCTTCATCCGCGGCGAGTACTGGGACGTGGCCGACGTCCTCGACGCGGCCGTCCGCGAGGCCTACGACGCGGGCCTGGTCGGCGAGCGCATCCTCGGCTCGAACCACAGCGTCCAGCTCGTCGTCCACCGCGGCGCCGGCGCCTACATCTGCGGCGAGGAGACCGCGCTGCTCGACTCGCTCGAGGGCAAGCGCGGCAACCCGCGCCTCAAGCCGCCGTTCCCGGCCGTGCAGGGCCTCTACGGCGGGCCGACGCTGATCAACAACGTCGAGACGCTCATGAACGTGCCGCACATCATCCGCCACGGCGCGGAGTGGTACAAGCGGCTCGGCACCGAGCAGTCGACCGGCACCAAGGTCGTCTCGGTCTCCGGGCACGTGCAGCGTCCCGGCAACTACGAGATCGAGCTCGGCATCCCGGCGCGCGAGATCATCTTCGGGCTGGCCGGCGGCCCGCCCCCCGGCCGGCGCGTGAAGGTCTGGTTCCCGGGCGGGTCCTCCGCGCCGGTGCTCACCGAGGAGGAGCTCGACCTCCCCTACAGCTTCGAGTCGATGGCCGAGGCGGGCTCGATGCTCGGCTCGGGGGCGATCATCGTCGGCGACGACACCGTCTCCGTGCCCGAGCTCGCCCTGCGCACGGCGCGCTTCTACCACCACGAGTCCTGCGGCAAGTGCTCGCCCTGCCGCGAGGGCACGAACTGGACGGTGAAGATGCTCGAGCGCGTGGTGCGCGGCGAGGCGACGCCGATGGACCTCGACATCATCGCCTCGGTGCAGGAGAACATCATCGGCAACTGCCTGTGCGTGCTGGGCGACGCGATGGCGATGCCGGTGGGCTCCATGGTCCGCAAGTTCCGGCACGAGTTCGAGGAGGTGATCGAGCGGGCCCGCGCCGCCCACGGCGGGCCGCTCGACGCCGCGCCCGATGACGTGCCGCCCGTCCCGCTGGGGGTGCACGCATGAGCGAGCGCAACGAGATCACCTTCGTCATCGACGGCGTCGAGGTCCGCGCCCCCGAGGGCATGATGCTCGTCGACGCCGCCAAGCAGGGCGACATCGAGATCCCGGTCTTCTGCTACGAGCCCAAGCTCGGGCCGCCCGTCGGCGCCTGCCGGATGTGCCTGGTCGAGATCGAGGGCATCCCGAAGCTGCAGACCGCCTGCTCGACGCCGGTCCGCGACGGCATGGTCGTCTACACGCAGACCGAGCGCGTCAAGCAGGCCCAGAACGCGGTCGTCGAGTTCCTGCTCGTCAACCACCCGCTCGACTGCCCGGTCTGCGACAAGGGCGGCGAGTGCCCGCTGCAGGACATCGCGATGGGCTGGGGCCCGGGGCGCAGCCGCGTCACCGACCCCAAGCGCCACTTCCGCAAGCCGGTGCCGCTCTCGCCGCTCGTGCGCATCGACCGCGAGCGCTGCATCCTCTGCTACCGCTGCGTGCGCTTCAGCCAGGAGGTCTCCGAGGACGAGCAGCTCCAGCTGCTCGAGCGCGGGCCGCGCAGCTACGTCGGCACCTTCGACGACCGCCCCTACATCGCCCCCTTCCACGGCAACATCATCGAGCTCTGCCCGGTGGGCGCGCTCACCTCCGAGGCCTACCGCTTCCGGGCCCGGCCGTGGGACATCGAGGAGGCGGGCACCGTCTGCACGCTCTGCCCCTCGCAGTGCAACGTGAAGTTCACGGTCCGCGACGAGCGCGTCATGCGCACGCTCGCCCGTGACAACAAGGACGTCGACGACGGCTGGCTCTGCGACAAGGGCCGCTTCGGCTTCCAGGTGATCCACGCCGAGGACCGGATCACGGAGCCGCAGATCGGCGGCGGCGGGACGCTCTCTCCCGCGACCTGGGCGCAGGCGCTCGAGCGCACCGCCGAGGCGCTGCGCAAGGCGGGGCCGCGCACCGCGGTGCTGATCGGCTCGCAGGCCTCCAACGAGGAGGGCTACCTGCTGCAGCGGATCGCGCGCCAGGCGCTGGGCTCCCCGCACATCGACTCGCGCGGCGGCCACCCGATCGACCGCGACACGCTGCTCGAGCTCTCGCGGCCCGAGCTCGGCGCCGCGGTCGCCGACATCGACCGCGCCGAGTCGGTGCTGCTGGTCGGCGCCGACCCGCTCAACGACATGCCGATCCTCGACCTGCGCCTGCGCAAGGCGATCCGCCGGCACGGCACGCGNCTCGTGGTCGCCACCGAGCGGCCGACCACGCTCGACGGCGGCGCCGAGGAGACCGCGCGCTACGCGCCGGGCGAGGCGGCCGCGTTCCTCGCCGACCTGGCCGCCGAGCTGCGGCCCGGCGACGGCGCGAGCGGCCCCTACGCCGAGGACGCCGCCCGCATCGCGGGCGAGCTGCGGCCGGGCTCGACCGTGATCATCTTCGGCGAGCGGCTCGGCCACGGGCCCAACGGCGACGCGGCCCTGAGCCTCGTGCTCGAGTGCGCCAAGGCGCTCGAGGCGAGCGCCGACG
>JGI25327J35509_1000801_pt1 | contig 26141 bp, 25 predicted proteins | sample HigsolmetaAR202D_FD_35509 | JGI IMG/M metagenome (IMG submission 35509)
GGGGGGAGCCGCGCCAGATGCGGCAAGCACACCGGACATGCAGGGCCAAGCGGGCTGAGGCCACGGCTTCTAACGTCTCCGGTGCTGTTTGCACATCCATCGCACCGGAGAGGAGCACCATGAAGCCGTACCAACACCGCGCCGCGTCCAGGCTGGCGGCGCTTCCGCTGGGCATCGCCTGCGTCCTGGCCATGGGCACCACCATGGCGCAGGAAGCGCCCGCCGACGACGCCCAGACCCTGGACCGCATCAACGTCACCGGTTCGCGCCTCAAGCGCGCCGACCTGGAGGGCGCCGTGCCGCTGACGGTGATCGACCGCGCCGCGATCGACGCCAGCGGCGACATCTCCGTCGCCGACGTGCTGCGCGACACCACCTTCGCCTCGTTCGGCAACTTCCGGCCGCATTCGGGCAGCACCGCGCAGTCGGTGGCCGACGTCAACCTGCGCGGCATCGGCTCGGAGCGCACCCTGGTGCTGGTCAACGGTCGCCGCGCGCCGTACGCGCCCTCCACCGGCCTGGCCGCGGACCTGAACACCATCCCGATGGCGGCGGTGGAGCGCATCGAGATCCTGTCCGACGGCGCCTCGGCGCTGTACGGATCGGATGCCATCGGCGGCGTGGTCAACGTCATCCTGCGCAGGGACTTCGACGGTGCCGAGGTGCGCTTCGGCAAGGGCACGACCGCGGTCAAGGGCGGCGACACCGAGGAGGCCTCGCTGGTCCTGGGCGCCTCGTCCGAGCGGGGCTCCATGCTGCTGGGCGCCTCCTACAACGCCCGCGAGATCCTGTTCACCCGCGACCAGCACGGCGGCACCCCGCGCGGCGCCTCGCCCTATGGCAACAACTATTACCTGGAAAGCGACACCGAGCCGGGCACCGAGGGCGAGTACGGCGGCGCCCTGCCGGGCTACGCATGCAACGACACCAACTTCTGGATGAACGACGACACCTGCGCCTACGACTACAACGCGGTGCAGGCCGACGACGCATCCATCCGGAACCGCGCGGTGTTCGCCCGCGGCAGCTACGAGGCCGCCGAGGACTGGACCCTGTACACCGCCATCAGCTACAGCCACTCCAGCAGCTTCGGCCGCTACGCGCCGACCCCGGGCGTGCTGTACGTGGAGGAGGGCACNCCCAACGACCCGGTCAAGGGCGACGGCCTGGGCGCCTTCATCTACCACCGTTTCGCCGCCGCCGGCCCGCGCGACGGCTACGTGGACAACCGCGTGCTCGACGTCAACGTCGGCGCCACCTGGCGCGCCAGCGACCGGCTGGAGGTGGACCTCGGCATGCGCCGCAGCAACGCCCGCTTCAACGAGGTCGGCACCGGCTACATCGTCACCCCGCTGGCCGAGGCCGCTGCGGCGGACGGCCGCTACAACCTGGCCGACCCGTTCGCCGACCTGGATGTGGTCAAGGGCTTCACCACCAACACCACCCGCACCGGCCGCTTCGACGTCAGCGAGGTGTACGCCAATGCCACGCTCGACCTGTTCGACATGGCCGGCGGCATCTCTGCCATCGCCTTCGGCGCCGAGTACCGCGAGGAGGACTACGCCGACCTGTTCGACTCGCTGCAGGAGGCCGGCGTGGTGGCCGGCTCGGCCGGCAACTCCGCGGCCGGGCGCCGCGACGTGCAGGCGGCCTATGCCGAGTGGCTGTTCCCGATGGCCGACGGCTTCGACTTCACCCTGGCCGCGCGCTACGACCGCTACAGCGACTACGGCAGCGACGTCTCGCCCAAGGTCTCGCTGCGCTGGCAGCCGCTGGCCAACCTGACCGTGCGCGCCTCGGCCGGCGAGGGTTTCCGCGCCCCGGGCCTGCCATACATCCACTCCAAGCGCGCCTTCTCGGCCGAGCAGGTGGCCGACTACCGCACCTGCCTGGCGGTGGGCTATTCCCCGGCCGACTGCGGCGGCGACGCCAACAACGACGGCATCGCCGACGGCCCGGAGAACGCGGACAAGGTCTCCTACCAGGTGGACACCTACACCGCCGGCAATCCGGACCTGAAGTCCGAGCACTCGCGCCAGTACAGCCTGGGCCTGGCCTGGGACGCCACCGACTGGCTGAACTTCACCCTGGACTACTACCGCATCCGCATCCGCGACCGCATCCGCCAGATCGAGTTCTCCGAGCTGGTGAACTTCGACAACAACGGCGTCCCGCTGCCGCAGGGTACTTCGCTGACGCGCCGCGCCAACGGCTCCATCGCCGAGATCGTCTCCGCCTTCGCCAACGAGGGCGAGCTGGACACCAGCGGCCTGGACCTGAACATGCGCATGCGCTTCTCCACCGGCATGGGCCGCTTCGACCACTGGCTGCAGGTGGCGCAGATCCTGGAGTACAGGGTCACCGACGGCGACACGGTGAAGGACCGCCTCGGCTGGATCACCCAGCCGGAGCTGCGCGCCAGCCTGCGCAACACCTGGTCGCGTGACGCCTTCAGCGTCAGCTGGAACGTCAACCTGATCGGCCCGCAGCAGAACCCGATGACCCGGCCGGTGTACGGCTTCATCGCCGGCGGCGAAGGCGAGCGGATCGGCTCGTTCGTCACGCACGACCTGGCCGCCAGCTGGAAGGCGCTCTGGCAGGGCACCATCACCCTCGGCGTGACCAACGCCGGCGACCGCTACCCGAAGAAGATCCCGTACGACAACCGGCCGTGGAACTTCCGTCTGTACGACGGCTACGGACGCACGGTGTACCTGCGCTACGCGCAGGGTTTCTGAGCCCGGGCACGCGGGAAGACGGAGGGGGAGGCCGCCGGCCTCCCCCTTTTCCTTGCCGGGCGGGCGTCGGGGCGGCCCCGCTGGCGCGCGCGGCCGTGCGCTGGCACCGTGTTCACGGCCCGGCGCGGATGATCCGGGCCTTGCCCGCCCTTCGGGGCCCAGGAGGACGCGTCATGGCCCGTACCCGCTCCCTGTTCCGCCATGCAGGCCTGGCCCTGCTGGCCCTGGCCACGCTGCTGCTGGCGGCCTGCGCCAGCGGCCCGCGCATCAGCGCCGAGGCCGACCCGACGGCCGACTTCGGCCGCTACCGCAGCTTCGCCTTCTACTCGCCGCTGGCGATCGAGGCGCACGGTTACTCGACTCCGACCAGCAACCGCATCCGCCAGGCCGCCCGGGCACAGATGGAGGCGCGCGGCTACGTCTACGACGAGCGCGAGCCGGACCTGTGGGTGAACCTCAACGCCTACCTGCAGGAGCGCACCGACGTCACCACCATGCCCGAGGTGGACTACACGTACTACTACAGCTACCGGGCGCGGGCCTACGTGGCGGTGCCGTACTGGCGCGAGCGCACCGACGTGCGCCGCTACACCGAAGGCACGCTCAACGTGGACCTGGTCGACGCGCGCGAGAACCGGCTGGTGTGGACCGGCGTGGCGGTCGGCCATGCCCGCCGCGGTTCCACGCCGGAGGAGCGCGGCGCCAGGATCGATGCGGCGATGGCCGACATCTTCGCCCGCTATCCGTACCGCGCCGCGCCGGCGCGGTAGGGCCGCGGGCATCGCAGGGACGGCGGGTGTGCGAAGCCGTGCCGGGTATCCCCGGCACGGCCCTGGCGCCGGTTCAGTCGACCAGGGCGGCCTGGTCGAGCATGGCGCTGGCCTGGTCGCGCCACTCGGCCAGGCGCGGCAGCACGCCGGTGCGCGCCAGGTAGTCCTCGTCCGGCTCCTCGCCGCCGGCCAGGGCCATGGCCACGTGCACCGCGCCGGTGACCCAGAAGCTGCGCGTGCTGGAACGGGCGGGCGTGCGGTGGAAGGCCACCGCCTCGATGATCGGCATGGGCAGGCCCCACAGGCCCAGCAGGTAGGCGCCGGCCTCGGCGTGGCCGGGGCGCTCGTCGCCGTCGGCGCGCGGGTGGCGCTCGTCGCGCACGCCCGGCAGCAGCAGGCCGATGTCGGCCAGCAGCGCGGCGGTGGCGCCCAGCTCGGAGCAGGATTCGGGCAGCATGCGCTTGGCCAGCTTCGAGGCCAGCAGCGCGCGCTGCTGCAGCTGCGCGCGGTCCACGGTGCTGGCGCCCGGCAGGGAGAACACCTCGCAGGCCAGGACCAGGTCGCGCAGGGTGGCGATGCCCAGGCGGGTCACCGCGGTGCGCAGGTCGGTGATGGTGCGGCCGCTGGAGAAGTAGGCCGAGTTGCACAGCTGCAGCACCTTGGCGGCGATGGCCGGGTCGGCGGCCACCAGGCGGGCGATGTCGGCCGCGCTGGACGCGTCGTCGGCTTCCAGGGCGCTCATCAGGCGCAGGTACAGCTGCGGCGGCGGCGGCAGCTGCTCGACGCGGCCGATGCGCTGGCCCAGCGCCGGGTTGTCCAGCAGCTCGCGCAGTTCCTCCAGGCTGCCGACCGCCTCCAGCACCACCTCTGGGGCCAGCGGCGCGGGCAGGAAGCGGTGCGCCAGGCCGATGATCCGGGCCGAGGGGATGCCGCGGCTCTCGATCACGGCGATGCGGGAGGCCTCCGGGCGGAGGGTGCGGATCTGGCCCAGCAGGGTGGCCGGCGGCAGGTCGGACAGGGTGGGGGCGGAGAGCACCACGTCCAGCGGACCGGCGGCGGCGCGGACCATGGCGGCGCTGGCATCGGGGCAGACCTCGACCTGCCAGTCCGGCCCCATGTCCGAGACCAGCTCGATCAGGTCGGTCGGGAAAGCGGCCTCGTCGCCGACGAACAGGATGCGCACGAACACCTCCGGAGGAAGGAAACGGACGCGCGGCCCCGGCCGCGGTCCGGCACAGTCGCTATCGGTAGCCGCCGTGGAAAGTTGAGCACATCCGCGCCGCGCCGGTGCAGGCGTTTGCGGAACTGTGCGCCAGTTCCGGCACGGAACCGGGCGGCGCGCACGCCGCCCGGCGGAAGCGGATCAGGCCTTGGCGGCGGCGCGCTCGATGGCCTCGCGCAGCAGCTGGCGCGCCTCCTCGGCGCCACCCCAGCCCTGGATCTTGACCCACTTGCCCTTCTCCAGGTCCTTGTAGTGCTCGAAGAAGTGGCCGATGCGCTCCAGCCAGTGCTGGGACACCTTGGAAATGTCGTCCACGTGGGCGTAGCCTGCGAAGATCTTCGGCACCGGCACGGCCAGGATCTTCTCGTCGCTGCCGGCCTCGTCGGTCATGCGCAGCACGCCGACCGGGCGGCAGCGCACCACCGAGCCCGGGACCAGCGGCAGCGGCAGCACCACCAGCACGTCGGCCGGGTCGCCGTCGCCGCACAGGGTGTTGGGCACGTAGCCGTAGTTGCACGGATAGCGCATGGGCGTGGACAGGATGCGGTCGACGAAGATCGCGCCGCTTTCCTTGTCCACCTCGTACTTGACTGGCTCCGAGTCCTTCGGGATCTCGATGATGACGTTGATTTCCTCGGGCGGGTTGCGCCCGGAAGTGACCTGGTCGAGGCCCATGTGGTGCTCCGTTGCAAGTGCGTGAACAAGGCCGGTCATTTTACGCCGACGGCTGCTGCGGCGCACAAACCCGCCTGGCCGGCGCTGTGGCTGCGGCCAGGCCCGGCGATCGGGACGAGGGGGTGTTAGCGCTACCTTGCCGGCGGCGGGCATGCGGCAGCGCGCGGGCGGCTTCGGCGGACGGACCGCGGAAGCCGGCAAAACGAAGCCCCGGCCGGGCGGGCCGGGGCTGCGCGGCACCCGGGGGTGCGGTTACAGCAGCGGCACCAGCAGCAGGGCGACGATGTTGATGATCTTGATCAGCGGGTTGATCGCCGGGCCCGCGGTGTCCTTGTAGGGGTCGCCGACGGTGTCGCCGGTGACCGAGGCCTTGTGCGCCTCCGAGCCCTTGCCGCCGAAGTTGCCGTCCTCGATGTACTTCTTGGCATTGTCCCAGGCACCGCCGCCGGTGGTCATCGAGATCGCCACGAACAGGCCGGTGACGATGGTGCCGATCAGCAGGCCGCCCAGCGCCTCCGGCCCGAGCAGCAGGCCGACGATGATCGGCACGACGACCGGCAGCAGCGAGGGCACGATCATTTCCTTGATCGCGGACCTGGTCAGCATGTCCACGGCGCGGTCGTACTGCGGNTTGGCCTCGCCGGTCATGATGCCGGCGATCTCGCGGAACTGGCGGCGCACCTCCTCCACCACGCTGCCGGCGGCGCGGCCCACGGCCTCCATTGCCATCGCGCCGAACAGGTACGGGATCAGGCCGCCGATCAGCAGGCCGATGATCACGCGGTGGTCGGAAAGGTCGAACGCGAACTCGACGCCCGGCCTGGCCGCCTCNAGGTTGTGGGTGTAGTCGGCGAACAGCACCAGTGCGGCCAGCGCCGCCGAACCGATGGCATAGCCCTTGGTCACCGCCTTGGTGGTGTTGCCCACCGCGTCCAGCGGATCGGTCACCGCGCGCACCTCCGGCGGCAGCTCGCTCATCTCGGCGATGCCGCCGGCGTTGTCGGTGATCGGGCCGTAGGCGTCCAGCGCCACCACCATGCCGGCCATGGACAGCATGGCCGTGGCAGCGATGGCGATGCCGTACAGGCCGCCGAGCGTGTGCGCGCCCCAGATGGCCAGGCACACCGCCACCACCGGCATGGCCGTGGATTTCATCGACACGCCCAGGCCGGCGATGATGTTGGTGCCGTGGCCGGTGGTGGAGGCCTGCGCCACGTGCCGCACCGGGCCGTACTGGGTGCCGGTGTAGTACTCGGTAATCCACACGATCAGGCCGGTGAGCACCAGGCCGATCAGGGCGCAGCCGTACAGCGCCGGGGCGCTGTACCGGCCGTCACCCATCAGCGCGGTGGTGATCGGCCAGAAGGCGATGGCGGCCAGCACGCCGGAGACGATCACGCCCTTGTACAGGGCGCCCATGATCGAGCCGCCGTCCTTCGCCCGGACGAAGAAGGCGCCGATGATCGACGCCACGATCGAGGCACCGCCCAGCACCAGCGGATACAGCACCGCGTTGGCACCGACCTCGGCGGCCATCAGCCCGCCCAGCAGCATGGTGGCGATCACCGTGACCGCGTAGGTCTCGAACAGGTCGGCGGCCATGCCCGCGCAGTCGCCGACGTTGTCGCCGACGTTGTCGGCGATCACTGCCGGGTTGCGCGGGTCGTCCTCGGGGATGCCCGCCTCGACCTTGCCCACCAGGTCCGCGCCCACGTCCGCGCCCTTGGTGAAGATGCCACCGCCCAGGCGCGCGAAGATGGAGATCAGCGAGGAGCCGAAGGCCAGGCCCACCAGCGCGTGCAGCGCGGCGGCCTGGTCCAGGCCCAGCCGGCCCAGCACCCAGTAGTAGCCGCCCACGCCCAGCAGGCCCAGGCCGACCACCAGCATCCCGGTGATGGCGCCGCCGCGGAAGGCCACGTCCATGGCCGGGCGCAGGCCCTGGCGCGCGGCCTCGGCGGTGCGCACGTTGGCGCGCACGGACACGTTCATGCCGATGTAGCCGGCCGCGCCGGACAGCAGTGCGCCCACCGCGAAGCCGATGGCGGTGAACCAGCCCAGGAACAGGCCCACCAGCACGAACAGGACCGCGCCGGCGATGGCGATGGTCAGGTACTGGCGGTTGAGGTAGGCGCGCGCGCCTTCCTGGATCGCGGCGGCGATCTGCTGCATGCGCTCGTTGCCCGAGGGCTGCGCCAGGATCCAGCGCGCGGACACCAGGCCGTAGAGGATGGCGAGGACGGCACAGGCCAAGGCCAGCGCCAAACCGTGTTGTTCCAGCATGACCCCTCCCAAGGTTGATGGACACCCGCCCAGCGATGGACGAAGCGGAGGAGACACGCCGGGGGTGAGCCTGGAACCACTGGAACGACCCGGACAAGGCGCGTCTTCCGTGTTCGACATCCCTGGAGCTTGCCCCGAGTATGAGCCTTGCGGCGGGTGCAAGGCCACAAGCCGTTCATGCGGGCGGTGCCAACCTTGTGCCACCCCACACCCGGAGGCGCGATGTCCCGCAACCGCAAGTCCCCGCCCCGGGCCGGCGCCCGCGAACAGGCCGCGATCTTCCGCCAGGCCCTGCTGCTGGCCTTCCTCGCCGCCCTGGCGGCGGCGGTCCTGCCGCTGCGCGCGCAGGAGCCCGGACCCGAGATCCAGCGCCCGCCGGGCTCGCCGCAGGCGGTGGGCGCGGTGCATACCGTGCGCCAGATCCCGGAGGCCTGCACCCGCCTGGAGGGCGTGTTCACCGGCCAGGCGGAGGCGCCCTACCGGCTGCGCAGCGTGGCCACGGCCCCCCAGTGCCGGCCGCGGGCCCGGTACGTGGACGCGNCGGTGGCCCGGCCTTCGGCCCGGGGCAGCTGGATTCTCAACGACCTGATCCGCATTCCCCGGGCCGGCTGCCCGGGGCACGAGGCGGTGGTGAAGGTCTGGCGCAAGCCGGCCGAACAGGCACCGGCGCGCGACGGCCAGGGCCGGGCGCGGGTGTACCTGGAGGAGGGGCGGCGGCAGGCCGGGAGCGGGCGGTTGCCGGCGCTGCCGCAGTTCAGTGCGCAGCTGGAGCTGGCCGGTGCCGGCTGCTGAGGCGGCTCAATCCGCCGGCAGTGCGTCGGCGTCCACCGNCGTGCCCTGGTGGTAGAACAGCCGCCACTGCCCGTCCGCGCCGCGGTGCCACAGCGAGCTGCGCAGCGCGCCGCGGCGGCGGCGCCCGTCCGCGTCCACCTCGAACGAGTGGTAGTGCAGCAGGGCCCAGTCCGGCGCCAGGGCCCGGGCGCGGTAGCCGCCGGCGCGGATCCCGTCGCGGGGCGGGCCGCCGGCGAGGAAGGCGAGCACGGTGGCCCGGTCGTAGCGCTTGCCCGACCGGCCCACCTCGTGGAAGTCCGGATGCAGCAGCTGCTCCAGCCGCGCCGGGGTGCAGGCGCGGCCGGGGTGGTGCAGCTCCGCCTCCAGCGCGGCCAGCAAGGCGGTCAGCCCGTCGCCGGCCATGCTGCTTCTCAGCCCTCCCAGGCCGGCAGCTTCTTCTTCACCGGCACGTTCTTCAGGCTCACGTACCTGGGCAGGCCGTCGCGGTCCCAGGCCAGCGGGGCCTCGCCGCGCACCAGCGGCGCCAGGTACTCGCGCGCCCTGGCGGTGATGCCGTAGCCGTCCTTGCGGATGAAGGAGGCCGGCATCTTCTTCTCGTGGTTGGCCACCTTGTGCAGCGGCGCCGGCACGATCTTCCAGCGGTACGGCGAGGACGAGGTGCGCTGGATCACCGGCATCACCGCGTTCATGCCCTTGAGCGCGTACTGCACCGCGGCCTTGCCCACCGCCTGGGCCTGCTCCCAGTCGGTCTTGGAGGCCACGTGGCGGGCCGAACGCTGCAGGTAGTCCGGCAGGGTCCAGTGCACCTTGTAGCCCAGGCCGTCCTTGACCCGGCCGGCCAGGTACGAGGCCACGCCGCCCAGCTGGGTGTGGCCGAAGGCGTCCTTGCCGCCGCCGGCGTCGGCGACGAACTTGCCGTCCTTGTCGCGGATGCCCTCGCTGGCCACCACCACGCACCAGCCGACCTTCTTCACCACCTTGTCCACCTGGGCCAGGAATTCGGCCTCGTCGTACGGGCGCTCCGGGAACAGGATGATCTGCGGGGCGTCGTCCGGCGACTGCCCGGCCAGACCGGCGGCGGCGGCCAGCCAGCCGGCGTGGCGGCCCATGGCCTCGTAGATGAACACGCGGGTCGAGGTCTCGGCCATGGCCTGCACGTCCAGCGCGGCCTCGCGCACGGACACGGCGGTGTACTTGGCGGCCGAGCCGAAGCCCGGGCAGGTGTCGGTCACCGCCAGGTCGTTGTCGATGGTCTTGGGCACGCCGATGCAGGTCAGCGGGTAGCCGAACTCCCTGGCCAGCTGCGACACCTTCCAGGCGGTGTCGGCCGAGTCGTTGCCGCCGTTGTAGAGGAAGTAGCGCACGTCGTGGGCCTGCAGCACCTGCAGCAGGCGCTCGTACTTGGCACGGTCCTGCTCCAGGGACTTGAGCTTGTAACGGCAGGAACCGAAGGCGCCGCCCGGGGTCTGGGCCAGGCCGGCGATCGCCGCCGCCGACTCCTTGCTGGTGTCGATCAGGTCCTCGCGCAGCGCGCCCAGGATGCCGTTGCGGGCGGCCAGCACCTTGATCCTGCGCGCGCGCGCTTCGGCGATCACGCCGGCCGCGGTGGCGTTGATGACGGCGGTGACGCCGCCGGACTGGGCATACAGCAGGGTGCCTTGGGCCATGGAACCGGTCTCCTCGGGGACTGGGCAGTTTTTGGGACAGCGCCGCCGGATGGGTTAAGCTGCGCCGCATTGATGCGGTGCCGTACGGCGGGGAGGGAAGTCTAGCGTCCCCGGCCGCAATGGAACATTTCTCTAGGAGCAATCGATGCGACTGGTACTTCTGGGCCCGCCCGGTTCGGGCAAGGGAACGCAGGCGGCGCGCCTGAAGGAAAAGCTGGGCGTGCCCCACATCTCCACCGGCGACCTGCTGCGCGCCGAGGTCGCCGCCGGGACCGAGCTGGGCAAGCAGGCCCAGGAGGTCATGGCCCGCGGCGAGCTGGTCTCCGACGACATCCTGCTGGGCATGCTCGAGTCCCGCCTGGGCCGCGACGACGTGGCCGGCGGCTTCATCCTCGACGGCTACCCGCGCAACCTGGCCCAGGCCAACGCCCTGGACGGTCTCCTGGCCAAGATCGGCCAGCCGCTGGACGCGGTGGTGCAGCTGGACGTGGGCACCGACCTGCTGGTCGAGCGCATCGCCGGCCGTGCCCAGGCCGAGGGCCGTGCCGACGACAACCCGGAGGCGGTGCGCAAGCGCCTGCAGGTGTACGAGGAGTCCACCGCGCCGGTGATCGGCTTCTACGAGAAGCGCGGCACGCTGACCCGCATCGACGGCGTGGGCAGCATGGACGAGATCACCGCCCGCATCCTGGCGGCGCTGGGCAAGTAGGCCGCGCCTTCCGCCCCTGCGCGCGCCGCCCGGCGCGCGCGTCCCAGGCCACGGTTGCCCATGAGCAAGATCCACATCCTCGGCATCGCCGGCACCTTCATGGGCGGCGTGGCCGCGCTGGCGCGCGAGATGGGCGTGGCCGTCGAGGGCAGCGACCAGGCGGTCTACCCGCCCATGTCCACCCAGTTGGAGCGGCTGGGCATCGCCCTGCACCCGGGCTACGACCCGGCCCACATCGCCGCCGACTGCGATGAGGTGGTGATCGGCAACGCGCTCTCGCGTGGCAACCCGGCGGTGGAACAGGTGCTGGACGACGGCCGCCGCTACACCTCCGGTGCGCAGTGGCTGGCCGAGCGGGTGCTGCCCGGCCGCACCACCCTGGCGGTGGCCGGCACCCACGGCAAGACCACCACCACCACCCTGCTGGCNTTCCTGCTGCAGGCGGCCGGGCGCGATCCCGGCTTCCTGATCGGCGGCGTGGCCGAGGACTTCGGCGTCTCCGCCCGCCTGGGNGGTGGCGCCGAGTTCGTGGTCGAGGCCGACGAGTACGACACCGCCTTCTTCGACAAGCGCAGCAAGTTCGTCCACTACCGGCCGCTGGTCGCCGTCCTCAACAACCTCGAGTACGACCACGCCGACATCTTCCCGGACCTGGCCGCGATCCAGCGCCAGTTCCACCACCTCGTCCGCACCGTGCCGCGGCGCGGCCGGCTGGTGGCCAACGGCGAGGACGCGCACCTGGCGCAGGTGCTGGCGATGGGCTGCTGGACGCCGGTGGAGACCTTCGGCATCGAGGGCGGCCCGGTGGCCATCCCGCGCGCCGACGGCGGCGCCGGCTTCGACTGGAGCGCGCGCCTGCTGGCCGCCGACGGCAGCACCTTCACCGTGCTGCACCGTGGCCGCGAGGTCGGCACCGCACGCTGGCCGCTGCTGGGCCGGCACAACGTGATGAACGCGCTGGCCGCGCTGGCCGCCGCACATGCGGTGGGCGTGGCGCCGGAGCAGGTGCTGCCGGCGCTGGCCGGCTTCCGCAGCGTCAAGCGCCGCCTGGAGGTGGTGGCGCGGGCCGGCGGCGTGACCGTGTACGACGACTTCGCCCACCATCCCACCGCCATCCGCACCACCCTGGAGGGCCTGCGTGCCCGGGTGGGCGGGGCGCGCATCGTGGTGGCGCTGGAGCCNCGCAGCAATTCCATGCGCCTGGGCGCGCACGCCGACGCGCTGGCCCCGTCGCTGGACAGCGCCGACGAGGTGGTGTTCCTGCACCGCCCGGAGCTGCCCTGGGACGCCGGCAGGGTGGTGGCCGCGGTGCGTGGCCAGGCCCGCACCGTGCCGGACACCGACACCCTGCTTGCGGTGCTGCGCGAGCGCGTGCGCGCCGGCGANCACGTGGTGTTCATGTCCAACGGCGGCTTCGACGGCGCGCCGCGCCGCTTCGCCGCCATGCTCGCGGATTGACGCCGCGCCCGCGCCGGCGGGGTTACCCTGCCGCGTGGTTCNTGCCGTTGCCACCGTGACCGACGTCCAGACCCTGCCACTGTTCCCGCTGCATACGGTGCTGCTGCCCGGCGCGCCGCTGGGCCTGCGCGTGTTCGAGCGCCGCTACCTGGACCTGGTGTCCGACTGCTGCCGGCGCGGCACCGGCTTCGGCGTGTGCCTGATCCTGGATGGCGAGGAGACCGGCGCGCCGGCCACCCCGGCCGCCTGGGGCGTGGAGGCGCTGATCGAGGACTTCGGTGCCGACGCTGCCGGCCTGCTGACCCTGCACGTGCGCGGCCGCCGCCGCTTCCACGTGACCGGCACNGGCGTGCGCGACAACGGCCTGCTCGTCGGCCAGGTGGACTGGTGCGACCCGCTGCCACCGGCGCCGGCGCGCCTGCGTCCGGAGCACGCGGTCATGGGCACGCTGCTGGGCGAGCTGCTGGACAAGGTCGGCGGCGAGTACGCCAGCGCCAACCCGCGCCTGCTGGAGGAGGCCGACTGGGTCGGCTGGCGCCTGGCCGAGCTGTTGCCGCTTACCGACGAGCAGCGCCTGGCGCTGCTGCAGGAGGACGATCCGCACCGGCGCCTGGACCGTCTGCTGGGCTGGCTGGACGTGTGAGCGGCGCGTCGGTGCGCAGGCGCAGCACCGGCAGGCCTGTCTCCGGGTGCGCCTGCACCGCGTGCGGCAGGTCGTCCACCGCATCGAGCACGTGCGCCAGCGCCGGGTCGGCGTCGCGCTGCGGGCGCCAGCTGGCGATCAGGTTGAAGCTGANGGTGTAGTGCAGGGTCTGCGCGGTGCCGATCCACAGCGGCACCTGGCCCGGCTCCAGGCGCACCGCGCTGGGCCACAGGCGCAGGGCGTAGCGTCGCCCGGGCACGCTGGATTCGCGGACCATCAGCAGCGCCTCGGTACGTGCCTCCAGGGTCGCCGGCAGCACCGGCACCTGCTCCGGTGTGGCGTCGGTGTCCAGCAGGTTCAGCGCCTGCTCCCAGCGCGCCTGCGGCTGCACCCGCCAGCCCTGCGCCTCCAGGCGCTGCCGCAACGGCGCCAGCGGCCCGGCCACCTGCACGTCCAGCGGCCAGCGCAGCTCGTCGTCGAACTCGGCGCGCCGCGCCGGCTGCCGCCGCCAGCCGCCGTCCCACCACNCGTCCATGTCCTGCGCCACGGGCGGCGGGGGCGGGGGCTCGAACTTGGCCAGCTTGGCCTCNANGTGGCGCGGCGCGTACCACAGCGCGGCCACCGCGAACACGCCGTAGAACAGCGCCGCCACCGGCTTGACCCAGAACGAGCGGTTGAAGCGGCGCCGGTAGGCGATGCCCAGCACCAGCAGCCAGACGATGCCCAGCAGCATCCCGCCGACCACGTCGCTGAGCCAGTGCGCGCCCAGGTACAGGCGGGCGAAGCCGATCAGCGTCACCACCACGCCCGAGACCAGGTAGGGCCAGACCCGGTCGCGCCCGGGCAGCTCGCGCGCGACCAGCACGGCGAAGAAGCCGAAGGCGATGGTGGTCATGGTCACGGCGATGGAAGGGAAGCCGAAGCCGCTGCTGGCGCCCGGCGGCCGCACCACCTCCACGGTGGTGCCCAGCAGCCAGGTCAGGGCCAGGCCGAAGGCCAGCGCCGCCAGCCAGTGTGCGGCGGCCATCCAGCGCTGCCGCCAGATGAAGTAGCCCANCACCGCCGCGCAGGCCGGGGCCAGCACCGGCCAGTCGCCCAGCGAGGCCAGCGCCGCCAGCGGGTAGTCGGCCAGCGGGTTGCGCAGCCCCAGCATCAGCTGGTGCACCGCCAGGTCGATGCCCAGCGGCTCGCCGTGGCCGACCACGGTCAGCAGCAGGGCGAACCAGGCCCAGCCGATGCCCAGCAGCAGCAGGGCCAGCAGCGCCAGCGACACCGATTCGCGGTGCCCGGGATCGAACAGGGCGATCGAGTAGCGGCCCAGCACCGGGTGCCGGTGCGACCAGTCCAGCACGCGTGCCAGCAGGGCGTCGGCGTGCGCGGCGAACCAGCCGTAGGTGTAGACCACCACCGCCCAGGCCAGGGCCAGCGCCACCAGCAGCAGGGCCAGCACCGTCACCAGGTGCCCGGCCACCGCCGCCACCGCGTCATAGGCATGGCCCAGCACCCAGCCGGGGGCCAGGAACAGCACGCCCCAGGACAGGCAGGCCAGGCCGCTGGCGAAGGCGTAGCGCCGCAGCGGCATCCCGGACATGCCGGCGATGGCCGGCACGAACGGGCGCACCGCGCCGACGTAGCGGGCGATGAGGATGCTCTTGAAGGCGTTGCGGCGGAACAGCGTGTAGCCGCGGTCCAGCAGCTGCGGGTAGCGGCTGAACGGCCACACCCCGCGCAGGCGCTCGCCCCAGCGCCGGCCGATCCAGTAGCTCAGGCCGTCGCCGGCGAAGGCGCCCAGGGTGGCGCAGGCGACCGCGTAGGGCCCGGAGATCTCGCCCAGGCCGATCAGCACGCCGACGGCGAACAGCAGGGGCAAGGCCGGCACCACCGCGCCGACGATGACCAGGGCGTCGCAGAAGGCGATCGCCAGGATCGCCAGACCGGCGAGGACGGGGTGGTTGCCGATCCACGCCAGCGTGGCGTCCATCCAGGAGTTCATGGCCGGCGATTATAGGGGCCGCTTCCCGACGCCCGGCTTAAGCGGCGCCGGGCCCGGCGCCGGCCGCGGCCGGATCGGCGACAATGCGCTCCCCCCTTCGAGGAGTGCGAGTCCATGGGCTCCCTGGCCGGCAAGACCCTGTTCATCACCGGCGCCTCGCGCGGCATCGGCCGCGCGATCGCCCTGCGCGCGGCGCGCGACGGCGCCAACGTCGCCATCGCCGCCAAGTCTTCGGTGCCCAACCCCAAGCTGCCGGGCACCATCCACAGCGTCGCCGCCGAGGTCGAGGCCGCCGGCGGCCGCGCTCTGCCGATCAAGTGCGACATCCGCGAGGAGGAGCAGGTCCACGCCGCGGTGGCGGCCACGGTGGAGGCCTTCGGCGGCATCGACATCCTGGTCAACAACGCCAGCGCGATCTGGCTGCGTGGCACCCTGGACACGCCGATGAAGCGCTTCGACCTGATGCAGCAGGTCAACGCCCGCGGCAGTTTCCTGTGCGCGCAGGCCTGCCTGCCGCACCTGCTCAAGGCCCCGAACCCGCACATCCTGACCCTGGCCCCGCCCCCGAACCTGGACCCGAAGTGGTGGGGGCCGCACACCGGCTACACCCTGGCCAAGATGGGCATGAGCTTCGTCACCCTGGGGCTGGCCGCCGAGTTTGGCCCGCAGGGCGTGGCGGTCAACGCGCTGTGGCCGCGCACGGTGATCGCCACCGACGCGCTGAACATGATTCCGGGCGTGGAGGTGGCGCGCTGCCGCAAGCCGGAGATCATGGCCGACGCCGCCCACGCCATCCTGGTGCGCCAGGCCGCCGGCTTCAGCGGCCACTTCCTCATCGACGAGGACGTGCTGCGGCAGGCGGGCGTGGCCGACTTCTCCGGCTACGCGGTGGACCCCTCGCAGGCGCTGCTGCCGGACCTGTTCCTGGACTGAGGGCGGCACGCAGCGTGCCGGCCGCGCGCCTGCCGGGGCCGCGGCCGGCTCCTACAATGGCCGCCCGTTCCACGGAGGTCGAACATGAAGTACCTGCACGCGATGCTGCGCGTCCATGACCTGGACAGGACCAGCGAGTTCTTCACCAAGGGCCTGGGCCTGGTCCAGACCCGGCGCATGGACAACGAGGCCGGGCGCTACACCCTGGTCTACTTCGCCGCGCCGGAGAACCCGGAGGTGGAGGTGGAGCTGACCTACAACTGGCCGCCGGAGGACGGCTCGGCGCCGGAGGACTACGGCAGCGCGCGCAACTTCGGCCACCTGGCCTTCGAGGTGGACGACATCTACGCCATCTGCGCGCACCTGCAGTCCATGGGCGTGACCATCAACCGCCCGCCGCGTGACGGCCGCATGGCCTTCGTCCGCACCCCGGACCTGATCTCGATCGAGCTGCTGCAGAAGGGCGAGCCCCTGCCGCCGGCCGAGCCCTGGGCCTCCATGCCCAACACCGGCACCTGGTGAGCCCCGCCGCAGCGCGGCCCCGGCCGCGCCGCAGGCCGCTCAGCCGGCCAGCGCCTGCTCCAGGTCGGCGACCAGGTCGTCGGCGTGCTCCAGACCCACCGACAGGCGCAGCAGGCCGCCGGGCGTGGGCGAGCCGGGACCCTCGATCGAGGCACGGTGCTCGACCAGCGACTCGGTCGAGCCCAGCGAGGTGGCGTTGGTGAACAGGCGCAGCCGCGCGGCCACCGCCAGCGCCGCCTCGCGCCCGCCGGCGACCTCGAACGAGAGCATCCCGCCGAAACCGCGCATCTGCGCCGCCGCCAGCGCGTGCTGCGGGTGCGAGGGCAGGCCGGGATAGTGCACCGCCGCCACCTTCGGGTGCGCGGCCAGGAACTCCGCCACGCGGCGCGCGTTGCGGCAGTGCCAGTCCATGCGCGCCGCCAGGGTGCGCACCCCGCGCAGGACCATCCATGCCGCGAACGGCGAGGCGGTGGCCCCGCCCAGCAGGCGCAGGCGGTGGCAGGCGGCGGCGTGTCCGCCGTCCTCGGCGAAGCACAGCACCCCGCCCATCACGTCGCCATGGCCGCCCAGGTACTTGGTGGCCGAGTGCAGGACGATGTCCGCGCCCAGCGCCAGCGGCTGCTGGATCACCGGCGGGGCGAAGGTGCCGTCCACCAGCAGGCGCGCGCCGGCCCCGTGGGCGATGGCCGCCAGCGCGGCGATGTCGCACACCTTCAGGCGCGGGTTGGACGGGGTCTCGGCCCACAGCAGCGCGGTATTGGGGCGCAGCGCGGCGCGCACCGCGTCCAGGTCGGTGAAGTCCACGATGCTGCACTCCAGCCCCCAGCGCGGGAACTGCTCGGCCGCCAGGGTGCGGAAGGAGAAGTAGCTGTCGTCGCACAGCAGCACGTGGCTGCCCGGCGGCAGGGCCTGCAGCGCGGTGGCGCCGGCGGCCATGCCGGTGGGAAACAGCAGGGCGCGCCGTGCACCCTCCAGCGCGGCCAGCACCTGCTCGGTCTCCAGCTGGGTCGGGTTGTCGTAGCGCTGGTACAGGAAGCCGTGCGGCAGCCGGCCGTCGGGCGTGTGCTCGAAGGTGGTGGCCAGCTGCAGCGGCGGNGNCAGCGCGCCGCTGGCCGGGTCGGGNCGGCTGCCGGCGCGGGCGGCGAGGGTTTCGATGCGGGACATGGCGGTCGGTCGTTGGGAGCGGAGGCGCCGCTGCGCGGCAGCCCGATGATACGCGAGCCCGGCACCGGTCCGGCGACGGCGTGGCGGCATCGCCGAACGAGGCGGATAATGGCCCACCGGCCCCGTGCCGGCCTTCTTCCACGGATATTCCACTGCCATGAACGCCACGACGCCGGCTGCCGGCGACACCGCCTCCCTGATCGACCTTGGCCACCACTATTTCCTGCCCGTGTACCGGCAGCGCGAGCTGGTGCTGGAGCGAGGCCAGGGCGCGCGACTGTGGGACAGCGAGGGCCGCGAGTACGTGGACTTCGCCGCCGGCATCGCCGTGTGCGGCCTCGGCCACAACGACCCGGACCTGCATGCGGCCCTGGTCGAGCAGGCAGGCAAGCTCTGGCACACCAGCAACATCTTCTTCAGCGAGCCGCCGCTGCGCCTGGCCGCGGAGCTGGTCGGCGCCAGCCGCTTCGCCGAGCGCGTGTTCTTCTGCAATTCCGGCGCCGAGGCCAACGAGGCGGCAATCAAGCTGGTGCGCAAGTGGGCCGCGGCCCGGGGGCGCCCGCCGCAGCAGCGGGTGATCGTCACCTTCCGCGGCAGCTTCCACGGCCGCACCCTGGCCGCGGTCACCGCCACCGCCCAGCCCAAGTACCAGGAAGGCTACGAGCCGCTGCCCGGCGGTTTCCGCTATGTGGACTTCAACGACATCGTGCAGCTGGAGACGGCGATGGCCGCCGGCGACGTGGCCGCGGTCATGCTCGAACCGGTGCAGGGCGAGGGCGGCGTGGTCCCGGCCGCCTCCGGTTTCCTCAAGCAGGTGCGCGCGCTGTGCGACCGCCACGGCGCGCTGCTGGTGCTGGACGAGATCCAGTGCGGCATGGGCCGCACCGGCACCCTGTTCGCACACTGGCAGGACGACGTGGTGCCGGACATCGTTACCCTGGCCAAGGCGCTGGGCGGCGGCTTCCCGATCGGCGCCATGCTGGCCGGGCCGAAGGTGGCGCAGGTGATGGGCGTGGGCGCGCACGGCACCACCTTCGGCGGCAACCCGCTGGCCGCGGCGGTGGCGCGCGTGGCCCTGCGCAAGCTGGCCTCGCCGCAGATCGCGGCCAACGTCTCGCGCCAGTCGCACGCGCTGCGCGAGGGCCTGATGGCCATCGGCGATGAGACCGGCGTGTTCGCCCAGGTGCGCGGCCGCGGCCTGATGCTGGGCGCGGTGCTCGGGTCCGAGTACGCCGGCCGCGCCGGCGAGATCCTCGACCACGCCGCCGCCCACGGCCTGCTGCTGCTGCAGGCCGGCCCCGACGTGCTGCGCCTGGTGCCGGCGCTGAACATCACCGACGCCGACGTGGCCGAGGGTCTGGCGCGGCTGCGCAAGGCGCTGGCGGCGTTCACCGGCCGCTGAGTCCGGCAGATCCCCTCTCCCGGCGGGAGAGGGGCGTGCGGGTCAGGCCAGGCCGAAGCGCCTGAGCACCCGGCCCAGGGCACGGGCGTCGCGGGCGGTGTCGGCGTGCAGCCCGGCGCGGCGCGCGCCCTGCACGTTGGCGAACAGGTCGTCCACGAACAGGGTTCCGTCCGCGCTCCAGCCCAGCCGCTCCAGGGCGACCTGGAAGGCCTGCGGCTGCGGCTTGCGCACGCCCAGGGCACCGCTGCACAGCACCTGCCGCAGGCGTGGCCGCAGGGGCGCCAGCACCTGCGCGACCACCGGCACGACCAGTTCGCCGTTGTTGGTCAGCACCGCCATGGGCAGGGCCGGATCCAGCGCCAGCAGCCGGGCCAGCGCGCGCTCGTCGGCGGTGGTGGCCTCGATGCGCGCTTCCTGCCAGGCCGCCTCGTCCACCGGCGCGCCGATGCCTTCGCCAAGCCGGCGCAGGTACTCGGCGGTGCCGACATGGCCGGCGTCGTAGCGGGCCTCCAGCCCGTCCTCGTACAGCACCTGCCAGACCCGCGCGAACGGCGCGCCGGCACGCGCGGCCAGGTGGGCCACGCGCCGCTCGCGCCGGTACCGGGCCAGCAGGTTGTCGAAGTCCAGCAGCAGGTGGCGCACCCGCGGTTTCATCGGCGCCCCCTTCCGCGGCGCATGGCCCTCAGTCCCCGTGGGGCAGGGGCGCGCCGCAGCGGCGGCAGTGGCGGGCGTCGGCCTCGTGGTCGTCCAGTCCGCAGCTGCCGCAGCGGGCCTGGCGCCGGCGCGGCTGCAGCGAGCGTGCCAGCTCGGCGGTGTAGATGCCGGTGGGCACGGCGATGATGCTGTAGCCGATCACGATCAGCAGCGAGGTGACGAAGCGGCCGAACGGGGTGGCCGGGGCGATGTCGCCGAAGCCGACGGTGCCCACGGTCACGATCGCCCAGTACATGCCGGCGGGGATGCTGGTGAANCCGTTGTCCGGCCCCTCCACCACATACATCAGCGCGCCGAACACCACCACGATGGTCAGCAGCGCGGCGATGAACACCAGGATCTTGCGGCGGCTGCGCACCAGCGCCTGGATCAGCACCCCCCGCCTCGCTGGAGTACTCCACCAGCTTCAGCACCCGGAACACGCGCAGCAGGCGCAGCGCGCGGATCACCGTGAACGAGGCGGAAGCCGGGAACAGCAGCGAAAGGAATGTCGGCAGGATCGCCAGCAGGTCGATGATGCCGAAGAAGCTGAAGGCGTAGCGCAGCGGCCGCTTCACCACCCACAGCCGCACGCCGTATTCCACGGCGAAGGCCAGGGTGAACAGCCACTCGGCCGCGTACAGCCAGGCGTGCCAGCGCACCTTGACCGAGGGCATGGAGTCCAGCAGCACCACCACCACGCTGGCCAGGATGACCAGGATCAGCACCAGGTCGAAGTTGCGTTCGTCCGGTGCGTCGTGGTGGAAGATCAGCCGGAACCAGCGGTAGCGGCGGCCCTCGGTCGAGGCCGGCAGGTGCTGGCGCTCGAACAGGCTGCCGCCGTCGGTGCGGGTGCCGGGGCCGGGGTCAGCCTGCGTGCCCATCGGCCACGCTCCGGAACGCCGCGCGCGCGGCCTCGAGGGTGGCTTCGACGACCGCCTCGTCATGCGCGCTGGAGACGAAGCCGGCCTCGTAGGCGCTCGGGGCCAGGAACACGCCGCGCTCGAGCATGGCGTGGAAGAAGCGGTTGAACGCGGCGATGTCGCAGGCGGTGGCCTGGGCGTAGGTCTCCACCTTCCGGTCGGTGAAGAACAGGCCGAACATGGCACCGACGTGGTTGGTGGTCAGCGGCACGCCGGCCTCGCGCGCGGCCGCCTCGAAGCCCGCGCACAGGCGCGCGGTCACCGCGGCCAGACGCTCGTGGAAGCCCGGCTCCTGGATCAGCCTGAGCATGGCCAGGCCGGCGGCCATGGCCACCGGATTGCCGCTCAGCGTGCCGGCCTGGTAGATCGGGCCGGCCGGGGCGATCTGCTCCATCAGCTCGCGGCGGCCGCCGTAGGCGCCCACCGGCATGCCGCCGCCGATGATCTTGCCGAAGGTGGTCAGGTCCGGGGTGATGCCGTAGTGCGCCTGGGCGCCGCCGAGCGCGACGCGGAAGCCGGTCATCACCTCGTCGAAGATCAGCAGCGCGCCGTGCTTCGTGCACAGCTCGCGAAGGTGCTGCAGGTAGCCCGGGCGCGGCGGGATGCAGTTGGCGTTGCCCACCACCGGCTCGATGATGACCGCGGCGATCTCCCCGCCGATCTCCTCGAACAGCCGGGTCGCGCCCTCGAAGTCGTTGTAGCTGAGGGTGGCGGTCAGCTCGCTAAGGCCCGCCGGCACGCCCGGCGAGGTCGGCACGCCCAGGGTCAGCATGCCGCTGCCGGCCTTGACCAGGAACGAGTCGCCGTGGCCGTGGTAGCAGCCCTCGAACTTGACGATGCGCTGGCGGCCGGTGGCCCCGCGCGCCAGGCGGATCGCCGACAGCGTCGCCTCGGTGCCGGAGTTGACCATGCGCACCATCTCGCAGGACGGCACCAGGCGGGTGATGGTCTCGGCCATCTCCACTTCGGCCTCGCACGGCGCGCCGTAGGACAGGCCGTTGGNGATCGCCGCCTGCACCGCCTCGCGCACCGCCGGGTGGTTGTGGCCGACGATCATCGGGCCCCAGGAGCCGACGTAGTCGATGTAGCGGTTGCCGTCCACGTCGTACAGGTACGGGCCGTCGGCGCGCTGCACGAAGAACGGCTCGCCGCCCACCGACTTGAACGCGCGCACCGGCGAGTTGACGCCGCCGGGCAGCAGCTGGCGGGCGCGTTCGAACAGGGCATGGGAGCGGGCGTGGTTCATGGCGCTGAGTCCTGCGGAAAAGCCGTCATTGTAGGCGCGGACGCGGGCGCCGGCCGCCCCGGGCCCGGCTCAGGCGTAGTGGCGCAGGAAGGCGTGCACCGCCGCGGCCGGGTCCGGGGCGTGGAACACCGCGCCGATCACCGCCAGCAGGTCGGCCCCGGCCGCCACCAGCGGCCCGGCATTGTCCGGGGTGATGCCGCCGATGGCCACCCGCGGCACGCCCAGCGCCGCCGCCTGGCGCAGCAGCTCGGGACTGGCGCGGCGGGTGGTGCGTTTGCTGGCGGTGGGGAAGAAGGCGCCGAAGGCCACGTAGCTGGCGCCGGCGGCCAGGGCGCGACGGGCCAGCNCCAGGCTGTCGTAGCAGGAAGCGCCCAGGATCGCCTGTGGCCCGAGCCGGGCGCGGGCGGCGGCGATGTCGCCGTCGTCCTCGCCGAGGTGGGCGCCGGCCGCACCCACCTCGGCGGCCAGGGCCACGTCGTCGTTGACCAGCAGCGGCACCCCGGCGCGCGCGCACAGGGCCTGCAGGGCGGCGGCCTGCTCGCGGCGCAGGGCAGGACCGGCGGTCTTGTTGCGGTACTGCAGCAGGGCCACCCCCGGCACCAGCAGCGGCCCGACCCGCGCCAGCAGGCGCGCGGTGTCCGGCTCGTCCGGGGTGATCAGGTACAGGCCGCGCAGGCGGGAGGCAGGGCTCATGTCGGCTCCGGTGGGCGGGGGCGTGTGGGACAATGGCGGTCCCTGGAACAGGCCGGCATTATCCGATGAGCGACACCGACACCGCCCCCTACCGCAGCTGGATGTGCGTGGTGTGCGGCTTCATCTACCACGAGGCCGAGGGCCTGCCCGACGAGGGCATCCCGCCGGGCACGCGCTGGGAGGACATCCCGGACACTTGGACCTGCCCGGACTGCGGGGCCACCAAGGCCGACTTCGAGATGGTGCAGATCTGAAGCCGCCCGCGCGGCGCGGGCTCAGTGCAGCACCGCGCGGCCGTGGCTGGCCTCGATCAGGCGTTCGCGGATCTCGTCCGCGTCCGGGGCCAGGGGCGCCAGCTGCAGGTAGCGGGCCAGGTCCTCGCGGGCGCCGGGCAGGTAGTCCAGGTGCAGGTAGGCCAGGCCGCGGTCGCGCAGGGCCTGCGGCTGGTTGGGCAGCAGCTTGAGCATGCGGTCGGCGCTGCGCGCGGCGCGGTCCCACTGCCCGGACTCGGCGTAGCTGGCGTGCAGGTTGCGCAGCATCCGCGCCAGGATCGCCCGCGGCGGGGCCGGGCTGAGGATCTGCAGCAGGGTGTGGTCGTCCGGGATCTCGCCGCCCAGGTGCGGGCGGGCGCGCTCGCGCAGCTCCTCCACCGCCACCGGGCGGCCGCCGTTGAACGGGTCCATCACCAGCAGCCCGCCCTCCACCGGCAGGCGCACCAGGAAGTGGCCGGGGAAGGACACCCCGTCCAGCGGGATGCCCAGCCGGCGCGCCACCTCCATCTGCACCAGGGCCAGCGAGATCGGGTTGCCCAGGCGCCGCTCCAGCACCTGGTTGAGGTAGTTGTTGCGCGGGTCGTAGAACGCCTCCTGGTTGCCCGCGTAGCCCAGCTCGAAGAACAGGTGGCGGTTGACCGCCGCCATCTTCAGCGGACGCGGACCGGTGGCCTCCACTTCCGCGCGCACGTCCTCGGCATGGGCCTGGACCAGCGCCTCGTAGGGTGCCGGGTCCAGATCCGGGTACTCGTCGCGGGCGATCAGCAGGGCGGCTTGCAACAGCGGCAGGGACTCGTCGTCGAGCGTTGCAAGCGTGTTCCAGTCCAGCAGGTACATACGGTCCCCCATGCCGGAAAGACTGGGGCCGCCCCGCGCGACAATCAAGATCCCGCGGCGGCCCGGGCCGCGCCGGTCAGTGCTGCGGGATGCCCGGGCCGAAGCGCAGCTCCGCGCCCTCCTCCAGGCCCAGGCGGGCGGCCTCGCCGGCGTTGAGCTCCAGCACGTAGCGGGCCGGCCGGTGGCTGGGGTAGGCAGGGCAGCGGTCGCCGGCCGAGCAGGGCGGCACGTTGCGCTGCTGCGCCACCAGCCTGCGCCGGCCGTCGAAGTAGAGGATGTCCAGCGGGATCCGGGTGTTCTTCATCCAGTACGCCTGCGGCTCCTCGCGCTCGTGGATGAAGAGCATGCCGTGGCCCGGCTCGAGCCGGTCGCGGAACATCAGGCCGCGCGCCCGCTCCTGGTCGTCGTCGGCGATCTCCACCTGGAAGCGCTCGCCGCCCACCTCCACCCAAGGAGTGTCGGCCAGGGCGCAGGCGCTGAGCAGCAGCAGGGGCAGCAGGAGCAGGCGGGACAGACGCGGCATGGGGTTCCCTCTGGATGGGTCGGCCGGCAATGGTAGCGGCGGGCGCCGCGCCTTGCAGGTTCGGACCCGGCTGGCCCCTGTGCTCCGGACCCAGGGGGGCACAGGGTGTCCATTGGAGGGACAGCGCCCATGGTGGACTGGCACGCCCGGAGGAGCAGCATGGGAGCCGGCCAGGAAATCAGCTGCATCGCGAGATCGTTGCAGTTTCTGAGCTGCCTATGCGGCAGCTAGCAGGGCCAGCAGCAGAGCGACGGACAGGGCCAATTTCTGAGCTGCCTATGCGGCAGCTAGCATGCGGCGTGCTGGAATGGTCCGGCTGCACTGTTTCTGAGCTGCCTATGCGGCAGCTAGCCTCAATCAGCCTGCTCAGGGCGTGGTCGGCCGTTTCTGAGCTGCCTATGCGGCAGCTAGCTGCGGTGATTGTGGGAGCTGCAATATCCGCGTTTTCTGAGCTGCCTATGCGGCAGCTAGCGGCCTCCAGCTCTGAGGCGGTCTGCTCGGACATTTCTGAGCTGCCTATGCGGCAGCTAGCTCCTGGGCATCATCGGCCGCCTGCTGGGCGGTTTTCTGAGCTGCCTATGCGGCAGCTAGCGTGTTGGGTTTAAGGGCTTGCGCGGGCCCTCCTTTTCTGAGCTGCCTATGCGGCAGCTAGCACTCAGCGCCAGCAAGGGGCTGTCGGCGTGCATTTCTGAGCTGCCTATGCGGCAGCTAGCCGAGGCGGCCAGCCTCGCTCGTCGCCGGCCGTTTTCTGAGCTGCCTATGCGGCAGCTAGCAGGCCGCCGGCGAGTGGGAGGGGTGCGGGGGATTTCTGAGCTGCCTATGCGGCAGCTAGCGTGGGGTGTCGGGGGCGTAGCCCCTGACGCGGTTTCTGAGCTGCCTATGCGGCAGCTAGCCTGAGGCGTCAGAAATGGCGCAGGGCGCAGAGTTTCTGAGCTGCCTATGCGGCAGCTAGCGAGTGTGGCCTCCTCCACGCCAGTCGATCGCATTTCTGAGCTGCCTATGCGGCAGCTAGCGAGCGACCTCAACAGCTATTCCTTCACCGGACTTTCTGAGCTGCCTATGCGGCAGCTAGCCCAGCAGCACCGCGGAACCGATCGCCGCAATCTTTCTGAGCTGCCTATGCGGCAGCTAGCGAGACGACGTAACCGGCGCGCTTCTCGGCTTCTTTCTGAGCTGCCTATGCGGCAGCTAGCGCGTTGGGCGCATGGGCCGACGGCGCGAGGGTTTTCTGAGCTGCCTATGCGGCAGCTAGCCGGTGGTGGAAAGCACCGAAGGATGCGCGCGATTTCTGAGCTGCCTATGCGGCAGCTAGCTAGGACTGCCTCGACCTCGGCCACGCCGTCCGTTTCTGAGCTGCCTATGCGGCAGCTAGCTTACATATCTGCCCGCCCAGCTTGTATGCTCTTTTCTGAGCTGCCTATGCGGCAGCTAGCGCGCGTCCGGCTTGCCCAGGTAGTACCCGCGCTTTCTGAGCTGCCTATGCGGCAGCTAGCTCGCTCCGGCCGCGTTCGCCAGTGGTGGCGGTTTTCTGAGCTGCCTATGCGGCAGCTAGCACAACCGGCCCTGAACAAACGAAACTCGCCACTTTCTGAGCTGCCTATGCGGCAGCTAGCACTGGCGAGGTTCGCCAGCATAGCGCCGGTCATTTCTGAGCTGCCTATGCGGCAGCTAGCGGGGAGGGGAGGGGCGCAGCACGCGCCTGACGTTTCTGAGCTGCCTATGCGGCAGCTAGCGCAAGCCGGACGCGCGTGGCTGGTGGCCGCACTTTCTGAGCTGCCTATGCGGCAGCTAGCTGCCGCCATCGGCAAGCACCTGACCAGACGCTTTTCTGAGCTGCCTATGCGGCAGCTAGCTGCCGCCATCGGCAAGCACCTGACCAGACGCTTTTCTGAGCTGCCTATGCGGCAGCTAGCTAGACACATACGAAGGTAGAGCCCGGAGCATACAAGCTCCGGACCCTGGAAGTGGAGGACACCCCCTTTTTTT
>JGI25327J35509_1000809_pt1 | contig 25950 bp, 19 predicted proteins | sample HigsolmetaAR202D_FD_35509 | JGI IMG/M metagenome (IMG submission 35509)
GCCAACCGCGCCAGCCGAGCCGCTCGAACAGAGAGGCTTGAGGTTTGATAATCGCCACATCGGCTGCAATCAGATCGATCGTTCGGCAACAAAATTCTTTGACGGCTTCTGCACTTTGCGGATCGTCCGGCCGCATAGCGCCGCGCTGAAAACAGCTAGGTATGCGATCGAGGTACGGGTCGAGGCCAACACAAAGCGGATGCCCAAGTTCGCGCATCCGCAATACCACTCCATCAGCAAAGGGCTGCATAAGGGTTGCTCCGTTTGTACCGTCCCGTTTTTGGGAGGGTCGTTGATAGCCGTAGGCGGACGCGCTAGAAGCCTGCTAGGGGGAGAAACGTTACCGCCAGAAAGCGAAACATATCAGGCGGATCTGGCATAAAAAGCTGGGATCTCACATGACAAGACCCCAGCTTGTTTGGCTTTTACCAGCGATAGATGTGCGGGCCGAATTCGGCTTCGTAGAAGGGTGAAACCATGGTTCCCGGCGCGATAATGCTATCTATGCGGGCTTGATCTTCGGGCAGGATCTTGACTTCAAGCGCCTTCAGGTTGTCCTCAAGCTGCTCCATGGTGCGCGGCCCAATGATCGGGCTGGTTACGCCGGGCTGCTGCGCCACCCAGGCCAACGAGAACTGCGACAAGGTGCAGCCTTTCTCGTCGGCGAGGCCCTTCAAGCCTTCGATCACATCCCAGATCTGGTCGTTCATACGGCGCTGTTGCAGGGCATTGTTCTTCACATCGGCAAAGCGGCTATCGCTGGGCGGAGGCGTATCGCGGCTATATTTGCCGGTCAGCAAACCGCCAGCCAAAGGCGACCAAGGAATGGTCGCGATCCCGTAAGTGCGCGCCATGGGCAACAGCTCGCGCTCGATCCGGCGGTCGAGCAGGTTGTAGGGCGGCTGCTCACACACGGTGCGGTTCAAGCCGTACTCTTTCGAGACCCAGAGCGACTCAACCACCTGCCAAGCGGCAAAGGTGCTGGTGCCAAAATAACGGATCTTGCCGGCCCGCACCAGATCGTCGAGAGCGCGCAAGGTCTCATCGATGGCGATCTCGGGGCGGGGGCGGTGCAACTGGTAGAGGTCGATATAGTCGGTCTTCAAGCGGCGCAACGAGGCATCGCACTCGGCGATAATATGGCGGCGGCTGGTGCCGAAAGCATTGACATCGTTGTCGTCCATACGCCCGTGCACTTTGGTGGCCAAAAAGACCTGATGGCGCTTGCCGTTGCGCTTCAGCGCTTCGCCAGTGACCTCTTCGCTGCGCCCACGGCTATAGACGTTGGCGGTATCGAGGAAGTTGATGCCCGCATCGAGGGCGCGATCGATAATCGCATACGAATCCTCGGGGCTAGTTTTGCCGCCGAACATCATACAGCCCAAACAGAGCACACTCACTTGTACGCCTGTCCGTCCAAATGCTCGCATTTCCATAACGCTCTCCTTTGAATGCTTGATGTTGCACAACACTGCAACAGCTGAGACCAGGCTGGTAATGGGGAAAGGATAATGTTGTTAACTAATGGGGAAAGCTCTTCTCAGGCGGACATTGGCATGCTGCACTTTTTCTATGCCTATCCGCTATCCAGTAGTATAGCACTATCTAAGTTGCTCAAAGTTATCAAAAATAGATGTCTTAGCCCAATCCAAGCCATTTTCTTCTTACGGCTTGTAAAATTATCTCTCTCGATGTATACTCATTGTATATACAAGGAGGAATATAGTGCAAACTAAAATTCAAAAATGGGGCAATAGTCTCGCTATTCGTATCCCTAAAACATTTGCAACTGAACTTGGAATTGATCAGGATCAGGTCGTAGAGCTCTCTCTTGAGGATGGCAAGCTTGTGCTGACAGCGCTTCGTCCGTCGTCACCTACGCTTGATATGTTGCTTCAGGGAATTACGGATAAGAATCTTCATTCAGAGACCTCAACAGGTGATTCTGTCGGAAATGAGGCTTGGTAAGTGATTACATACATTCCAGAACGAGGAGATCTGATTTGGCTCCAATTCAATCCACAAGCAGGACATGAACAAGCAGGTCACCGACCCGCAATTGTATTGTCTCCAGCTAGCTATAATGGACGAGTTGGTTTAGCCTTACTTTGCCCAATAACCTCGCAGGTTAAAGGCTACCCATTTGAAGTCGCTCTCCCGCCCGGCCTACCATTATCGGGAGTAATTCTCTCCGATCAAGTCAAATCGCTTGATTGGCGTATACGTCAAGCCTCCTTTGTTTGTAAGCTTCCAGAGCAATTAGTATCTGATGTTCTTATGCAACTAAATACCTTACTCGATCCTAGTCAAAAATAGTCTACGCTTTGCCACAATGCGATCATTGAATTAATCGAAGGGGCAAAGCGCTTTCGCTAACTCATCACTGCTTAGTTATGCTGGCTACCAACGTTCCCAATGAACAACTTCATCGAAGGAGCGACGGCCCGAGCGGCGTGGCGCTCGCTGTTGTATCCCCTGATTAGCTGGGTAGCCAAAGGAGATCGCGATGCTTGCTTTGAGATCGGCGGGGATACCCAGCAGATCGCGCGCCTCTTGCGGCTTAAACAGCGCGGCGATACAGGAGCCGATTCCCAGTTCAAAAGCGGCTAACTGCATATAGGCTGCGGCTTGGCCACAATCGAACCAGTTCCAGCCCTCGGCATCATCTTGAGAAGTCACAATCAGCACGCCCAAAGCCGCGCCCGCCAGATGTCCAGCATAATCGCCCAAGTTTGCCACCGCTTGAAGCGTCTCGCGCTTACGAATGGCGATAAAGTGCCAAGGCTGTAAATTCGCACCCGATTGAGCCAAACGCCCAGCATCAAGAATCGCAGTAACCAATTCATCGGTCAGAGCCTGATCACTAAACTCCCGAACAGCCCGCTTATTCCGGATCGCCTCCTGCACCTGCATGGAAAACTCCTTCTTTAAGCATCGCTACATACAGACCAAAATAATTATATCCTCAAATAGATCCCGCTAGAAAAGCAAGACCCGCTGCTGTAACAGAGGCTTCGAGCACAGTAAAAACAAACCCGATGGCAAATCCGGCTGATCACGTTGTGTTTTGGCCTTCGGCAAAGCGGAGAGCGACCAAACATAGTCACTTTCCCCGTTTTTGTTTTCCCGCAATATGGGCATGCACGTCTTGAAGTGAATGGAGTATTGTTCAGGCTCTTGGCCGCTGTTTCGGTCTAAGGCGCTTTTGCTCCCTTCTCCCGCACCTATGCATTACCCAAAAGTCGTGTCGGCTGCAACAGGCGATCGTTCGCATACCAATCGCGGGATTATCCTTGAGAGCACAGAACAGGGTGCATTCACCCCCTCGCCCGCAGTGCGGGAGAGGGGGCCAGGGGGTGAGGGCAGATAACGCTGACCGTATGTCGATTTGTGGCTAATGTACAGATCCCGCAATGGCGGGAGAAGGGTCGGGGATGAGGGCAAGCTAGCCGCCTTGGTAGCCGTAGGCGGACGCGGTGAGGAGCGAATGGGGGCTAGAAGCCTATCCGCCAAAATAGTAAAAAGATGGTGCGCTGCTTAGATCGCGACCCAAACCTTAGCGCCCGAGCCTGGGATCTCGATGGTGCGATGAGGCTGATCGCCAAAGTCCTCATCGTAGTCGAACATCCACTCGTGCCAGCGGCCCGCTCGTGGGAAGTCGATCTCGGCGAACTGCTGAGTCGGCTCGAAATTGAGCGCCACCACCACTTGGCTGCCGCCCTCAGTCCAACGTTTAAACACAATCAGCTTGCGTTCATCGTCGACCAATAGGGCTTCGAAGCCATTCTGACGCAGGGCCTCTTGGCTACGCCGCAACATAATCAGGCTCTGATAAGTATTCCTCAGATCCTGCACTGCTGGATCGTCGAGCTTCTCCCACTGCAACTTATTGACATCGATCGTTTTGGGCGTATCTTCGCCAAACTCTTGGCCGTGGTAGAGCATTGGCACGCCACAGGCCGTAAAGAGCGCCACCGCGCCCAACTTCGACTTGCGCAAAGCGGTCGCATAATCAAGGTTGTTGGTCTGAACTTCGTAGCAGACCCGCTCTTCATCGTGGCTTTCGATATAGTTGACGGCTTGAGCATTATCGCTATAGCCTTGGCTGCGGAAGTTGATCACCGCATGCAGACCTTGCATATCGCCGTAACTATTGCCGTGAAAATCGCCCTCGCGTAGTTGCGCCATCAGCTTGCGCTCAAACGCCTGATGCCAGGAAGCATTCATATCGGTATCGTGCACCACCGAAATCGGGTCTTGCAGCTGCTCGGCGATCAAATAGACGTGCGGTTTGATCTGACGGGCCGACCAAGCCATAAACGAGGCGCCGTTGATAAAGTCGTAGCCGATCCCCTCCACATGGTCGTAGCGGAAGCCATCGATATGAAATTCTTCGAGCCAATAGCGCTGAATATCGTAGATGTAACGTTTGGTCGCTTCGTTCCAGTGATCGAGGTCGGGGAAGCCCCAGGGGTTGCCCTGATCGCTGAAGTAGGGGTTGTTATCGTAGGCATACAGCAAGGTGATCGGATTATCGCCAGCCGTATGGTTAAAGACCATATCTAAAATAACCGCGATCTGACGCTGATGAGCTTGATCGATCAGCTCTTTCAAGTCGTTGATACTACCGTAAGACGATTCGGGGGTAAAGAAGAAGGCTGGGTTGTAGCCCCAACTCACATCGCCCGGAAACTCTTGGATCGGCATTAGCTCAATGGCATTGATGCCCAGATCCTGCAAATAGTCGAGCTTTGCGGTCACTCCTTGAAAAGTGCCCTCTGGACTAAAGTCGCCCACATGCAGCTCATAGATCACCAATTCGTTGAAAGGCGGAGCCTGAAAATCGCTATCGTTCCACTGATAAGGCTGTTCGCCGACCGTCACTATCGTGTGAGGCTGGGCCGAATCGCCCCACTTCAGTTTGCGGGCATAGGGATCAGCGATATAGTGTTCGGCATCGAGCACATATTGATAGGCATATTCGCCCGGCTCGAGCTCGATGATCGCCCACCACACGCCTTCCTCAGAGACAGCCAGCGCTAGCTTCTCGGGCTTCCAATCGTTAAAATCGCCCGCCACATGCACCGCCTTCTTCCAAGGTGCCCACAGCGCAAAGCTAACCTTGCCATCGCCCAAATCGTGCGCCCCGAGCTGAATATCCTGAGGCGGATTGGCCTTTTCTGGTGCGCCGCCCTCCGCCGGATTGCCGATGCTCTCCTTAGACGATCGAGCGCCTCCCAAATCATTATTCTCTTTTTTCATATGCCTCCAAAGCTGATTGCGATACCAATAACACTGCTCAAATTCATGCCCGTCTTGGCGCATCAGCGCTCGTTCAAGCACCACACGCTGCCCGCCAAACTCATCTCATTCTCATCGCAGAGTTTAGCGCTCTGGCGGCTTGCTCTCTCGCCCAAAAAAGGCTTAAACCGCGTCCGCCTACGGCTACCAACATCTCGCCCGCCAAAACGAGCTTCTAGCTGTGCCGAAAGACCCCGAGCATCCAACGATACAAACAGATTTCGTATGAGGTCTGCCTCAAAGTGGAACGGCGCTTTCGCTAAAGTAGAGTAAAGTACACCATCATCTATCGATGGAAAGAGGGGAAGTTGCTGATAGGATTGAATGCTCTTTGTAGATGTATACTGAAGTGAGCTCGACACAGAGATTTACTATTATATAACGACCTATCAAGCTCAAAGATGCGTATATTACATGAGTATCACGAGGAAAATACGCTCTCCAAGAGGGAATTACGCCAATGAGAGCGAAAGATCACAGTGCGATAACGTAAAATAAAAAATGTATTACAAACCAAGAAACGCCTAAAACAATTTCATCCAATTACAATCTTATAACCTGAACACAACTAAATAAAACACAAATCGCTGCATCATTAAGAATTTAAAAACGGTATAGAATCTACCTTAGCTTTGCTATTATGAAATTTCCTTGAAGAAAATTCAATAAAAGGCTATCAATTGTAAAAATAGCATGTATAATGAGTCTGTGCATAACTTATCTATGAATAGTGCACAACGTATCTGGAGGCACATGATGACTCAAGCAAAACATGTTCTCGTCGTCGACGATGATGACGCCATCTTGGAAACATTGCGCGATATCCTCGAATTCGAAGGATACCAAGTCGAGACGCTTCAAGATGGAACACGTATTCTTGAACAGATCCATCTGAACCCACCTGCGATGGTTCTGCTCGACTTACGTATGCCGGGTCTCGATGGGCGTCAAGTCTTCCAATCGATTAAAGCAGATCCACAAGCAGCTGATATCCCCGTTGTCTTAGTCACTGCTGACGATAGTGGCTCTAGCTATGCCGGAGAGCTTGGAACGGTGGATTTTATTGCCAAACCCTTCAAGCTCGATCAACTTTTCGCCTGTATCGAGCGTTTCATGGGACAGCCAACGGAAACTGCACAGTAGCGATCGTGCCTTTGCCACTATTTTCCCAATGACATTGGCCTCCTAAGGTTCGTCGTACGATTTGGCGAACAAGCGCTATACCACTACTGTGGGGCAAAGTTGAAGGCATCTCTATCCCGATTCCATCATCAATCACTTTACACCATCCTACATTATCGCTCCGCCCACACATAACCCTGATTGCGCCGAAGCGTCCGCCTGGAAAGGCATGGCGAAAGGCATTCGTTACCAGTTCGTTGATGATGATTATCAAAGCTGATGCACTATTCGCGGATAGGTAAAGTTCACCTTCTACAATGACGGGAAGTTTTGAACGTGGACTGTACAAGGCCTTGAGACCGTAACTCACTTTTGCAAGCAAACTACTTACTTCGAGTTGCTCCTCAGAGCCAAGCACAAACATCGTTTCATAGAGAGTACTAAGGTGGCGCACTCGGTATAAGACGCTCCACATCGCTTCACGAGCGATCCCGATGGGCAGGCGCTTGACTTCAAGCTCTAAATAGTCGCGTAATGCAGCGATATGAGTATGCACACGATGCAATAGTTCTTTATGCAGCAATTGCTGCATTGCTAATTCCGCCCGATTGAGTTGAGCAGCTTGGGAAGATAAGAACGTCGCAGCAAGCAGTGTCATTTGTCCTTCTTCCAGATACTGCACATGTCGGGCGATACGTTGTTGAGCTTGGAGCGCATAGAGAAAACGCTGAGCCTGTTCGATGGGAGGTAGGTAAGCGTCTATAAATTCAAGACAAGCTGGCGAAAGCTGGGGACTATCTCGGTCATCGGAGATCACTAAGATAGGCACCGAGTGCGATAGCTTGGCCCGAAAACGGGCTAAACTTGTGAGATAGCTAAGCGTACAATAGTGTTCGTCAAGTATCACGCACCTGAAGGAGCCTGGCGAGCTTACAAAACTATCGAGCGCGGCCTGCAAGTTTGTTAAGTGCACAATCGCATAGTCGGCCTTTTGAAGCAGTTCAAAAAGCTGCGTTATCGCCTCGCTTTCGGGTGCGACAACAAGGATACGCTCCTCAACTTGATGCTCAGCTTGAACACTGTTGATTAAGCGAGGATCAGTTCTTGTTTGGCGATAATACATATCCATCTAATGAGCCTCAGAGACGCTAGCCTTCCAAGCTATGAGAAATGAGGCTCATTCCTCTTTACTCAACCCATAGTGACTAGGGGAATACTCGCCTATGCAGATTACTCATTCATTACGCTTGGTGAACTGTTGAACAAGCAGGAGAGACCACCTATTTCTCGGGCTTATTCCAATGCTTGGAAGGCGCAATATCGATGCACGTTGTTAGCGATACCGCATCCTTGCAAATCTGGAACGCTTATCAGATTCGCTGTGTAGAGAGGGTCCTATATTGAAGGATCGCTGTTCCGCTATCAGGAGCTTAGGAATGTAAACAGCGTTCGTAGTTTACGTATATCGTCAACAACCCACTTAAGCTAGACACTATCTAGCAGAGCAATATATATGCCAACATGCAAATAAGCAATAAAGCTTTACAAATATATCGTTGCTGGTGTATATAGTCTTAATGGCTGGGCTGATTGTAGTTTGGCCTACTAGCCAAGCCAAACTCCTTATACAGATGGGCCTGTTTCAGCAGCTCCTTCAACCGCTTGCCATGGCAAGTCAAGTACAAATCGGCTACCTTCCCCCGCCTTAGCACTACTTTCCACCCACAACCTTCCCCCGTGATATTCAGCAAAAGCCCGGCTGAGATACAAGCCAATTCCGAGACCATAAGAGGTCTTTCGAAACGAGTTATCGACGCCACGCCAATAGCGCACAAAAATCAGGTCTTGTTTGCTCGCTTCGATCCCGTCGCCGTAGTCTTGCACAGCAATCGACACGCCCTCTTCGCTATACCTGACTTGTATCTCGACTGGGCTTGTGTCGGGCGAGTACATAAGCGCATTTCTTAGAAGATGAGAGAGGATCTGCTTGATCCGTTCTGCATCCCAAGTTGCCATGTGGCGACTATCAGGTACATCTGCGACTATCGTGCGATATGGGTAGTGCAGACTATATTCCATGATCACCGCACCGATAAGGGTATCGGGCGACAGACTGCTCACTGACAACTCGAAGCAGTTTAGGTCGATCATCGAAAGATTCAGCAGCTCTTCCAAACGCGTTTGCAAGGTCTGGGTCTCTTGCAAGGCGATATCGAGATAGCGGCTGATCTGTGATTCGCGCGTACCTTGAGCGATCTTACGTGATGCCAACTCAAGGTAGCCCTGAATCGATGTCAGTGGTGTATGAAGGTCATGGCGAAGAGCGATAAGGGCATCTTCGTGACCCTGACGTATAGAGAGAGTATTTTGCATAGTTTGGTGATTATGTATATTTTCACTGAAGATCTTCATGAAAAATAAGAGTTCATAGCGTTCTTGATAGGTCCAAGCATGTTTTTCGTCGAAAAAGATACCAATACAGATAATCGCATCTGTATTGGTATAAATCGGTAATAGGGCAAAGCTAGTATAGAGAAATGAAGCATCCTCAAACGACGGACTAATATCATCCTGAGCTGCATCATCGATAAAGATCGCCTGTCTGGCTTGATATATCCTAAAGAGATAATGCCTATAGATCGTAAGGATGGCATCGTTATGAGGGTAGCATAGAGAAGTCAGGTGAGCCTTAGCAGATTCCAAGCGATCGTCATAGACTAGACAGATGTCATATATCGCTTTAGCAACAATATCGGGCAAAATATCCAGTGATGCTCTAGCAAACATATCAAATGTAAGAGACAAATCGGCAGCCAATTCGTCCATTTTCTGTTTTACGCTCAATATAGAATATGTTTTCCCGTAAAACATTTTATTTACCCACTTATAAGCAAAAAATTACATATATTTACACCTAATTATCAAAAACAATTTAACAAAGCAATTTGTTTTTATATAAAAGCAATATATACTTATTTTTCGATTAATATTAGATTGTTGTAGACATTATTATCAAACGCAAGAAGTATGCCAACGTGTCGGCCAACATGGGTAAACAATCAATTAAGATCTTGGTATAGTTTTTGCTGACCACTCATGATGAATTCAAGAGCTGAAGTATCAAGCGTATCGATGACAAGAATTCGCGATGTTTCTGAGCATCGAGGGTATTCGCCGCTTTCAAAACTCAGAACGTATCATCCACGTATCATTCATGAACATATTTGACGTTTTGATATAAGCGAGAAAACCACATTCTTATAGATAGATTCAAGGATCAATAGCATGGCTACACAACCTTCTCCAGAGACAGACTTGGAACTCATGAGCGACCAGATAGCCTTTTTGCAGGCTGAACTAAGCGCGTCGCAAGCGCGAGAGGCGGCGGCCCGCCAAGCTCAAGAAGAGTTTCAAGCGCGTTTCGTCTCACGCCTTATCCATGATCTTAAAAATCCGCTCACGACGATTGTTGGCCGAGTAGAAATGCTTAAACGTGTGAGCCAACGAGAGACGATCCAGCAAGCTGACGTACACCGGCATTTATCGCCGCTTGAGGCCGCGACTCAGCGCCTTCAAGAGGTATTGCTGAAAGCCAGCCAATTGGATGATTCCGATATAGAAACCCCTTAATCGTCCAAGCACTCCCCGTACACTGGGGCTAGAGAGACACACTGATCGCTGCCTACCGAGCGCCCACCGTCTCTCTAGCGCTGTGTGCTACCTAGCTACGCCTTCTAGGCTTTAGAAGGCGTCGATCTCCATTGACCCACACCCCTTCAGAGTGTTATACTTCTTTATCTACGAATAAGACTTAATGATGCCGAACAGACGGCAAGGAGTTAGGGCTATGGTCGAACGTGTTTGCCCTGAGTGTCAACACGGCAACCCGTTAGATAACCGTTTCTGTGGGCGCTGTGGCGCTCAACTCGAGCGACAACTGCCCTTACGCGCACCCCAGCATACAACAGCCCAATCGAACGCGATTACGGTGGCTGGCTATCAACTGCCCGTCACTTGGAAACGACTCGGGCAGACGGTAGCGCTGAGCCTAACCGCACTGGCTGCCGAAGCTGGTATGTCTTGGCTGCGTCGCAAGCTCGAACACGTCACCCTTCCCCAAACAGCAGTGGCTCAATCGAACAAGATCATCCCTCAAAGCAACCACCAGAAGAGCCAAAACACGGTGACGATCACAAGTCATCGGGTTGTAGAGCTGTGGGAACAAGGCAAGCTCAAGCAGCAAATAGTCGATAAGCACTTGTGGCGCAAAGAAGAGTAGCGTTTGGCGCGAGAGCCATTCCTGCACGGGAACTCAAACGGTTCAATTCTCGTCATTGAAGTAGTACGAGAGCTTCTCGATTGGATCGTTTAGCGATGAGGAACAAGTTATGGCGCAGATGACTGGCTCTTACGAGCTTATGAATCGCCAATTAGGCCCGCTGGGCTGGCGTCTTCGCTTAGGCGATACCCTTCTCTTTGCAACGCGCAGCTTCTGGGTGGCGAGTATTTTCGGTCTGCTGATCGCCATACTTGGCCATGTCATACCGATTGCGGGCTTAGTTTGGTGGGTGCTTGCGCCGCTCGGCCTGTGGATCTTGGTAGTACTGGGCTTTTTGCTGTTTCGCCCGCTGCCATTGCAAAAAGTGGCTCAACGGCTCGACTATGCCTTGGGTCTGCACGAGCGTTTAGCTACCGCAGTAGAATTACACAGCCAGCAGGCTGAGAACCCGCTGATCAGCTTACAGGTCGAAGATGCGGCTCAGATAGCCCAAACCATTGAAGCCAAACAACTGCCCTTGCGCTTCGATAAACGCATGGCGCTCGGCGGACTACTAGCACTGGCCGCCGCGATCGTCCTGCTGGTCATTCCCAACCGTCAAGATGCGATTTTGGCCCAACAGCAGCAGATCAAAGAGGCCATCAGCGCGACCGCCGATCAGATCGAAACGCTCCAACAACAGATCGCCCAAGATCAAACTCTCAGCCCCGAAGAGCGCGCACTATTGCAACAGCAGCTCGCCGATCTAGAAGAGCGTCTGCGCAACAATCCGGGTCAGCTAGAAGAGGCTCTGGCGGATTTATCGGCCAGTGAAGCGCAACTTCGTCAACAGCTCGACCCAAATACCGACATGCGACGTGCGGCGATCGAACAGATGGCGCGCAACTTAGAGAGTTTATCGGGCCGCCAGCCAAACCAGCGCCCAAGCTTGGCTCAAGCCGCCGAACAACTAAACCAATTGGCCCAACAGCTCGCCACTATGAGCGAAGAGGAGCGCAACGCGCTGGCTCAACGCCTCAACGAGCAGTCGGCCCAGATGGCGAACAGCAATCCTGCGCTATCACAAAACCTTGCTAACGCCTCGCAGGCGCTACAACAGGGTAATCTGCAGCAAGCTGCCGAGCAGCTCCAACAGGCCGCTCAGCAAGTGCAATCCGAGCAGCAACAGCAGGCCAACCAGCAGGCGCTGCAACAGTCGCTCTCTCAGATACAAGACGCTCGCCAGCAGATCGCCCAGTCAGGCCAGCAGCAGAACCAACAGGCCCAGCAAGGCCAACAAGGTCAGCAAGGTCAACAGGGTCAACAAGGCCAGCAAGGTCAACAAGGTCAGCAGGGCCAGCAAGGTCAGCAAGGCCAACAGGGCCAACAAGGTCAGCAAGGTCAACAGGGCCAAGGTCAAGGTCAGGGTCAACAGGGCCAAGGTCAAGGTCAACAAGGTCAGGGCCAAGGGGGTGGCGGTACGAACCAAGATAACCTCGGCCAAGGCAACAACCAAGGCGGCAACAATAGCAATAACGGCCAAGGCCCAGGTCAGGGCCGTGGCGGACGTGATAGCGTCTATCAACCCTATAAGCCGTCAGACGGCCAAGGGAACCCGGATTTCATTCAAGGCCAGCAGGGCCAAGGGGGCCAAACAGAAGTCCAGCAAGGTCAGAGCAACCTACCAGGTGCGAATAATCCATCGCTTGTTCCTTACGAACAAGTGTATCCAGAATACTCCCGCGCCGCTGGCGAAGCCCTCAACCAAGGGTATATCCCTTCCCATTTGAAAGATTATGTTCGCCAGTACTTTTCTGAACTAGAACCGGGCAGTGGCGGGCAATAGCTGCTTGCAGCAAGACCTGTAAGACGAGCCAGCCACACTGGAGGAGAATATTCATGACGATGTCTGCCCCGCAACAGCCTGCACAAGCTAGCGCTCCGCGCATCTCACCCGAGGAGTTTCGGCAGCGCGCTCAGGCGATTGAACAAGAAGTCAGCCAAGTGATCGTAGGTCAGCGCGAGCTGATTCGCCAAGTTGTTGTCACGCTTTTGGCAGGAGGTAACGCGCTTTTGGAAGGTGTTCCCGGCTTGGCGAAAACCACGCTGGTGCGCACCCTTTCGGAAGTGATCGACTGTTCGTTCAGTCGTATCCAGTTCACGCCTGACCTGATGCCAGCTGACATTATCGGTACAACCTTGATCAGCGAAGACGAAGCGGGCCGCAAAAACTTCCGCTTTGAGCCGGGCCCGATCTTCGCCAACCTGGTGCTGGCCGACGAGATCAACCGCGCTACGCCCAAAACCCAGTCGGCGCTGTTAGAGGCGATGCAAGAGCAGACCGTTACGGTTGCCAAGACGATCCACAAGCTCCAAAAGCCCTTCTTTGTGCTGGCAACCCAAAACCCGCTCGAAATGGAAGGCACCTATCCTTTGCCCGAAGCTCAGCTCGACCGCTTCTTCTTCAAAGTGAATGTAGCCTTCCCCAGCACAGCCGAGCTGATCGAGATCGCCAACCGCACAACCGGTTCGCATACTCCGCAGACTCGCAAGGTCGCCAATGGTGCGCTGATCAACGAAATGCAACTCTTGGCGCGCAGTGTGCCGATCGCTAGCCATGTGCTGGCCTACGCCGCTCGCCTGATCAGTGCGACCCACCCCGATACCAAAGAGGCGCCACCGATCACCAAGCAGTATGTGCGTTACGGCGCTTCGCCGCGCGGTATGCAAGCTTTGATTCTGGCAGGCAAGATTCTGGCGCTGCTCGATGGCCGTCTAAACGTCTCGTTTGCAGATCTCAAACTGGCGGCTCTGCCCACCCTTCGCCATCGCTGTATCCTCAACTTCGAGGCCCAAGCCGAAGGCATCAGCCCCGACGAAGTGATCAAGGGCATTTTGGAAACCTTGAAAGAAGAATAGGAGCATGGTGGGAGGGCTGCCAAAAGCCTTCCCACCAGAGACCGCCCTATGGCTGAACCTCTGTTTGAATCGTCATTTCTGCGCAAACTCGACCGCCTCTCGCTAATTACGCGGCGTGCCATGGCCGGCGACATGCAAGGCGAACGGCGCAGCCCGCGTCGCGGCTCCTCGGTCGAATTCGCTGACTACCGACCCTACGGCATCGGCGATGACATTCGCCAGATCGACTGGAATCTCTACGCCCGCGCCGAGCGTTTCTTCCTCAAGCTGTTTGTGGCCGAAGAAGAGCTAACCGTGCACCTGCTACTCGACACCAGCGCATCGATGGATTGGGGCGAGCCGAATAAGTTTCTCTATGCTCAGCGCTTGGTGGCGGCCTTCGGCTACATCGTGTTGACCAGCCTCGACCGAGTATCCGTCAGCGCCTTTGGCTCGGGCAACCAACAGTTGCCCAGCGTGCGCGGCAAACGAGGCGCGGTGCCGCTCTTTCGCTTTCTGCAAGATATGAAGGCTGGCGGCTCGCTCGACCTTGAGACACGCTGCCGACGTTATGTGCAAACAGTACGCACACCCGGCCCGATCGTGCTCTGTTCAGATCTGCTCGATCCAAACTGGCAAGAAGCGCTACGGGCGCTCTCATCACGTGCGATGGACATCACTCTGCTGCATGTGCTGGCGCCCCAAGAGCTAGAACCCGAGATCGACGGCGACTTTCGGCTGCTCGATGCCGAAGGCGGCGCTGCAATTGAGGTAACGGCCGATCTCGATCTGATGCGACGCTACCAAGAGCAACTGCAGGCTTGGCGCGACGAGGTTGAACGCTTTTGCAACGGGCGCGGCATCACCTATCTGTTCGCCGACAGCTCGGTGCCAATCGAAGAATTTGTCTTGACGAATATGCGCCGTCGCGGCGTATTACGCTAAAGCTAAGGCATGAAGGCGATCCAAATCAATTTGCTGAAGCCGCTTACGGGCGACACCATCAGCTATCCCAGCGAGCTGCGCGAGAGCAGCCCTACGTTGCGGCTAGTAGAGGCCCGCTGGACCCAAGCCGATAAGGATCTGGGCTATGTCGTTTTTGAAACGGGCGACCGCTTTTTCGAATATTTTTACAGCGACCGCTGGTACACAATCTTTCGGCTCGAAAACCAAGCGGGCGATCTAAAAGGTTGGTACTGCAATATCGCGCGTCCAGCCCAGTTTGAAGAGTCAGCGATCAATTCGGAAGACCTCGCGCTCGACCTATATGTCTCGCCGGATCGCAGCAGGCTTCAGGTGCTCGACGAAGATGAATTCGCCGCTTTGGGACTTGACGAGAGCGATCCCGAGGCCCATCGCGAGTCGCTGGCAGCCCTAGCTGAATTGCAGCACTTGGCCCGCACAGGTGCCCCGCCCTTTGATCGTTAGGTTCGCACCAGCACAGAGTTGTTGAAATCTAGACTAGAGGACTGGTATGTCGTTGCTTTCTCCCCTTGCACTGCTTGCTGCCGCGATCATCGGCCCGCTGATTGTGGCGATGTATATGTTGAAGCTGCGGCGCGAAGAGCGCACGGTCTCTTCAACCTTTCTCTGGCAACGACTGGTGCGCGATGTCGAGGCCAATGCGCCATGGCAGAAGCTCAAGCGCAATCTACTGCTCTTTTTGCAGCTCTTACTGATGCTTTTGCTGGTCTTCGCCTTGGCACGACCCTTCTTCCGCACCCAAGGCATCAGCGGGCGCAACCTGATTCTGATCGTCGACCGCTCGGCCAGTATGGGCGCCATCGACGATGGCCGCAGCCGTCTCGAGCAAGCCAAAGCCCAAGCCATCAGCCTGATCGAGCAGCTGCCCGACGGCGGGCGCGCCACCATCATCGCGGCGGGCGGCCAGATGGAAGTGCCGGTCTCGGCCACCACCGACCAACGCGAACTGCGCAACGCCATCGCAGCGATTGAGCTGCAGCACGGCGGCGGCAGCGATCTGAGCCAAGCGCTCACCATGGCCTCGGCATTGGCCGAACGCGAAGCCGAAAGCGAGATCGCAATCATCTCTGATGGCAATGTCTCGTTGCCCGAAGAGCTGAAAGTGCCCGCGACGGTGCGTTACTTTCCGATCGGCAGCCGTAGCGACAACAGTGCCATCAGCGCCCTAGCCCTGCAACCGAGCGCCGCAGGCCAAACCCTCTTCGCCCAAGCCATCAACTACGGCGAAAGCAGCGTCGAGCGTCGCTTAGACATCTACCTCGATGGGACGCTCTTCAACGCCTATAACTTGACTCTAGAGCCAAACCGCGAGCAGAGCATCGTGCTCGAAGTGCCCGCCAGCGTCAAGCTGGCCGAAGCGCGCCTAGATGGCGAAGATGGCTTGCTGAGCGATAACCAAGCTTGGGCCGCTTCGACGGTGGGCGACATCACCCGCGTGCGCGTGATCGGCGAGGGCAACCGCTTCTTAGAGGTCGGTCTGTCGCTCTTGCCCGGCATTCAAGTCACCAATGTGCCGACCAGCACCAGCACCTTCACCGAGACGGTCGCCGAAGTGCCAGTCACCATTCTCGACGGCTTTGTGCCCGATACTTTGCCAGTGGGCAATCTGCTCTTTATTGCGCCGCCCCGTTCGACTGAATTCTTTTCGGTCACGGGCCAAATCGAGTTCCCGGTGCTGCGCCCGCTGCTGAGCGACGAACCGCTGCTGCGCAATGTCAGCCTAAGCGAGGTGAGCGTCTACCGCGCCAACCGCCTAGCGCCCGGCACCTGGGCGCGCATTCTGGTCGATAGCGATGGCGCGCCGATTCTGTTTGTGGGCGAGCAACAGGGACGCCGCATCGCCGTGCTGGCCTTCGATCTGCATCAATCCGACCTTCCGTTGCAAGTCGCCTTCCCGCTCTTGCTCTCGAACCTAATGAGCTATCTCGCACCGGGCAGCGGCGCAGAAGCGGCTCAACTCTTGCCGGGCCAAGCCCTAGCGCTGCAAACCGATCCGAGCATTTCGCGCGTCGATGTGATCACTCCCGATGGCAGACGCCATCAAGCCAGCCTGCAAGATAATCAGGCGATCTTCGGCGAGACCGATCAACTGGGTGTCTACAGCGTCGAGGAGTATCGCGGCAACGAACTGGTGGTCAGCCGCAACTACACGGTCAATCTGTTCGCGCCCAATGAATCGCGCATCGCCCCCAAGACCGAGTTAGCAGTGCAGCAGCGCAGCGGCTTACAAAACGCCACCACCGGCGCGCGCGACGGGCGGCTCGAGATCTGGCGCTGGCTGGCTGGCCTAGCCTTAATCGTGTTGGTGATCGAATGGTTAGTCTACCAACGCAACAGCATCATCTATCTACGCGAACGTTGGCGCACACGACGTAGCGCCTGAATCTGGCTTTGAGTAGGACAATTTGGCTAGAAAAGTCCGACGCAAGTAGTACTTCTAAGCTAGGTACTGAGTTGGAGAAAAATATCGGTCTTAAGGGTGATGATCAGCGTAGCTGCTTCTGATATAGTTGCAATCAGAGCAGCTCGGTGATAGCGACGGTCACGCGAGATTGCAATTAGTCTTACAAACTCCGCACGTCGCCCCCTTTCTTCCTCTACTTCCTCCGGCTGTCAAGCATTTTGACAGCCGTTTCTTCTTTTTACGACCTGTTTTACGCGCTATCACTTCCGCTCAATAGCTTCAGTGCTCTAGCGGCTGAGTCGCTACCCTCCATTCGATCCTTGGCGCGTCCGCCTACGGCTATCACATCGCCGCCCAGCCATTCAGGCTCTCAAGCGCTGCGCGGCGTGCCCTGCGAGTAGGCGATGCAAGCAGCGAGTACGTGCGCTGAGCTTCGATGTTGGGCGCTGAACACGCCGCAATGCGCTGATTCTGCTATGGCGAAGCCATGAGCAGCTTATTGCGCTGGACAAGTCGTTTGTAGCCGTAGGCGGACGCGGTTAAAGCCTTTGTTGGGGAAGAGAACTCGACGCCAAAGCAATGGATGAGGAAACCGTACCCTTCGACAGGCTTAGGGTACGGTTTTGTGGGCAGGATATGCTTTTCGCAGAAAGTTTAGGAAGTGGTCTCAACAGGCGTTTTAACAAGGTAGGACTTGGGCAGCTTGTTGGTGACCCTGCCATCGGGGCCGATCACGCCGATATCTTGAGCGGCCTTCAAAACCTCGGCCGAAAGCTGTTGGCGACGCTCGATCACAGCCTCGCTCAGCTCGCGGTGGCGCAGGCGCAGCCAGTTGTAGGAAGCAACATCGCGCCACTCGACCCAGCATTCGCCCCAATAGAGCGCGATATAAGCCAGCAGCGGCGAGGCACACAAAAGCAGCAGGCCCCACTGCCAACCAGCGAACCAAGCCAGCAAGCTGGCAGCGATGATCCAGCCCAACGGCACCAAAATCGTGCCGACGATCAGCTTGCCAGTGCTGGTCACTTCGTCGAATTTGCCAACCACCCGCGGCACAATCGGGCGCACCGCGCGATAGGGCAGATAGCTGATGATAAAGCCCAGTAAGGCGAAGGGGAAACTGACAATCATATAGATCAAGAGCCAGAGTAGACGCACACGTTTGGCTTCTGCCAGCTCGAAATCCCAAGGTTTGGTGATGCCAAAGGTGCGCAAGACGCGGGCGTAACGTCGGGCCGCTTGGACGATCTTTTCGAGGCGCTCGGGGTCGCGCTGTTTCAGCTCGTGATAGGCATAGAGCAAAGCTGAAGCGCGCTCGTGTTGGGCCTGCAAACTGAGCGACTGCTCGCCGGGCAGGGTCCAAGCGGCAACCAAAGGAATGCCCGTGAAGAGCTCAGAGCTCTCGGCTTGCAACACGACCTCATCGAGGGCGCTGTCGACGCGCTCGGTAAGCTGATGCACGGCGATGCGTGCGTTTTGAGCGTAGCTCTGGGCGTACTCTTCCAGTGTGAATGGTTCGCCCACTACCAGTAAGGCCGAGGAACGGAACTGGGTTTTGTGCTGATACCAGAGGCCGACCGGAACGATCTGCAAGTTGAGATCCCAGTTGTTGGCGGCTTCGGCGCTGAGCGCAATACGGGCCGCGCCTGTGCGCAAGGGCAGCATCACCGTGCCGGAATGGGTCGTGCCTTCGGGGAAGAGCGCCATGGGTTTGCCTTGGGCCAAGAGGGCGCGGCAGCGCTCAAAGGTCTCTTCGTTGCGCCGCGCTGCATCGCCTTGCGGGCCACCGCTCTTGCCTTCGTCGCGCTGGCGAAAGACCGGCAGGGCGTTGAAGGCGCTCATCATCAGACGCCCGGCGGGATTGGCGAAGAAGGTGCTTTTGGCTAAAAACGAGATCGGTTGGTCGAGTCCGGCCATAATCACCAGCGGGTCGATCAGACCGTTGGGGTGGTTGGCAACAAAAATGCGCGGCCCAGAGCGAGGAAGGCGTTCAAGGTGTTGGACCTCGATGCGCGGATAAAAGATCTTGACGAGTCGCAGGACAATCATACGGATCAGAAAAGCCATAGCCACCTCACTGATTTTATTGCATACTGCCCTATAGCGCCCACCTCTAAAGCATACACCAGAGCCGCCGCTAGAACTATAGGGAGTCTTCTCTTAAGAAAGGATTGAACATGATGCAGCGAATTCTGAATCCGTTTAAAGCCTTGCGCACCCTCCGAAAAACCAGCAAATTGCTTCAATTATCCCTGCAGAGCTATTCACAAGCTGAAGCGATCGCACTTCAAGACGGGCCAGAAGGTTGGAGTCTGCTCTTTATCGCCTGTCATCTGCGCGACTACGAAGGACATCTGCGGCGGCGGGTCGAGGCGATCTTGCGCGAAGATGATCCGGTTTTCGACACTTGGGATCATCTCGATATGGTTGAGCGCCACGCTTATGCCGATCAAGATCTGCTCGACGTTTTAGACGATCTGCAAGCCCAACGTAACGATCTGATCGAATTGCTGTCCACGCTCGATGACGCCGCTTGGCTGCGCACCGGCATCAATCCCACCCAAGGGCCGGGCACGTTGCTCGATGTGGCTATTAATGCCGGATTGCACGATATCGATCACCTTGAGCAGATTACGAACTGCTACTATGTCCAAAGCTAACAACTAGTGAATCTACGTTCTAGATCGCAACTTGTTGCAGAAAGCAGAGTCTTTGCTAGCAAAAGCGCTCGTCCGTTTAGCCAGAAAGAGAGCTCTTTCAGCAAAAAACGAACGAGCGACTATTTTTTGGTCTAGAACCTCAAGCAAATCGCTTTATGTCAACTCAAGCAAGGATTGAGTGTTAGTGCAGCCACTGCTTGATCTGCTCGGGGGTGAGGTTGCTGCCGCACAGCACCGTCGCCACCAAGCGATCGCGGAAGCGCTCGGGGTTTTCTAAGATGGCGGCGATGCCCACCGCGCCCGATGGCTCGACGATGAGGCCCACGTGCTCGTGGAGCAGCTTCATGGCGGCGATGGTCGATTCGTCGCTGACCAAGAGCGCATCGTCAACCGTGCCGTCCATATCTTTGACCGCCTCGGGCACGGGAATGCGCACACCAATCCCGTCGGCGATGGTGTCGATCGAATCGTACTCGACGATGCGGCCCGAGCGCCACGATTCGACCATGGCGGGCGCGCCCTTGGCCGAAACCGCCGTGACCTTGGTGTTGGGCGAGTGCGCTTTGACCCAGCGCCCGATTCCGGTGATCAGCGCGCCATTGCCGAGCGAAACCAGCAGCTCGTCGATCGGCTCGGGCCAGCGGGTCAGCTCAAGTCCGATGGTGCCAGCGCCTTCGGCGGTCGCAACTTCGAGGCTGTCTTCGATCAGGGGCAGCCCTGCCTCGGCGGCGAAACGCTTGGCCTCGACTTTGGCAGCATCGAAATCCTCGCCGTGCAGGCGCACTTCCGCGCCCAACGCGCGCATACGAGCGATCTTGAGCGGGTTGGCGTTGACGCTGGCGTAGATGATCTGCTTGACGCCACGTGAGCGCGCGGCATAGGCCATGGCTTGGCCGAAGTTACCAGCGCTGGCGCAAACCAAGGTCGCGCCCGGCTCGACCTTGGATAGAGTCAACGAGGCGCCGCGCCCTTTGAAGGAGCGGATCGGGTTGAGGGTTTCGACTTTGACGATCAGGCGGCAGCCGAGCACAGCTTCCAGCGCTTCGGCGCGAAACTGCGGGGTGTTGAGAAAAACCGGATCGATCTGCCCCATGGCGGCTGCGATCCGTTCAAGCGATAAACGGTGGCCCATACGCTCTCCTTAGCTTGGAATAGAACGAATGGCACCATCATAACAAATCTTTGCGGCAAGAATTTTTCACCACAGAGGCGCGGAGACGCAGAGGGTTTTGAGAGATCATCTCGTTCTCTGTCCTTCGGCAAGCTCGGTTGCTGAGCTTGAGATTATCTCGTACCCTTCGACAAGCTCAGGGTACGAGATAACTTTTCCATCGAGCTTACAGTGGGGCGGCTTTCATACCAAATTCGCTTGCTTCATTCTATTTGGCCTTCGGCAGAGTGGAACTTGTCTCTTTTTGTTGTGTGACATTTCGCGCTACGGCGCAAAATGTCACACAACTCTTTCCCCGGTTTTGCGTTACAAGAGCACAAGTCCGTAAACGGATTTGGTATCAGACCTTGAAGGCTTGTCAGGGTCTTGAGAAAGTGTTAGGTCTAGGGGAGAAAACGAAACGGCGTATTCACCAAGGTGAACACGCCGTTTTTGCTTTTAGCTAGCAGTGCTAGAGCTTAGGGCGTCGATTCGATGCGCAAGCGCGGCAGCTCGAAGCGCAGCACGCGCCCATCGAGGCGGTCTACCACGTAGACCAAGCCGTTCGAGTCGATGGCCATACCGCTGGGGCCGTTGAGCGAGGCGAGGTCGTTGCCGCTGCCGCCCCAACGCAGCAAGGCTTCGCCTTGGCCATTGGTCATCGAGACGGCGCGCGCCGAGGGCACGCTAACCAGCACTTCGCCGTTGGGGCCGACCGCGATCGAGGGATCTTCGTAGGTGTTGGCTTGCCAGCCACGCACCGGCCAAGCGAAGGCCGGGATCACATCGACGCCGCCATCGGGCAGGATGCGGAAGGCTTGCACACGTCCGTTCCAAGTGTCGGCCACATAGGCCATAGCGCGCTCGCGGTCGATCGCCACTCCGGTCGGCTCGTTGAAGGAGCCGAGGCCCGAGCCAGCCGTGCCGAACTGCGAGACATATTGGCCATCGAGCGTAGTGACCACGATGCGCTTGTTACCCGTATCGGCGATAAAGAGGTGGCCGTTGCCATCGAGGGCGATGCCGCGCGGACCGAAGAAGCCCAGCGGATTGGCAAGATTGGCCTCGGCTGTTCCCTCGGTGATGGTCGCCCAGCGGCCATTGCCCAGATCTTGATCGCCGCTGCCCCAAGTCGCCAAGAACTCGCCCTGCTGGTTCATCTTGACGATGCGCGCGTTCCAAGTGTCGGCCACATAGATCAAGCCGTCGTCGTCGATCGCAAGGCCGCGCGGCTCGATAAATTGACCTTCGCCGTTGCCGAACTCGCCGATGCTGCGCAGGAAGTTGCCATTAGCATCGAAGACCTGAATACGATGGTTGAAGGTATCGGAGACGTAGATTGTGCCGTCGCGAGCGATCGCAACATTGGCGGGCTGGTTCAACTGGCCTTCGCCTGTGCCGGGCTGACCGATCTGGATATCGGCCAACAAGCGCACGGTTTGGGCGCTGCCTGCCGAAACGCCGCTGGTTCCGCTTCCGCTCAGGCCCAGCAAGTCGTTACGTATCCAAACCTCCATATCGCGACCGTTCAGTTCGAGCGGTGGCGGGATCTCGCGATAGAGCATGTACTGGCCAACAGTCGACCAGTTTTCGGGCATAAAGGGATAGAGCAGCGGCGCAAGCGGCGAGTGGAACTTCGACAGATCGACCGATTCGCCACAGTCGCGCTTGATGCGGCTCTCGTCCATCCAAGTGTTGAAGTAGAAGCGCTTGTAGCCTGGGCCATCGGGTCGGCACTTATCGCCTTCGGGGAACCACCAGTTCAGCTTCAGATTGACCGAGCGCTGCACATAGTTGGCTTCCAGAATGGAGCGCACTTCGGGGGTGACGTGCTGTTTGTAGAGCAGCACAACCGGAGCAAGCTCGGTCACATTGTTGGCATTGACCACATCGAAGCTATTGGCATTGGGCGAATCGCGGAAAGTCTCGGTCGAACGCCAATTGATCGCTTTGAACTCACGCAGATACCACTGCATAGGCCAAGCCAGCGAGCCTTCGCCGTCGGCTTTGGGGTCGCCGCTATCGATGATGATCGGCATCGAGTAGCCACCAGTGATATCCTCTTGGGTGCGCTGATTGCGAGTCAGATTGGTCGAAAGCAGCTTCAGCTCTTCGACCAAGAGCGGGATACCGGGCGAAGTCTGAACATAGACCAAAGGCTCGATCGGAGTATCGGGATGGTCGTAAACGACCATCCAAGTCGCACGCAGCATATAGGCACCAGTAAAGGCCGCCAAAGTGATGCTTGCGAGGGTCAGCACACGCCGATAGCCAACTTTGCTGGCGAAGGTCAGAATGGCGTAGAGCAGCGCTCCCGCGACGATCAACTGCACCACCCCTTGCAACATGGTACTTTGGCCAGCGCGATCGGCGCTCACTCCGCTCAAGCGCCAGAGCGCCAAGCCCATCACAAACAGGAAGCCGATCATCAAACAGGGCACCAGCACATTGGAAAGTTTGCGGGCCTGTTCAAACTCGGGCGTCTCTTCCTCGGCCGAGTTGAAGCGCGCAAAGCCCCAACGCCCCAGCGCGGTCAAGCCCCAGATCGCCAACAGGTTGGCCGGAAGCGCGATATGCACCACCAACCAAGGCATCTTTTCGCCAGCCCACGAGAAGTCGACCAAGGAGTTGAAGAACCAGAAGATCAGCAGCAGAGCAGCGAGGGGCACAGGATTAAGCGGAACGCGGCGATCTGCAATGCTCGTCTCCGTTTCAGGCTTGCTTGTGGCAGCGTCCAAGCTGTCTGACTCGCCTTCTTCAAGCGCAACCTGCTCAGCTACTAACCGCTCGGTTGCGTCAAGCTCGTCCGCAGCCTTGGTCTGCTCTTTGCGAGCAGCAGCCTCGGCTTGGGGCCAGATCAGCTTGCGGCAGAGCAGCACAATGCTGGTGACGATCGAGCCGACCAAGCCCAGCGGCTCGTAGATCGGCATCAAGATCAGGTAGTAGTACCAAGGCTGATCGCCACGCGCGTATTCGTGCTGGCTCCCCAGCCAATAGGCTAAACCAGCATAGAGGCCGTCGATAATGCCGGGAGGGTAAGCGAAGAAGGAGCTGTACTGCACAAGATAGACAGCCACCAGCACACCGACCGCAATCCAAAGCGTCATACGGTCTTCGTACCAGAGCGCGCGCAGACGCGGCAGCAGAACCGGGCGCGGATCCCAGACACGTCGGATCAGCAGACCAGCGACCAGCGCGACCGCGATTAGCATAGCCTTATCGCCGAGGTAGAGACCACTTCCCACTGGCAGCGGCGGATTGATCAGCATCAGAACCGCGCAGACCAACAGCAGCGCGCCCAAGACGATCGGAACTTTTTTGTAGAAACGGCTCTCGTCGAAGCCGCGAATCAAGACAAAGGTTCCGAAAATAAAGAAGAGAATGTAGTACAGCTCGTGGGTTCCCATGGCAAGGGCGATCGCAGCCGCCAACAGCACCAGCCATTTGCGCTTGCCAGTATCGATAAAGCGCAAAAAGCCGATCACCATCCACAGCTCCCACAAGATCATAAAGGCGTCGTGACGCGCAAAACGAGTGTAGTAGAGCAGCGATGGCGAAAAGCCGAGCACAACGGCTGCCATAAAAGCGCCCCATTTGCCAAAATAGGGCCGCAGCATAATACACGAAGCCACCAAGCCAATACCAGCCAGCGCCATAGGCAAACGGGCTTGGAAATCACCTCCTCCAAACAGATAGAAGGAGGTCATCATGAAAAAGTAAAGCGACGGGCCGTGATAAACCGGGTCGTAACAGTAGACGTCGGAGGCTTCGCCGTTGTAGCAGGTAAAGCCACCGCGTCCTTGGTACAAACTCCAAGTCGGGAAGGCGTGCACCGACTCGTCGTGGTGCAGCGCCATTACACCTAAGCCCCAAAGGTGCGCGATCACGCTCAAGGTGATCAAGATCACATACGCGATCACCTCAACATTGATACGGCGAGCGTCGATTTGCTTGTCCAGCCAGGTTTCTGCCTGTGAGCGGGGCAGCATATGTGTTGCCATAGGTATCCTGATACTTGCTAGGTACTTTGCAAAATGTCAAGTCACTTCAGCGCATTTATCCAAAACACGCTCTTCTGATTACCTGTTCACACCATCAACGGTCAGAGCTACCAAAGCCGAAGCCGAAATCGTCAGCCAATTCGGGGCGCACCGCCACCACAAAGTCGGAAGATCCAAGCGCCGCGTTCGGCTCGCGATAGATAAAGAAGCGCCAAGTCTGAGCGATGGTTTCGCCATCGAGCGGGTTACGCAAAATACGCCCCAGCAACGAAACATTCGCGAAATCTTGGTCGCGCCAGTTCTCGCTGAGACGATACATCTGATCTTCGGGGAACCACCAACGCAAGGGGTAGCGCTGCACCTTGAACTCGCCCAGATTCTCGCGATTGAGCGGATTCATATCGATATTCTCTTGCAGCATCACCACCGCCTCGATCTGCTGGTCGGGCGGGCCGCTCAAGGTCGTGCCAGAGTTGCGCGCATTGGTGAAGTTGCGGAAGTACCAGAGCCAAACCGTCTCGTTATCGTAGGAGACCGGCATACTGAGGTCGTTGTAGCGCTCTATCGAGAGCTGCTCTAAACGACGCACAACCCGTGGCACATCGGGCGAGGTCTGGGTATAGATCATCATCTCGCGGGGCACATCGCCGCTCAGGAAGGAGAGGCGGAAGCTGCTGCGCACGCTCGTAAGTGTGAGCATAGCACAGAGACAGATGATCAAGGCTCCAGTGCCCCAGCGTAGCCCGTAGCTGGCGTAAACCATGGCAGCGAATAAAATCGCACAGAGCGCAAACAAGCCGAGGTAGATCGCGGGCAGATTGGGATTGCTGTAGTAGTTAGCAACGGCTGTATTCATCTTCATAAAGGCGAATACGCTTACCACACAGGTCACAGCCAGCAAGATCCAGATCGTGGCTTTGGTGGGCACTCCGGCCAAGCCCTCGGGCTGATCGATCGGGCGCAAGATCGTAGCGTGCAGCAGCCGATCGAAGCCCCATCCTGCCAACAAAGTCATAGGCAGCACCAAGTGGATCACCAGCCAAGGCATCTTTTCGCCAGCCCAAGAGTAGATCAGCACGGAAGCGACCGTCCACCAGAGCAAAAAGATCGGCACCGTCAGCGGCGTGCGAACTGGCACATCGGCCTGATTATCGTCTCGCTCTGCAAGCTCT
>JGI25327J35509_1000828_pt1 | contig 25574 bp, 27 predicted proteins | sample HigsolmetaAR202D_FD_35509 | JGI IMG/M metagenome (IMG submission 35509)
AGAGAGAGTCCGCGTGGTCATCCATCCCAAAGTCCGAGGCTTCATCTGCACCACCGCCCACCCCGTGGGCTGCGACCGGAACGTGCTGGACCAGATCCGCTACGTGCAGTCGCGTGGCGTGCGCAACGACGGACCCAAGCGGGTGCTGGTGATCGGCGCCTCGACCGGCTATGGCCTGGCCGCGCGCATCACCGCCGCGTTCGGCTTCGGCGCGGCCACCCTGGGCGTGTTCTTCGAGAAGACCGGCAGCGACAAGAAGCCGGCCAACCCGGGCTGGTACAACTCCGCCGCCTTCGACCGCTACGCCAAGGAAGCCGGCCTGTGGAGCCGCTCGATCAACGGCGACGCCTTCTCCCACGAGGTGCGCGCCAAGGCCATCGAGCTGGCCCGCGAGATGGGCGGCCCGATCGACCTGGTGGTCTACTCGCTGGCCTCGCCGGTGCGCCGCATGCCCGACACCGGCGAGATCAAGCGCTCCTCGCTCAAGCCGATCGGCCAGCCGTACAGGTCCACCGCGGTGGACACCAACCGCGACCAGGTGATCGAGGCCGTGGTCGAGCCGGCCACCGAGCAGGAGGTGGCGGACACCGTGAAGGTGATGGGCGGCGAGGACTGGGAGCTGTGGATCGACGCCCTGCAGAAGGCCGGCGTGCTGGCGCCCGACGCCAGGACCGTGGCCTTCAGCTACATCGGCACCGAGATCACCTGGCCGATCTACTGGCACGGCGCGCTGGGCAAGGCCAAGGAGGACCTGGACCGCGCCGCCCACGCCATCGACGCCAGGCTCAAGCCCACCGGCGGCTCGGCCAACGTGGCCGTGCTCAAGTCGGTGGTGACCCAGGCCAGCGCCGCGATCCCGGTGATGCCGCTGTACATCGCCATCGTCTACAGGATCATGAAGGACAAGGGCCTGCACGAGGGCCCGATCGAGCAGCTGGACCGCACCTTCCGCGAGCACCTGTACAGCGACAACCCGCCGCCGACCGACGAGTCCAACCGCCTGCGCCTGGACGACCGCGAGCTGCGCGAGGACGTGCAGCAGGCCTGCCGCGAACTGTGGCCGCAGGTGACCACCGAGAACCTGTTCCAGGTCACCGACTACGCCAGCTACAAGCGCGACTTCCTCAGGCTGTTCGGCTTCGAGCGCGACGACGTGGACTACGACGCCGACGTGGATCCGGTGGTCAGCTTCGACGTGGTCGACATGACCGGGGAGTGACCGGCGCCGGCCACGGCCGTGCCGGCGGGAACCGGCGGGCACGGTCCGTGGTCTGCATGGGGCCGGGTGCGCCGCGCCGCGCCCGGTTGCCCGTCCACCTCCTGGCGCCGACTTGAGCCCCCAGCCCGCACGCGACGACCTGCTGCCGCGCCTGGCCGCCCTTGCCGCCACACTGGTGGTGATGGGGCTGATGGTGGCCCTGCTGCTGGCACCCCCGCAGGGCCGCTACCGCGCGCTGGTCGAGCGGCCACTGGAGCGCCTGCGCCTGGTGTTCGTGGCGCGCGCGCCGGCCACGCCGGAACTGCCACCGGTGGAGGAGCCGGCGCAACCGCCGCCCACGCCCGCCGCGCCGGCCGCGCAGGCACCGCGCCAGGCCGAAGCGGGGGGTGGCGAAGGCCCCGACCCGATCCTGCCGCCGGCACGCCTGCACGACGACAGCGGCCGGGTGCTGCTGCCGGCCGACGATGCCTGGGCCCGGGCCACGCGGCGTCCGCCCGGCGCCGCGCCACCGCCCGGGCCGCCGCGCGACCCGATGGAGCGGAAGAACCCGGTGGACTACCGCGGCACCCGCTTCGGCAAGGACTGGACCAGCGACGGGGACCTGGCCGACGTGACCCGGCAGGAGCTGGTCCGCGCGCAGAAGAAGGTGGCCGAGTTCCTGCTCGGCCAGGACATCCAGCACGCGCAGGCGCGGCCCTCGCCGGAGGTGCGCTTCAACCCGGCCCGTCACGAACGGCCCGCGGACCTGGGCAGCGAGGCCACCGGCGATGCCTGGCGCGCGGCGCCGATCAGCTACGAGCCGGCGCCCGGCCTGGACGGCCGGGCCAGCCGTCGCATCCGCGAGCAGATCGCCGAACTGGAGGCGGCCACCCAGGGCTGCGACGCGGCGCGGGTGCGCCGCCTGCTGGCGCCGGCACTGCAGGCGCTGGAGAACCTGCAGCGCGCCGAATACGCCTGGGCCAGGGGCGCGGACCCCATACGCCGCGCGCACGAGCTGCCGAACGCGGCCAACAGCGCCTGGGACCAGGCGCGGCGCGCGCTGTGGTATGCCGGACGCCAGCTGTCCGGATGCCGGCGCTGAGGCGGCACCCGGCTCAGGTCAGGTAGTAGGGCTCGACCTGGCCCTTGATCTTGATGGTCATCGGGTTGCCGCGGCGGTCGCGCGCGCGGCCCACCTGCACCCGGATCCAGCCTTCGCTGACGCAGTACTCCTCGACGTTGTCGCGCTCCTCGCCGTTGAAGCGCACGCCCACGCCGCGGTTGATCGCCTCGATGTCGTGGTACGGGCTGCGGGGATCCAGGGCCAGGCGGTCGGGAGGGGTGTCGCTCATCGGTGGAAAGGCTCGGTGCGTGCCGGAACCGCCGGCGCGGTGGCGCAAGCATACGGATTTGCGCCATCGCGGTGCACCCGTGACGCGCCACCCCGCATCCATCGGCGCCGCCTTTTCCGTGCGCGCCGTCGCGGAACCGCGGTGGCCGCGCGCGCCCGGCGTGCAGGCCATCCGGCTTTTTTCACCCGGCGGCCACGCCCGGACTGGGACGCTGGTGGCTCGCGCCGGCGGACACGGCGCCCTTCCCACGGAACCCGGTGAACCATGCACAACGCACAGCCGCCCGCGCGGCGGACGGTCGTGGTCGACATCGAGCGTGAGCGCGACTACTGGCGCCAGCACTACCAGGACCTGCCGCGGGCCCGGGCCATGCGCAGCTTCGCCCGCTACTGGCAGGTGCTCAGCGCCGCCTACGACGTGTTCCTCAACCATCCGCGCGCGGATGCCGAGGAGGGCCTGCACCTGTTCCTGCAGCGCGAGGGCGTGCGTGCCAGTCCGCTGACCGGGACCGAGGCGCGCGACGTGTTCGGCCGGGTCTGGTCGCGCATCCAGGGGACGCCGGCGCCCTGAGGGGCCCGGTTCCGGTCCGCCGGGACGCGGTTTCGTCGGCGCGGATGCGGTTTCGTCGCAACGGGCCTTCCCGCCCGCCGCCGGGGCACTATGCTCCACGCACCTTCCCCGCCTGGTGGTGCGCCGTGTTCTCCAGCCTGTTTCTGCTCGCCCGCATCTTCCTGGCCTGGAGCGCGGCCCTGGTCCTGGCCGGGTTCGTCTGGTCCGGCCTGTTCTACGGCATGAACCGCGGCCCGGGCTGGCTGTTCGGCCTGCTGGCCATGCTCGCCATGGTCACCGCGCTGCTCGGTGCGCTGACCCACCTGCGCCGGGTCTGGCTGATCGCCGGGCGACTGGACGGGGCCACGCTCAGCAGCCGCCAGCAGCGCCGCATCGAGGTGCCGCTGGACGCGGACGAGGCCTTCGCCATGGTCGCCGCCGCGGTGCGCGAGCTGCCGCGCTCGGAGGAGGTGGAGGAGGGGCGCGACAGCCTGCAGGTGCGGGCCAAGGTGCGCCGTGCCGACGCCGGCGGCCGCAAGCCCTCGCGCTGGAACCTGCTGGCGCGCCTGGCGGTGGAGCGCAACCAGGTGCTGGCCACGGTGGCGCCGGGCGACGGCACCAGCAGTGTGACCCTGCTGTGCGAGCCGGACGCGCCGCACTGGGTGGACCTGTTCGCCCTGGACGAGGGCAGCAACTACGAAAACGCCGAGGCGCTGATGCGCGCCATCGCCCGCCGCGTGGCCGAGCGCCGCCGCGACGAGCGCGACGCCGCCCACCGCAAGGACACCGACAGCGCCCTGGCCATCGCCCGCCTCAACCTGCTGCAGGCGCAGGTGGAGCCGCACTTCCTCTACAACACCCTGGCCAATGCCCAGGTGCTGGCGCGCACCGACCCGCCGCGCGCCGAGCAGATGCTGGGCCACCTGATCCAGTACCTGCGCCGATCGCTGCCGCGCGAGCAGGACGGGCCCTCCACCCTGGGCGAGGAGCTGGAGCGGGTGGGCGCCTACCTGGAGATCCTCAAGATCCGCATGGGCAGCCGCCTGGCGGTGCAGGTGCACGTGCCCGAAGAGCTGAAGTCCGTGCCGCTTCCCTCGATGATGCTGCAGACGCTGGTGGAGAACGCCATCAAGCACGGTCTGGAGCCCAAGCCCGGCGGTGGCACCATCTGGATCCTGGCCCGGCGCATGGACGACCAGGTCACGGTGACCGTGGCCGACGACGGCCTGGGCTTCGACGGCAACAGCAGCGGCACCGGCATCGGCCTGAAGAACCTGCGCGAGCGCCTGCGCCTGACCTACGGCGAGCGCGCCAGTTTCGCCCTGGTCTCCAACTTCCCCAGCGGCGCCGCCGCGACCCTGACCCTGCCGGCCCCGGCGCCTGCGGTGCCCGCACCGCCNCCGCTGCCGCAGGAGGAGCCCCGCCATGTTTGAGTGCGTGATCGCCGAGGACGAGGAGCTGCTGCGCACCTCGCTGCTGCTGCAGCTGCAGGAGGCCTGGCCGGAACTGCGCGTGGTGGCCGAGTGCGAGGACGGTGCCAGCGCGCTGGAGGCCATCGCCGCGCACAAGCCCGACGTGGCCTTCCTCGACATCCGCATGCCCGGCCTGTCCGGCATCGAGGTGGCCGCGGCGCTGGCCGAGGTCAGCCCGCGCACCCAGGTGGTGTTCGTCACCGCCTACGACCAGTACGCCATCGACGCCTTCGAGCAGGGCGCGGTGGACTATCTGCTCAAGCCGGTGGCGCGCGACCGCCTGCAGGCCACCGTGCAGCGGGTGCAGGCGCGGGCCACGGCGGGGCGCCCGGACCCGGCGGTGCTGGACGAGCTGCTGCGCCACCTGGCGCGCCGTCCGCCGGAGCCGTCGGCACCGCCGCCGCTGGCCTGGATCACCGCCAACACCGGGCGCGAGACCCGCCTGATCATGCTCGACGAGGTGGTCTACTTCCGCGCCGACAGCAAGTACACGGTGGTGGTCACCGAGGACGGCGAGGCGCTGCTGCGCACGCCGCTGAAGGAGCTGCTGGAGGTGCTGGACCCGAACCGCTTCCGCCAGGTCCACCGCTCCACCATCGTCAACCTGGCCGCGGTGGCGGCGGTGGTGCGCGAGGAGGGCGGCAAGGGCCGGCTGCGGCTCAAGCGGCGGCCGGAGACCCTGCCGGTCAGCCCGCCGTTCATGGCCCTCTTCCGCGGCATGTGAGGCGCGACCGATCCGCCGCCTGCGGCATCCATAACACGTCGCCGCGCGGCCCGTTCCGCGCCGGCTCCCCGTCCCCCGCGTCGTACTGTTTCACGAGGTAGATGCCATGAAACTGCTGACGGCCCTGTTGTCCTGCCTGCTCGCGCTGTTCGGCGACCCGCGCCCGGGCGTGACCAGCATCATCCGCGCCAGCCAGGACGGGGTGGACACGGTGTTCAGCAAGACCACGCTGGAGGACGGCGTGGCCACCTTCGAGTGCCTGGCCGCCAGCGGCGGTGCCTGCGTCTACCGGCTGTACCAGGAGCAATGCGAGAAGGCCGCCGGCACCCGCGCCGGCTGCCAGCGGGTGGTGCTGGACGAGTTCGAGCTGCAGGTCGGGCGGCGCCGCCAGGTGCAGGGTCTGCCCGAGGACTTCCGCCACTGCGTGGCCGCCACCGGGGCGCGCGACACCTGCCGCGCCTGAAGGCTCAGGCGCCCAGCCGCGCGCGCTCGGCGTCCACGTCGGCCACCGGGCGCACCTCCATGCTGCCGTAGCGGGCCCACGGGAAGGAGCGGGCGATCTCCACCGCCTCCTCCAGCGACCCGGCTTCGATCAGGTTGTAGCCGGCCAGCACTTCCTTGGTCTCGGCGAAGGGGCCGTCGAACACCGTGGTCCGGCCCTGGCGCACGCGCACCGTGCGCGCCTGCGCCGGCGGTTCCAGCTTGTCGCTGGCCAGCAGCGTGCCGCGCGCCTTCAGCTCGTCGGCGTGGCGCAGGCAGGCGCGCATATGCTCCGCGTACTCCTCCGCCGGCAGGGCGTCGAACAGTTCCTGGTCGAGGTAGACCAGCAGCAGGTACTTCATGGGTGCCTCCCGGATGGCCTGGCGGCCATGGTAACCGCGTACGCCGGCGTTCAGGCCGGCCCGGCTTCCGCGCCGCCGCGGCCGAGCGGATCGGGCANCGGCTGGCCGGCGTCCACGAAGCCCAGCGCCACCGAGTTCAGGCAATGGCGCTCGCCGGTCGGCGGCGGCCCGTCCGGGAACACGTGGCCCAGATGGCTGCCGCAGCGGGCGCACACGATCTCGGTGCGGACCATGCCGTGGCTGGTGTCGCGCACGCGGCGGATGTGCGCCTCGTCGTAGGGCGCGAAGAAGCTGGGCCAGCCGGTGCCGGAATCGAATTTGGCCGAGGAGCGGAACAGCGGCAGGCCGCACAGCCTGCACACGTAGGTGCCCTCGCGCTTGTTGTCCAGGAACGCGCCGCAGAACGGTGCCTCGGTGCCGTGGTGCAGCAGAACGCGGCGCTCCTCGTCGGACAGGGCGGCGACCAGGGCCTGGTACTGGGCTTGGGTGGGCGGGCTGAGGTCGAAGCGGCTCATCGGCGTCCTCCTGCAAGGTGCGCGCCCATGATGCCGCAGCCCGGGCCGCCGGTGCGGACGCGGCCGTGACGCCGNCTGCGCGCGGCCCTAACGCGGCAACGGCCACGCTGGGGGACACACACCGCAGCACGGGAGGCACGATGCTCAGGATTCCCCGCGATGCCTGGATCCTGGTCGCCGATGGCGGCTCGGCCCGCCTGTTCCGCAACGTGGGCAGCGGCGGCCAGGTGCGCCTGCACCAGGAGGAGGCGATGGCCCTGGANCCGGCCGAGGGCGTGATGCCGGCGGCGCTGCCCAGCGAGGTGCACGCGCGGGAGATGGACGAGGCGTCCTTCGCCCGCCAGCTGGCGCAGCGCATCAACCACGACGCGCTGCACGACCGCTACCGGCACCTGGTGATCGCCGCTGACCCGCAGACGCTGGGCCAGATCCGTGCCCAGCTCAACGAGCAGGCGCGGGCGCGGGTGGTGGCCGAGGTGCCGCGCAACTACACCAACACCACCCGCGAGGAGATCGAGCGGGCGGTCGCCAAGGTGGTCGAGCAGTAGGCGCCGGCCGCGGCCCCGGGCCGCGCGCCCGGGACCGGCCGCGGCCGNTCAGCGCGCGGCCACCTGCGGCTGCGCCAGCTCGCGGCGCAGCCAGTCGTCGATCATGCGCTTCTCGTAGCGCAGCAGGTCGTTGTGGTTGATCGACACGCTCTGCATGAAGCCCAGGTCGGTGAGCGTGCGCTCGCCCTCGGCCAGCACCTGGCCGTCCGCGCCGGTGATGCGGAAGTTGAGTGTCATGCGCGGCGGGTAGTGGTCGCGCAGGACCCGCACCCGGTCCATGTACGGGCCGCGCCAGGGCTCGTAGCGGCCGGCGCGCATGATGTCGGTGATGGTCACCTCCATCTTCCGGCCCTCGGGCAGGCGGCGCTCGGCGCGCTTCTGCAGGTAGCGGGCCAGCTCGGCGACCCAGTCGCCCTGCGCGGCCTCCCACCGGTTGCCGCTGAAGCGCAGGTCCGAGAACTGCGCCGGGTCGGTCCAGGCCACCGAGACGGTCTCGCCCGGCAGCTCGCGCGGACGCTCCGGATCGGTCACGGTGCTGCGCGCGGCGGCCACCCCGGGCGCGACCGCCAGCACCAGGGCGAGGGCGATGGTGCGCATTCGCAGGGTGTTCATCGTCAGGCCTCCGGACNGTACCTCGCGGCCGAATATGCGCCTGTGCCCGCGGCCGGGACAAGCCTCCGGGGTGAGGCCGTTGCCCCGGCCTTCAGCCGCCGTTGGCGTGGCGCCAGCTTGCGCCCGGGCGGCGGAACGCGCTGTCCCGCGCAGGGGGGGCTGCGCCTCCACGACCGGCGGGGGTGGCGCAATTAGAATCACCGGCCGATCCTTCCCCTTCTCACCCGCATGTCCTCACCCGTGCATGCTCCGGCCCGCGCCGGAGGACTGGCCGTCGTTTTCGCGCTCGCGATCGTCTACGTCGTCTGGGGTTCGACCTACCTGGGCATCCGCTTCGCCCTGGAGGGCGGCTGGCCGCCGCTGGCCGCGGTGTCCGGCGCGCGTTTCCTGGTGGCCGGCGGGGTGATGTACGCGTTCCTGCGCTGGCGCGGCGTGCCGGCGCCGACCGGCGCGCAGTGGAGGAACGTGGCGGTGATGGGCGCGACCCTGCTGCTGCTGGGCAACGGCTGCGTGGTGCTGGCCGAGCAGCACGTCTCCTCCGGCCTGGCCGCGGTGGCGGTGGCCTCGGTGCCGCTGTGGATGGGCCTGTTCGGCGCCTTCTACGGGCAGCGTCCGACCCGCATCGAATGGCTGGGGCTGGCCGTGGGCTTCGCCGGCGTGGTCTGGCTCAACGCCGGCAGCAGCCTCGGTGCCAGCCCGGCCGGGCTGGTGCTGCTGGTCATCGCGCCGGTGGCTTGGGCGTTCGGCTCGGTGTGGTCGCGCGGGCGCGACCTGCCTTCGCCGTTCATGACCTCGGCCGGGCAGATGCTGTGCGGCGGGGCGATGCTGCTGCTGATCGGCCTGCTGCGCGGCGAGGGCCACGACCTGCAGCCGACCCTGCAGGGGACCCTGGCGCTGGCCTACCTGGCGGTGTTCGGCTCGATCGTGGCCTTCTCCACCTACGTGTGGCTGCTGCACCACGTGCGTCCGGTGCTGGTCAGCAGCTACGCCTACGTCAACCCGGTGATCGCCGTGGCGCTGGGCGCCTGGCTGGCCGGCGAGCGTTTCACCGCCCACGACCTGGGCGCGATGGCGGTGATCCTGGCCGGCGTGGTGCTGATTACCCTGGCGCGGGTGCTGCGGCGATGAGCGGCACGATCGACCGGCGCGGGCTGGCGGTCACCGCCGGCACCTTCGTGATCTGGGGCGTGGTGCCGGTGTACTGGCACCTGCTCAAGGCCGTGCCCGCGATGCAGATCATGGCCCACCGCGTGGTGTGGAGCGCGCTGCTGGTGGTGGGCTGGCTGCTGCTGCGCGACGGCCTGGGCTGGCTGCGCCGGCTGGTGGCGCAGCCGCGCGCGCTGCCGGCGCTGGCGCTGAGCGCGGTGCTGATCGCCTTCAACTGGGGTCTGTACATCTGGGCGGTGAACGCCGGGCACGTGGTCGAGACCAGCCTGGGCTACTTCATCAACCCGCTGGTCAACGTGCTGCTGGGCGTGCTGGTGCTGCACGAGCGGCTGCGCCGGCTGCAGTGGATCGCGGTCGGCTGCGCCGCCGCCGGCGTGGCCTGGCTGACCTGGCAGGGCGGCTCGCCGCCGTGGATCGCGCTGGGCCTGGCCGGCTCCTTCGGCCTGTACGGACTGGTGCGCAAGCTGGTGGCGGTGGACCCGGTGGCGGGCNTGGGCCTGGAGAGCCTGTACCTGTTCCTGCCGGCCCTGGCCTGGGTGCTGTGGGCCGAGGCCGGCCATGGCGGCGGCTTCGCCGCCGGCTGGAGCCTGGGCACCGACCTGCTGCTGGTGTTCGGCGGCGTGGTCACCGCGGTGCCGCTGATCGGCTTCGCCTACGGCGTGCGCCGCATCCCGCTGAGCGTGGTCGGGCTGATGCAGTACATCGCTCCGACCCTGCAGCTGCTGCTGGGCGTGTGGTTCTTCCACGAGCCGTTCGACGCCGCCCGNGCGCTGGGCTTCGGCGCGATCTGGCTGGGCCTGGCGATCTACGCCGGCGAGGGCCTGTGGCGCAGCCGGCAGCGGCCGGCCTGAGCGGGCGCGCCGCGCCCGGCACGCGGCCGGGCGCGGGACCGGCGGCACGCGGCGCTCAGGCCGCGCGCAGCGCCTGGCTGACCGGCAGGGTGGCCGCGCGCAGGGCCGGGAACAGGCCGCCGACGAAGCCGATGGCCAGCGCCCACTTCAGCCCGGTCCACAGCAGCGCGGGCGTGACCCGGAACTCGAAGCTCAGCTGCGCCACGCCGCCGGCCATGGTCGAGGCCGTGTAGCCGTTGAACAGCAGCCAGGCCACGGCGCCGCCGACGATGCCGCCGGCCGCCGCCAGCAGCAGGGTCTCCAGCATCACCGCCGCGACCACNGGCATCCCGCGGAAACCGATCGCGCGCAGGGTNGCGATCTCGCGCGCCCGCGTGGCCACCGTGGCGAACATGGTGTTGAGTGCGCCGAACACCGCGCCGATGGCCATGATGGAGCCGACCACGATGCCGATGATGCGCAGCACCCGGGTCAGCGTCTCGGACTGGCGGCGGAAGTACTCGCGGGTGGTGGTGGCCTCCACCTGCAGGCGCGGGTCGGCGGCGAGGTTGGCCTTGAACGCGCCGATCGCCTTCGGGTCGGCCAGGCGGGCCACCACCGAGGCGCGGCTGCTGCCGCGGCGGTAGGTGGCCGCGACGATCTCCGCGTCGGCCCACATCTCCGATTCCAGCGAGTCGCCGGACTCGAACGCCCCGACCACCGTCCACACCTGGTTGCCCAGGCGCAGCTCGCGGCCCACTTCCAGGCCGTCGAACTGGCGCTGCGCGCCACGGCCGACCACCAGCTCGCGCCGCCCCGGCTCGAAGCGCCGGCCTTCCACCAGCCGCACCGACCGGCGTACCTCCCAGGCCATCGGCCCGACGCCGCGCAGGGTCACGCTGCCGTCCTCGCCACTGCCGCGGCGCGGCACGTTGGCCGCCACCAGCAGCTCCGGCGAGGCCAGCGGCTGGCCCTCGGCATTGCGGGCGATCTCCGGCGCACGGACGATGGCGGTGACCGCCTCGTGCGAGAGCACCGACATCAGCTCGGCGGAGGAGCCGCCGCGCAGGACGATGGCGGTGTTTTCATCGCCGCTGCTGGCCAGGGTGTGGCGGTAGCCCTCGGCCATCGCCAGCAGCGCCATCAGCACGCCGACCACGCCGGCGATGCCGACCACCACCACCGAGGACGTGCCCAGGCGCTGCGGCAGCGTGGCGATGCCGACGTAGGCCACCGAGGCGGCCTGCCGGCCCGTGCGGGTCAGCGCCATCCACAGCGCCAGCAGCAAGCCCAGGCCGAGCAGGGCCGGCCAGGGCAGGGCCACCCAGGCCACCAGGAACACCACCACCACCAGCGCGGGCAGCACGCCGCGCAGCAGGGACTTGAGCATCTTCATCACCATCTCCTCAACGTCCGGCCAGCGCNTCGACGATGTTCAGGCGCATGGCCCNCAGCGCTGGNAGCGCACCCACCAGCAGGCCGATGCCCGCCATCAGGCCCAGGCCCAGCAGCCAGCTGCGCCAGCCGATCGGCGGCAGGGTGATCACGCCGCCACTGCCGGCGCTGACCACTGGCGAGAGCACCGCGGCCAGGCCCAGGCCCAGCACGCCGCCCAGCAGCACCAGCAGCACCGATTCGGCCAGGACCATGCCCAGCACCGCGCCGTCGGAGAAGCCGATGGTCTTGAGCACGGCCAGCTCGGAGGTGCGCTCGCGCACCGCCTGGGCCATGGTGTTGCCGGTCAGCAGCAGCAGGGTGAAGAACACCGCGCCCATGATCGAGCCGACGATCAGGCCGATGTCGGCCATCTGCTTCAGCTGCGAGGCCATCGCCGCCTGCTCGCTCATGGTCTTGGTCTCGTGCGGCGAGTTGGCCGACAGCGCATCGATGGCGCGCGCCACCGCGTCACTGCGGCGCACGTCGGAGACACGGGTGATGTACCAGCCCACGTCGCCGTCCACGTAGGGCGTGGACTCGGCGAAATACTCGTAGTGCATGAGGATCAGCTGGTCGGTGAAGCCGGCGTCGCGGCCCTTGCGCGTGGTGATGGTGCCGACGATGTCGAACTGCCAGTTCAGCGTGCCGTCGCTGTTGGGAAAGATGGTGGACTGCAGGGGGATGCGCTGGCCGACCTTCCAGCCGAAGCGGCGCATGAGCGCCTCGCCGACCAGAATGCCGGTGCGGGTGCGCTTCCACGCCTCCAGCTGCTGCGGATCCACCTCCGCCTCCGGGTACAGGTCAAGGTAGTTGGGGGCCACCGCGAAGGTGAACAGCTGGTTGCGCGGGTTCTGGTAGGCGCCGCCGAACCAGTTGGCCCAGGTCACCGCCTCGACGTTGTCCAGCCGTGCGATGCGGCTGCCCAGCGACAGCGGCAGGGTCTCGATCATGGACAGCCGAGCGGTGGTCTGCAGCCGCTGCGCGCCCTCGGCGCTCTGCCCCAGCTGCGCGAACGAGGTGCGCACACCGTCGAGCAGGCCGAACAGCAGGAACGCGGCCAGGATCGAGGCCAGGGTGAGGAAGGTGCGGGTCTTGCGCCGGAACAGCGCCGCCCAGACCAGGTGGAAGTACTTCATGGCCGGTCCTCCGCGCGGTCAGGCGGCGTGCCGCGCCTGCTCGACCAGGGTGCCCTTGTCCAGGTGCAGGACATGGCTGGCGTACTCCGCGGCCTTGGGGTCGTGGGTCACCATCACGATGGTCTTGCCGTGCTCGCGGTTGAGGGTCTGCAGCAGGCCCAGGATCTCCTCGGCCGACTGCCGGTCCAGGTCGCCGGTGGGCTCGTCGCAGATCAGCAGGGTGGGGTCTGAGACGATCGCCCGGGCGATGGCCACGCGCTGCTGCTGGCCGCCGGACAGCTCGGAGGGCTTGTGCGAGGCGCGGTCGGCCAGGCCCACCAGGGTCAGCGCGATCCGGGCGTTGCGCCGGCGCTGGGCGGCATTGAGCCTGGTCAGCAGCAGCGGCAGCTCCACATTCTTCTGCGCGCTCAGGGCGGGCATCAGGTTGTAGAACTGGAACACGAAGCCCACGTGCTGGCTGCGCCAGTGCGAGAGCTGGCCGCTGCTCATCCTGTCGATGCGCTGGCCGGCCACCTCGATGCTGCCGGAGGTGGGCGTGTCCAGGCCGCCGATCAGGTTCAGCAGCGTGGTCTTGCCGGAGCCCGAAGGACCCATCAGCGCGACGAAGTCGCCTTCCTCGATCTCCAGGTCCAGGCCGTGCAGCACCTGCACCTTCTCCGCGCCGCGCTGGTAGGTCTTGGTCAGGTCGTGGATCGAAACCAGGGAAGCCATGGCTGCTGCCTCGTTGTGCGTGTGGGCCGGGGGGTATCCCCGGGGGATGGCCGCGCCGCCGCAGGCCGGCGCGGCCGCGGATGGAATCACTCGGCGGTGCGCACGCGGTCGCCGTCGGCCAGCCGCTCCGGCGGTCCGACCACCACGGTCTCGCCCGGCGCCAGGCCGGAGAGCACCTCGCGCTCCTGGCCGACCGTGTCGCCGGCCTGCACCGGGCGCAGCTCGACGCGCTGGCGTTCGTCCACCACGAACACCACGGTGGCGCCGTCGCGTTCGACCACGGCCGCGGCCGGCACGCGCACGCCGCGGCGCGGCGCCTCGTCCCGCCCGGGGTCGCGCTCCAGGAAGCTGACCGTCACGCCCATGTCCGGGACGATGCGCGGATCCTTCTCCTTCAGCGCCACGCGCACCTTGACCGTGGCCTTGCCGCGGTCGGCGGCCGGGATGATGGCCACCACCTCGGCGGGGATCTTCCAGTCCGGGTAGGAGTTGAGCGTGGCCTCCACCGGCATCTTCGGCCGGACCCGGCCGATGTAGGCCTCGCCCACGTCCACCTCGACCTCCAGCGAGTCCATGTCCACGATGGTGCCGATGCCGGTGCGGGTGAAGCCGCCGCCGGCCGACAGCGGCGAGACGATCTCGCCCTCCTGCGCCGCCTTGGCGGTGATCACGCCGGAGAACGGCGCCACCACGATGGTGTTCTCCACGCCCTGGCCGGCGATGCGCAGGCCGTCCTCGGCCACACGCACGTTGCGCTGCGCGGTGGCCAGCTGCGAGCGCAGGGTGTCGCGCTGGGCCACCGCCTGGTCGTACTGCGCCTGCGAGACCAGCTTCTGCGCGGCCAGCGCCTGCAGGCGCACGNCGTTGGCCTCGGCCTCCTTCAGCTGCGCCTGCACCGCGCCGAGCTGGCTGCGCGCGGCTTCCAGCTGCGAGGCCGCCAGCGCCAGCTGCTGCTCGGCGTCCACCGGGTCCAGCCGCGCCAGCACCTGGCCTTCCTCCACGCGCATGCCTTCCTCGATCAGCACTTCCTTCACCCGGCCGGTGACCTTGGCCGAGACCGTGGCCATGCGCCGGGCCACGACGTAGCCGCTGGCATCGAGCACCGAGGTCGCACTGCCGCCGCCGCCGGCCGCGAGGGCGGTGGCGGTGCGCACCTCCACGCCGCGGTCGCGGCCGAACGCCAGCCAGGCGCCGGCGGCCAGCAGCACCACGGCGGCGATGCCCAGCCCGATCCACAGCCCGCGGCGCGGCGGTGGCGGCGGGGCGGTGTCGCGCTCGATCCGCAGTTGCCTGAGCAGTTCGGAGGAAGCGTTCATGGGCCTGGTCGGGGTCCTGGACACGGTGCGGGGCAGGGTACAGGGCGCTCCGCGGCGGGGATTCACGCGGCGATAACGGAGGCCACGGGCCGCTTGCGGCCACGGCGGCATGGTGCCGGCGCGGGGTGGGCGGGGCCAGTGACAGCTGTCATCCGGAGGGGGTGAGTCCCGCGACTGCCGGCCGCGGCCGACGCCCGCGACACTGCGCGTGCGGGCGGGTGCGTCCGCGCCCGCCCGCGCCGCGTACCATCCGCGATCAGCGACGGCCGCGGGCGCGGCCGATCGACAAGCGCCGTCCACACCCCATGCCAGGAAGCCCGATGTCCCAGACGCTCCTCGACCGGCTGCGGCCGGCGCCCGATTCGATGATCGCCTGCACCCTGNGCCGCGGCCGACCGCTGTGGACGCAGCTGATCCCGCTGGGGTGGTCGGTGTGGGCCTTCATCGTCCCGTTCTTCGAGGGCGCCGGCTACACCCTGCGCTGGTTCCTGCTGACCCTGGTCTCGTTCCCGCTGTTCCTGGCGCTGTTCGTGGCGGTGCTGCGCGCGCCGGCGGCACACGTGCAGCGCTGGGGCGTGGCCATGTGCGCGCTGGGCATCGCCCTGCTGCCCTGGTACCTGGCCGGCGTCACCTACTTCATGTTCGGCTGCGTCTACATCAGCTGGGGCACCTCGGCACCGGGCCGCGCGCGCACCGTGGCCCTGGTGCTGCTGAAGCTGGTGGCGGCCAACGCGGTGCTGCTGGCGGTGGGCATGTGGGCGGGGCGGCCGTGGCAGGCGTTCGCCTGGCTGCCGCCGACCGCGCTGGTGACCTGCCTGCTGGTGCAGATGCAGCGCATGGCCGAGCAGCGCGACGAGGCCCTGCTGCTGTCGCAGGAGGAGGTGCGGCGCCTGGCCGCCATGGCCGAACGCGAGCGCATCGGCCGCGACCTGCACGACCTGCTCGGCCACACCCTGTCGCTGGTGGCGCTGAAGGCCGACCTGGCCGGCAAGCTGGTGCAGCGCGACCAGGACGCGGCGCGCGCGCAGATCGCCGAGCTGGGCCAGGTGGCGCGCGAGGCGCTGGCGCAGGTGCGGCGCGCGGTCACCGGCATCCGCGCCACCGGCCTGGCCGGCGAGCTGGCTGCGGCCAGGGTGCTGCTGGAAAGCNGCGGCGTGGCACTGGAGGGCGAGCTGGAGCCGGCCACCCTGCCGCCGGAGCAGGAGACGGCGCTGGCGCTGTGCCTGCGCGAGGCGGCCACCAACGTGCAGCGCCATGCCCGGGCGCGGCGGGTGCAGGTGCGCTTCGCGCGTGCCGGCCACGCCTGGCGCCTGGAGGTGGAGGACGACGGTCGCGGCGGCCAGGTCCAGCCTGGCAACGGCCTGCGCGGCATGCGCGAGCGCCTGGAGGCCGTTGGCGGCCGCCTGCACGTCGGTCCGGCCGGTTCCGGCCGCGGCCTGCGCCTGGTCGCCGAAGTGCCCCTCCACCACCCGGCCCTCCTGTAGGCGCCGCGTCCGCGGCGACGCGAGGGCGTGACCGGAGCCGACGTTCAACGTGGCGCATCCGGGGCGGGTGGCCCCGGTTGCCTGGCGGTTGAACGCGGGCACTGGGAAGGCCGGCCAGGTCGCCGCTGACGCGGCTCCTACGAGCGCGGAGGCTCTGCTAACGTCGGAGGCATGTGCATGAACCTGCCGACATTGCCGTGATCCGGGTGCTGCTGGCCGAGGACCAGGGCATGGTCCGGGGTGCGTTGGCCGCGCTGCTGGGGATGGAACCGGACATCGAGGTGGTCGGCGTGGCGGCCGACGGCGAGGGTGCCTGGCGCGAGCTGCAGCGCCTGCGTCCGGACGTGCTGGTCACCGACATCGAGATGCCCGGACTGACCGGGCTGGAGCTGGCCCAGCGCGTGCAGCGCCACGNGCTGCCGACCCGGGTGCTGATCGTCACCACGTTCGGCCGCGCCGGCTTCCTGCGCCGCGCGCTGGAGGCCGGCGTGCGCGGCTACCTGCTCAAGGACGCGCCGGCCGAGCGCCTGGCCGAGGCGATCCGCCAGGTGCACGGCGGCGGCCGCGCGGTGGACCCGGAACTGGCGCTGGGCGCGTGGGCCGAGCCCGATCCGCTCAACGACCGCGAGCGCCAGGCGCTGCGCCTGGCCGGCGAGGGCCTGTCCTCGGCCGAGATCGCCACGCGGATGGGCCTGTCGCAGGGCACGGTCCGCAACTACCTGTCCGAGGCCATCGGCAAGCTTGGCGTGGGCAACCGCATCGAGGCCTACCGCCTGGCGCGGCAGAAGGGCTGGCTGTAGGCACCGGCGCCGTGTCGCCACGGCGCCGGTGCGGCCGGCTCAACCGGCGTAGCGGGCGCGCAGCATGGCCCAGGCCGAGCGCAGGCCCAGGGCCTCGCCGCCGGCCGGACGGCCCGGGCGGCTGTTGTCGTTCCAGGCGTAGGTGTCCAGGTGCGCCCAGGGCAGGTTCTCCGGCAGGAAGCGCTCCAGGTACAGCGCGGCGGTGACCGCGCCGGCCATGCGCGAGCCGGCGTTGGCGATGTCNGCCACGTTGGAGTNGAGGTAGCGCAGGTACGGGCGCCACAGCGGCATGCGCCAGACCGGGTCGTGGGTCTGGCGGCCGGCGGCCAGCCAGGCCTCGGCCACGGCGTCGTCGTTGGCGAACAGCGCCGGCAGGTCCGGACCCAGAGCGATGCGCGCCGCGCCGGTGAGGGTGGCGAAGTCCAGCACCAGCCCGGGCTGCTGCTCGGCGGCGTAGGCCAGCGCGTCGCACAGGATCAGGCGGCCCTCGGCGTCGGTGTTGTCCACCTCCACGCTCAGGCCCTTGCGGGTGGCGATGATCTCGCCCGGGCGCAGCGCGTCCGGACCCACCGCGTTCTCCACCGCCGGCACCAGCACGGTCAGGCGCACCGGCAGCTGCCGGGCCATCACCAGCCCGGCCAGAGCCAGGGCGTGGGCGGCGCCGCCCATGTCCTTCTTCATGTTGCGCATGCCGTCGGCGGGCTTGAGGTCCAGGCCGCCGGTGTCGAAGCACACGCCCTTGCCGACCAGGGCCAGGTGCGGGCGGCCGGCGTACTCGTGGCCCCAGCGCAGCACGATCAGGCGCGGGGCGCGGTGCGAGGCGCGGCCCACGGCGTGGATGGCCGGGAAATTGTGCTCCAGCAGCGCCTGGCCGGCGAATACCTCCACCTGCGCGCCGTGCGCCTGGGCCAGGGCACGGGCCTCGGCCTCGAGCTGGTCCGGGCCCATGTCCTGGGTCGGGGTGTTGACCCAGTCGCGCACGCGCTCGACCGCCTGCAGCACCGCCAGCGTCTCGGCATCCAGTGCCGGCAGGCGCAGCTGCGCCTGCGCACCCTTGGCCTTGCGGTAGCGGGTGAAGCGGTAGCTGCCCAGGCCCCAGCCCAGCTGCAGCGCCGCCTGCTCGGCGGCCGGCAGTTCCGCGGCCGGCGTCCACGCACCCGCGGGCAGGGCGGTGGGCGCATGCGCGTAGGCGTAGGGATCCAGGCGGTCGCCCACGCCCAGCACCGCGCCGGCGGCGCCGGTGTCGCCGGGCAGCAGGGCGAAGCTGCCGGCCGCGCCGTCGAAGCCCTGCGCGTCGAGCCAGGCGCCGATGGCGGCCGGCTGCGCGGCGCGCCAGGCGGAGAAGCCGGCCGCGTCCACCAGGTGCAGCGGCAGGGCGGGGGTGTCGGGGGAGGCGTAGGCGGGATGGCTCATAGGGCGGGTTCGCATTGGGGCGCGGCAGGCACGGCCCGGGTCTCAAGCCAGTCCGCCAGCGCGGTGAGGGTGGAAAACTCGAGGTCGGGGCGCAGCTCCGGATGTTCCCAGCGCGCGCCGGTGCGGTTGATCCAGCAGCTGCGCAGCCCGGCGCGGGCGGCGCCGGCCACGTCCATCTCCGGATGGTCGCCCACGTGCAGCACCTGGCCGTGGTCGCAGCCCAGCCGCGCGCAGGCGGCATGGAAGATGCTGGCCGCGGGCTTGGCCGCGCCGTGCTCGCGCGCGCCCAGCTGGAAGGCGAACAGGTGGGCCAGGCCGATGCGGCGCAGGTCGGCGTTGCCGTTGGTCACCGCCGCCACCGGCACGCGCGCGGCGATGCGCGCCAGCGCGTCGAGCGCGTCGGGGTAGCACTGGACCTGGTTGCGCGCGGCGTAGAAGGCCTCGTAGGCCGGCTCCAGCAGGGCCGGGTCGGCGCCGCTGGTCTCCAGCGCCTCGCGCAGGGCCAGCCGGCGCAGCGCGGACAGGTCGTGGTGCAGGTGCGGGTTGTCGTGGAAGACCCGCTCGCGCAGCCGGCGCATGGCCTCCACCGGGTACATCGCGGCGGTGGCCGGGCTGTGCTCCAGCAGCCATTCGTGCAGCACCCGGTCGATGCGCTCGGCGATCGGGGCGAACGGCCAGAGGGTGTCGTCGAGGTCGAGGGTGATGGCGCGGACGGGGAAGCTCACCCGGGCATTGTAGGTCGCCGTCCCCGGCGCTGCCCGCGCAGGGCCGGAACGCTGCCTTCCGGGCCGCGCGGGCCAGCAACTTCCATTCAAGATTTGAATCCACTGGCCAGGCTTTCCCGCGCGGGCACCTGCCACGGCCGCGTGCTACTCCAGCAGCCGCGCCCAGCCCTGCATCCCGTCCACCTGGGCCAGCACCAGCTTCACGCACACCAGCAGCGGCACCGCCAGCAGCAGGCCGACCAGGCCCCACAGCGCGCCGAACACCATCAGCGCCAGGATCAGCACCAGCGGCGAGAGCGCCATGCGCCGGCCGAGGATGATCGGGGTGACGATCTGCCCCTCCAGGGTATGCAGGCCCAGGTACAGCAGCGCNGGCANCAGCGCGCGCCAGCCGTCGTCGAAGCCGATGTAGCCCACCAGCAGCATCATGCACACGCCGATCAGCGGGCCCACGTACGGCGCGTAGTTGAGCAGCATGGCCATCGTGCCCCACAACAGCGCCTCCTGCGCCTGGAAGCCCAGCAGGTACAGGATGCCGGCGTAGGCCAGGCCGACCACCGCGTTGATCAGGCTGATGGTCAGCACGTAGCGNGAGACCTCGCGCTCGATGGACTGCAGCAGCTCCACGGTGAANCGCTGCTGCTGCCGCCCCGGCAGCAGGGCGATGGCGTGCCGCTGCAGGTTCTCGCCGTAGACCATGAAGAAGAACGTCAGCAGCACCACCGCCAGCACCGCCGCGGCCAGGCGCGGGGTGCGGGTCAGCGCCGCGTAGGGATCGTCCACCCGCGTGCGCACGATCTGCACCTTGCGCCCGGCCTCGCCGGCNGCCGCGCGCGCCACGTCCTCGGCGATGCGGTTGGCCTCGTGCATGGGCTTGGCCAGGTCCTGCAGCTGGCGGGCCAGCTTGCGCGCCTCGCGCGGGGCCTGCTCGGCCCATTCGGTGGCAGGCCCGACCAGCTGCACCGCCAGCACGGCGGTNCCGGCCAGGCCCAGGCCCAGCACCAGCAGCGCGGCCACGAAGCGCGGGACCCACACCTTGCGCAGCAGGCGGATCACCGGGTTGCCGATCAGGGCGAAGAACATCGCCAGCAGCACNGGCAGGATCACGCCCTGCGCCATCCACAGGGTGTAGCCCACCGCCAGCACGGCCAGCACCACCACCGCCGCCGGCGCGCGCGGTCGCGGCCTTGGCGCGGGCGCCGGGGCAGGTTNGGCAGGGGCGGGAGGTGCAGCGGACGGGCCGGCGTCGGGCGGCGGGGTGGACATGGGGTTCCGGTTGCGGGAATGGGCCGCGCGGGGTCAGCGCTCGGACAGTTCGGTGGCGGCCTCGGCCGGGAACGGGGCGTGCGGTTCGGCCGGCGGCGCGGCNTCGGCCGCGGGGGCGCCGGCCGCATCGGCGGCGGCCCGTGCCGCCTCCTGCGCGGCGTCGGCGGAGGCCCCGGCCTCCTCGGACATCGCGGTGGCGCGGAGGGTGGCCAGCAGGCTGGAGGCGGTGCCCAGCATCTGCAGCCAGCGCGCCGCGCCGACCCGCGACAGCGGCTCGGCGCGGCCGACCAGGAAGCCGGATACCAGGCCGGCGACCACGATGCGGCCCGGCGTCCAGGCCTGGCGCCAGGCCTGGCCCAGCGCGCCACGCTGCGTGGCCGCGCGCTCGACGCAGGCGGCCGCGCGCCGTTCCGCGCGTTCGACCCGGCGTTGCAGCAGCTCGAACCTCATGCGCGGGTGTCTCCGTCCGTGGCCGGCGGCGGGGCGGGGGAGGGCGGCGGCGCGGCCGGCGCCTCCGCGTCCCCGTCCCCGTCGTCGTCCTCGTCGAACAGGCCCATGCGCGCCAGCTGGCGGCGGGTGGCGTGCAGGCCCATCCAGTCGAAGTAGCGCGAGGTGCGCCAGGCGGCCAGCGCGGTCACCGCCAGGTTGAACAGCGCGGCGATGCTCAGCGAGGCCAGCCAGGACAGGCCCAGCTGCTGCATCAGCGCCACGCCCGCGGCGGTGGCCAGCAGCCAGGCCGAGGCGCCGAACACGATGGCCACGCCGGCCCAGGCCAGGGCCCGGCCCATCGCGCTGCGTGCCAGCGCCAGGTCGGCCGACAGCAGCGCGCGCAGGGTGCGCAGCACCTCGCCCCAGGCCTGCAGCGTTTCGCGGCCGGCCTGGCCGATCTGGCGCAGGCTCTCGTCCAGCGGCGGTGGCGGGGCGGCGCCGGGCCGTCCGCCGGCGGCCGCGTCCTGCTGGCGCTCCCCGTCTTCCACGGCCTCTTACCGGTCGCGGCGGGTCAGCGCGGCGACCAGCCAGCCGGCGGCGAAGGCCACGCCGAAGGACGCCAGCGGACGCTCGCGGATCAGTTCGGCGGCGCTGTCGATCAGGTCGCGGCCCTTGTCCAGCAGCACGTCCACCTGTTCGCGGGCGGCCTGCCCGCCCAGCTCGGCGGCGGCCATCCCGGCCAGCGCGCTGTCGGCCAGCTCGGCCTTGACGTTGGCCTTGCCCAGGCGCAGCTCATCGGTGGCCGCGCTTGCGGCCCCGCGCAGCGCCTCGCCCGCCGCGCCCGCCGCGGACTTCAGGTGGGTGGTCGCCTCGGACAGGTTCTCCTTCAGGCCCGGCGTGGCGGCGGCGGGAGTGGTGTTCGGATCCGGAGTGTTCATCGTGGTCTCCTGGGTGGGCGGATGCGCCATGCGGCGCGTCCGGGGCATCGAAACATGCGCCGGGTGTAGGGGCCGTAACGGCCCGGCCGCCTCAGCGCAGGCTCAGCGTCCCCTGCACGTTACCGCGCAGGATGCGCAGCACCAAGCGCTCGGGCCGGCGCGACAGGGTGCCGCGCAGCGCGCCCAGGTCGTCGGCCGGGCCGGCATTGGTGGCGACGATGATGTCGCCCGGCTGTAGCCCGTTCTGTGCGGCGCGGCTGCCCGCGGCCACCGCCTCCACCCGCACGCCGCGGCCCAGTGCCTGGCGCTGGGTCTCCGACAGCTCGGCCAGGCGGGCTCCGGCCAGGCGCGGGTCCAGCGCGCCGCCGTCGAGCTGGCGCGGCTGCTCGTGCAGGGTGGCGTTGAGGGTCAGGGTGCGGCCGTCGCGCAGCACCTTCAGCGGCACGGCGCTGCCCACCGGCTGCAGGCCCTCGAAGTTGTGCAGGGCGCCGGGGTGGTCGATGCGCTGGCCGCCGGCCTCCACGATCACGTCACCCGGGCGCAGGCCGGCGGCGGCCGCGCCGGAACCGGCATGCACGGCAGTGACCAGCGCGCCCTGCTGGCCGGCGTCCAGGCCCAGCGAGCGCGCCAGGCGCGCGTTGAGCGCCTGCGTCTCCACGCCCAGGGTGCCGCGGCGCACCTCGCCGATGGTGACCAGCTGGCGCACCACGTCGCGCGCCAGGTTGGAGGGGATGGCCAGCCCCAGGCCGATGTTGCCGGCCATGCTGCCGCGCGGGTTGAGGCTGGCGGTGTTGATNCCCACCAGCTCGCCGCGCAGGTTGACCAGCGCGCCGCCGGAGTTGCCCGGATTGATCGAGGCGTCGGTCTGGATGAAGTTCTGGTAGCCCAGGCCGCGGATGCCGCTGCGCCCCACCGCCGAGACGATGCCCGAGGTCACCGTCTGGGTCAGGCCGAACGGGTTGCCGATGGCCACCACGAAATCGCCCACGCGCAGCTTGCTGCTGTCGCCCAGCGGCAGCGCGGTGAGGTTGTTGGCCGGGATGCGGATCAGGGCCACGTCGGTGTCGGCGTCCGAGCCGAGGAACTCGGCCTGGAAGGTGCGGCCGTCGGCCAGGCTCACCGACACGTCGTCGGCGTTCTCGATCACGTGGTGGTTGGTCAGCACGTAGCCGCGCTCGGCGTCGATGATCACGCCCGAGCCCAGCGACTCGTTGATCCGCTCCTGCGGGATCTCCGGGAACAGGCGGCGGAAGAACGGATCGTCGAAGAACGGGTTGCGGATGCGCACCACCTGCTTGGTGTGGATGCTGACCACCGCCGGCAGCACCCGCTCCAGCATCGGCGCCAGCGAGGGCAGCGGCTGGCCGTCGCCGGTGGCCGCNGGCAGGCTGGCCACCGCGGGGACGGCCGCGGCGGCGGTGGCCGCGGCCTCGGCGCGCGCGGGCGCGGCCTGGGCGCGGTTGTCCAGCAGGTCGCGGATGCCGGTGGCGGCGAAGCCGCCGAACGCGGCGGCGGCAGTCAGGGCGAGCAGGGTCGCGGTCGATCGCTTCATCGGCATCGGCTCGGATTCGGCAATGGCTGAAGGGCCTGTTCAGTTTCGCAGGCCCGGTTCAATGCCTGCTGAAAGTGGGGCGGGCGCGCCCCCCGCGCAAGGGGACGCGCCCGCCCGGCGGCCCTGCCGCGGACCTCAGAACCCGCGTGCCAGCCCCGGCCGCGCCTCGAACCGGCCGTCTTCGCGCAGGCAGGCCAGGTCCCATTCCCAGCGGTGCTCCAGCGGCCCGCCCAGGCGCAGGCCCAGCGTGGCGCCGCCGCGCGGTTGTAGATCGGGAAGGCGGAAGCGCACCGCCGGTGCGGCGCGGAACCCGGCATGCACCGGGGCCGCCGCCTGCAGTGCCTGGTGTCGCTGCGCCTCCAGCTCCAGCCACAGCCGCCGCCAGTGGCGGCTGTAGCGCGCGCCGAGGGCGGCCGCCAGCCGGGACCGGCGCGAGGCCTCGCCGACCAGTTCCAGCCCGGTGTCACCCAGTTCGGCGAAGGCCTCGCCGTCGATCCGGCTGTAGTCGAGGCTGGCCAGCGGTTGCAGCCGGCCACCGCCCAGCGGCATGTCACGGGCGAGCTGGACATGGGCGAAGGCCTNGGCCGCTGCGCGCCGCGAGCGGGCCAGGTGCGGGCGCCCGTCGCCGGTGTCGAGCGGCCGCTGCAGTTGCAGCCAGGTGCGGCCGGCGCCCAGTTGCGTGGTGGCGTGCCAGGCATCGCCGCGGTAGTGTCAGGTGCGCGGCCGCCAGGCTGGTCCGTCCCCAGGCCACGCCGCCGCCTGCCGCGAACGGCAGGTGGGCAGGGCCGTGGGCCGCCGCCACGCCGGCCAGCAGGCGCGGTCCGAGCCACGGCCCGCTGCCGGCCAGGATTCCCGGGGTGCCCGGGCCGGCGGCGGCCAGGTGCCAGTGCAGGCGTGCCTCCAGCCCGGCATGGGCGTGTCCGGCCAGGCTTTCGAAGGCGCGCTCGGCCCGGCGCGGATCGTCCAGCCACAGCAGCGGCGCGATCGGACCGAGCAGTCCCGGCGCGCCGTCCAGCGCGGCCTGGACGTTGGCGGCGGCGGCCACCGCCAGCGGGCTGGCGCCGCCGGCCTGCATGGCCTGGTCCAGCTCCACATGGGTGAGGTCCAGCCACAGGTCCTGCGCCTCGTAGCGCGGGGTGCCCTCGATGAACATCGAGCGGGCCTCCCAGGTGTCGAAGCGGCCGCTGATTCCGCGCTCGGCGTGGAGGATCCAGTGGGTGCCGATGGCGGGCGGGGCATAGGGACCCCACGCGTCGGCGTAGGGCAGCAGGGCCCGGGTGCCGGCCAGGCGGGCCTGGCCGTCGACATNCAGCGGCGCCGCAATCTGCTCCCACTCCGGCGGCAGCAGCGCGAACTCCAGCGTGCCCTCGGCCGATTGGCTGACGTCGCCGCCGATGCGCATCGACGTACCGTAGTGCATTCCCGGTGCGTACACCGTGCCGGCGTTGGCCAGGTCGCCGTGCACGGTTTCCCACAGGTCCACGGCGCCGTGGTTGTCCGCGTTGCCGCGTACATCGCCGAACACTGCCAGCCGGCCCTGCGGGCCCACGTGCACGTTGGGAACCAGCCCGGGGGCTCCTGGCATGCTGCTCACGCGCAGCACCCCGCCTTCCACGCGCGTGCCGCCTGCGAAGCGGTACCCGCCCTGCAGGTCCAGNGTGCCCACACCGCGGAACACCAGGGCACCGGTGCTCTGCACGGGCGGCAGCACCTCTTGCTGGTCCTCGGCGAGGCTGACGATGCAGTCCATGGCCGGGTCGGGGCAGGGATTGAAGGCCGGCGGCGGCGGGGCCGGTGCCGGTGCGGGGGGGGGCGTGCCCGCGGTGCGGGTTCCGCCGCCGCTCGAACAGGCTGCCAGCAGCCCAGCGGCCAAGGCCGGAACCAGCGGAGGGATGCGCGGGGACATGGCAGGGCTCCCGCGTGAGGACGGATGCCGGCCGGGCGGGGCTGCCCCCCCCGCGTGCACCTGCTGTCCTGCCGGGCACGCTGGCGCGATACTGCGCGGACCCGCCGGCCGCCCCACTGTCCGCTGCCGGCACCGCGCCGGCCATCGGAACGGGTGAAAAAAGATGAAAAGCGGTGAATCCACCCCGGGNAAGTTGCCGCGATGCCGGTTCGGCGGCTTCGTCCTCGATCCGCGCGCCCGTGAGCTGCACCGCCTGGACGGCACCCGGGTGGCGCTGACCGCCAAGGCCTTCGACGTGCTGTGCGTGCTGGTGCGCGAGCGCGACCGCGTGGTCGGGCGCGACGAGCTGTTCGCCGAGGTCTGGCCCGGGCGGGTGGTGGAGGAGAACACCCTCACCCAGGCGGTGTCCGCGCTGCGCCACGCGCTGGGCAAGGACCAGCGCTGGGTCGTCACCGTGCCCGGGCGCGGCTACCGCTTCGTGGCCGAGGTGGCGCTGCACGACGGCCGGCCGGCGCCCGCCGCCGCGGTCCTTGCTCCCCGCCCCGCGGAGCGGCCGCACCGGCCCGGTGCCGGCCTGGTCCTTGGCGCAGCCTGGCGCTGGCCCTGCTGCTGGCCTGGCCGCGGCTGCGGTCCGCGGCCGGGGCGCCACCGG
>JGI25327J35509_1000832_pt1 | contig 25536 bp, 28 predicted proteins | sample HigsolmetaAR202D_FD_35509 | JGI IMG/M metagenome (IMG submission 35509)
CCCGTCTGCCGGCGGCCGCGCAGACTCGTCTGTTAATCGATTTATTTCCTTCATATCCCCTATGCCGCCGCACGCCAACTCCCGTTCGTCGCCAGAGAGCCGCGAGCGGTGGCATCGGCACGCTCGTCATGGGCACGCACCAGTCGCGCGGCACCCCCATGGAATGGTGGCAGGTGATGGCCGATCNCCAGCGCGTCGAGGTGCGNAACGTGCACGAGGTGCGCTACTACCGCGCCCCACCCTTCAAGGTGAGCCGCACGGACGCGAGCCTCGTCGACGGCGAGGACACCCTCGTGTGGGAGCCGAACCTCACCGTCGCGGCCAACGAGGACCACAAGGGCTATCACGCCCTGTTGGGAGACTTCCTTGCCGTGGCGCGGGGCGAGAGACGCCACGTGCCGGACGCTGCAGCCGGCGCGCGGGCGATGCATCTGCTCGAGGCGATCATCGAGCGGTAAGGGCTACCGGGCGCCCTCCCGGCGCGACAGGGCGGCAGCCACCCAGAAGCCGAGGGCAAGCAGGCTGCCAGCCGCGATGATGCCGACGAGCACGGCATCGTAGGAACCGGCGGCGGCCCAGAGGACCGCNGCGCCCGCGGGCGCGAGCGCCTTGGCGACCGTGCCCGGCACCGANAGTGCGCCCGTCACGGCGCCATAGGCGTCGCGCGTCACCATCTCCGGCACGGCGAGGCCGCGCACGATCGTCATGATGCCGTTGGCGCCGCCATAGGCAGCGGCGACCACGGCGATGAGCGCGAAGCTCGGTGGCAGCGCGGCCAGCATCAGCAAGGCGAGCGGGAAGACGGCGACGACCGCCGAGCCGATGGCACGCACCGAGGCGCGCGCCGCGAACAGCCAGACGAGGAGGCGCCCCGCCACCTGCGCCGGGCCGATGATCGCCATGGCCGCNACCACCGCGGCGGGAGCGAAGCCCCTTTCCGTCAGCAGCGGATAGAGGTGGAAGGTGAAGGCCGAGAAGGTGGCCGCATAGGCCGTGAAGGCGAGGGCCAGCGCCCAGAAGACGGGGCGGCGCGCCGCAGCGGCGACAGCTGCGCGCCCGTCGAGCGGAGGCGTCCCGCCACCGTGATGCACTGGCGCGGTGTCGGCGCGCGGGTCGATGACCGCCGCATAGAGTCCGGNGCAGACGACGAGGTTGACGGCGCCGAGGACCATCAGCGCCCCACGCCAGCCGAGGCTGGACATGAGCAGCTCGACGAAGGGGATGAAGACGGTCGAGGCGAAGCCGCCCCACAGGCTGACGGCCGTGATGCCGGCCCGCGCGGCGCCTGCGCCGGTGCGACGGGCGACGACGGCGAAGGCCGCCTCGTAGAGCGTCGCCGCCTGGAGGGTGCCGAGACCGGCNACGGCGAGGTAGAAGACCGGCAGGCTCTCGACCTGCGACCACAAAAGGAACAGCAGCCCGGCGAGCACCGAGCCGCCGGCCATGACGGCGCGGCCCTGGCCGCGGTCGATGGCGGCACCGACGGGATAGGCCGCAAGGCCGCTGAGCAGCAGGCCGAGCGTGGCCGCGCCGTAGAGCTGTGGCTTGTCCCAGCCCAGCTCGCGCCCCATCGCCTCGGCGATCTGCGGAAAGCTGTAATAGAGCGAGCCCCAGGAACAGATCTGTCCGATGCCGAGGCCGGTGATGAAGAAGCTGCGCCCGCCGGCGGGCGTGGTGGCGGGCGCAGTTGCCGTCATCGCGGGGTCAGCGCCGCAGGCCGCTGACGTCGCGCACCGCGCCGCGGGCGGCNCTGGTCGTCAGGGCCGCATAGGCCTTGAGCGCGGCCGTCACGTTGCGCTTGCGCGGCGCAGCCGGCTGCCAGGCNGCNGNGCCCTTNGCCTCCATGGCGGCGCGACGCCGGGCGATCTCCTCCTCCGGCACGGCGAGGTGGATACGCCGGTTGGGGATGTCGATCTCGATGATGTCCCCCTCCTCGACGAGACCGATGGTGCCGCCCTCCGCCGCTTCGGGCGAGACGTGGCCGATGGACANGCCCGANGAGCCNCCGGAAAAGCGCCCGTCGGTAACGAGGGCGCACAGCTTGCCGAGGCCCTTCGACTTCAGGTAGCTCGTCGGATAGAGCATCTCCTGCATGCCCGGGCCGCCGCGCGGGCCCTCGTAGCGGATGAGCACGATCTCGCCGGGCTTGACCTTGTTGCCGAGGATGCCCTCGACTGCCGCGTCTTGGCTCTCGAAGATGCGCGCCGGGCCNGAGAAGGTCAGGATCGATTCGTCGACGCCGGCCGTCTTCACAATGCAACCGTCCTCGGCGAGGTTGCCGTAGAGCACCGCNAGGCCGCCATCCTTCGAGAAGGCNTGNTCCACAGAACGGATGACGCCCTTCTCACGGTCGAGGTCGAGCTCGTCCCAGCGCCGATCCTGGCTGAAGGCCTCCTGCGTCGGCACGCCGCCGGGCGCCGCCCGGTAGAAGGTGCGCACGCTCTCGCTGTCGGTGCGCAGCACGTCCCAGCGATCCAGCGCCTCGGCCAGAGTCTTGCTGTGCACCGTCGGCACGCTGGTGTCGATGAGGCCCGCGCGGTCGAGCTCGCCGAGGATGCCCATGATGCCGCCGGCGCGGTGCACGTCCTCCACATGCACGTGGCTGACGGCAGGCGCCACCTTGCACAGCACCGGCACGCGGCGCGAGAGGCGGTCGATGTCGCTCATGGTGAAGGGCACCTCCGCCTCGTGCGCGGCGGCGAGNAGGTGGAGCACCGTGTTGGTCGAGCCGCCCATGGCGATGTCGAGCGTCATCGCGTTCTCGAACGCCTTGAAGGTGGCAATGGAGCGCGGCAGTACCGAGGCGTCGTCCTGCTCGTAGTAGCGGCGGGCGAGATCGACGATGAGATGGCCGGCCTCGACGAAAAGGCGCCTGCGGTCGGCGTGGGTTGCAAGCATCGAGCCGTTGCCCGGCAGGGCAAGGCCCAGCGCCTCCGTGAGGCAGTTCATGGAATTGGCCGTGAACATGCCCGAGCACGAGCCGCAGGTGGGGCAGGCCGAGCGCTCGATGACCTTCACGTCCTCATCCGAGACGTTGTCGTCGGCGGCCGCGACCATGGCGTCGACGAGGTCGAGCGCCCTCTTCTTGCCGCCGAGGACAACCTTGCCGGCCTCCATCGGGCCACCGGAGACGAAGACGGTCGGGATGTTGAGGCGCAGGGCCGCCATCAGCATGCCGGGCGTGATCTTGTCACAGTTGGAGATGCACACCATGGCGTCGGCGCAATGCGCGTTGACCATGTACTCCACGCTGTCGGCGATGATCTCGCGCGAGGGCAGGCTGTAGAGCATGCCGTCGTGGCCCATGGCGATGCCGTCATCCACNGCGATGGTGTTGAACTCCTTCGCGACACCACCCGCCGCCTCGATCTCGCGCGCGACGAGCTGGCCGAGATCCTTCAGATGCACGTGGCCCGGCACGAACTGGGTGAAGGAGTTGACGACTGCGATGATCGGCTTGCCGAAATCACTGTCCTTCATGCCGGTGGCGCGCCAGAGTCCGCGGGCACCGGCCATATTGCGGCCATGGGTCGAGGTACGCGAGCGATAGCTGGGCATCGGATCTTCCATATCCTGGCGCCTTTCGGCGCCGTCCTTGAGCGTGAGCGGGCTTTTTCTTATGGCTGTTCCAAAGAGGCAAGGGACAATGCCAGCGAACAGAAGGAAAAGCCATGCATCCGGGTGCATGGCTGGCGACTGCTGCAGTCAGGGCCNCGCAGGAGCCGCCGGTGGTTGAGGTCATCGACATCGTTGATGCCGGCGATCCCCGCATCGACGCCTATCGGGACGTGCGCGAGCGCGATCTCGTCGGTCGGCAGGGACATTTCATCGCCGAGGGCGAAGTGGTGCTGCGCGTGCTGCTGACGCGCGCTGCCGCGCGCACGCGCTCGCTGCTGGTGGCGGCCAACCGCTTCGACAGTCTCAGCGACCTTCTCGCATTGGTGCCGGCGGGCGTGCCGGTCTACCGGGCGGCGCCGGCCGTCATGGACGCCATCGTCGGCTTTCACATCCACCGCGGCATCTTGGCGCTGGGTGAACGCGCGCCGTTGCCCCCCGCGGCTGACCTCCTTGCTCGGCTGCCCGCGGAGGCGCTGGTCGTCGTCGGCCTCGGCATCGCCAACCACGACAACGTCGGCGGCATCTTCCGCAACGCAGCCGCCTTCGGCGCCGCGGCCGTGCTGCTCGACGCGGTGAGCTGCGACCCGCTCTATCGCAAGGCCATCCGGGTTTCCGTCGGCGCGAGCCTCGTCGTGCCCACGGCCCGTATCGGCCGGAACGAGGACGTCGTTGCGCTTCTCGAGGAGAACGGCTTCGCGCCCTTCGCGCTCAGCCCGTCGGGAGCCACGCCGCTCGCGGAGCTTGCGCGCCCTGCCCGCGCCGCCATCCTTCTCGGCGCGGAGGGACCGGGCCTGCCNNCCGATGTCATGGCGCGCACCTCGACCGTCTCCATCCCCATGGCGAAGGGCTTCGATTCCCTCAACGTGGCGACGACGAGCGGGATCGTGCTCTACCACCTGTCNCAGGCGGCAAGGCCACTGGGCCGAGGCGAAGGCGTGCCGCTCGCCTCCTGAACCGCTTGTGTTTCGTGTCAGGGGTGCCGTCAGCTGACCCCTTCGAGGGCGCAGATCGCCACGAAGACGACGAGAGAACCGAGCACGCCGAGAAGCTGGATGGTCAACTCCATGTGTTGCCTCCCTGTGACCCCTGCATGTCATGCAGCCGCCGGCGCAAGGCATGCACCGGCGGTCGCGTCGAGAACGCCGGACGGCGGGGTGGCTACAAGCGCCCCGTCAAGGCCAGAATGAGAATGACGATGAGGATGAGGCCCAGAAGACCGCTGGGGTAGTAGCCCCAGCCTGCACTGTAGGGCCAGCTCGGCAGAGCGCCGATGAGCAACAATATCAGTATGACGATGAGTATCGTGGACATGGCGTTCCACCCCTTGACTTTGCGAGTGGTGTGGGAACGCACGACGAGGCCATTCTGTTTCAAGCAGGCTATCATTTATCGGTTCAGGCGCCTGACGTCTGATGTGGAGACAGGACGATGACAGCCCGTACCCTCACCCTTGCCCTGTTGACCGCCGCGGCCCTCGCTGCGCCGACCGGGCAGGCCCTCGCCCAGTCGCGCCCCTATGCGCCCGGGCTCTCCTGCCGTGCCCTCGCCCAGATCGTCGCCTCGCGCGGCGCCGTCGTCATCTCCACGAGCAGGACGACCTACGACCGCTATGTCGCCAACGGCAGCTTCTGCTTCCCGACTCAGGTCACGAGCCCGGCCTGGGTGCGCACGGCGGACACGCCGAACTGCTTCATCGGCTATACCTGCAAGGAATTCGACATCGACGACTGGGATTGACGGGCCCGGCGCCTCGCCGCCGTGCGCGAGCCGAAGCGCCGCGGACCGGCGAGGCAGGCGAGCGCCAGGATGAGCCCCGACACCGTCGCGATCATCCCCGCGGCGCTGACACTGTAGCTGGCGCCGAGCCACAGCGGGCCATAGCCGGCGAGCACGTANCCGGCCACCGCCGAGACGACGGCGAAAAGGACGCTCCAGGCAAGCTGCGGCACGAGCCGGTCCGTCATCAGCNGTGCGGCAGCGGGCGGGCAGATGAACATGGCGATGACGATGATGGAGCCCACGGCGTCGAACGCCGCCACAGCCGCCACCGCCACCATGACGATGAGCGCGAAGCCCACGAGCCCCGGCCGCGCGCCAATGCTCTCGGCGAACGTCGCATCGAAGGTGCCGATGACGAGCTCCTTCCAGAACACGAGCAGGAACACGACGACGGCCAGGGTGACGAGCGCGAGGCGCGGCAGCTGCGGCGGCAGCGCCGCGAGCGCCTCCGCATCGAGCAGCGCCGGCCAGCCGGCGCCGCCGGCGAGCCAGATCAGGCTCTCGAGATTGCCGTAGAGCGCGTGCTCCACGTCGAGGTGCACGGNGCTGGTGTCCGACTGCTCGAGCAGTAGCACACCCGCCGCAAAGAGCGTGGTGAAGACGACGCCCATGGCCGCTCCCGGCTCCACCCGCCCGACGCGGCGCACGACCTCGATGATGAGGACGGCGACGACGGCGGCGATGCCAGCGCCGAGCAGCATGGCCCCAGCGGCGACGGTGCCGGTGAGGACGAAGGCGCCGACGATGCCCGGCAGCACCACGTGGCTCACCGCGTCGCCGATGAGGCTCTGGCGGCGCAGGACGAGGAAGTTGCCGAGCAGCGCGCAGGATACCGAGACGAGGATGCCGATCGCGATCGGCACGAGGCTGAGAACGACGAAGTCGGCTCCCATCAGCGTGCTCCCGTGAGCGCCGGCTCGAGGCGGGCGGAAAGATCGGCCACGACATCGGGCGGCAGGGCCCTGTCGATNGGCACGAGGCCCTGGTGGTCGAGCGCCGCAGCCTCGTCGGGATGCAGGCGNCGATAGAGCGCCCACAGCGCCTCCTCCCGCACGGCGGCGGCCGCGGCAGCNCGGCCCTTCAGCGTCGCGACGCCGTCGGCGCGGATGTGTCCGGCCCGGCGCAGCACCTTGATGGTGAGTGGATCATAGATGGCCTCGCCGCGGGCGAGCGCGAGCAGGCCCTGGCGCTCGTGCACCCGGCGCCGGAAGCGCAGACGCGTAACGAGGCCCGACATCAGCCCGCGCACGGGCGACAGGACAAGCGAGAGCGCGAAGAAGGCGGACGCGGTGAGCACGATCACCGCCCCCGTCGGCAGGTCGCGTCCCGAGGCGGAGATGGCAGCACCGACATAGCCCGCGGCAGCGCCGAAGGCGGCGGCGATGAGCACCATGCGCCCCGGCCGGTCGGTCCAGAAGCGGGCTGTCACCGGCGGGATGATGGTGAGCGCGACGATGAGCACGAGGCCGGCGACCTTGAGGCCGATGACCGTGACGGCGAGCAGCACGCCCATCATGGCAAGGTCGGTGAGGCGCACGTCGATGCCGCGCGTGGCGGCATAGTCCTCGTCGAAGCACACCAGCGTGAAGGGGCGGCGCAGCGCGAAGACGACCGCTCCCGTGAGCAGGGCGGCGACGGCGATGGTCTCCGCCTCCGAGCGCAGCATGCCCGCCGTCGAGCCCAGGAGATAGCCGGCGATGCCTGCCTGGCCGCCTGTCTGCAGCGACTGGATGACCGTCAGCAGCACGATGCCGAAGCCGAAGAAGACGGACAGCACCGCGCCGATGGCGGCATCCTCGGTGAGGCGTGTGCGGCGGGTGATCCAGTCGACGCAGAGCANTCCGAGGGTGGCGCTNAGGGCCGCCCCCGCCATGAGGGCGACGATGTNACGCCCGTCGCCGGTGAGCCACGCCATCACGATGAAGGCGAGTGCGAGGCCCGGCAGGGTGCCGTGGCTGACGGCATCGCTGACGAGGGAGCGCTTGCGCAGGAGGATGAAGGTGCCGATGGCCCCGGCGCTGCCGCCGAGAATGGCCGCGCCGATGGTGACGACGGCGGTGTTGTAGCCTGCGCCGAGCAGAAGAGCCGCGAGGAANGCCGTCATCGCCCNTCCCCGGCGGCCTCCCGCACCACGGCNACCTCCTCCACATGGGCGGCGGCGAGGCGCCCGCCATAGGTCGCCTGCAGGTTCTGCGAGGTGAAGGTGGTGGCCACAGGCCCGTCGGCGATCTTGCGCACGTTCACGAGCAGCACGTGGTCGAAGTACTCGGGCACGGTGGCCAGGTCGTGGTGCACGCAGACGATGGTCTTGCCGGCGCGGTTNAGCTCCTTGAGCACGGCAATGATGGCCCGCTCGGTGGCCGCATCGACGCCGGCGAAGGGCTCGTCCATCACGTAGAGGTCCGCTTCCTGCGCGAGGGCGCGGGCGAGGAAGACGCGCTGCTGCTGNCCGCCGGAGAGCTGCCCGATCTGCCTGTCGGCGAAGGCCGCCATGCCGACCCGCTCGAGGCACGCGAGGGCCTTCTCGCGGTGCCGGCGCCCGGCAAAGCGCAGGAAGCCGATCTCGCGATAAAGGCCCATCAGCACCACGTCGCGGACCGTGGCCGGAAAGTCCCAGTCGACACTGGCGCGCTGCGGCACGTAGGCGATGCGGTGACGCGCCTTCTCGTAGGGCACGCCGAAGACGGTGACCTCGCCGGCAATGCGCGGCACGATGCCGAGCGCCGCCTTGATGAGCGTGGACTTGCCGGCGCCGTTGGGGCCGACGATGGCGACCATCGCCCCCTTCGGCACGACGAAGTCGACCGAGAACAGCACCGGCTTCTCGCCGTAGCTGACCGTCAGCCCGCTGATGGCGAGCGGACTGTCGGGATGGTTCTGGCCGAGCGTGCGGCCTTGGTCGGCGATCAGGGTCGGGGCGTTCATCGTGTCATGCATCCTGGCGTCAGGCCCCTTCAGTCGGCCGGGGCGAGCCTGCCCTGAAAGCCGCGGGACGGCGCATCGCCGCCGAGGGCCCTGGCGATGGTCGTGAGGTTGTGGTCGATCATGCCGATGTAGGTACCCTCGTAGGTGCCGGGCCGGCCCATGGCGTCCGAGAAAAGCTCGCCACCGATGACCACCTTGTGGCCGCGCGCCGCCGCACCCTCGATGAGGGCCTTGACGTTTCGGTCCGGCACCGAGGTCTCGACGAAGATCGCACCGATCTTGCGCTCGACCAGGATGCCGACGAGGTCCTCGATGTGCTTGAGCCCGGCCTCGCTCTCGGTGGAGATNCCCTGGATGCCGAGCACCTCGAAGCCATAGGCGCGGCCNAAGTAGCGGAAGGCATCGTGCGCCGTGACGAGGACGCGCGAGGCGACCGGCACGCTCGCCATGACNCTGTCTCCATNATCGGCGAGCCTGTCGATCTCCTCAAGATGGGCGGNCGCATTGCGCCGGTAGGTCTCCTCGCCGGCCGGATCGAGCGAAATCAGCGCGTCGCGCGCGGCCAGGACGACGCCCTTCCACAGGCGCGGCGCCATCCAGACGTGCGGATCATAACGGCCCTCGTAATCCTCGTGCGCCAGCAGCTCGGCCTTGGGCAGGCTCTCGGCGAGGGCGAAAACCTTCTTGTGCCTGGAAAGATCGGCGAAGAAGGACTCGAGCTGCGCCTCGAGGTAGAGGCCNTGCCACATGACGGCATCAGCCTGNGTCATGGCCACGATATCCGAACGGGTCTGGCGATAGGTGTGCGGGTCCACGCCGGGGCCCATCAGGGCCTTTACCTCGGCCCGGTCGCCCGCCACCTGGCGCACGGCGTCGGCAATCATGCCAGTGGTGGCAACGATGGTGAGCCTGCCGTCCGGCGGCGACTGCGCCCCGGCAGGACCCGCTGCGGCGGCGAAAGTGAGCAAAGCCGCAGCAGCTCCGGCGATGAGGCCGCGTCGCGTGGCACCGGTCATGAAGCATCACCTCCTGTTGCGAATGAATTGCAATTGCAGGTATAGGCAACCCGCCTCCGTCGCGCAAGTGCAAATGAGTTGCATTTTCGACAACGGCAGCCGCGGCCTGCGGTTCCGCGCCTTGCGNCCGTNCGGGGCGGGCACTTTGCCGCATCGGAAAGGCTGGAAAAGCGCGCGCCGGAGCGAAGGCGCCCTCGCGTTATTTGATCCACGTCAAACAACCGGGGCTCGCCTCGTCCTATGGGCTGATGGGACGGGTGGGATTGTGCGCCCGTCCGAGGGACCCAGGAGCGGAGCGGGAGCAACGCCACCATGATATCCGAATTGACGAGGGGCGAGAGGCGGCTGGCCCTTGCCGTGCTGACGGCCGTGGCGATCCTCGGCCTTGCCCTGGCCGTCGCCGGCCGGGGAGACATTCTGGCCGTGCACGGCGGGCTCATCATGGCCTCTGCCGTCGTCCTGATGTTCTTCGTCATCTCCGGCTACTACGCGCCGGAACCGGGCGAGGAGCGCTTTGCCCAGTATTACGACACACCCACCAAGGCCGGTGTCGTGCTGGCCATGATCTGGGCCGTGATCGGCATGGGCGTGGGCGACTGGGTCGCCTGGCTGCTCGTCTATCCGGAAATGACCTTCGACGCCGCGTGGGCGAGCTTCGGGCGCCTGCGGCCGGTGCACACCTCGGGCGTCATCTTCGGCTTTGGCGGCAATGCGCTGATCGCCACCTCGTTCCACGTCCTGCAGCGCACGTCGCGGGCCCGCCTGCCCGACCAGATCAGCCCGTGGTTTGTGCTGATCGGCTACAACCTCTTCTGCCTGCTCGCGGCCAGTGGCTACCTTCTCGGCATCACGCAGTCGAAGGAATACGCCGAGCCCGAGTGGTATGCCGACCTGTGGCTCGTGGTGGTGTGGGTCGTACTTCTCGATCTACCTGCGCACGCTGATGCGCCGGCAGGAGCCGCACATCTACGTCGCCAACTGGTACTATATGGCCTTCATCCTCGTGGTGGCCATCCTGCACATCGTCAACAACCTCGCGGTGCCGATCTCCTTCGGCAGCGCCAAGAGCTACTCGGCCTTCGCCGGCGTGCAGGATGCGATGACGCAGTGGTGGTACGGCCACAACGCGGTGGCCTTCTTCCTCACCGCCGGCTTCCTGGGGATGATGTACTACTACCTCCCCAAGCGCGCGGGCCGGCCGGTGTTCTCCTACCGCATGGGCATCCTCGGCTTCTGGGGCATAACGTTCATGTACATGTGGGCGGGCTCGCACCACCTGCACTACACGGCCCTGCCGCAGTGGGTGCAGACGCTCGGCATGACCTTCTCCGTCATGCTGATCGTGCCCTCGTGGCTGGCGGCGGCCAATGCGCTGCTCACCCTCAACGGCGCCTGGGACAAGGTGCGCGACGACGCCACGCTGCGCTTCATGATGCTGGCGGTCGTCTTCTACGGCCTCTCNACCTTCGANGGCTCGTTCATGTCGATCCGCGCCGTCAACTCGCTGTCGCACTACACCGACTGGACGGTCGGCCACGTGCATGCCGGTGCACTCGGCTGGGTGGCGCTCATCACCTTCGGCTCCATCTACGCCGTCGTGCCGTGGATCTGGAAGCAGCCTTCCATGTACTCCAACAAGCTGGTGGAGGCCCACTTCTGGCTCTCGCTGGCCGGCACGCTGATCTACGTCTTCGCGATGTGGAACTCCGGCATCATCCAGGGCCTGATGTGGCGCACCTATAGCGAGGGCGGCACGCTTGCCTATTCCTTCATCGACTCGCTCGTGGCGATGCGGCCCTACTACATCGCCCGTGCCATCGGCGGTGGCTTCTTCGCCGTCGGCGCGGTCATCGGCCTCTACAACGTCTGGATGACGATCCGCCAGGCTTCCGCCGAGCGTGCCGAAGCTCCCGACGCCCCCGTTGTCCCGGCCCTCGCCCGGTCGCTGCAAGCCGGAGAATGAGTGAGATGTTCGGCATCCATCAAAAGCTCGAGCGCAATGCCATCGGCTTCGTCATCGCCATCATCGTGGTGTCGAGCATCGGCGGCTTCATGGAGATCGCCCCGCTCTTCACCATCCACGAGACGGTCGAGGAAGCACCGGACATGCGCCTCTACACGCCGCTCGAGGTTGCAGGGCGCAACATTTACATCCGCGAGGGCTGCTATGCCTGCCATTCGCAGATGATCCGCACCCTGCGCGACGACGTGGAGCGCTACGGGCCCTATTCGCTGGCGGTGGAATCCAAGTACGACCACCCGATGCTCTGGGGCTCCAAGCGCACGGGGCCTGATCTCGCCCGCGTCGGCGGCAAGTATTCCGACGCCTGGCACGTCGCCCACCTGATCAACCCGCGCGACGTGGTGCCGGAGTCGATCATGCCGGGCTACCGCTGGCTGGCCGAGACGCCGCTCAAGGTAGACGACCTCTCGCTGCACCTCGCCGCGCAGCGCAAGGTCGGGGTGCCCTACACGGACGAGATGATCGCCAACGCGGCCGCCGACGCCTATGGCCAGGCGATGCCGGACAGCCCCTTCGCGGCCGGCGTCACAGCCCGCTACGGCGATGCCACCAACGTGCGGGCCTTCGACGGCCAGCCCGACCGGCTGACGGAGATGGACGCCCTCGTGGCCTACCTGCAGGTGCTCGGCCGCCTGACTGACGCTCCCTACCAGCAGACCGCATCGACCGAAGGGGCCAAGCCATGATCGACCACGACACGCTCGTCGCATTCTCCAAGTCCTACGGCCTCTTCTACCTCATGGCGATGGCCCTCACCGTCGTCGCCTACACCTTCTGGCCCTCCAACAAGGAGCGGTTCGACGAAGCGGCCAAGAGCATCATCGACGACGAGGACACGCCATGTCGGTAGGCGATTACGATCCCTATACCGGTCAGCGCCTGACCGGCCACGAGTGGAACGGCATCAAGGAGCTGAACACTCCGGTGCCGAAGGTGGTGTGGTTCTTCCTCGGCGTCACTGCCCTGTTCGCCTTCGTCTACTGGGTGCTGATGCCGGCCTGGCCGCTGGGCGTGACCTACACGAAGGGTCTGCTCGGCCTCGACGAGCGCGAGATCGTGCGCGAGAAGGTGGTCGAGGCCGCGCGCCAGCGCACCTGGACGCAGCGCATCGCACAGGAGGACTATGCCGCCATCCAGGCGGACGCGGAGCTGATGCAGAAGGTGCGTCAGGCCGGCCGCACGCTCTTCGGCGACAACTGCGCCGTCTGCCACGGCACCTCGGGCAAGGGCGGACCGGGCTATCCCAACCTCGCGGACAAGGCCTGGCTGTGGGGCGGCACGCCGGAGGCTGTGGCCGAGACGATCCGCGTCGGCATCAACAGCGACCACCCGCAGACCCGCACCTCTCAGATGCTCGCCTTCGGCCGCGACCAGATGCTGGACCGTACGGCCGTGCTCAACGTCGTCGCCTACGTGCAGTCGCTGAGCAATCCCGCCCTCGCCAATGGGCCGGAGAAGGACGCCATCACCGCCGGCAAGGCGGTGTTCGAGGCGAACTGCGTCTCGTGCCACGGCCCGGACGGTAAGGGCAGTACCGAGGTGGGCGCGCCTGACTTGACGGACGGCTTCTGGATCTACGGCGGCGACCGTCAGTCGATCTTCGACACCGTGTGGGGCGGCCGCCAGGGCTACATGCCGGCGTGGGAGAAGAGGCTCTCGGACGTCGACCGCAAGATCCTCACGCTCTACGTGCTCGATCTCGGAGGCAAGTGAGCCATGACAACGGCCATGCAAGGCGGAAACCCGGCCACGAACCGGAGCCGCAGGCCCTGGTCGCGCGGGCGCGTCGCCGCGCTCCTCATCGTCGCGGTCGCGGCGGCGGTCATCATCGGGGCGAACGCGCATCTCGTCATCGTGGCGTTGTCCTCGCAGCCGGACTGCGTCACCCATCTCAAGACGCCAAGCGGAAGCGAAGGCGCCTTCCGCGCGGCCAAGTCGTCCTGCTGAGCGGAGCGAGCGAGGGAAAAGGACATGAGCACAGTTGCGCACGAAGCGCCGGTCAAGCCCGCCCGCGTCAATCTCGACCGGGGACTGCCGGCATCGGAGGCCTTCACCTGGCTCAGGAAGGGCTGGCGGGACTTCACGGTGCAGCCGGGGGCGAGCCTCGCCTACGGCTTCCTCGTCTTCGCCGTGTCGGTTGTCATCATCTGGGGGCTGTTCGCCTTCGGCTATGACTACATCCTCTTTCCGGCTCTCGCCGGGTTCATGGTGGTCGGCCCCGTGCTCGCCATCGGCCTCTATGAGAAGAGCCGGCGCCTCGCCGAGGGACGGCGGGTGAGCCTCCTCGGCATGATCTTCGTCCGGGCAGCCTCGAAGGGGCAGATCCTTTTCGCCGGCGCACTCCTGATGATGCTGATGCTCGTGTGGATGCGGGCGGCCGTCATCATCTACGCGCTCTTCTTCGGCTGGCAGCCCTTCGTGCCCGGCCTCGGCCCCATCGCAGCGATGCTGTTCGGCACCCCCCTCGGCCTCGCCATGCTGCTCGTCGGCAGCCTCGTCGGGGCGCTGTTCGCCGCCTTCTCCTTCGCCATCAGCGCCTTCTCCATCCCGATGCTGCTCGACCGCCGCGTTGATGCCTTCACGGCCATGGGCAAGAGCATGGCGCTGGTGTGGANCAACCTGCCGGTGATGCTGGTCTGGGGNGCGATCACCCTCGCGCTGTTCCTCGTCAGCCTCGCGACGGGGCTCCTTGGCCTNATCNTCACNTTCCCGGTGCTCGGCCACGGCACCTGGCACGCCTACAAGGCCATCGTGCAGGAGGAATGACCCGATGAGCTGCTGCGGGCAGGCTTCGCTCGCTCTCGCCGCCGCGCCCGCGGGCGCGGAAGCGGGCCCCTCGCGCGAGGAGATCCTGCTCGCCAGCCATCGCATCGGCGAGGGCCTCTGGCAGACGGACCTGTCCGTGCCGGCCGTGCACTGCGGCGCCTGCATGCGCGCCATCGAGAGCACCCTCGGCCGCCTGGAAGGGGTCGAGGGTGCCCGCGTCAATCTCTCCACGCGGCGGGTCTCGGTGCGCTGGCGGGAGCCGGCGAACCCGTGCGCCTTCATCCCGACGCTGGCGTCGATCGGCTATCCTGCACATCTCGACGACCCTGCCGCCGACGAGCGGGACGAGACACTCGCCCGCCTCGTGCGCGCCCTGGCCGTGGCAGGCTTTGGCGCGATGAACATCATGCTGATGTCGGTTGCCGTGTGGGCGGGCGCCGAGGCGGGCACACGGGACCTCTTCCACCTCATCTCCGCCGCCATCGCGCTGCCGACCATCGGCTATTCTGGCCGCATCTTCTTCAGCTCTGCCTGGAACGCGCTGCGCCACCGGCGTACGAACATGGATGTGCCGATCTCCATCGGCATCCTCATGCCTTTGGCATGAGCCTCTATGACACGCTCAACAGCGGCGCCCATGCCTATTTCGACGCGGCCGTATCGCTCATCTTCTTCCTGCTCGTCGGCCGCACGCTCGACCACGTGATGCGGGAGCGGGCGCGCACCGCCGTCAAGGGTCTCGCGCGCTTCGCAGCGCGCGGCGCTCATGTCGTCCATCCCGACGGACGGCAGGAATATCTGCCGCTCGCGGAAATCGAGCCCGGCATGACGCTGATGGTGGCCGCGGGCGAGCGCATCCCGGTCGACGGCGAGATTCTCTCCGGCCGGTCCGACATCGACTGCTCGCTCGTCAACGGCGAGAGCCTGCCGCGCGAGGTCGGCCCGGGTGCCACGGTCGAGGCCGGCACGCTCAACCTCACCGGGCCGGTGACCATGCGGGCNCGGGCCGCGGCCAAGGATTCCTTCCTCGCCGAGATGGTACGCCTCATGGAGGCGGCCGAGAGCGGACGCTCGCGCTACCGCCGCCTCGCCGACCGCGCAGCCTCGCTCTATGCCCCCGTCGTCCATACGGCCGCCTTCGTCACCTTCGTCGGCTGGATGCTTGCCGGCGGTGGCTGGCACGAGTCGCTCTCCATTGCCGTTGCCGTGCTCATCATCACCTGCCCCTGCGCCCTGGCGCTGGCCGTGCCGATGGTGCAGGTGGTCGCCGCCCGCCGCCTCTTCGAGGTCGGCATCATGGTGAAGGACGGCGGCGCGCTGGAACGCATCACCGAGGTCGACACGGTCGTCTTTGACAAGACGGGGACTCTGACGCTCGGCACCCTGGTGCTCACCAACGGAGACGATATTCCCCCGGCTGATCTCGCCGTCGCCGCGGGCATCTGCGCCCATTCGCGCCATCCCCACTCGCGCGCCATCGTCGCAGCGGCGCAGGACAGGGTGCGGCTCGCTCCCGTCTTCGACGAGGTCCGCGAACATCCCGGCCTCGGCCTCGAGGCGAAGCTCGGCGGCGACGTCTACCGCCTCGGCCGCGCGGCGTGGGCGCTGCGGGATGCCGGCGGCATCACGGGCACGGTGCTGTCGTGCAATGGCCGTCTCGTTGCCCGCTTCGCCTTTGCCGACCGGCTGCGGCCGGGCGCCCGGCAGGCGGTGCAGACGCTGAAGGACGAGGGGCTGAGGATCGTCCTGCTCTCCGGCGACCGCAGCGATGAGGTGCAGCGCCTCGCCGGCGCACTCGGCATCGACGAATATGCGGGGGATCTCGTGCCCGGCGACAAGGTGGTGAGGCTCGCGACGCTCGCCGCGGAGGGCCGCAAGGTGCTGATGGTGGGCGACGGCCTCAACGACGCGCCTGCGCTCGCCGCCGCCCATGCCTCGATGGCGCCCTCCACCGCCGCCGATATCGGCCGCAACGCCGCCGACTTCGTCTTCCTGCGCGAGGGGCTGGAGGCCGTGCCCGCCGTGCTCCGCCTCTCCCGGGCCGCGCACGCGCTGACGCGACAGAACCTCGCCCTCGCGCTCATCTACAATGCCATCGCCATGCCCTTCGCGGTGCTTGGCTACGTGACGCCGCTCGTCGCCGCCATCGCCATGTCGTCTTCGTCGATCATCGTGGTGGCGAATGCGCTGCGTCTCGGCCGCACCGAGGGCGGAGCGCGCGAGCAGGGCGGGCTGGCCGCCGCCCGGCTCTCGGAGGCCCACGCATGAGCGACTTCTTCTATCTCATTCCGCTGTCCCTCGGCCTCGGCTGCATCGGTCTTGCCGTCTTCCTCTGGTCGCTGCGCGGCGGCCAGTACGAGGACCTCGACGGCGCCGCCGAGCGGGTGATCACCGACGAGGACGTGCCGATCCTGCCGCAGCGGCACTCCGCTTCCCGCCAGGGCTGACGACAGCATTATCACGGCGCATCGGGCGCTGGCGGGGTGTGACCCGCCGGCACCATCATGCGTGGCGCGCAGGGCTGCCACGCAATCCGCAGCATAGATATAATAACCCTGCTTATTATATGTCGACCTGACGAGCGGCACCCCATCGCCGACCGGAGCGCCGGCATGACCTGCAACGACACCTTTCTCAGCGAGATTTTCGACGTGGCCCGCCTGATCCGGGCCCATGCCGACAGGCGCGCCCGGGAGCACGGCATGAGCCGCGCGCAGTGGATCATCCTGTTGAAGCTCGACCAGCAGCCGGGCCTGTCGCAGCAGGAGCTCGCCGACCTGATCGAGGTGGAACCCATCTCCATCGGCCGCCTCGTCGACCGGCTGGCCGACCGCGGGCTTGTCGAGCGGCGTCGCGACCCGAAGGACCGCCGCGTCTGGCGGCTTCACCTCCTGCCCGCTGCCGAGCCCATCCTGCGGACGGTCCTCGCCTACAGAAAAGCCCTTCTCGAAACTGTGACCGAGGGCATTCCGGAAGAGGCCCTGGCCGATCTCTCGCGCACACTTCTCACGATCAAGAACAACCTCGCGGCCGACATGCCCCGCATGCGCCGAACCGCGGACGAAGGATGACCGCCATGTCGCAGTCCATATCGATGCAATCCGCTTCGCCATCCGTCGCCCGTGACCGGACCGGGACGGACGAGGTCGCCGAGGCCGCGCCCGCAGAGGCGCGGCGCGCGGGGGCCGCGCCTGCGGCGCCACCTGCCCAGCGCCCGCCAAAGGCGCGCCAGCGGCTCGCCCGTCCGATCCTGATGCTCGGCGGCATCGCGGTGGTCGTCGTCGGTTCCCTGCTCGCCTGGCTCAACGGCGGGCGCTACGTGTCCGTGGACGACGCCTACGTCGGGGCGGCCAAGCTCCTCGTCTCGACGGACATGTCCGGCATCGTCGAACGTGTCGAGGTGCGCGAGGGCCAGGCCGTGAAGGCGGGCGACGCGCTCTTCCGGCTCGACCCGCGCCAGTTCCGCATCGCGCTCGACAAGGCCGAGGCGAAACTGGCGGAAACGCGCCTCGCGCTCGAGGCCATGCGCCAGGACTACAGGCGCATCGAGCGCGACATCGCCGCCCAGCAGGCCGTGGTCGACCAGGCGCGGGCGCAGTTCGACCGCTATTCCGCCCTGGTGCGCACCAACAATGTCTCCGCCGCCGCCTATGACGAGGCACGGTTCACGCTCGAGGCGGCCGAAAGCAAGCTCGCCTCCCTGCGNCAGGAAGCGGCGGTGCAGCTCGCCAGACTCGGCGGCCGGGCGGATGCGGACATCGAGCAGCATCCCCAGTTCCTNCAGGCCGAGGCGGAGGTCGCGGAGGCNCGCCGCCAGCTCGACCATACGGTGGTGCGCGCGCCGTTCGACGGCATCGTCACCCAGGTCGACCAGCTCCAGCCCGGCCAGTATCTCGCCGCCAACACCGCCGCCTTCGGCCTCATCGGCGACGACAGGGTGTGGGTCGACGCCAACGCCAAGGAAACGGACCTCACCTACGTCAAGCCCGGCGACCCCGTCTCCATCGCCGTGGATACCTATCCCGGCCACGTCTGGACGGGCCGTGTCGAAAGCATCAGCCCGGCGAGCGGCGCCACCTTCTCGGTGCTGCCGGCCCAGAACGCCAGCGGAAACTGGGTCAAGGTGGTGCAGCGCATCCCAGTGCGCATCGCTGTCGAGCGGCGGCCCGACGATCCGCCCCTGCGCGTCGGCATGAGCGTCGTCGCCGACATCGACACCGGCCACCGGCGCAGCCTCGGCGACCTCTTCTGAAGGCNGCCGGTGGAGGAGGACCAGCCATGAGCGCACCGCCCGCCCATACGGCTCCGGCCGAGGATCTCGGCCGGCATCGCGGCATCATCACCCTGTGCGCGATGATTGCGACGCTCATGCAGGCGCTCGACTCGACCATCGCCAACGTCGCCCTGCCCTACATGCAGGGTTCGCTGTCGACGACGACCGACCAGGTCACCTGGGTGTTGACCTCCTACATCGTCGCGGCNGCCATCATGACCTCGCCCGTCGGCTGGCTGGCGAGCCGCTTCGGGCGCAAGCGCTTCTTCATCGTCTGCCTCGTCGGCTTCACGGTCGCCTCGATGCTGTGCGGGCTCGCCGAATCCCTCACGCAGATGGTCATCTTCCGCCTGCTGCAGGGGGTCTTCGGTGCCGCGCTCGTGCCGCTGTCGCAGGCCACGATGCTCGACATCTACCCGGTGGAGCAGCGCGGCTCGGCCATGGCCATCTGGGGCATGGGCGTGATGGTCGGCCCCATCCTCGGGCCGACGCTCGGCGGCTATCTCACCGATGCCTACAACTGGCGCTGGGTGTTCTACGTCAACGTGCCCTTCGGCATCGTGGCCGTGGCTGGGCTTGTGTTCTTCCTTAGGGATACCGAGCGCAACACATCGCTGCGCTTCGACTGGCTGGGCTTCGCCGTCCTCAGCCTCGGCATCGGCGCCCTCCAGCTCATGCTTGACCGCGGCGAGCAGAAGGACTGGTTCAGCTCCACGGAGATCGTCGTTGAGGCGGTGCTCGCAGGGCTCGGCATCTACCTCTTCGTCGTCCATCTCTTCACGGCGAAGAAGCCCTTCATCCCGCCGCGCATCTTCTACGACCGCAACTTCCTGTCCGGCCTCCTGCTGATGTTCGGCATCGGCATGATCCTGCTCGCCAGCTCCGCCCTGCTGGCACCGTACCTCCAGACGCTTGGCGGCTATCCCGTCGCCACTGCAGGCCTGCTGATGGCGCCGCGCGGCATCGGCACCATGGTCGCCATGATGGTCGCAGGTCGCCTCTCGTCGCGCCTCGACCCGCGCCTCATCATGATGCTGGGCATCCTGATGCTGGCCTACTCGCTCTGGGACATGACCTACTGGACGCCCGACGTCTCCGTCGCGACGCTCACCATAACCACGGTGCTGCAGGGCTTCGGGCTCGGCTTCGTGTTCATTCCGCTGCAGGTCGTGGCCTANGCTACGCTNGCGCCCGAGCTGCGCACGGACGCGGCGGCCCTCTTCAGCCTGGTGCGCAACATCGGCAGCGCCATCGGCATCTCGGTGATGGCCTTCCTCCTGTCGCAGAACACCCAGATCATGCACGCGACGCTGGCCGAGCACGTCACGCCCTTCAACCGGCTGCTCCAGTCGGGCGCCGCGCGCGAGTACTGGAACATCGGCACGACGCAGGGGCTCAGCCTGCTCGACCAGGTCATCAACCGGCAGGCGGCGATCATCGCCTATGCCAACGACTTCAAGCTGATGCTGCTCATCACCCTGCCGACGATGCTGCTGCTCCTGATGATGCGCCGGCCAGGCACCGGCACGCGCAAGAGCGAGCCCGACCACGCCGTGCTCGACTGACGGGCTCAGCCCCTCTCGGAGGCGCCNGCGCGCANCCTCTCGCGCACGGCCGCGAGCGAGCGGCGACCGGCCTCGACCTCGTCCGGCGACATGCCGGTCGCCTCCAGGATCTTCTGCGGCAGGCAGGCCGCCTCCTCGGCGAGCCTGCGGCCGGCCTGCGTCAGGCACACGCGCACCACACGCTCGTCGTCCGGGTCGCGGTGCCGCGTCACGAAGCCGGCTGCCTCGAGCCGCTTGATGAGCGGGGTCAGGGTGTTCGACTCGAGAAAGAGCCCCTCGCCGATGGAGCCGACCGTCTGGTCGTCCTGCTGCGCGAGCGACATGATCACGAGGAACTGCGAATAGGTGAGGCCCAGCCGGTCGAGCAGCGGCTTGTAGACGCGGTTGAACGCCAGGCCGGTGGAATAGACCATGAAGCAGAGAAAATCGTCGAGGCGCCCCGGCCTCTGATCTTTGGCGGCGGTCATCGCAGGCCTTCCTTTCCCCCGCCCAATATAATCGTGCGCGATTTGATCGCAACACGGACACGACTCGTTGCCTGCCCCATCTGCCACCGCGGGGCCAGGTTGTGTCCACGGCCCTTGCCGGCGCCACATTGCCCGCCGAGGATACGGCCAGCGCATCTCCCCCGCCTCGCCGGCGCCGCACCGCGGGCCCGCCGGAAGCAGCCAGAGAGAACGACCATGCAGACCGAGCCTCAACTGAAGCGTCCCGACCTCTTCCGCTCCGCCATCCTCATCGGNGGGGAATGGGTCAAGGACAGCTCCGCCGGCGAGCCCATCGCCGTGGTGGACCCGGCGACAGGCCGGCTCCTCGGCACCGTNCCCAATGCCGGCAGGGCCGAGACCGCCCGCGCCATCGAGGCCGCGGACGCTGCCTTCCCCGCCTGGCGTGAGAAGACCGCGGCCGAGCGGGCTGACCACCTTCGCCGNCTCGCCCAGCTCATCACCGACAACAAGGAGGATCTCGCCCGCATCCTCACCGCCGAGCAGGGCAAGCCGCTCGCCGAGGCGCGCGGCGAGGTCGGCATGTCGGCTGCCTATGTGCAGTGGTTCGCCGAGGAGGGGCGGCGCATCTACGGCGATGTCATCCCCTCGCCATGGCAGAACCGGCGCATNCTCNTCACCAAGGATCCTGTGGGCGTCGTCGGCGCCATCACGCCGTGGAACTTCCCCTCATCCATGATCGCGCGCAAGCTCGGCGCCGCGCTCGCAGCCGGCTGCACCATCGTCATCAAGCCGGCCTCACAGACTCCCTATTCGGCCCTCGCCTGGGGCGTGCTGTGCGAGGAAGCCGGCATTCCCGCCGGCGTCGTCAACATCCTCACTGGCGCNGCGCGGCAGATCGGGGCGGANCTGACGTCGAACCCGCTGGTCAAGAAGATCACGTTCACCGGCTCGACGGAGGTCGGCAAGCAGCTNGCGGAGCAGGCGGCGCGCACGATGAAGAAAGTGTCGATGGAGCTGGGCGGNAACGCCCCCTTCATCGTCTTCGACGACGCGGACCTCGACCGGGCCGTCGAGGGGGCTATGGTCGCCAAGTACCGCAACGCCGGCCAGACCTGCGTCTGCACCAACCGGTTCCTCGTCCAGGAGGGCATCTACGATGCCTTTGCCGAGCGNCTCGCCCGGGCNTCCGCGGCCATGAAGGTCGGCAACGGCTTCGAGGAAGGGGTCGTGCAGGGCCCGCTCATCGACGAACGGGCCGTCGCCAAGGTGGAGGAGCATATCGCTGACGCCCTCGCCAAGGGCGGGCGCCTGCTCACCGGCGGCCGGCGCCACCAGGGGCTAGGCGGCAACTTCTTCGAGCCGACAGTGATTGCGGATGCGACNCCCGCCATGGCTGTCGCCCGCGAGGAGACCTTCGGGCCGCTGGCGCCGCTCTTCCGCTTTAGGGACGAGGCGGAGGCCGTGCGACTCGCCAANGATACCGAATACGGTCTTGCCTGCTACTTCTACACGCGCGACCTCGGCCGCGCCTTCCGGGTTTCAGAGGCGCTGGAATACGGCCTCGTCGGCATCAACGAAGGGCTCATCACTACCGAGGTTGCACCCTTCGGCGGCGTCAAGGAATCCGGCGTCGGCCGCGAGGGCTCGAAATATGGGATCGACGACTACNTGAACATCAAGTACGTCTGCGTCGGGGGCCTGTGAGGCCGACGCCGGCGGTCCTCACCGGTCGGCCTCGGCAAGGGCGAGAACATATCGACCGTAGTCGCTGTTGCCCAACGCCTCGCCGAGGGCGCGCAAGTGCTCGCGGTTGATGAAGCCCATGGCGAAGGCGATCTCCTCCGGGCAGGCGATGCGGAATCCCTGTCGCTTCTCCAGCGTTCGGACGAATTCCGCCGCCTCCAGGAGGCTGTCGGGCGTGCCGGTGTCGAGCCAGGCGTAGCCGCGCCCCATCGGCAGGACGGAGAGCTTGCCGCGCTCCAGATACGCGCGGTTGACGTCGGTGATCTCCAGCTCGCCCCGGGCGGAGGGCTTGAGGCCACGGGCGATCTCCACCACGTCCGCGTCGTAGAAATAGAGCCCAGTCACCGCCCAGTTGGAGCGCGGCCGGGCCGGCTTCTCCTCGATGGTGAGGGCCTGCCCGTCCTTGCCGAACTCGACGATGCCGTACCGCTGCGGATCCTTGACGTGATAGGCGAAGACGTGGCCCCGCCGGCCAGCGCCTGGCTGCGCGCCTGCTGCAGAAGGCTGGTCAGGCCGTGGCCGAAATAGAGGTTGTCGCCCAGGATGAGGGCGGAGGGGCCACCCGCCACGAAATCGGCCGCGATGTGATAGGCCTGCGCCAGCCCCTCGGGGCGGGGCTGCTCCGCATAATGGAGGGAGAGGCCCCATTGCTCGCCGGTGCCAAGCAGCTGGCGGAAGCGCGGCAGGTCGGCCGGCGTGGAGATGACCATGATCTCGCGGATGCCGGCGAGCATCAGCGTCGTCAGGGGGTAGTAGATCATGGGCTTGTCGTAGACCGGCAACAGCTGCTTCGAGACGACGAGCGTCATTGGATGCAGCCGCGTGCCGCTGCCGCCGGCCAGGATGATGCCCTTCATGGCGTTCTCCCTTCCTCTTCTTTGCCCGCGAGGCAGCGCGCCACCACCTCGGGCAGCGAGACGCGCCAGTGCGGCAGGGCGACGCCGTGCACAGCCGCGAGCCGGTTGCAGTCGAGCCGCGTGTCCGGCGCGCGCACGGCGGGCGTCGGATAATCGACCGTTCCGATGCGTTCGACGCGGGCGGAAGGGCCACCCAGCCTCGCACTCTCGGCAAACACCGCCTCGGCGAGGTCCGCCCAGGTGGCCTCCCCGGCGCCGGTCATGTGGAACAGGCCACGCAGCGCCGCCTCGTCCGGCCGCGCCACGAGATTGCGCGCCACGGCGATGACGCCGTCCGCGATGGCCAGGGCGGAAGTCGGGGCACCGTGCTGGTCGGACACGACCCGCACCGCGTTGCGGGTTGCTGCCAGCGCCAGCATGGTGCGGACGAAATTGCGGCCGAAGGGGCTGTAGACCCAGGCGACGCGCAGGATGGCATGGTCCGGCGCCGCAGCGGCGACCGCAGCCTCTCCCGCGAGCTTGGTGCGGCCGTAGACGTTGACCGGCGCGGGCGCGTCGTCCTCCCGGTGCGGCCGGCCGATGCGCCCGTCGAAAACGTAGTCCGTCGAGAGATGCACCACCGGCACACCAAGCCGTGCCGCCGCGGCGGCAACTGCACCGGCGCCTTCCACATTCACGGCATGGGCCAGATCCGGCTCGCCCTCGGCCCTGTCGACGGCGGTATAGGCGGCCGCATGGACAACCACCTGCGGCGCCGCGGCGGCGAGCGCCGGCAGGATCGTGGCGGGCGCGGTGAGGTCGAGCGCCGGACGCCCGACGCAGACGACCTCTGCCCCGAGGGCCGGGCCACGTTCTGCAAGCGCCCGCGCNACCTGGCCCTCGCGGCCCGTGACGGCGATGCGCAGCGGCGTCGCGCTCATGCAAAATACTCCGGCAGCTCGCAAAGGCGCGGGTGCATGCGGTCCTTGTCCGAGAGGACGGCCGTCGCGCGNGACACCGGCCAGTCGATGCCAAGGTCGGGATCGTCGAAGGCGACGCCGTGGTCGTGCTCGGGGGAGTAGTAGGCGCTGACCTTGTAGACGACCTCCGTATCAGGCTCGAGGGTGCAGAACCCGTGCGCGAAGCCGACCGGCACCAGCAGCTGGCGGCCGTTCTCAGCCGACAGCTCCACGGCCACGTGCCGGCCATAGGTGGGCGANGAGCGGCGCAGGTCGACCGCCACGTCGAGGATGCGGCCGCGCACGACGCGTACGAGCTTGTCCTGCGCGTGGGGCGGGCTCTGGAAGTGCAGCCCGCGCACGGTGCCGGCCGGGCGGGACAGCGAGTGGTTGTCCTGCACGAAGTCGAGATCGATGCCCGCGTCAGCAAAGCGGCGGCGGTTCCAGGTCTCCGTGAAGAAGCCCCGCTCGTCCCCGAAGCGCCGGGAGGTGATGATCTTCACCGCCGGGATGGCGGTCTCCTCGATGGTCAGCATCCCTGGTCGATCCGTCTTTCGCTTCAGGCCCCCATGCCCAACCGCTCGCCGCGATAGACCCCGTTGCGCACGCGTTGCCACCAGTCGCGGTTGTCGAGATACCAGCGCACCGTCTTGGCGAGGCCGCTCTCGAAGGTCTCGGTCGGCCGCCAGCCGAGCTCGGCGGCGATCTTCCCCGCGTCGATGGCATAGCGCCGGTCGTGGCCCGGCCGGTCGACAACGAAGGTGATGAGCCGCTCACGCGGGCCGATCGTGGCGTCGGGGGCCATCTCGTCGAGAAGGGCGCAGATGGCGCGCACAACGTCGATGTTCCGGCGCTCGTTGTGGCCGCCGATGCAATAGGTAGCGCCGACGCTCCCCTCCTCGGCCGCGAGAATGAGCGCCCGCGCATGGTCGTCCACATAGAGCCAGTCGCGCACGTTCTCTCCCGTGCCGTAGACCGGCAGCAGCTTGCCCTCGAGCCCGTTGAGGATCATCAGCGGGATGAGCTTCTCGGGAAAGTGGTAGGGCCCGTAGTTATTGGAGCAGTTCGTCACCACCACCGGCAGGCCGTAAGTGTGGTGGAAGGCGCGCACGAAATGGTCGCTCGCCGCCTTCGAGGCGGAATAGGGCGAGCGCGGATCGTAGGGGCTTGTCTCGGTGAAGAAGCCTTCAGGGCCGAGGGAGCCGAAGACCTCGTCGGTCGAGACGTGATGGAAGCGAAAGTCCCGGCGCCGCCCCTCTGGAAGGGAGCGCCAGTGGGCGAGCGCCGCCTCGAGGAGCGTGGTCGTGCCCACGACATTGGTGGTGACGAAGGCAGCGGGCCCGTCGATGGAACGGTCGACGTGGCTCTCGGCGGCAAGATGCATGACAATGTCGGGCGAAAAATCGGCCATCGCCGCGGCGACGGCCGGCCCGTCGCAGATATCCGCTTTGAGGAAGTGGAAACGGTTGCTGCCCGCCACGGGCGCGAGCGAGTCGAGGTTGCCCGCGTAGGTCAGCTTGTCGAGCACGAGCACCTCATGCTCTGTCTGCGAAATGAGCCGCCGCACGACCGCCGAGCCGATGA
>JGI25327J35509_1000919_pt1 | contig 24012 bp, 19 predicted proteins | sample HigsolmetaAR202D_FD_35509 | JGI IMG/M metagenome (IMG submission 35509)
ACCCGAAACACTAGGAGATTATTAAACCATCTACATAGAAAAAAAGAGGTGTGGTTAACCACACCTCTTTTTTATTATCCAGAACCCGACTTTAAATACCGCATTCTATAAGCGTTAATGGCAGTTTCGCCCAACTTTTTTACTAGCTTGTAGTTCACAACAAATCCTACAGGAGCGCCAATTATCGGAAGCAGCTGTGCCATTTTAGCAATATCCAGATAATCTCTGTACTCTTGCTGAAACTTTCGCCAGTCAAACTGATGGATGTCTTCAGGAAGCTCTTTTGCATATTGCTCCCAGTTTTCGATTTTTAAAAACACCTCTCTACTATGCGCTTTACCCGAAAAAGCCAGTTCAAAAACATGTAGTAGATAAATGCGTTCTTTGTAGTCATTCAAGTCAAATCCGTACACGGTGGCAATTTCATAAAGTAGTTTCAATTTCAAAGCCAGAAGCATGGGAAANTCTGCTAAACCTAGGAAGATACCTCCGGCCCCGGTTACACCACCTTCAATAGCTGCTGTGCTGCGGTAAAATTTTATTTTTTCCTGTATAATCAACTCCCGCTCACGCAAAGTAGCATTTTCAGGAGGNCGCGAGGTANTATACTTGGCACCGAACAATACGCCGCGAATCATTTGCTTAATGATGGCAGTGATGGTATTGTGCACCTTTTCGGGTATCGCAGCATTGAGTTTATCTTGGGTGCGCTTAGAAAGCTTGGCCATTAATCCCGGCTTTTTCAGCATTCTTACTTTCCAGGCGGCAAGCTCGCGGGCTATTATCTGCTCATATTGCTCCATGCTTATGATTTGTCCGTAGTAATGCTTAAATATACTCCGCTATTTCCATTTAAGCATAAAAAAACCGGCCAGGATAAAACTGACCGGNTCTATAGAAAAACAGATTATTTCTTACCAGAATCTTACATACAGTGCAGAAAGCAATAACAGAATTATTACAATCAACACAATCGTTCTAGGATCCAGCTTAAACATGCTTCTGTCGATAACAAAGGCCTTTGGATTTACTTTAGGACCTGCAAGNCTGATCAATACCATTACAATCACTGTAATCACAAAGGACCAACCCATATTGATCAAAAACGGAATTTCGGTAATGGTATGTACAACCCCGTTCTCCATTTTTTCGTAAGTGAAAGCTGTGTACATCCAGGTTTCTTTACCAAAAATATCCACGGCNTAACTATTGAAGAATATCGCTAATACGAATCCCAATATCACACCCACCAGAGCGGCAGTACCTGTAGTACGCTTCCAGAACATACCCAACAGGAACATAGCAAACACACCCGGGCTGATAAAGCCTGTATATTTCTGAATAAAGGTAAAACCNCCCTCACCACTGATGCCCAGTACATCTGTCCAAGTAAATGCCAGCGCTACCAGCATAGCCACGATAATGGCCCATCTTCCGGTTCTTACCAGCTGTAGCTCTGTAGCATNTTTTTTCAGATACTTTTTATAAATATCCAGCGTATAGATTGTAGAAATACTATTTACTTTTCCGGCTAAAGAAGCTACAATGGCAGCAGTAAGCGCCGCAACTGCCAGCCCTTTTAACCCTACCGGCAAAAAGCCTAAAATAGCTGAGTAGGCACTATCCTTCACACCGTTAAACCCTGGTAATTCGCCCTTGGTGTATAAAACGTATGCAGCGATACCAGGCAGCATTACAATTACGGGCATGAACAACTTCAGGAAGCCGGCAAAAAGAATACCGGTACGGGCTGTTTTCAAATCAGCACCCAACGCACGTTGTGTAATATATTGGTTACATCCCCAATAGTTCAGGTTTACAATCCACTGACCCGCAAAGTACATTGCCAAACCGGGCAGTACCACATACTTTTGTACATCCAAATTCTCTGGCATGTTCAATGTGGTGGTGGTTACCTTGGGTTTATCCAAAATCAGCTTGAAATGTTGAGGCGCTTCATTGAGCAGGGCCTTAAATCCTGCAATAGCACTTCCGGTAGCTGCTCCGTTAACCCGTTGGTCTACAATTTGCAAAGCCATATACACCGTTGCAAATCCACCAATAATCAGCACTGCCACCTGTATCACATCGGTATAACCAATTACCTTCATACCACCCAAACCAATCAGCAATGCCATTATCAACAGGATTACCATGATTGTATGCAAATAACCTCCCCCAAGTAATGCATCTATGGCCAGAGCGCCCAGATACAGAATAGAAGTAAGGTTTACAATTACATACAAGAACAACCAGAACACAGCCATGATGAGCGAAACGGATTTGTTATACCGCGTTTCTAGGAACTGCGGCATGGTGTATATTTTGTTCTTTAGGTAAATAGGTATGAACCATATAGCAATGATGATCAATGCTACGGCAGCGATCCACTCATATGCTGCCACGGCAACACCTACGAAGAAACCTTCACCACTCATTCCAATAAATTGCTCCGCAGAAATGTTAGAAGCAATNAGAGAAGCCCCGATAGCCCACCAAGACAAAGAACCCTCTGCAAGGAAATAGTCGTGTGAAGCGGTAACTGTAGCTTTCTTTTTACGCAGATATACCCAATATCCGTAAGAGGCTACGATGATGAAATACACGAAAAAGACGATGTANTCTGCAGTTCCTAGATATTTACTCATATGGCTGAAATTGTTATCATTTTTTTAAAACCTCGCGAATATAAAAATAATAAGTTCATTAAAATGTAATATTCTCACATTTGTTTTACCGGTTTTTAAGATTTATTAAGCTGATAATATACCTCGCTCCACCTCAATTCGTTCTTGAAATGGTAGAGGTCTGTGTTTTTGCCGATAAGTGTAAACTCAATGCCGGCCATATCAGCAAAGTCTTCCAGATGCTCAGCCGTGAGGTTTTGTGAGTAACAGGTATGATGCGCNCCCCCTGCCAATATCCATGCCGCACAACCTGTATTCATATCAGGATAAGGACGCCATAATACACGGGCTACAGGCAGCTTGGGTAAATCGTGCTGGGGCTCAAGCGCTTCTACTTCATTCACCAACAATCTAAATCTGTTACCCATATCCACAATGGATGCATTTAACGCAGCCCCTCCTTTTGCATTGAATACAAGACGTACCGGATCTTCCTTGCCACCAATACCCAGAGGGTGTACTTCTACACTAGCTTTGCCACTAGCAATGGAGGGACAGATCTCCAACATGTGCGCACCCAACACAAGAGCGTTCTGCGGATCAAAATGGTAGGTATAATCTTCCATAAAACTGTTACCTCCCGGCANTCCTGTAGCCATTACTTTCATAGCGCGTACCAGCGCTGCCGTTTTCCAGTCACCTTCTCCCGCAAAACCATATCCGGCTGCCATCATGCGCTGGGCTCCGATGCCCGGCAGCTGACGCATACCGTGTAAGTCTTCAAAAGTATCGCTGAAGCCCTTATAGCCGCCGTCTTCCAAGAAATGCTTTAGCCCCAGTTCAATTCGAGCGGCCACCTGCAGCGATTCGTGGTGCGATTTACCTTCCTGCAACACATCCATTACCTCATAAGTGTCGAAATACTCTTTCACAAGAGCCTGCACTTCTGCATCAGACACTTCATTAATCACTTTTACCAAATCACCTATGCCGTGTGTATTTACACTATAACCAAAACGCATTTCGGCCTCCACTTTATCACCTTCGGTTACTGCTACGTAACGCATGTTATCGCCAAAGCGTACAAATCTTGCACCCTGCCAATCGTGCCAGCCGGCTGCGGCTCTAGCCCATGCAGCAATACGCTCAATAGCTTGATCATCTTTCCAGTGCCCTACTACTACCTTGCGACGCTTGCGCATACGACTTNCCATGAATCCAAACTCTCTGTCGCCATGGGCNGACTGGTTGGTATTCATGAAGTCCATATCGATATCACTCCATGGTATATCGCGATTGTACTGTGTATGAAAATGGAGCAAAGGCTTATGCAAAATACGCAAGCCGTTAATCCACATTTTCGCCGGAGAAAATGTATGCATCCAAGTAATCACCCCAATACAACTTTCATTATGATTAGCTTCCGCACAAAAAGCAAAAACCTCTTCGGTAGACTTCAAGGTCCCTTTATATACAACCGTTACCGGAATGCTGCTATGGTCGTTAATATAACCTGCTATTTCTTTTGAATGCTGATCTACTTCAATTAGGGTTTGCTCCCCATAAAGGTTCTGACTACCGGTTGCAAACCACACTTCCAGTTGCTTTAAATCTGTCATTGAGTTCTTTTTTATTTTGTTACAAACTGTTTACGGTTACGCATCGCTCTTGCGTCGCACACTTGTACTACCGTACAAATGGCGGCTTTAAAGAAGATAGCACCATTATGAAACTGGCTGCCTATCCTGTGTTTTCCCACAGTTTTTAATGATAATCTGACTGTCCGTAATAGCTGTCAGGTCCATGCTTTCGTTCATAGTGCTTTTTAATGAGGGCATCCTTCAGTCGCGGAGCGTTAGGATTGATTTGCTCTGTAAGGAAAGCCATCTTAGCAATTTGCTCCAATACAGCACTATTGTGCACGGCTTTGGTGGCATTTTTTCCCCACGTAAAAGGAGCATGATTACCCACCAAAATCATTTCAACTTCCTTGTAGTCCAGTCCTCTTTCCTTAAANCAGTTAATAATTTGAAATCCCGTTTCGTACTCGTAATTACCTTGAATCATTTCATCACTCATGGGNGGCGCACAGGGTATATCCACCGTATTATAATCGGCGTGCGTAGTACCGAAAATGGGAATATCACGCTGCGATTGCGCCCAGGCTGTAGCATAGGTAGAGTGCGTATGTACAATACCACCTATCTCTTCCCAATGCTTGTACAAAACGGCGTGNGTGAGTGTGTCCGAAGAAGGGTTCAACGACCCTTCTACTTTATTTCCGTCAAAGTCGACGATAACCATTTTTTCCGGAGAGAGCTGTTCATATGGCACTCCACTAGGCTTAATGGCAAACACACCTTTATCGCGGTCCGCCTCACTTACATTACCAAAAGTAAACAACACCAATCCCAATTTGGGTAGCTGCATATTGGCTTCGTATGCAGCTTCACGAATATATCTGTAGTTCATATGCTTATTTCATACAGGGCATCACAATACAAGAAAAAACACTTTTCTTTTGCAACCCTGATAACATCTATGCACTTAGCGATGTTTCTATAAATTTTCCAAACGCCTCATATTCCTTCATACGCTTAGCATAGTATGCTGTATGCTCTGGAATAGGACGATACTCGGCATCAAAGCCTTGCCCCATAGCATTCATAGCTTCATTCACATTCGGATACAGGCCGGCGACCGTAGCAGCAAACATGGCTGCTCCTGCAGCACAGGTTTGTTCCGACTTGTGAATTTTGATAGGCATGTTCATAACATCAGCCATCACCTGCATCACATAAGGCGATTTCTTAGCTACTCCCCCCACTCCAATCAATCCTTTCACCGGAACGCCTTCGGCATTAAATCGGTCTACAATGGCTCNTGCACCAAAACAACTTGCTTCCACGAGGGCTTTAAAAACGGCCGGAGCATTACTACCCAGATTTAAACCGGCGATAGCCCCTTTCAACTTTTGATTAGCATCGGGCGTGCGTCTTCCGTTCAGCCAATCAACAGCTAGTTCGTCTTCTTCATTCAAAGGCAGTTGGGAAGCGGCTTCAGAAAGCTCTTTTATAATGCGAGATTCNATAGATTTTCTAAGCGTATTATCCTCCACAAAACGAAGCGGCCATGCAATCAGATTCTTAAACCATGCATAAATATCACCAAAAGCGCTTTGGCCAGCTTCCAATCCCATCATTCCGGGAATGATAGATCCCGGAACCTGCCCACAAATACCACGAACAAGCTTATCTCCAAACTCATCCTGAGGTACTACCAACATATCGCAGGTAGAGGTCCCCATCACTTTACTTAAGAAATAGGGCTCTATCTGTCCNCCTACAGCACCCATATGCGCATCAAAAGCACCAATACCCACTACTACATCGGTATTCAATCCCAGCTTTTCTGCCCATTCTGCGGACAGGTTTCCCGCAGGCTTATCTGCAGTATAGGTGTCTCGAGGAAGTTTGGATGTAAACCCATCTAGCAACGGATCTAGAGAAGCAAAAAATTCATTAGGAGGAAACCCTCCAAACTCCTCGGACCAGATACCTTTATGTCCAGCAGAACATACTCCTCGCTTAATTTCTTTTACATCCTTTCCTCCGGTTAGTAAAAAAGGTATCCAATCGCAATGCTCTACCCAGCTTGCGGTTGCATTTCGCACCTTTTCATCCTCACGAAATACATGCAGCAGTTTTGCCCAGAACCACTCACTGGAGTAGATGCCTCCTACATATTTGAGATAATTGGTTTCGAACTTTTGAGCGTGCTGATTGATTTCTTCAGCCTCCCTGATGGAAGTGTGATCCTTCCATAATACAAACATCGCGTTAGGGTTTTCCTCAAAACCCGGCGTGAGGGCCAACGGTGTTCCTGTATGATCGACGGCTACAGGTGTGGANCCAGTTGTGTCTACAGAGATGCCCTTAATATATTTTGCAACATTTCCTCCGGCTTTTTCAATACAGTCCTTCACGGTATATATCAGGCCCTCAATATAATCCAGCGGATGCTGACGAAACTGATTGGCATCCGGATTACAATATAATCCGTCCTTCCAACGGGGATATTCAAATACCGATGTTGCGATTTCATTTCCATTACGGGTATCCAGAATCACCGAACGAACCGAATCTGACCCATAATCCACTCCAATTACAAAAGCATCGTGAGACATGGCAGCAAATTTTTAGCGCTAAAATAATGAAACAATTAGTATTAATTGTAAACTATACAATTATTTTAATTTCACAGGTTTTACACCTTCCCGGGTAATGACNACCGGTTTAATAAGTCCGTTTTCATCAAACTCCATCTTATCAATACATACAACACGAGAATTTCCGTGGGTTTCCGTAATAGGCCGGCGGTGATACACAATATAATATTCCTCCTTACCTGGTATCTGCAACACTGAATGGTGCCCGGCTCCGGTGGCTATGGTTGTATCCTGCTCCAAAATTTTGCCTATTCTTTTAAAAGGGCCTAAGGGCGAATCGGCTATCGCATATGCCACGCTGTAATCCGGACCCGTCCACCCTCCTTCAGACCACATAAAATAATATTTTCCGTTACGTATAAACATAAAGGGACCTTCCACGTATTTCTCTGGGGTTACCTCTTTATAAATACTTCCATCTTCAAAGGGAATAAAACCGGTAAAATCATCTTTAAGCTTGACTACATTGCAATGACGCCAACCTCCGTAGTACATGTAATACTGTCCATCACTATCTTTAAATACAAACTGATCGATAGGTTGCGCCCCGTTGTAAAATTTATCAATCAATGGCTTTCCCAGATAATCTTTGTACGGTCCTTCCGGCTTGTCTGCCACAGCAATACCTATGCCTCCTATTTCATTATCATTTTGAATATCATTAGCAGCAAAGAATAAAAAATATTTATTGTCTTTTTCTACTATCGCAGGTGCCCACATAGCACGCTTGGCCCATTTAATAGCTGCAGTATCTACTATTCGCGGATGCTTCTTCCAATGCACTAAATCGTCTGACGAAAAAGCATCCAGAAATACCTGCTTCTCATAAACATCCGAATAAGTGGGAAAAATCCAGTATTGCTTTTTAAACACNGCTACTTCAGGATCGGCATACCAGCCCGGAAAAATAGGATTTCCGGAAGTTTGTTTTTGGCCATACAAACCCATGACTGTCATAAAACCCATCAAAACGAATATTACTCTTTTCATTATGCAAGTGATTTTTATAAATAATTTAAGAAACCAGCTTGCTAAAGGTACAGAACCAAATTGAATTCAAAAGGCTGTGTAATTTGTAAGTAGTAATGCCATCTTTCAGCGTCAGCACTTATATAAAAACTACATCTAGCTTACATTATATCCCAGCATGTTCAGCTACTTACACAATAACTAAAATAGTTCAAGTAAGACATATAGTGTAAAGCAATATTGTTTAATGGCTGTTAAATGTTTGGCGAAGCTTAAGCTGTAGATCAAATATTCGTTAATAAAAACGATCTATTATTTATTCTAATAAAACTGTCGATGAGTATCTTCCTTACCAATACATTCATTACGAATCCAAAATTTCCTATCTGGGAAAAGTATATTAATCCATAGCAAGGCTTTTTATCAGGCTCATAATTATATTTCTCTGAAAGAAACAGTTTTGGTGTGCTAATTATAAAGCCTCCAAATACAGTTCTCTGTTTATTCGTAAATCACCTTGCATTTTAGTACCCTTCCGATAAAATCGAAATAAAATATCACAACAACTCGATGTTTGCAACTAATCATTCCATCTGGTAATCCACTCGCGCATATATTTAGAAAAACAAGAGTATTAAATGAAATATTGAATCCATTTGGGTTCTATCAAGCGATGGAATACATGCTTTAGTCTAATCCCAGCTATACCCTTATACATGCTCCATATCAAACTGCACTCATTATGCAGGATGTAATAGTCTAGTAATAAGCTTTTTAAAGAAATTTTTCTTACAAAATATAATCATTTAACTTTTTTTTAACATTTTTATTAAACAACTGCTTATACCTTTGTCCATTAATCCGTTTTTAATCATTTTAAACAAAACCCTATGAGACACCTTAACCTATCTCTAAGGACAAGTGCGCTTGTTCTTATCGGACTCCTATTATTTAGTTTCTTGTCAGTAAAAGTTTCTGCACAATGTGTCATTGGCGCTTCGGCCAATAATACCGGGACAGCCCCCTTTCTTTCAAGTGCTGCTAGCCCCCAGCAGGCCATCGATGGCAATCACAATACAGCAGCCACATTAACCAATAATCTTGTTACTGGTTTGGCTGTGTTGAATGTGACCTTTGACAGAAACATGAATCCTGGCGATGTCGTTGAAATAGATCTTCAAGTTGATGGCGTAAATATAGTAGACTGGGGAAGTATTGGAGGTATTTATATTACCCCCTATACCGAAACTAATGCCAGCGGTTCAGCAGGAACTAGGCAGAACATCTTAGGTATTGGCTTTATCATTAACCTAGGCCAAGGCCGTGCTATTGTAAGAGTTCCTGTAACAGGAATTCCTCACATCCGCTCTATTAAAATTGAGTATGTAAGTTTAGGATTCTCTCTGTTTAAAACTGCTCGCATATTCGAAGTGACTGCTAAAACCGGTAAACCTGCCTCTGCAAACGGAGAGGAAGTAACAGTATGTGCCAATACAGATGTTAACTTAACGGCTGAGTATACCGCAACCAATACACCTGTAGATATTCTGTGGTATGACTCAAATGCGGATGATGCAGCTCCAATCAAAGTGGATTTAGGCCAACAGTCCAGCACCTTGGCCGTTAATTCGGGAACCCAAAGCAAATCCTATTATGTACGCACGAGATACAGCGATTGTGTGAACTCTCTTTCGGAGCCTACTGAAATTAAAGTAAATATTGATCCATCCTGTGCACTGCCGGTTACATTTGGTCCACTCGACGCCTACATCACTAATGGTAAATTAAATGTATTATGGCAGACCGTAACCGAAGAAAACAACAAAAGATTTGAAATTCAGGCATCTACCGATGGAAAAACCTTCAAGTCTATTGGAGTTGCAGACACCAAAGCACTTAACGGAAATTCTAGCACTCCTCTGAGCTACAACTTTAGTACTGAGCTAAGCGGAATCATTGCTCTAAGTTCCGTAGCTGGATTAGGGGTATTNCTGCTGTTAGGCGGTATGTTCTACAGAAATAAGAAAAAATGGGGCGTTTTGGCTANTGTATCATTACTCATCATCAGCGTAGTAACCCTTTACTCTTGTAGTAAACAAGCAGATTATGTACCTACTAACACTCCAAAGAACGTTTGGGTGCGAATCCTCCAAATTGATATTGATGGAAAATCGAGTGCTTCTACAGTGGTAAAAGCCCGCATCGTTGAATAATTAATTGATAAATCCAGTTTATATTGAAGCTGTCTCAAAGTTTGAGACAGCTTCTTTTTTTAATGCGCAGGAAAGGCTATTATAGAGCACATAAGCTGATGTATAGAATCATTAAGAGATGGATCCCACTTATATCATATAAATAGCCAGTCTTTTTGCATTTGCGACCGCTTCATACATAATGTTTTATATAAATACCTCCCATTTGCATATATTTTAAAATGTGAATCCAATTTGATGACAGAACATGATGNCCAGAATTAAATCGCAAAATCGTAATATCTTCGCAGCCTTTTAAGAAAGATATACAATGAAGTTTCACGACGAGATAATGAGAAGGCGTACATTCGCCATTATCAGCCACCCTGATGCGGGAAAAACCACCCTCACGGAAAAATTTCTGCTTTTTGGTGGCGCCATACAGGTTGCCGGGGCCGTAAAAAGCAACAAAATAAAAAAGTCTGCCACCTCCGATTTTATGGAAATCGAGCGGCAACGTGGTATTTCCGTTGCTACCTCGGTAATGACCTTTGAGTACCAAAACATTTTAATCAACCTCTTAGATACACCGGGACACAAAGACTTTGCAGAAGATACCTACCGCACCCTAACTGCTGTAGACAGTGTAATTTTAGTAGTCGACAGTGTGAATGGTGTGGAAGAGCAGACACGCCGCCTTATGGAAGTATGCCGGATGCGCGATACTCCTGTAATCGTGTTCATCAACAAACTGGACCGAGATGGTAAAAACCGATTCGACCTACTGGAGGAAATTGAAAAAGAATTGAAAATACAATTGCATCCTATGACCTGGCCCATTAACAGTGGTAAGGATTTCAAGGGTGTGTACAATATTCATGATAAAAGTCTGCGGNTTTTTGCCCCTAATACCAAGGCTGATGAGGAGGATGTTATTGCCATCACAGATATCAATGATCCTATTTTGGATGAAAAACTGGGCGATAGAGATGCGGCAATACTCCGAGAAGACGTAGAACTGGTAGATGGTGTGAACGGCCCATTGAATGTAGATGATTATTTAAAAGGAAAGGTATCTCCTGTATTCTTTGGAAGCGCCATCAACAATTTTGGAGTAAAAGAGCTATTGGACACTTTCATAACCATTGCACCGCCACCGCAAGGCCGTGATACCACAGCTCGCAGAGTGGATGCAGAAGAATCTAAGCTAAGTGGGTTTGTATTCAAAATACATGCTAATCTAGACCCCAAGCATCGCGACCGTATCGCCTTTTTTAGGGTTTGCAGTGGAAAGTTTGAGCGTAACAAATATTTTCATCATGTAAGACTGAATAAAAAGTTGCGCTTCAGCAACCCCTACTCTTTCATGGCACGTGATAAAAGTGTGATTGAAGACGCCTATGCAGGAGACGTGGTGGGTTTGTTTGATACCGGCAACTTTAAAATCGGTGACACCCTAACGGAAGGAGAAGAGTTCTACTTCACCGGTATTCCTTCGTTCTCTCCGGAAATCTTTAAGGAAGTGGTGAATAAGGACCCGCTAAAAACTAAACAGCTGGAAAAAGGGTTGCTACAACTTACGGACGAGGGTGTGGCACAGTTATTTACCCAGTTTGGTGGTACTAAGAAAATCATTGGATGTGTAGGAGAACTACAATTTGAGGTGATTCAATACCGTTTGCTGCATGAATATGGAGCTTCTGTAGAGTTCAGAGCGCTCCCCTTCTATAAAGCCTGTTGGATTACAAGTAAAGATCCTAAAAAACTGGATGACTTTACTAAGTTTAAACAAGCCAATGTTGCAGAAGATAAAGATGGAGCGTTGGTGTATCTGGCACAAAGCGAATGGTTCTTGAATACCGAAATCACCAATAATCCGGACATTGAGTTTCACTTTTCAAGTGAAATACATAAAACCGGTCCTAACTTTTAGAAAATTTCAATAATAGGAAAATACAAAATCCTGAGTACAGACATTCTAAAGCTCATTATGGCCTGTACTCAGGATATTTTATTATTTAATTATTCCAATATATTAGGAAGGATTTTGCATGAGGTTAGCCCCTCTACACGAGACCCTAAAAAGCTACATTTCAGATGCTCAACTAATACTTGGCAACTACCCCTGTGTAATTATGAGGCGTTATCTTTTTTAGCTCCTCCTTAACAGCTGCAGGTATTTTCAGCGAACTAATGAATTTGTGTAGGGCCTTTTTAGTAATGCCGTACTTACCTCTTGTCAGTTCCTTTAAAGCTTCGTAAGGATTGGGATACTGCTCCCTGCGCAAGATGGTTTGTATTGCCTCTGCCACTACCGCCCAGTTATTATTCAAGTCTTCGTTCAGTGCGGCTTCATTCAATACTAATTTGTTCAACCCGCGTTCAATGCTTTTCACAGCAATGATGGTATGTGCTATAGGCACCCCAATATTTCTCAAAACAGTACTATCTGTTAAGTCGCGTTGCAAACGACTGATAGGCAACTTGGCAGATAAATGTTCTAACAGCGAATTCGCTATACCCAAATTGCCCTCTGCATTTTCGAAATCGATAGGATTCACTTTATGAGGCATGGCGGATGAACCTACTTCACCGGCTTTGATTTTTTGTTTAAAGTACTCCATGCTGATGTAGGTCCACATGTCTCTACAAAAATCTATAAGAATATTATTAATGCGCTTAATAGCGTCGAAATGTGCCGCCAAATTATCGTAATGTTCAATCTGAGTGGTAAACTGCAATCTTTGCAGTCCCAGTATTTTTTCTACAAAATGATTTCCGAACTTAATCCAGTCGGTTTTGGGATAAGCTACATGGTGGGCATTGAAATTTCCAGTGGCACCTCCGAATTTTGCACACACGGGTATGTGAGACATTTGCAGAATCTGATTTTCCATTCTTTCTACAAAAACCATGATTTCTTTACCCAATCTGGTGGGGGAGGCCGGCTGACCATGAGTTTTAGCCAACATCGGCACATCGCGCCACTGCTTAGCCAGCTTATGTAGATGATTTTTTAGGTTAGCATAAGCCGGAAGCAATTCATATTCCATGCTGTTTTTCCAAAGCAGCGGAATGGCAGTATTATTGATGTCTTGTGAAGTAAGACCAAAATGCACCCACTCCTTGGCATCCTTGCAATCTGTTTTATCCAGTTCTTTTTTGAGGAAGTATTCAACAGCTTTTACGTCGTGATTAGTAACTTTTTCTATTTCTTTAATAGCTTCTGCATTTTCCACACTGAAGTTCTCCATCACATCCCGCAGATGCCTTTTGGCGGCAGGTGTAAGTTTCAGAAACTTCTTATCTGCCAGCAGAAAAAGATATTCTATTTCTACAATTACTCTGTATTTAATAAGGGCATACTCACTAAAATATTCCTTCAGATTCTCAATCTGCTTACTATAACGACCGTCAATCGGCGAAATGGCTGTTAATGACATCATACTTTACCGGTAATTATTTTAGGGGAACCGCATCAAAGCACCCTATACGTGCAGGATGCAATTCCTTCGAATGTACATAATATGTTCTTATGGCAAAAATAATAGGCCCCCTCTTTTTAAGGATGGAACTCCCTTTTTCTTATGAATGTTAATAGAACGTTAGCTTTTCCGCATCACTCCGTCTTAGCAGCAATTTGGCAGCCATATCCCAAAGCTATTAACAATAGTAACCTATCTTTGCCGCGCAAAAATAAGCATTCGCCGTGGAAGAAAAGATAAGAGTTGGTATTGTAAGTTATTTAAACTCCCGTCCCCTTATATATGGCTTACAACGCCTACCCATCAAAGATAAAATAACGCTGATAGAAGAATATCCAGCTTTGCTAGCCGACATGCTCCAAAAAGGGAACATAGATGTAGGTTTGGTGCCTGTGGCAATTATTCCGGAGTTGCCTCAGAGCTACATCTGCGGTAACTATTGCATTGGTTCGGTAGGAGATGTCGCTTCCGTAGCGCTGTTCAGCGAGGTGCCTGTGCAGCAGGTCGAAACTATCTATTTGGACTACCAAAGCCGCTCTTCGGTAAAATTGTTGCAATGGCTGGTACAACATTACTGGAAGATCAATCCGAAGTACGTAGAGGCCCAAAATGAAGATTATATTCAGCAAATAAGGGGTAATACAGCAGCCCTCATCATAGGCGACAGAGCGCTGAAATACCGAAGCCAGGCCCAATATATTTATGACTTGGCCGGAGAATGGAAAGCCGCAACCGGATTGCCTTTCGTTTTTGCGGCCTGGGTTAGCTCACGTCCTTTACCGGAAGCCTTTATTCAAGAGTTTGATGAAGCCAATAGTTACGGATTACTGCATATAGACGAGATTGCCCAAGCACATAATAACGGAGTATATGATTTAAAGAAATATTATTCTCAGGATTTGAGTTACGAACTGGACGCCGAAAAAAGAAAAGGTCTTGAGCTTTTTCTCAATACTATTTCTAAATAAATACGGGTTTTTCCTGATTCATCAGTACTTCTTTCCGGAAAGGCTTCTTTATTCCGCACAGCTTCCTAAATTTACAATCGGCTAATCAGCCCAATACATTCACCTAAAGTAATATGTATGAAGTGCCGCATCTGTTTACAGGAAGGAGATTTCAAACAATTGAAGCTACGAGAAATGATGTTCGGATTTAGAGATAACTTTGACTATTTCGAATGTGGCAATTGTGGTTGTATTCAAATAGCTAAGATTCCTGCTAATATTGAAAAATACTACCCCTCGAACTATTATTCCTACACTGCAGCTGATGTACCCGTAAAGCGCAGCTTCATAAGACGGATACATTTCGAATATCACAGTTTTGGTAAACATCGACTGCTGGGAGGTTTGCTGGCACTAAAATTCAAGGCTTCCAAATTTTACACATGGCTGAAGGAACTACAGCTATCGAACAAAAATGAAAGCATTTTGGATGTTGGATGTGGCAACGGCCAGCTGTTAAAACGTATTTACCGCTTGGGCTTTAATGATCTTACCGGCATCGATCCATTTATGGATAAGGATGTGATATACAATCCACAGTTGCGGTTGCTTAAGAAAGATATATTTGACATTCAAGGCCAGTTTGATGTGATTATGATGCATCACAGCCTAGAACATATGGACCATCAGAACGAAGTCATCGGCAAAGCCGCTTCCCTACTCAGCGAAAAAGGAAGGCTCTTAATTAGGATTCCCATCGTAAGTAAACCTCTTATGGAAAAATACGGAATCAACGTGGTTTCGTTGGATCCTCCTCGCCACTTCTATATACACAGCCTAAAAAGCATTACGCATCTTATTCAGCAAAATAATCTTAGCATTTATAAAACTGTTTTTGACGCAGATCCGTTTTCCATATTAGGGAGCGAGCAATATTCAAGAGATATCAGTAATGTAAACGACGATAGGAGCTATATTCAAAATCCTCAAAACAGCATCTTCACCCAGGAAGACCTACAGCGTTTTCAACAAGAAATTGATCAATATAATCAGGCAGGAGAAAGCGATTCGGTGGCGTTGTATATTCGGAAAGCGCAGGTTTAATATTTACAACATCAGTTTTCCCATCTTACCTGATTTGTAATGTCGATAAGCCAGCCATATATACCGAAGCAATTTCGTTTTTTCTTTACCATACAGCAAATTGTTTTTAATCCTATTCAAAACTGTTTTGCGTCGTAAGGGAAAGGAAGCGGGCAGGTTATGCTTGTATTTCTCTGCAACATATAGTGAGTTGCGCACCATATAATAAATTCTAATAGGAGCATGCAATGTACGCACGCTCTTTTTAAAATTTTTTAAAGAACGATATGCTCCTGCTATACCTAAGGAATGATGTAAATAAACATTGCTTAATTTAACAGTTTTAAATCCTTTCGAATTTGCTCTAAAGCAATATTCCGAGTCTACTTCATCAATAAACAAAGCTTCATCGAAGCCTCCCAATTTCTTGAGCAAACCCAAATTCACCAAGCTCCCTGATGTAATCAGCATATCTGTTTCAAAGTACTCGCAATGGATTGCCTGTGGTCGCTGCTCATATTCTACGCCAAACATCGCTACTTTATCCTTCCCTTCATAAGCATCAAAACATTGCCGATAACGATTAATATTGTCTTCGTCAAAAAATGAATCCTGATCCATAGTTAGCAACCATGTTGCCCCCTCGGCTACTGCGTAACTAGCCGCCTGATTGAGACGAGCAGCAATACCCTTATTTTCTCCGTCAGCAATTATTATAACCTTATCTTCAGGAAAATCAAATGATATCTTTGCAGCAGGCTCACTATTATCAATTACCAGCAATTTTTCTATAAAAGGTAAATAGCTGGCAATGTTATCCTTTATTTGAAAATCGGGATGATACAGTATTACAACGCCAAAAATTTTTTCCATTGTGCTACAAAACAAATTAATTTGCCAATTTATAAAATCCATGCGAGAGCAATGAAAAATAAATAGATGATGATACCTTTTATTTCCATTTGCATACCCGCGTATCAACGACCTCAGTATTTACAGAGGTTATTAGACTCGATAGTAGAACAAACCTATCGGGACTATGAAGTAATTGTTACAGACGACAGTCCTGATGAAACCGTAAAGCATCTTTGTGAGCAATATAAAGACCGTATCCCACTGCACTACTATAAAAATCCCACTCCATTAGGCACTCCTGCCAATTGGAACGTTGCTATAAAGTTAGCAAAAGGAATGTGGATTAAGTTGATGCACGACGATGATTGGTTTGCCTCTCCCAATGCTTTACAGCAGTTTGCTGAAGCTGCCCAAAACAATGATGGAGCCTTTATTTTTTCTGCTTATTGCAATGTATATGAAGACACAGGCAGACAGAGCATTTGTTTTGCTGATAAAATAAGGCTCAATCAACTGAGAAAAAAGCCCGAATCCATCGTATCGAAAAATATTATTGGTCATCCGAGTACGACCCTACATCCCAATCACAGACATTTTTACGATGAACGCCTCAAATGGATGGTGGATATCGAATTTTACATCAGAGAACTACGTCACTCGCGTTTTCATTACATCAATCAGGTATTGGTAAACATAGGCATGAGCGACTCGCAAGTGACGGCCCAGGTAAAGATGCATCCCGAAGTGGAAGTGCCAGAACATTTGTACTTTCTTGAAAAAATGGGCGTTGAGCACTTGAAGAACGTTTTTGTATACGATTATTACTGGCGCTTTATCCGTAATTTTCGCATTACTACCAATGATTTTCTTACGAAATACGCACCCCATAATACACCTCACCCGATACTGACAAAGATGATAAACTTTCAACGCAAAATTCCTTATTCACTGCTCAAATTCGGACCCATATCCAAATTTTTAATGTTATTACATTATATTTTTAATAAGAACCACATAAAGCAACAATAATGACAATAGCCGTTAACTGCTGGACACTGCGTAACAAGAACATTGATGGCATAGGCAATGTCATTATTGAAAGCATGCGACCGATGATTCAACAGCATCCAGAAACGCATTTCATGATGCTGTGTGATAAAAACTTTACGGAGGACTATTTTAGCTTCCCTAACGTATCCATTCATCGTATTTTCCCTCCTTATCGACATCCGTTACTGTATATCCTCCATATGGAATGGACACTTACTCGTTTTTTAAATAAACATCAGCCGAATGTTTTTGTGGGAATGGATGGCATGATTAGTTTAAGTTATTCTGGTAAACAAATCGCCCTTATTCACGATCTAAACTTTGAGCATTACCCTGAAACGCTCCCTCTACGCAATCGGTTATACTACCGCTATTTCTTTAAAAAATTTGCTTATAAAGCTGATAAAATAGTGGCAGTATCAAAGTACACAAAGAATGATATTATTACCACCTATAATGTAGATCGAACCAAAATCGATGTTATCACGTTAGGTGCGAAAAAAATTTTCCAACCTCTATCTACAGATAGGATTACATCCACCCGACAACAATATGCTAAAGGGCAACCTTACTTCTTCTTTGTAGGCTCGATGCATGCACGCAAAAANATTCTGCGACTCATGCANGCATTTGATTTATTCAAACAAGCCACCGGAAGTCCATTGCAACTGATGCTGGCAGGCAATATTCTGTGGGAAGCCGATGAAATAAAACAGGTATATCAACAACTTATTTTTAAAGAGGATATTATATTTCCGGGCAGGGTAAACGACGATGAACTAGCTGCATTGTTAGGAAGCGCATATGCCTTAGCATTTGTGCCTTTGTTTGAGGGTTTTGGCCTACCCATTGTAGAGGCATTTCGAGCGGGTATTCCCGTTATATGTAGCAATACCTCCTCTATGCCCGAAGTGGCTGGAGATGCGGCNCTACTTGTAGACCCACTGGATGTACACTCCATAAAAAAGGCGATGATACAGCTTGCTACTGACAACACATTATACCAAAATCTACAGCAAAAAGGTTTGGANCGAAGTGTCCTATTCGAATGGGAAAAAACTAGTCAAGATTTGTGGTATAGTATCACACAAATATAAACGTGCTATAACCGCTTTAGAATATCAGCAGCTTTATGCACTACGGCTCCCCAATAAAAATGTTCAAAAAAAAGAGAAGGAATATTTTCACTTTTACTTTGCAACTTATTGATTATCGCATCAACAAACTGCTCATAATTCCCATCAGCAACTACTGATAAATGATTGCCTGTTACGGCAACAGGTACACCCCAAGCTCCGGTTTCAAACGAAACACAAGGAGTATTAGCTGCCAAAGCCTCTACCAGCTTGGTTTTAATACCTCCCCCTTCGGTTATTGGGTTGATGAATACATCTGCTGCTTTAAAATACTTATGAATATCTTCTACAAATCCTTTGTAAAGGATATGCTGCTTGGCATATGTACGCAACTCATCATATTCGGCAGGCAATCCCGAGCCACAAATAATAATCTTATAAGGATCCTGAATTTTATGTTGCAATAAAGGGTTAATACGATGGAGTATAGCCTCCAATCCCGTTCTATTAGGACCGTAGCTCAGCGAGCCATTAAATAAAATCAATCGAGTGTGAGGTGGTAGTCCTAGCTCCTCACATACTGTCTGATGCATCTGAGCTTTTTCTTCTAAAGAGGGAGCCATGTTATTCTCTATTCCGTAAGTAATGACCGCTGTTTTAGATGGATTTACTCCATAATGAGCTATGGCATATTGCCGATCCTCTTCTGTAATAAAAAAACTATAATCGGCATAACCATGAGCAAACTTTTCATACTTATGTAAAATACGCCACCACCATTTACCTATGGTTTTAAAACGGATAGCTTCGATATTGTGTGAGCGTATGATCCACTTTATACCAGCAAACCGCTGCAATAAGTAACCCAACCATGCGTAATAGGGATGTTCCATTACAACAGCATTCACTCCATGTCGCCTACAATATTTTTTCACTTTAAAATACAATGCCGGATTTACATAGCGCCATTTATTGTGTGTAGAAGTCAATATTGGAGCAATCGGCATAAAACTGTCGCGCTCCGCATTTTCCTTCACGGAGATGACATGCAGTTCGGCGTGTTTGGAAAAGTATTTCCAGAAATAAAAGATCGCCTTTTCCCCACCCTTTACCGGTGGCAAAATTTTGTAGGGAATTATTGAAGCAATTTTTATCAATGCCAACGACGGACTTAAAGTGATCCAATAAATTAATTGCGATGATTATTCGCCAATGGTTACATCGGCCTTAGGATGCTTTTTATCGGTTTTCCATTGCAAGAAGCACCCACCCAGCACAATGATGATCAACAGCCAAGAACTTAGATAGGAAATATTATCCCCCTTCTTGAATGAAGTCGGCTCAAATACCAGCTTAATTTGATGTTTCCCTTGAGGTACTACCAATCCTCTTAAAACATAATTCGTACGTATAATATCAGCTGGCTTTCCATTTATATAAGCATTCCAACCGGCAGGATAATATACTTCGCTCAATACAATCAATCCTCCAGTTGCAGATTCGGCTTCGTATTCTATTTCATCATTAGTGTATTTTACAAGCTTCACTGTAGCTGTACTATCCGCTGATATTTGTAATCCTGCAGGAATATTCTTTTGCTGCACCACTGCGGTATCTTTCAGATTGGTGATGCCAATAGCCTGTAACTCTTCCACATCGTCGGAAACCGTTTTTATTGCTTTGACAAACCATGCTGCTCCATAAGCGTTTGAATTGGGAATTAATACTTCTTGTCCCTGCTGATCGCGACTAATGATATAGCGGACATCCAGAGCGTTTAAAAGCTGTTCATTAGGTGTTCCGGAGAAATATCTTTCTATCACATCTTGATATAATCTGAGCTTAGCCGGATGATAGCCTAGTGCAGAACGATGGAAATACGAAACTCTGTTACTATTCATTCCTGCTACATCATATACTCGGTAATGAGGATCTTTATCTTTTAAGATTTCCTGATCGATGGCAGTGGGCGTTACTTGAACCTGTACATCATCTTTATATACGTAATGATCATCGCTGAAATATTGCTTGTCAATTACCCACAAATCCAAAAGTGTTACTACAGCCAGTAAGGCCACCCCCACAACCGGACGCAACCAATTTTTCATACAAGCGAATATTACACCCAATACAATGGCCATAAACACCACGCTTCTTAATACCTGACCACCAAACATACTTTGTCTATCGGCCTTTAAGCCCGCCACAATAGCTCTATTGAGCCGGTCCCCACCGTTGGGATCAAGTTGCATTTGCATAATCTGCTGGTCAAAGCCCGAACCATAGCTTTGTCCGATATACAACAGTAACAATACTGCCGTAATACCACCCAAAGTATATAATATATTTTTAAACTGTAATGTTAATTGCTGTCGGGCATCTTTAGCGAAAAACAGGGTATGTACGGCCAACACGGCCATCAATGGGAGGGTAAGCTGGCAAATGACGAGTGCCATAGATGGCGCCCGAAATTTGTTATACAAAGGCAGATGATCCAGTAAAAATTGATTAAAGCCCAAAAAATATTTACCCCAGCTCATCAGTACAGACAAAATTGTTACTGCTAGAATGGTCCATTTTACAGGACCTCTTACCACCACAAACCCAATAATCGCCAGAATAAAAATAATCGCGCCAATATAAGCAGGTCCCCCCGAATAATCAGGAGGCACCATTCCTCCCCAGTAGGCAGGTAATTGCGATGCAAACTGCGCAGCCTGCATTTCAGGTACCCCAGTCTCTACCAATTTTTCTACAACTTTAGAATCTTCTTTCAATGGAGTACCGCTACTACCGCCCACGGCTTTGGGCATAAGCATAATAATAGGCTCTACTTTGCTCATGCTGTACTGCATAGCATAGTCTGTATCCAGACCTTGAGTAGAGGTAGCTTTTACTTCATTGCCCTGTATTTCCACACTCTTACCGCCGCGCATAGTATATCTTGCATACTCTGTAGTGGTTAAATAAGCCAGGGAGTAACATCCCAATGCTACAAGAGCTGCCACCGCACTAAGCGCCACAGAAATTGCAAAATGTTTAAAGTCTTTATTTTTTATCCAAATAATAATGTAACCAATGGTTACGGCTCCTGCAATCAAGAAAAAGTAATAGGCAATTTGCGGGTGATTAGCCATGAGCTCAAAAACAGCACCGAGCGTAGCTACAGCCAAACCAATCCAGTACCTTTTATTGAAGATTAGTAGCAATCCTCCTAATAGCAAAGGCATGTAAGCGATAGCCATCATCTTGGTTTCGTGGCCGGCACTTACAATAAGTGGATTATAAGTAGAGTAGGCAAAAGCTAGCGCTCCGAATATACCTACCATCGGATTAAATCGCAGAATAACACATAAAATATAAAAACACACGCAGGCGATAAAAAAGAAATTCATCGGTTTGGGAAGCCATAACCCAATTACTTTATTCAAGTCCACAGGAATAGCACTCCGCCCCTCCATGGCTATCTGATAATTGGGCATACCACTGAACACATTTGTATTCCATAACGGGAGCTTGCCTGTTTTTTCTTTCACTTCATAGGCATTTTGTGCCGACCCCCGCCAACCGATTACTCCCGTATCGTGCTGATCAAGGGTTTTCCCATCCATTACGGGCTTGCAGAATAATGCGGATACTATTAAAAAGACAAGAATCGCTACTACGTGAGGTAAAGCATTTTTAAGCCAACTATTATTCATTATAATAATTTTATTATAAACGAAACCAGAACCTGCAAAAGCGCAAATTAAAAATAAAACTATTCTATCTCTCTTAATTTTATACTAAACAAAGTAATGTTATTTTGTACGAAATTCGCCTATGCATTGGCTATTATTTTTGTCTAGAGTAGCGTTTCTTAGCGGAATCGTAATGTTGATAGCCCTCTGCCTTAGCAGCAGTTCATGGTATGATAATCATACATCATTGGAGGTACTGACATTGGCGGGTTATGGACTTGCCGCAATTGCGTTACCCCTTATCAGTGTACTTTATCTCATCATAACACTACGGGATCGCAAACGCATGATTATCGTACCCCGATGGTTAATGCTTTGCAATATTCTTTTTTTCATCATATTTCTAATATTCACCTTCTACATCAATGATCCATACTATCATTAAAGACAAAGCCACGCGGCTATATATTCTGTTAGGCGGATTTTTTATTGCCAATGCCATTGTTGCCGAAGTCATCGGAGTGAAGATCTTTTCTCTTGAAAAAACACTGGGGATTACGCCTTTTGATATCAACATTCTGGGCACCAGTTTTTCTTTCAATCTTACAACAGGTGTATTACTCTGGCCTGTAGTGTTTATCATGACCGATATTATTAACGAGTACTACGGCATGCGGGGAGTACGGTTTCTATCGGTATTGGCAGCTGCTCTTATTGCTTACACATTTATTATGTTTCAAGGAGCAATAAGCCTGAAGCCGGCCGACTTCTGGACTGTCAACTACATGAATCAGCATATTAATGATGCCAACGATGCCTACCGTGTTATTCTGGGGCAAGGTTCCTGGATTATTATCGGTTCGCTTACGGCATTTTTGGTAGGTCAGATTCTNGACGTCTTTATTTTTCACAGCATAAAGAAAGCTACAGGAGAAAAAGCTATATGGCTGAGAGCTACTGGTAGCACGCTGGTTTCGCAGCTGATAGACAGCTTTGTGGTACTGTTTATTGCATTCTACGTAGGTCCGCGTGTTAATACGGATCAAGGAGAACCCTGGAGCTTAAGATTGGTGCTGGCTATTTGCGTGGGCAATTACATTTATAAATTCATCGTGGCAATAGTTATGACGCCGGTTATTTATCTGGCACATGGACTGATCGATAAATATTTGGGGACCGAACTTGCCGCTAAAATGAGAAAAGATGCTATGCTGAAGGATAACTCCTAAAAATTANCTACGACGACGCATATCGGTATTTTTATCATATACAGGAAGCGGAGGGTCGGGTTGTTGCTTGATCCAGATAGTTACCTGTTTGGTTTGCAAGGTATCGGACCGAAGTGTAGCAGTAACCGTCACTTTTTTTACAGCAGGCGATTCGGGCAAGATCAAATTATTACCCTCGAAAGTACCATAGTCTGATTTAAAGAGGATATCGCGAGAAGTAAGCGGACGCCAACTACCGTCAGTCATTTTAGCATCCACATTGATATAATTATGCGTTCCTTTTTTTAGGCTGTCGGTGTATAAGTGAAAATGAATACTCTCTATCTTCTGCCCTTGAACAGCTAATGAAAACAAACACAATAGTACTCCAAAAATGTATCGCATCTTATATATTATCCTCCCTTTATTTGACGATAATTAGGGNTCAAAGGTTGTGAGCACATAGGAAACGTGCAGAACAAGCTATGCCTCCTCCATCTTAGGATCCNGNCACGTTTAATTGTCTTTTATAAAGCTGAATGGTATTCTCAAATCCATAATACAATGCATCACAGATTAATGCATGTCCTATGCTCACCTCATCCAACCAAG
>JGI25327J35509_1000929_pt1 | contig 23885 bp, 22 predicted proteins | sample HigsolmetaAR202D_FD_35509 | JGI IMG/M metagenome (IMG submission 35509)
CGATGGCTATTGAGCGCAGAGCGCAACCGGCCCTGCGATTGATTTGCCGCCATCGGGTATAATGTGCGGCTGTTTTTTAGAGGGAGTGCCATGTCGCATCGCACCGACACCTGCAACCGCTTTTACAGCCGTTGGAGCGCCCGGGTAACGCTCTGTCTGCTGGCGTTGGCGCTGGCGGCATGCGCTGCTTCGCCGGCTCCGGCCCAGTTGTCTACCGAGCCGGTCGCGACGGAGACGGCCGTGCTGCCGACCGCAACCAGCACAACGCCGACACCTGCCCCGACGCCGACGGAATCCGGCCCTGCCCGGCTGACGATCTGGTGGCCGGAACCGCTGGCCCCGCTGGATAACGAGACTGCCGCCGAGGTGCTGTCGCAGCAACTCAGCGCGTTTCAGCGCGAAAACAGCGACATTTCGGTCGATTTTCGTCTCAAACGGGTCGAAAATGTCGGCGGGATTCTGTCGACCTTGCGCGCGGCCAGCGCTGTCGCCCCCGGCGCGCTGCCGGATCTGACGCTGCTGCGCCGCGATGACATGTTGATCGCCGCGCAGGCCGGCCTTCTGCATCCGCTCGATAACCGCGTTTCGCAGGCAGTCAGGGAGGACTTGCCGGGAGTTGTGCTGGAACTGGGCAGTTACAACGACCAGCTTCTGGGCCTGCCGTACACCCTCGAACTGCTGCACGTCGCCTTTCCGCCGGGCATGGAAGCGCCGGAAGCNTTNACGNTGGACAGNCTGCTGGCGGAAGAAATCCCGTTCGTTTTCCCGGCAGGGCGCACCAGCGGCTTGAACCATGTCCTGCTGGTGCAGTATCTCGCGGCGGGCGGCGCGGTGTCCGAAACCGGCGGGCTGGTGGTCGATGCCAGCGCCCTACGCAGCACGCTCCGGTTTTACGAGGAAGCTCTGGGGCGCGGGCTGGTCGATCCCATTGCGCTGGAATATGTGCGCCCCACGGATTATCGTTCGCGCCTGATCACCGAGTCGCGCGGGGCGTTTGTCGTCACATCGACCATGTACTTGGAACTGGTAGACGCCGGTGTCGAGCTTGGCATTGCGCCCATCCCGACTCACGACGGCACGGCGATGACCGTGCAGGATGGCTGGCTGTGGGTGCTGACGACGTCTGACGCCGAGCGACAGGAACGCGCGCTGCGCTTCCTGAACTGGATGCTGGATGCCCAGCGCCAGATTGAATACGCTCAGGTGCTACACATGCTGCCCTCGCAGCGCACGGCCTTGCGCCAGTTGCGCTATCCCGAATACGCGAGGTTTGTCAACAACCTGCTTTCGAACGCTATCCTGCCGCTGTCCGAGAGCGCCAGCGGGACGACGGCGCGGGCCATGCAAAGCGCGCTGGCGGCTGTGATGACCGGCCAGCGCACCGCCGAGGAAGCCACGCGCGACGTCCTCAATCAGTTGAATAACTGACGGGCGGCGTGGCTTCCGGTTACGCTCCCTCTGTGCTGGCGATGCCCAGATCGGTCAGGGCAGCGCGCAGCGTATTCAGGTCGATTGGCTTGGAGAGATAACCGTTGGCCCCGGCGGCCAGCGCTTCTTCCTCACGGGAAGGAACCTGCGCCGAAATCACGATGACCGGCACATCCGTCGTGGCCGGGTCGGCGCGCAGCTCGCGCAGGAGATCAATGCCGTTCGTATCTGGCAGCATGAGGTCAAGCAGAATGGCATCTGGTTTGAGATAAGCAAGCCGGTCTCGCGCCTGACGGCTCGATAGTGCGTCGACGGTTTCGTGCCCCATCATCGACAACAATTTTGCCAACAGCTTCACGGTCAGTGGCTCGTCATCTACGATCAGAATTTGCGCCATCCGGAGTTTGCTCACATTCATGCGGTGGTAGACGGTGCCTTAACGTCGTTCGGAACGGCTGACGCTGGCGTTGCTTTCTGATACAGGCGGTGGGTTTTGTAGCATTCGGTTCCCATGCTCTTCAGCACGCGGATCACCTTGTCGTTGACCTCAAGAATCCAGCCGCTGTCGGAGTGGCGATAGCGCCCGGCGAGGATGGCCTTCAGCCCGTAGTAGAGCAGCACGGCATCCACGCCCTTGTTGCGGTATTCTTCCTTCACCCCAAAGAGCGGTGTTCGCACCCAGTCGATGATCGGATTGATCTTCCAGTAGTACAGCGCCTTCAGCAACGTCCACCACTCTGGCACGCCGGGGCGCGGGTAGGCGCGGTGCAACACCTGATTGAAATCGGGTATCGGCAGCACGAAGCCCGCCGGGTTGCCATCGACAAAGGCGAAATGCGCCAGCTTGGGGTCGAAGAACTGTCCCAGACTTTGAACCGTGGCTTCCAGCTCGCGTTCGGTCATTGGCACAAAGCCCCAGTTTTTCTCCCAGGCGGCGTTATAGAGGTCCTTGAACATGGCGAAGTCCGCTTTCAGGTTTTTGGGATCGGCCTGGCGGACGGTGATATTGCTGCGTTTCATGATGCCGTTGGTCAGCTTTTCCAGCCGCGTGAACAGACCGCTGTTAAGCGCGCCCTCGCGGTTGAGGTAAAAGCTGTTCAGGTCCATCACTTTTTCGAAACCCGCGTTTTCGATCAACCGCTGGTAGTAGGGCGGGTTGTAGGGCATCAGCAGCACGGGCCGCGAAAAATTGCTGACTAGCAGGCCGATTTCTTCGTGCGTCGTGAACGATGCCGGGCCGCGCATGGCTTCGTACCCGCGCTCGCCCACCCATTGCAGCGCGGTGTCGAGCAGCGCAGAGGCGGCTTCCTCGTCGTCAAAGACCTCAAACGTGCCAAACCAACCGATGTTTTCGTGGTGAAACTCATTGTGACGGTGGTTGATGAAGGCCGTAATCGTGCCGACGATCTGGTCGCCGCGCCATGCCGCGAAGTATTCCCCCTCCATGTAATCCCACGCGGCGTTTTTGTTTTTGTCCAGCAGGCTTCGCCGCATAGACAGGAGCGTTGGAACCCAGTTCGGATCGTTCTTGTAGACCGTCCAGGGAAATTCAAAGAAGGCTTTAAAATCGCGTTTGGATTCGATTTTACGAACTGAAACGGGAGCTACCATATGTCGCTCATCCAGCATGTGGGCCAATGCAATTGCCTATCTTACCTTTCCGGCTCAAATTGCCCAAAATAATCTTGACAGGCTCAAATCGCTTTGCTAGCATTTAGTTGCTGATGATCCACAGTAGCTCAACGGCAGAGCAATCGGCTGTTAACCGATGGGTTCCAGGTTCGAATCCTGGCTGTGGAGCACATAAAAACGCCTCGCACCGCGCGAGGCATTTTTTATTTGACGCAGGGGCGCTTCAAACCAGCGAACGGCCATCGAGCGGGCCGTGATTCAGTTCGTAAATCACGCGCAGACCATCGAGCGTTAGCTCAGGCGCGATCGTATCGATGACGTTGGTGTGCTGCTGAAAGATGCTGGCCATCCCGCCGGTTGCGATAACGCGCGCTCGCTCATCCCCAAGCGCAGCCTGAATCCGGGCGACGAGTCCTTCGACCAACGCGACATAGCCTAGAAAAATGCCGGACTGCATGGCGTGAATTGTGTTCCGCCCGATGGGATTGGGCGGCGGTTCCAGTTCGATCTTGTGCAACTGGGCTGCGCGGCTGACCAGAGCGTCGTGAGCCAGATTGATACCCGGCGCAATCGCGCCGCCGATATACGCGCCATCGGCGGAAATGACGTCGAAGGTGGTGGCTGTGCCGAAGTCGATGACGATGGCCGGGCCGCCATAGAGCGCGACGACCGCCGCCGAATTGACGATGCGGTCCGCGCCCGCCTGCTCTGGCTGGTCGATGTCGATACGGATGCCGGTTTTGGTGCGGTTGGTGACGATCAGCGGCTCGATGCGAAAATAGTGGCGGCATAGCTCGGTGAAGGTGGTCGTCAGTCTTGGCACAACGCTGCTGATCACCACCCCGCCGACGACATGAAAACTCAGCCCGTCTCCCTCCAGAAAATTGCGAATGAGAACGGCATATTCGTCCGGCATTTTCTCGGCGACGGTTCGCGCCCGCCAGTTGGGACGCCACGCGCCGCCACGCCAGAGGCCGAGGTGAATATTGGTATTGCCGATGTCAATCGCAAGCAGACTTCGCTGGTTGGATATCATGGTTTCGTCCTTTGTGTGCATGAGGATTGTAACGCTAGCGGCGAGGTCAGTGTTACAATGACGTTAGCGCCTTGACTTGGAAAGCACCACGAAGATGACTGAGTTACAGGTACGCCAGGCAACGCTCGACGATACACAGGCCATCAGCGCTCTTTTCCGCTCCCAGATTCAGGTGTGGCAGCGGTTTGATGCAGAAGGACGCGTTCAGGATGTGGAATACCACCAGCTCACGATTTATGAGCGCTGGCTTCATGGTGGCCCGTGGATGAGCGTCGAGACCGCCGCGATTCAGTTGTGCCAGTTGCTGATTGGCGCGGGTATTCCTCTGGTGGCGACGCTGGGCGACGAGGTGGTCGGCTACGCGGAAGCCTATCATGGCCATGAACCGCCGCCATTCGGCGATCATCTGCATGTCGCGTATCTGATTGTTGCGCCGGACTTTGTGGGCAGGGGGGCGGAAGACGCCCTGATGGGCGCTCTGCGGGAACGCGCCAAAACGCTGAAGGCGAAAACGCTGACGGTCAGCCGGGTGGGCGACGCTACCGCGACCGTCCAACTACAGGATCATTTTGATTTCGAACCATTGTGCCGCGTGCAGCGGATGAGCCTGCCGGCGCGCACGGGGCAGATTTTCTACCGCGCGACCGAGCACACCAATGCCGATGCCGCCCAGATTCGCGGCTGGGGAATGCCGGTGGGCCGCATGACCAGCGCGCGGCAGGAGTGGGAACATTTGTGGCCGCCCACATGGGAGACGATTCCGGAGCTTCGCAACCAGCGCACACATCGCCTGCACGTTTCCGCCGCGGGGCAGGAGGCGTTCGTCTGCTTCCGGCAGCAGCTTTACGATCCCCGCAGCGTCGATATTTACTGCTGGTCGCCCAAGCCGCTGACGAACCAACTTGTTTCCGCGCTGCGCGACTGGGCGCATCGCGAAGGCTATCGCAATCTGTACTGGGTCGTGGCGGACGATACCGTCAAAACGTTGGGGCCGGAGGCTGAGCTTAGCGGCTATTCGGTGGAAATCTGCGCCGTGACGCCGCGTGAGCCTGCTTAACCTCCGATCTTCCCGGTGAGCTGAGCGCCAGACTTATGCCAGTCTATCAGCCTGAACACGTTGAATACACCATTGTCAGCGGGCGCATCCAGATCGCGCTGGGAGATGGCAATCTGCTGCCCGCGTATTGGGCGCATCCGGATATNGGCGACCTGTTTCCNGGCATCGTGCTAGTGCATGACTGGTGGGGCCTGACCGACGTCGAACGCCATTTGTCCAGCCTGTTCGCGCAGGCCGGTTACTACGTGATCGCGCCGGACCTGTTCGACGGCAAGATCGCCACGTCGCCACAGGAAGCCTACACGCTGGTCGAGCAACTTGGGGCGGGCGGGTATCCTCGTGTGGACACGGCGCTTCAGGCGCTGGAAACCCACGCGCGCTGCAACCGCCATGTTGCGGCGGTAGGGCTTGGACTGGGCGGCACGCTGGCCCTTCAGGCCGCGCTCACCCGGACCGACCTCGAAGCGGCGGTCGTCTATTATGGCTTTCCCCAGCGTTTTCTCGGCCAGTTCAGCCGGGCAAAAGCGCCGATCCTTGCGCTTTATGGCAGCAACGAGCCGCATGTGCCGGTTGAAATCCGCGCCGCGTTCGAGGCGGAGTTGGCGGCGGGCGATTTGCCACATCAGTTTGTGACGCTCGAAGGCGCGTGGCGCGACTTCTTCAACCCGACGGACTCGCCGCGGCTGATGGAATACGCCCGCCAGGCATGGAGCCACACGCTCAATTTCCTCGAACGTTTTCTGGAAGGGCCGCGACGCCGCCCCGAAGGCGCATAGTCGGCTTTTCAGGGTTACGCGCTGCGCTGGCTCGCGGCAGCCTGCCCGGATTCTCCATACCTGAACAGTGAATTAATAATGATTGTAATTACTCTCATGGCGTGCTAGACTGAGGTATCGTTGGAACAGTCCAAGCGGGGCTAACGATGTTTCCCTTAACTGGAAATGGCCGGGTCGACAAGGATCTGGCTGAGGAACGACAGCGGGAAATGCTGGAAGAAGCGCAGGCCAGACAGATCGCCGAAGGCGACGCGGCGGCGCTGGAAGGCGAGAACTACCAGCCCGTAACCGACAGCGAGGACGATCTGATCGGTTATCGTGAAAGCAACAAGCACGTTCGTGAAGATTGATGTTGAAGGCTGAAGGATATAAAACGCGCCCGTATGGGCGCGTTTTTTTGTTTCTCACGTAGCTAGTGCGAACGAGGCGTTGCTGGCTAGCGTTCGGCGAGGAGCTGGCGCACGCGCTCGACGACTTCGGCCTGCGGCACGCTGATTTCCAACCCATCGCTGAGCCGCTTGAGTTTGACGACGCCCGCCGCCTGCTCGTCGGGGCCGAGCAGCGCCACCAGTGGCACGCCCTTTTTGTCGGCATATCCAAGCTGCTTGCCAACCCCTTTGTCCAGCATGTAAAGCTCGGTACGGATGTTGTGGGCGCGCAGCAGCGCCGCCAGTTGGGTCGATTCGCTGTGCAGTTCGGGGTTGAAGACGGTGACCAGCACCTCGACGACCGTGCCGCCAAGCGACGCCGGATACAGGTCGAGTAGCTCCATCAGGTCGATAATGCGTTCGATTCCCAGACTGACTCCGGTGGTCGGGATGCTCTCGCCGCGGAACATGCCGATCAGGGCGTCATAGCGCCCTCCGCCGCTTACGCTGCCGAGGTTAGGTTCGGTAATCACGGTTTCGAAGATCGGCCCGGTGTAGTAGCCAAGCCCGCGCACCATCGTCAGGTCGAATTCGTAATGCTGGAGCGATACGTTGAGATCGGATAGGTGATCGGCCAGCTCGCGTAGTTCGGCTATCGCTTCGCGGGCAGCCGGCAGCGAGCCCAGCATGTCGTCCAGAAAGTCGAGCCGTTCCAGGCCGGGCATTTGCGCCTGTAACAGCGGCAACATGCGCTCCACGACGTCGACGCCAATGCCGCGTTTCAGCAATTCTTCGCGAACGCCCTCCGCGCCGATTTTGTCGAATTTGTCGATGCTGCGATACAGATCGCCCAGCAGGGCATCCGGCACACCGGAAAACTGGCCGATGGCAGTCAGCAGCTTGCGGTTGTTGATCTTGACGGTGAACTGCCTGAAGCCGAGCCGGGTCAGCGCCATGACGACCATCGACAGCACTTCGGCGTCCGCGCTCATGCTGGACACGCCGACGATGTCCGCGTCGCACTGGTAGAACTCGCGATAGCGCCCGCGCTGGGGCCGTTCGCCGCGCCAGACGGGGGCGATTTGATAGCGCCGGAAGGGCAGGGTGATCTCGTTTTGGTACTGGGCCACGACGCGAGCCAGCGGCACGGTCAGGTCATAACGCAGGGCCAGCTCTTCCTTGCCTTCGGCATGCGCGGCGCGATAAATGAGCTTTTCGGCGTCCTCGCCGTACTTGCCCATCAGGGTTTCGTTCAGCTCCATGACCGGCGTTTGCAACGGCTCGAAGCCGTAGAGGTGGAAGACATCGCGCACGATGCTGAAGACATACTCACGTCTGAGCATGTCCTGCGGCAGAAAATCGCGCATTCCTTTGGGAAGCCGCGGTTTGATCCTGACCTGCGACATGGTTACTCCTCAACAGCGGTGTGGCGGGCGAAAAACGGAACAAGCAGGTTGCAACAAAAAAGCGCGGACCAACGTCCGCGCTTTCCCGGTGTCTGCGTTGAGCGTTGGTCAGCGGTCGCTATTCAGGCTGGCATGATGGTTGAACAACGGGTAAAGCAACACAGCGCTGAATCCTCGTCTTTACGGCAAGCAAGTATAAAAGGCGGGAATCGTTATTGCAAGCAGCTTTCAATCCCCGGTAGCGGCCTGCGATGATTGCTGCGCCTGCCGCCAGACTTCGTGGAACTGATCCAGATGGCCGTCCATGTGCATCAGGCCCGCCAGATAGGCGGCGGTGGCGTTCTGCGGCCCGTATTTTTCCATGAAGCGCTCGGAAACATCGCGATAAACATCGAGGTGAGGGCGGTTCGGCCATGTCTGCAGGAAGGCCAGACACATGCGGCGGCTTTCTTCCAGCCGCTCGATGGCCTGAGCCTGCGTGCGAATGTCGCGCCAGGGCGTTTCATAACGCAGGCGCGGCTCGCGCGGATACGGAATGCCGCGCGCGAGGATCGAACTGTGGGCCGCGCCTTCCTCAAGGCTGGCGGTGGTGTGCGCGACCAGATGCGCCAGGCTCCACCCTATGTGCTCTTCGCCGGGAACGGCATATGGATCATAGGCGTCGGGGTCATGGGGAATGAACACGACCTGTTCGTCGGTTGCCTGTCGCAGAATGTCGAGAATGATGTCAAAGAGCGCGTTAGTGCCCTGACGAAGATCATCGAGGCTGATTTGTCGGGAAAAGGCATAAAGGGAAATATCGTGGCTTCGGACAGGAGAAAAGTCTATACGCACGGTGGTACTCCGGAAAGCGCTGAACGATGATAAGCGTACATTCAGACTACATGAACATCCCGAATCTTTCCTGTGTGATGTGCTGTCGCGGCTCTGTGGTGAATCGCAGGGCCAGTTGCTACACTACGGCTGCTGTTGTTGCCTGTCTGTTGCAGGCCATTACGTCAGGATGGTCGTATGCTGACTTCCGTTGAAAAGGTCCTTTTTCTCATTCTGGCCCTGTTTTCTTTCGGCGCGACCTATGAAGGGTTCCGCGAGATGGCGCGCATCATCAACCGCGGGCCGGGCAAACTCTATCTCGATAACCTGCCCGCAAGGTTGTGGCGCGCGCTCCGCATCTATCTCACGCAAAGCACGACGCTGAAAATGCGCCCGGTGACGAGCCTGTTTCATCTCGCCGTCGTCTGGGGCTTTACCTACTATTTTCTGGTCAACGCCGCCGATGTGATCGAAGGCTTTGTGCCCGGTTATCGCTTTCCGGGTGAGGGCGGGTTGTTCAGCGATCTTTACCGCCTGTTCGGCGATGTGTTCAGCGTCGCGGTGATCGCCGGCGTTACCTACTTCATCCTGCGGCGTTTTGTGCTGCCAAACCGGCGCGAGTTGACGTGGCGCGACAACGTGCTGCTGCATCCACGCGTGCGCGCGGGCGGAGTCACGCGCGACTCGCTGATCGTCGCCGGGTTCATCCTGCTACATGTCGGCGCGCGCTTTCTCGGCCAGTCGGTCCGTCTGGCCGCCGAAGGCCCGGACGCGTTCAGCCCGTTCGCGACGCAGGTTTCATCGCTGTGGGCGGGCTTAGGCGCGGACGGCCTGCTNTTGCTGGAACACCTTTTCTGGTGGGTNGCGCTGGGGGGCATTCTGCTCTTTTTGCCCTATTTCGCAGTGTCCAAACACGCGCATCTGTTCATGGCCCCGCTCAACTTCCTGACGCGCCCGCCGCGTACCTCGCTGGGGGAAATCCCGCCGCTGGACTTTGAGGACGAAGACATCGAGCAGTTTGGCGCGCACAGGGTCGAAGATCTGCAAAAGACGCACCTGCTGGACGGGTTTGCCTGCATCATGTGCAACCGCTGTCAGGACGTGTGTCCGGCGTATGTCACGGGCAAGGAACTTTCGCCTTCGGCTTACGAGATCAACAAGCGCTTCATCTTTAAGGATGGGATGGCGGAACTGGCAGCGGGCGCGGAGTCGCCGCAGCCGTTGATGGGCTTTGCCATCAGCGAATCGGCCGTCTGGGCCTGCACGACCTGTGGCGCGTGTGTCGATGTTTGCCCGGTCGGCAACGAGCCGATGTTCGACATCATCGATATCCGGCGCGATGCCGTGCTGATGCAGGGCGAGTTTCCAGGAGAGCTGCGAAACGCCTTCAACGGCATGGAACGGCAGGGCAATCCATGGCAGAGCAGCGAAAGCCGGTTCCGATGGGCCAACGGCCTGAACGTGCCGACTGTCGAGGACAATCCCGATTTCGATGTGCTGTACTGGACGGGCTGCGCGGTCAGCTACGACCCGCGCGCTCAGTTAACGGCGCGCGCGCTGGTGAAGGTGTTGCAGGCGGCAGGGGTGAACTTTGCCGTGCTTGGCGAGCGCGAGAACTGCACGGGCGATGTGGCGCGCCGCGCGGGCAAGGAAGACCTGTACTACGAACTGGCGATGGGCAATGTCGAAACGCTGAACGAGGTCGCGCCGAAGCGTATCGTCGTCACCTGTCCCCATTGCCTGCACAATCTGGGCAGGGAATACCATCAGTTTGGCGGCCACTACGAGGTCATTCACCACACCGAACTGATCGAGGAACTGATCGCGGCTGGACGGCTCCCCGAAAGCGCGCACCCCAACCGCATGAGCAATGTCACGTTCCACGATCCCTGTTATCTTGCCCGCCATAACGACATTGTCGACGCGCCGCGTAAGGCGCTTGCCGGAGCGGGCCTTAACGTGATTGAGATGCCGCGCAGCGGGCGGTCGTCGTTCTGCTGTGGCGCTGGCGGCGCGCAATTCTGGAAGGAAGAGGAACACGGCACGAAGCCGGTCAGCGTCGAACGCTATCAGGAAGCGCAGGCGACCGGCGCGGACACGATCGCCGTTGGTTGCCCGTTCTGTATGCAGATGTTCGAAAGCGCGCGCGCGCAGACGGCGGACGGCCCGGAAATCAAGGATGTTGTCGAGCTAATCGCCGAGCGGCTGCCGGAAGGGCAATAACGGCAACCGGCTGCCACAGCCCGGACGCCGGTTCCGGTGCCGGCTTGGGAAGCCAAAATAAATGCGGTTATAATTCGCGGGCAGCTTGCACAATCAATCTGGAGGCCAGACTCAATGGCGCAAGAATATGATGTGGTCGTGCTCGGCGCGGGACCGGGTGGTTATGTCGCTGCGATCCGCGCGAGTCAGCTTGGCTTGAAAACCGCGATCGTCGAGAAGCAGTACTGGGGTGGTGTCTGCCTGAACGTGGGTTGTATTCCCTCCAAAGCGCTGCTTCGCAACGCGGAATTGGTCACGATCTTCAAGAATGAGGCAGAGAAATTCGGCATTCGGGTGTCGGGAGATGTCTCATTCGACTACAGCGTCGCGTTCAAGCGCAGCCGTGAGGTGGCTGAGGGCCGCGTCAAGGGCGTACATTTCCTGATGCGGAAGAACAAAATCGACGAGTATGACGGTTGGGCGACGTTTGTCGATGCCAACACCCTGCGCGTCGAGCTGAACAAGGGCGGCGAAGAGACGCTGAAATTCAAGAATTGCATCATCGCCACCGGCAGCGTCACGCGCCTGTTGCCCGGAACGCAACTTAGCGAGCGGGTCGTCACTTATGAGCAACAGATCATGAGCGACTCGCTGCCGAAGTCGATCATTATCGCCGGGGCGGGGGCGATTGGCGTCGAGTTCGCTTACGTCCACGCCAGTTACGGCGTCGAGGTCACGCTGGTCGAATTCCTCGACCGCATCCTGCCGCTCGAAGATGAAGAAGTCTCGGCGGAACTGACCAAGCAGTACAAGCGCAAAGGCATCAATGTACTGACGAGCACGCGCGTCGACCAGATCGAGGATACGGGTTCCAACGTGCGCGTCACCGTCACCGGCCCCGATGGCAAGCAGCAGGTGCTGGAAGCCGACAAGGTACTGCAGGCGATCGGTTTCAAACCGCGCACCGAAGGCTATGGGCTGGAAAATACCGGCGTCAAGCTGACCGAGCGCGGCGCGATTGAAATCAACAGCCACATGCAGACAAGCGTGCCGCACATCTACGCGATTGGCGACGTGACCGCCAAGCTGATGCTGGCGCATGTCGCCGAGGCGATGGGTGTGATCGCTGCCGAGCGGATCGCGGGCGTGCCTTCCATCGAGTTGGACTTCGACATGATGCCGCGCGCCACCTACTGCCAGCCGCAGGTCGCCAGCTTTGGCTATACCGAAAAGCAGGCGCGCGAGCTGGGCTACGATATCAACGTCGCCAAGTTCCCCTTCATGGCGAACGGCAAGGCGCACGGCCTGGGTGACACGGTCGGTTTCGTCAAGCTCATCAGCGACAAGAAGTATGGCGAAATACTCGGCGGCCATCTGATCGGCCCCGACGTCACCGAGCTGCTGCCCGAACTGACATTGGCCCGCTTTGCCGAGCTGACACCGGAAGAAATCGCGCGCAATGTCCACGCGCATCCGACGCTCAGCGAGGCGCTGAAAGAGGCCGCGCACGGCCTCGAAGGCCACATGATCAATATGTGAACCTGCTCCGCAAGTCCCTCGCCATCGTCTGGCGAGGGACTTTTCTTACTGCCGCGAATTGTCCTGCGTGTTTCCGGCGCTGGCCTGACGCCGCGCTTCAAACAGGAGGATGCCGGTCGCTACGGCGGCGTTGAGCGATTCGGCGTTGTCCGCCATGGGGATGTAGATGCGTTTCGTCGCCAGCGCTTCCGCCTGCGGGCTTGCGCCGTGTGCCTCGCTGCCGATGATAAGCGCCCACGGGGCCGTCCACTCGACACGGTCGTAGGGCGCGTCCCCGGTCATATCCGCCAGATAGATGTTCAGCCCTCGACAGAGCGCTTCAATCTCGCTCCAGCTTTTCTCCGCCAGACTGAGGCGAAAGTGCGCGCCCATACCGGCTCGCAATGCTTTCGGGTTATACGGATCGACGCATCCGGGCGAGAGCAGGACCGCGTCGATGCCGGCGGCGGCGGTGGTTCGCAGGATGGTTCCGAGATTGCCCGGATCGCGCAGATCATCGAGGATGAGCACGCGTGTTAACGTCTCAGGCAGGGCAGGGGATGGCATCGGAAATACAGCGACGATCCCCTGCGGCTGCTCGGTCGCGCTGATGTGGCGCAGCACCTGCGCGGATACGGGCAGGGACGGCACGCGCCCTCGCTGCAGGAGATCGACTAGCCCCGCATCGGCGGTATCGGGGTCATAAAGGGCGTATTCCGGGCGGGTATTGCCGCGTTCGTAAGCGTCTGCGATCAGGCGCGCGCCTTCCAGAACGATACGCTGCTGCTTGCGCCGGGCTTTTGCCTGTCTCTGGAGGGCATAGACCTGTTTGACTCTGTCGTTTTGAAGGCTGGTAATCAAGCGTGAAACCTCTGGGTGTGTCGCGCTATGCCTGAAGTATAGCGCGGCGCGTGCTTTCAAAGGCGGCGTTATGTCTTGTTCAGCCGGTCAGCGCGTTGAAAACCGACGCATTGTCCCGGAATCAAAAAAGCGGCCTCAGATTTAGCGGCCGCTTTCCGCTTTTTTCAACGTCTTGTGCCGGGCGCTACTGGTGCTGCTGGCTGAGTGCGGCCAGACGAGCAAAGCCCTCGGCGTCGCGCACGGCGATGTCGGCCAGCACCTTGCGATCCAGTTCGACGTTAGCGCGCTTCAGACCATACATGAAGCGGCTGTAGTTCAGGCCGTGCTGGTGCGCGCCCGCGTTGATGCGGACAATCCACAGACGGCGCATGTCGCGGCGGCGCGCCTTGCGGTCGCGGTAGCTGTACCACAGGCTCTTGAGCATCGCTTCGTTCGAACGGCGGAAAAGACGCCCACGCGTGCCCCACTGGCCTTTGGTCAGCGCCAACACTTTCTTGTGGCGGCGGCGGCGCGTGAAGCCGGTTTTCACTCTTGCCATGTCGGGTTACTCCTAGCAACAAATACCCAGAGCCATGGCTCTGGGCGTGATGGATACGGGAAGACCGCTGCCGCGCGCGCTAGGCGGGCGGGTTCTGGCGGTAAAGCCCGAGGTAGGGCGCCAGCGCCTTGATACGCTTCGCCGTTGTNGAATCCACGGGCTGCATTTTGTCGAGCTGCTGCTTGACACGCGTCGAGCGGCGGCGGCGGAAGTGGCTCTTGCCACCCTTNGTCCGCATGACCTTGCCGCTTCCNGTAATGCGAAAGCGCTTGGCTGTCGCTTTGTGTGTCTTGAGCTTGTATTTCTTGGCCACCGATAATCCTTCCGGGTTTACTTCTTCTTATCCTGCGCCGGTGCGAGTACCATGAGCATGGTGCTGCCTTCCATATTCGGCATCTGCTCAACGACTGCAATATCATTCAGTTCGGCGGCAATGCGCTGCAGGCGCTCGCGACCGATGTCCGAATGCGTGATTTCACGACCGCGGAAACGGATACGCACCCGTACTTTCATGCCGTCTTCGATCCACTTGCGGGCGTCGCGTATCTTGAAGCCCAAATGGTGATCGTCTGTCTTGGGCCGCAGTTGAATCTCTTTGACTTCGATGTTCTTCTGCTGCTTGCGCGCCTTGCGCTCCCGCCGCTGCTTTTCATACTGGAACTTGCCGTAGTCCATAATCCGGCAGACAGGCGGATCGGCATTTGAGGATACCTCGACGAGATCCATGTTGCGTTGTTCCGCCATCTCCAGCGCCTGGCTGAGCGGCACAATGCCAAGATTCTCGTTCGTATCCGTGATCAGACGGACTTCCCGTGCGCGTATCTGGTTGTTGATGCGGTACTCTGAAGAACCTATAGTTAGACTTCCTCTCTACAATCTCGGAATGGATCGTTTAACTGCTTCCGGCGCGCGGCGTTTAGAAACGAAAGCTGCTCACTAACCAACCCTATGGTAAGCGAGCTGTCACTTCTGACACTGAGCTGGTTCAAGCCTGCCTGAGCTTTTGGCTNCAACAAAGCTGCAGAAACCAGTTGTTCAGCTGCGCGGGCCGCAATTATGCAGTATACACGCTTAACATCGCGCGATTATATCACAGGCTAAATTGAATACGCAAGCGCAGATCAGGCGAGGAAAGCAAGTGATTGAGTGAGAAAATGACAGCCCGGAATGCCGCAAATTCATTCCGGCGAGGTTTGGTGACAGGCTGTCCGGCGTTCGAACGCTGGATAGAGTTGCCGCTCAGCTGGCGGCTGCGGTCGTCTGCAGCGCGTAGCCGGGATTTGCTGCCAGAAACTGCTGTACGTCGTTTAGCGATTGCTGGTAAAGTTTCAGCAGTTCGCTGTCGTCGCCTTTGTAGCGGCGCAGCGTTTGGACAGCGCAGGCGGTGCAGCCGCGCATGGCGCGATAGCTATCCGTCTCGCAGCTTATGCAACCGTTTAGCCGGATCATCGTCAGCATCAGCGCCAGCGTTTCCTCGTGCGATTCCGGCAAGGACATGACGCGCTCGACCAGCGCTTCCCATGCTGGCCCGCGCAAAGTACGCAATGCCGGGATCGACTGAACGGGAAACATCAGTTCATTATTGGCGTACATGCGATGTCCTTAATTGTTTGATACGGGTTTGTGACAAAACCTGTCACCAGAAGCATACGTTCTAACGATTTTAGCATATATGGGACTATAGTACTAACAAGATTAATTTCGCTCACTGCTTTTCGGAGCGCGCGTCCATAACATATACTCAACAGATGCCTGCAATAACAGGATTCTAACGCAAATGAAACGCTTAGGTTGGTTAATGTTCGGTTGGTGTTTGCTTCTGGCGGCCTGTTCGGGGGCGCAGTGGTCTTTGCGCCGGCCCAGCCCACGCCGGATGTCTCGCCCCTGATCTATACCCATGCCAGCGGCGCGTTTTCGCTGGCCATGCCTCGTAACTGGGCCGTTTACGACCAGAACACGACGACACTCGCCAGCGCGTCATTCGCCCCGGCGGGGGAGCACGATCCCGCGATCACGATCGCAGTTATTCATCCCAGCGGCGCGGGCGATTCGCAGAACTTTGCCGCTCTGATTGACCAGTATCAGACGCAGCTCCGGCCCGATCTGGAGCGCTATAAGGAAAATGACCGTCAGGCGATGGGCGATGGTAGCTGGCGCGCGACCGGGCTGCGGCTGACGCCGCTGGGGGCGACACAGCAGGTGAACACGTTCATCCAGCGGGCCGGGCCGCTGTTTGCCGTGATCGATATCGTCGTGCCGGAAAGCCAATCTGCTCTGGTTTATCTCCAGTCGATTCTCAACACGTTTTCCCTCAATCCCGAGGCGGCGCTCGAACCTGCGCCGTTGACCACGCTCAACATGGCCAGTGGCACAAGCCTGAGCGTCCTGCACGTCGCGCACTGGACAACGCCTGACGGCGTCTTTTTCGTCACCGGAGAAGTCGCCAACTTCGGTACGGAAACCGCAACGGACATTCCCGTGATTGTCAGGCTGGAAACCGCGGATGGGCTGGCGGTCGCCGAAGCCAGCGACACGGTGATGGGCCACGGCATCCCGCCCGGCGGCTTCGCGCCGTTCAGCCTGCGTTTCGGGCAGGGGCAACCGGCGCTGAGCGCGGCCTATGAAATCCGGCTTGGCGAAGGCTGGACGCCTGACCCGGCGGCCCGAGTCATCGGGCCGGAGGCGCTGTCATGGACGGACGAATCGTCGGTGCAGGATGGGCGTCTGGTCATCAGCGGCACGATTACGAACGAATCCGGTGCGGTCATTCGCGATCCGCTGGCGGTCGTGACCGTTTTTGATGTCCGCCAGAACGTCATCGCCGCGGGGTTTGCCCCGGCAGACGCGACGCAACTCGCGCCCGGCGAGAGCGCCCGCTACANCCTGATCATTCATGAGATGGGGTCGGAGCCGGCGAATTATAGTGTCATCGCGCAGGCGTTGCCCGGCTGATCAGGAGGCGGCGTCATTGCGCTCCGACGGGGCAGGCAGCCGGCCTGCCAGCTGNGTGCCGACGGCCCGGATGCCGATCCCTGNGAAGACCATTGCCAGAGGGAGCAGCGGCAAAGTGTAACGTTGCCAGGGCAGCGGGTTTGTCATCAGCAGCCCTGTGGTGAANACCAGCCACACCAGCAGGCCGGTATAAGCCGGTCGCCGGAACTGCCGTGCCGTGATAGCGATGCCGAGGAGCATGAGCGCGGTCAGCGGCAGGCCGAGCGCCCATCCATAATGCACGCCGCTCAGCCATGTTGCGCGGGAACTGGCGACTTCGGCGGCAAACGAGGCCGATTCTGTCCAGCTTGCGACTTCATTATGAACGGCGGGCGCGATGAACGGCTGTAGCAGCAGATCGGCGGCGCGCTGCGACAGAGGCGTTGGCGCGTTCGGATCGGCGACGACCTGAATGTTCAGCAATTCAGCGCGCACGTTCACCAGATCGCGCAGGCGGGCGAGCGGGTCGTTCCAGAGCGCGGGCGAGAGCGCCACAAAACCCAGAACGATGAGCGCGCCGCTTATGCCGAGAGGGACGAGCAGCGTGCGCCATGCCCGCCGGTTGGCCAGTTCCGCCGCAGTAATCCACACCAGCGCGGCGGCGGCGAACACGGCCGCGTTGTGCTTGCTTGCCAGCGCCAGCGCGCCCATCGCCGCCAGCAATGCCCAGTAGATTGGCGACACGCGCTCGCCCCGGCTGCGCCGTTCGCTGATGATCGCCGCCATCAGGATCGTGAGCAGGCCGAAGCACAGCATCGAGCCTTCCTGCATGGCGCGACGTCCATTGAGCAGGATGGTCGGGTGAAGGGCGTACAGCCCGCTGGCGCTGTACGCGACGACCGGCCCGGCGACGACGTAACCGATGCCGAACAACACCGCGATGCTGACGCACAGCAGCAGCGTTGAAGGCAGACGGGCGGCGTAGAGGAGCGAATCAGGCGGGCGGTGGTTGGTTTCCACGTTGCGGTCGTAGCTCATGCCCCAGTCCCAGCCCGGCGGCGGGGGCAGGTCATCGACGCTGAACCCGGCCAGATGCCAGCTCAGGCCGATGCCGAGGCGGTTGATCGTGCCGTTGAGAATGCGTAGATGGGCGTCGCTGTCGATGTAGTAGGGTGGGCTGGTGAGCAGCCGCTCCGGCGCGCGCTCGATAAACGCGGTCACGTAATCGCGGCTGGTGTGAACCTGCATCGCTTCATCGCCGTGGAATGAGGCGGTTGGCAGCCCGGCGATGACGTAGGCGCTGAGCGCGGCCAGCCAGACGGCGGCGATGATGACGGCGCGGCGGTTCACCGGCTTGCGGTCGTGAGCGGGCGGCGTGTTGGCCTGTGAGGACGCCATGAGCGTTCTACGCCGCAGCTACGGCAGGGCAGTCTCGTGGGCGTGGCGCACGAAGTCCTGGGCGCGCAGCGCGTCGAGCACGCCTTCCGGCAGCGGCTCGTCGAGCGTCAGCACGGTCAGCGTATGGCCGCCGGGGGTGGCGCGGCCGGTTTGCCAGCTTGCGATATTGACGCCGTTGGTTGCCATCAGCGTGCCGACCTTGCCGATCACGCCGGGCTGGTCGTAGCTGCCCATGATCAGCAGGTGGCCGCGCGGCACAAAATTCATGCGATAGTTGTTGATTTGCACGATGTGAGGCTCGCGGCGGTCGAGCAGCGTGCCGGCGATGGTGATGACCTCTCCGTCTTCCAGTGTGACCTGCGCCGTGACGATGTTGGCGTAGTCGCCGGTTTTGAGGCCTTTGGCCTGCGTGACCTGAATGCCGCGTTCCGACGCCAGAATGGGGGCGTTGATGTAGTTGACCTGCTCGCCAAGCACCGGCGCGAGCATCCCCTTAAGCAGGGCGACGGTCAGAGGCTTGATCAACCCGGTCGTCTCCGTGCCGCGATATTCGACGGCGATGCGCCGGATCGGGCTGCGCGCCAGCGTGTGCAGCAGTCCGCCCATGCGTTCCGCCAGATCCATATANGGCAGAGTCGATTCGTAATCGAGGCCGGCGACAAACGGCAGGTTGACGACATTGCGATAATCAACGCCGCGCAGGGCGTCCAGCACCTGACGGACGATTTGCAGGGAAACGTCCTCGGTGGCTTCGACGGTGTTATCGCCGATATGCGGCGTGTGAATGACGTTTTCCAGACCGATTAACGGACTGTTATAGGGNGGTTCTTCACGGTAAACATCGACCGCCGCGCCGGCCAGATGGCCGTCCTTCAGCGCGCGCGCCAGCGCGTCCTCGTCGACGACGCTGCCGTGCGCCGTATTGATGAGGCGCGCGCCCGGTTTCATCTGCCGGATGAGCGTCTCATCGAACATGCCGCGCGTTTCGCTCGTCGCCGGAACGTGAATGCTGACGAAGTCGCTTTTTTGCAGCAACTCGCGCAGCCCAACCAGCAGCACGCGCGAGTCGCTGATCTGGTCTTCGGCGACATACGGGTCGTAGGCCAGCACCGTCATGCCGAAGCTGAGCGCCCGGTGCGCGACCGTTTGCCCGACCCGGCCCGCGCCGATCAGCCCCAGCGTTTTGCCATGAAGCTGCGTGCCTGCCTGCCGCTTGCGATCCAGCAGCCAGTAGCCATCGCGCAGGCTGTTGTGCGCCGTGACCAGCCTGCGGCTGAGCGCCAGCATGAGCGCCAGCGTATGCTCGCCTGCCGCGATGGCGTTCGCGCCCGGCGTGTTCATGACGATGATGCCGCGGCTGGTGGCGCACTCAACGTCGATCCCGCTCAGGTTTGCGCCAATCCGCCCGATCACACGCAGTTTAGGCGCGTTTTCCAACAGCGGCGCGTCCACCGGCACGTCGTCCCGCGCGATCAGCGCGTGGGCCGACTTCAGACCCTCGCGCACGTGCTGCACGGTTGGCGTGACGATGTTCACCTTGATGCCGTTGTCGTTCAGCAACGACAGGCTTTTTTCGGTCAGGTCGGTTGCGACCAGAATCTCAAACTCGCTCACGGATGCCTCGATCGCTGCAAAAACCGGGTTAAGGCGTGACGCGCGCCTCAAGCAGGCGGGCCACGTCGTGCAGGCTTTCGTAGACGTAGGGCGTAATGCCGTCGAAAAGCTCGGGATGCGCGTGCCATGGATCGGGAATGGCGATTGTCGTCATGCCCGCGGCTACGGCGGCTCTAGCTCCGGTCGGGCTATCCTCCAGCGCCAGACAGTGTTCGGGGGCGACGCTGAGGCGGCGGGCCGCTTCGAGGTAAACATCGGGCGCGGGCTTGCCGTGCTCGACGTCGTCGCCGCTGACGCGAACGTGGAAGATGTCCTGCCAGCCCTGGCTTTCGACCACCGCTTCGATAATCACACGCGCCGAGCTTGAGGCGATCGCGCAGGGGAGATTGTGTTCCTGCAGCAGCGCGATCACTTCCGGCGCGCCGGGCCTGACGACCACCTTCTGCGGCACAAGCGCGCACATGCTGTCCAGCAGTTCGGCCCGCAGGTCTTCGTAGGTGTCCTTGAGGTCATATCCAGCGATCATGCCATGCAGGAAATCATGCGTACGCATGCCGATCAGGCGGCGCTGGATTTCAAAGTCCCATTCCTTGCCGCGCCGGGCCAGCAGCTCGCGCTCGCAGATCATCCAGACCGGCTCCGAATCGACGAGCAGGCCATCCATGTCGAAAATGACCGCTTGAATGTGATCGATCATGAGATGAGTGCAAATCCTTTGTCAAATGCTTCGCGCAGTTCGGCGTTGTTCATNATGACTCCGGCGTCTCGCGCCAGCGCCAGCCCGCGCTCGAAAATCGTCTGGTGGGGCGTGCCAAGCACGCGGCTATACCCGCTCACCCCGGCGGCCAGCGGCAGGATGGGGGCCAGTGAATTGACTTCGATGAAGATATCCGCGGCGGCCTTGACTTTCGGGCGCGCGACCACGCCGCCAAAGCCGACGAACAAATCGACCACGCTGCGCGTCGCCAGATCCGATACACCGTCGCCGACCATCATGCGGCGTCCGTAGCGGTTGCCCGCCAGTTCTTCAACGATCTGCGGCTTGCCGCTCGATACCGTCAGCGGGCCTTCGTTGAAATCGAGGTATGTCTGGCGCGAGCGCTCCTGCGGCTCGTGGTAGCGCCACCATTCGCCCGAAAGTTCGTTGTATTCCAGTTCAACGGCGCGGATATTTTCCGGCGGCACGCCCAGCCGCTTGCCAAAGCCGCGAACCGGCTCCGCCAGCCCGCCGCTGATGATGAACACTTCCTTGCCGAGGAAATGCAGCGCGGCGATGACTTCGGCGGCATCCGGAACCAGCGCCTCCCAGTAGCGTTCTTCAATCGCCTTGAGCTGGCCGCGCGTGGGGCGAATGGCCTGCAGCCGCTTGCCGTAAACGTCGCGCAGGTCCAGATCGCCGTCCATCGCTTTTTGGGTTAGAACGCCGACGCGCCACTCCTTGCCCTTGAAGCGGGCCAGTTCGTCAATGCCTTCAATCGCCGATAGAGTGCTGTCGCAATCGAAGAAGATCAGGTCGAAAGTCGACCAGCGCATATCCTGCATTGGTTGTGGTCTTCATCCTTGGACTTTCCAGCCGATTGTACAGCCAAACAGCGCTTTGCGGCCAGATGCAGTACTGCCGGCCCGTTCCGTACGCCTGCGACTCGCGGCCCGGACCTACCTCCGGGCGAGAGCGATTAGGTTATACTCGGATGCATTCCCAACGAGCATCGTACCCGGAAAGGCATGTCCGTCATGGGCTACAACATTCGCAAAGCGGGAGTCATCGGAGCCGGCACGATGGGCAGCGGTATCGCCGCACTGCTGGCCGGCGTTGGCATCGAGGTCGTCTTGCTCGATGTGCCGGCGCGCGACACCATCCCGGAGACGCCTCCGGCGGAGCGCAACGCGCCGGCGCTGGAGGGGCTGAAGCGGATGCAGAACGCGCGCCCGCCACAGTTGTTTGCGCTTTCCGACCTCGATCTGATCCGCACCGGCAATATCGAGGACGATCTGAGCCTGCTGCATGACGCCGGATGGGTGATTGAGGTCGTGGTNGAGCGGCTGGACGTCAAGCAGCAGTTGATGGGGCGTTTGGCGGAGGTGGTCGGCCCGGAGACGATCATCTCGACTAACACTTCAGGTTTGCCAATTCGCGCCATTGCCGATGGGCTTGGCGAGCGTTTTTCGCGCCGGTTCCTCGGCACGCACTTTTTTAACCCGCCGCGCTATCTGCGCCTGCTCGAAATCATTCCACACCCGAATACAGATCCCGAAATTCTCGACTTCATGGTCGATTTTGCGACCCGAACGCTCGGCAAGGGCGTCGTGATCGCCAACGATACGCCAAACTTCATCGGCAATCGCTTTCTTAGCATCGTGGGCAGCCAGACGGTCAACGCCGCGCTCGACAACGGCCTCACCGTCGATGAGGTTGACGCATTGACCGGCCCGCTGATCGGGCGGCCCCGCACTGCCACTTTCCGCCTCAACGATCTGATCGGCCTCGATGTGTTGCAGCACATCGCGGATAACCTGTATCCGGCCATCGCGGACGATCCCGCGCGCGACGTTCTCCGCCATCCCGGAGCGCAGGCGCTGTTCCGCGCGCTGCTCGATCGCAACTGGCTAGGCAACAAAAGCGGGCAGGGCTTTTACAAGCAGGTGAAGACGGCGGACGGCCGCCGCGAGTTTTGGACGCTGAACCTGTCGACGCTGGAGTATGAGCCGCCGTCGAAACCCGCGTTCGAAAGCGTTGCGCGTCACCAGCACGTGGCCGACACGGGCGAGCGTATTCGTCTGTTGATCGGCGAGGACGATCGGGCAGGTCGTTTCCTGTGGCATCATCACGCCTTCTATCTCGCCTATGCTTCCCACCGCGTGCCGGAAATCACGGCCAGTCTGGCCAATATCGACAACGCGCAGAAGTGGGGCTTTGGTCATGAACTGGGGCCGTTTGAAATCTGGGATGCGCTCGGCGTGGCGGCGACCGTTCCGGCTTTCGAGGATGCGGGCTATCCGGTGGCGGCGTGGGTTAAGGAGATGATCGCCGCCGGGTACGCGACTTTTTACCAGCGCGACGAAACCGGGCAGGCGATCGGTTATTACAGCCCGCAGGCGAAGACGTATGTGCCTTTCGCCGGGGACGAGCGCGCCGTCAGCATCCCACGCCTGCGGAGCGATTCGAGGCGAATCATTCTAAGCAACGACAGCGCCAGCCTGCTCGACATGGGCGATGGTGTAGGGCTGCTGGCCCTGCACAGCCCGAATAGCCAGCTTGATGCCGGGGCTATCGATATGCTTTGGCGCGCGCTGGATCATCTGGACAATGGTCTGGACGCGCTGGTGATCGGCGCGGAAGGTGACCGCTTTTGCGCCGGTTCAAACCTGTTCGCTCTGCTGACGCTGGCGCGCGCCGGACAACTGGACGACCTGAACGCGACCATCAAGCGACAGCAGGATGCACTGAAACTGCTGCGTTATGCCGCCGGGCCGGTCGTGGTTACGCCCTTCGGCGTGGCACAGGGCGCGGGAGTGGAACTGATGCTGTCGGCGGACCGCGTCGTGGCGCACATGGAACTGGCCGCCGGGTTTACCGAACCGTCCGCCGGGCTGATCCCGATGGGGGGCGGCTGTAACGCGCTGCTGCGCCGGTTTCTCAATCCGGTGATGGAAGCCAGCGAGCAGGCCGACCCGCTGCCGCACATTCGCCGTGCGTTCGACCTGATTGCCGGAGGGCGCGTCAGCGGCAGCGCCACCGAGGCGCGTCAAATGCGCTTGCTGGGGGAGTGTGACCGCATTGTCATGAACCGGGCCCATTTGCTGGGCGAGGCCAAACGCGAGGCGTTGCATCTGGCGGGCCATTATCGACCGGGCCGGGCGGGCAAGGTCTGGGCTGCGGGGCGTGACGCTTACGACGCGCTGCTGAAGGACATCGACGCAGATGTCGCTGCGGAGAAAGCTACCGAGCACGATGCGCTGCTGCGGCGTAAACTGGCATACGTGCTTACAGGCGGCCCTGTCGACGAACCGGGATGGGTGGACGAGCAAACGATTCTCGATCTGGAGCGCGAGGTGGCGCTGGAACTGCTAGGCGAGGTCAGGACGCTCGAACGCATCGCACACCTGCTGCAAACCGGCAAACCGCTGAAGAACTAGGCAGGACAACACCAAAAACAGATAACCACCGGGGAAAGGCAAAAGCACTTGCTACGGATGGATAACGTTCTCCTCGTTGTCGATGATCTGGAGGCTGCCAAAGCGTTCTTCATCGAACTCGGTATGGAGCTGGAAGGCGAGACGACAGTCGAAGGGCCTTTGGTCGGAAG
>JGI25327J35509_1000930_pt1 | contig 23885 bp, 25 predicted proteins | sample HigsolmetaAR202D_FD_35509 | JGI IMG/M metagenome (IMG submission 35509)
CCACTTCCCCTTGAGTAGTCCTGCTCATGCAGAAAGACANCTGGGGCGGGAGCAAAGGCCGCGGATGCGGACGGCAGCGGCGATCTTTCGCCGTACGAGTTCGCTGCCCTTGCCGGCCAGGTCAAAAAAGAGGGATATGACAATGAGGACACTTATCGGATCGATCGCAGGGGTTCTGCTTCTTGCGCTCGCCGCTTGCGACGGCGGCGGTTCTGCTCCGCCTCAGGGCGGCAGCGACGCAGGTGGAACGGTCACCGTTCCGTCGTCGGAGCCGACCGACATGGGCGGAGCCAGTCCTACCCAGCCTGCACAATAAGGCTGTGCGGGAATCCTGAACGCCGACTGCTCCCGGCGCCCCGCAAAGGCTTAGACCGCCGGGAGCGGTTTTCTCCCTACTGTGCCAACCCTCCCCGGCGGGGAGGGTTTTATTGTCTCTGTCATATTCTGCTGTCCTACGGCGCACCGAGCGGATTGGACGGCGGGGCACCAGACGCGACACCTGCAATGACCTGTTGCAGGAAGTTGACTTCGCGGCCACCTGTAGGCGTCGTCCGTGAGATGAAGTCGAACACCTTGCCGTCCTTGAGCCCGTAGTGAGCGATCTGCCGGACGCGCTCGTCGTCACCGAAATAGACGGCCAGCACCTGCTGCTCGACCAGTTTCGGCCGCATGAAGGCCGCGCCCCGCACCCGCTTCTGAGAAATGTAGTAGAAGACCTCGTTGTCGAAGGTCGCTGTGGTGGACGGCGTGCCGAGCGCAAGCAGCACCTGCTCCCGGCTGGAGCCAACCGGAACAAGTTCCAGCGCCTCCTCGTCGATGACGAAGCCATGGGTCAGGGTCTCGCTTCCACCGAGGGTCGAGCCCACACTGCCGCATCCTGAAAGCAGCACGCCGCCGATCGCAGCGGCAAGCACTGCCCGGCAGGCACCGTTGGTCTTGATTTTCCGCACCCGCAACGACATCTCCCTGATCGACCCGCCCGGCAAAGCCGGGTCCAGCCCTTTGCGTAGCCCGGCAAAGCCGGGTCCAGCCCTTTGCGTAGCCCGGCAAAACCGGTAAACCAGCTTTCGCGCCGATGCAACCGGACCCCAACCAGTCGAAGGAGGCGCCCGTCATGTTTCAATGGCTTTCCGGCGCGCGCCGGCGCGACCGCCGCCTCGTGGTGGAGGCGCTCTACGGAGAAATCGTGGCAGCGGCACGGCGGCCGCCGCTTTACGCCGACTGGGGTGTGCCCGACACGCCGCTGGGACGCTTCGAGATGCTGTCACTCTTCATGTTCCTGTTTCTTCACCGCATGCGCCAGAGCGGCACCAGCGGGGCGCCGAAGGAGCTCTCACAGGAAGTGACCGACCTCTTCTTCCTCGAGGTGGATCATTCGCTGCGGGAGCTCGGCGTGGGCGATCTCGGCGTACCGAAGCGTATGAAGAAGCTCGCCCGCATGTTCTACGGAAGGCTCAATGCCTACGGAGCTGCAGTGGATGCGGCCGACGCCCTTGCCCTCGCCTCCGCATTGCACAGGAACATTGCGCCCGATCGCGCGGTATGGGAAGAGGCGGCCGCGCTGGCAAACCACGTGCTGGAAGCCCACCGGTCGCTCGCCGGGCTCGCCGATGAGGAGATTCTGGCCGGCAGGCTTCGCTTCGCGCCCTTGCCGCAGGAGATTGACCATGGCCCGTGACCCTGTCACCAGCCCCGTTTCCTATGAGCTGAACGTCAGCCGTCTTCCCGCGAAGGGTATCACCATCACCATGGAGGCCGACACGGCGCAGCGGGTCGCCCTTGCCCGTACCCACGGCCTTCTTTCAGTTGAATTTTTCTCGACCGAACTTCTGGTACGGCCATGGAGGGGCGACGGTGTGCGGGTGACCGGCAGGGTAACAGCCGACATGACGCAGGCCTGCGTGGTAACTCTTGAGCCGCTCGCGGCGCGAGTCGACGAGGAGATTTCCGCTGTTTTCATCCCCGAGGGATCGAAGCTCGCCCGAATCGAGGGGGAGAGCGGCGAGATCGTCATCGAGCCTGAAGGCGCTGACCTGCCGGAGACATTTTCCGGCGACACGATCGATCTGGGCGCGCTGGCTGAGGAGTTTTTCGCCCTTGGAATCGATCCCTACCCCAGAAAGGAAGGAGCGGCGTTCGACATCACAGCGGAACCGCCCGAGGAAGCCGCTGCCGGACCGCTGCAGGAAGCGCTCATGAGGCTGCGCAACGGGAAGTGAAAAGCCTGTGGACGAAACCAGGTTGTGCGGTTGCGCAAAAGCGCTATTTTCGCCGGACTTTTCGGGTTTCGTTCGTTGTATAAATTGAGGCAATAAAGCGTGATACGCATATCGATCGACGCAATGGGCGGCGACCACGGGCCGGAGGTCGTCCTACCGAGCCTTCTCAGGGTCGCCGAGCGGCGGCCAGATGCGCGTTTTGTGATCTTCGGCCGCGAGGAGGCTGTCCGCCCGGTGCTCGATCGACTGCCCCGGCTTCGGGAGGTGAGCGACTTCGTGCATTGCGACGTCGCCGTGCGCATGGACGACAAGCCCAGCCAAGCGCTTCGCCAGGGGCGCTGGAAATCCTCGATGTGGAAGGCGATCGAGGCAGTCAAGACCGGCGATGCCGACGCCTGCATCTCGGCCGGCAACACCGGCGCTCTGATGGCCATGTCGAAATTCTGCCTGCGGACGATGGCGGACATCGAGCGCCCGGCCATAGCAGCGATCTGGCCGACCATACGCGGCGAAAGCATTGTGCTCGACGTGGGCGCCACCATCGGCGCCGATGCCCAGCAGCTTGTCGATTTCGCGATATTGGGCGCGGCCATGGCCAACGCCCTGTTCGACATCGAGCGCCCGACGGTTGGCCTTCTCAATGTGGGCGTGGAGGAGATCAAGGGCCAGGAGGAGGTCAAGGAAGCCGGGCGCATGCTGCGCGAGGCGGCGCTGGAGACCATAGACTATCGCGGCTTCGTGGAGGGCGACGACATCGGTAAGGGCACGGTGGACGTGGTGGTCACCGAAGGTTTTTCCGGCAATATCGCGCTCAAGGCCGCGGAGGGAACGGCGCGCCAGATCGCTGAATATCTGCGCGCCGCCATGAGCCGCACTCTCATGGCGCGGATCGGCTATCTGTTCGCGCGCGGCGCCTTCCAGCGGCTCCGTGAGAAGATGGATGTGCGCAAGATCAATGGCGGGGTCTTTCTCGGCCTGAAAGGCATCGTCATCAAGAGCCACGGCGCCGCGGACGAGGAAGGCTTTGCGGCGGCGGTCGAACTCGGCTACGAGATGATTCGCAGCGGCGTCTTCGACAAGACGCGCGCCACGCTAGACCTCTATCACGCCCGCAGGCCGATGCTGGCCGTCGGCGCGGTGTCCGATGCATAGGAAAGCATGATGATCAGGTCCGCCGTCGTCGGAGTGGGCTCGGCGCTGCCCCGCCGCGTTATGACAAACAAGGAGTTCGAGTCGCTTGTCGATACCTCGGACGAATGGATCGTTCAGAGAACCGGGATACGCCAGCGGTACATCGCGGGCGCGGACGAGACCACGGCTTCCCTGGGCGAGGCGGCCGCGCGCGATGCACTGGCCAATGCAGGCTTGGGACCCGCCGATATCGACTTCATCGTGCTTGCCACATCGACGCCCAACAACACCTTTCCCGCCACCGCTGTAGAAATCCAGAACCGGCTCGGAATGGCGCATGGCTTCGCCTTTGACATGCAGGCCGTTTGCTCGGGCTTCGTCTATGCCATCAGCACGGCGGATGCTTATCTGCGCGGTGGCGGGTTGCGGCGCGCGCTAGTGATCGGCTCCGAGACCTTCTCGCGCATTCTCGACTGGACGGACCGCACCACCTGCGTGCTCTTCGGCGATGGCGCAGGCGCGGTGGTGCTGGAAGCGATCGAGGGTAGCGGCACGATGGAGGATCGTGGCGTTCTAGCCTCCGCCCTGCGCTCCGACGGCTCGCAGAAGGACAAGCTCTATGTGGACGGCGGGCCTTCCACCACCGGAACGGTCGGCCATCTGCGCATGCAGGGCCGCGAGGTCTTCAAACATGCGGTGGGCATGATCACCGATGTGATCGAGGATGTTTTCCGGAAGGCGGACATTACCGCCGAGGAAATCGACTGGTTCGTGCCCCATCAGGCCAACAAGCGAATCATCGACGCCTCCGCGCGCAAGCTTGGCATTGCCGAGGAAAAGGTGGTCGTGACGGTCGATCTCCACGGCAACACGTCAGCCGCCTCAGTGCCGCTCGCACTGGCTCATGCCACCGGTCAGGGCAAGATCAAACGCGGCGATCTCGTGCTTCTGGAGGCGATGGGCGGCGGCTTCACCTGGGGTGCTGTGTTGCTTAGATGGTAAAATAATTGATCGGGTCCTAGCCGAATCGGGTTCTTGACCTGGCCCGCCCAATTTCTTAACGTCGCGCCGTCGCGTGTATTTTCAATAGTTTCGAACGGTTGGATGGTCGGATGGGGGGAAAGACGGTGACACGGGCCGATTTGGCGGAGGCCGTCTACCGCAAGGTCGGACTCTCGCGTACGGAATCGGCTCAGATCGTCGAAATGGTGCTTCAGGAGGTTTGCGACGCGATTGTTCGCGGAGAGACCGTCAAGCTTTCTTCCTTTGCCACGTTTCAGGTGCGCCACAAGAATGAGCGCGTCGGCCGCAACCCGAAAACCGGCGAGGAAGTGCCGATCCTGCCCCGCCGGGTTATGACGTTCAAGGCGTCCAATGTGCTGAAAAACCGGATTCTGCGTGCGCATCAGGCACGCAAGGCCGAGAAGAAGGCTGAAAAGAAAGCCTGATCCTTCCAGGCCCGGCGGCAACAGATCCGGTTTGAGCCACCTTGTCATGTGGCATTCCGGTTTGTTGAATGAGAAACGAATCGCCGGCCAGGAGGTGAACACGGGATGGAAAAGAGCCCGGACGCATTCCGCACCATCAGTGAGGTCGCCGAGGAGCTCGACCTGCCGCAGCATGTGCTGCGTTTCTGGGAGACGCGCTTTTCACAGATCAAGCCCATGAAGCGCGGCGGCGGCCGTCGCTATTACCGCCCGCAGGACGTGGAGCTGATCAAGGGCATCCGTCACATGCTCTATGATCAGGGCTATACGATCAAGGGCGTGCAAAAGCTCCTGCGTGAGAATGGCAATCAGTTCGTCATCGCCATCGGCCGCGGCGACATGGCCGCCGTGGAGGCGATTGCGCAGCAGAAGCTAGCCGAGAAGAACGCAGCGGCTTCCGAGGAGGAACTTGTCATCGGCAAGCCGAAGGTGAAGCCGCGAAGCCGCTTTTTCGGCCTCGGCCGCGAGGAGGATGGTCCGGTCGCAGCAGACGATGGCCGGCTTTCACGCGACAATCGGGCGCTTCTGCAAGAGACTTTGTTCGATCTTCTGGAATGCAAGCGCCTGCTTGACCAGGTGCGGTAAGCCGCCTTTCGCTTTCAGGAAATTTTGCCAGCAAAAAGGCCCGCTGGGAGGCGGGCCTTTCGGTGTTTTGGTTTTGCCTGCCGTCAGTGCGCCAGCACCGCCAGTAGCAGAAGCGCGATGATGTTCGTGATCTTGATCATCGGATTCACCGCCGGACCAGCCGTGTCCTTGTAGGGGTCGCCGACCGTATCGCCGGTGACGGAAGCCTTGTGCGCTTCCGAGCCCTTCTCATGCTTCACGCCGTCCTTGTCGATGAAGCCGTCCTCGAAGGACTTCTTGGCATTGTCCCAGGCGCCACCGCCCGCCGTCATGGAGATGGCGACGAAAAGCCCCGTGGCGATCACACCGAGCAGCATGGCGCCAAGGGCGGCGAGCGCCTCGTTCTTGCCACCGATGAGGTAGATCACCGCGAAGACCACCAAGGGCGACAGGACCGGCAAAAGCGAAGGAACGATCATTTCCTTGATCGCGGCCCGGGTCAGAAGATCGACCGCACGGCTGTAGTCGGGCTTGTCCTTGCCCTCCATGATGCCGGGCTTCTCGCGGAACTGCCGGCGCACCTCCTCAACGATGGCGCCACCGGCACGGCCGACGGCCGTCATGGACAGGCCGCCGAACAGGAAGGGCAGCAGACCGCCGAAGAGAAGCCCCACCACCACATACGGGTTGGACAGGGCGAAATCGACCGTCACGCCATCGAAGAAGGTGCCTGGCGCGGCATTCTCGGAGAAGAACTTGAGGTCTTCCGTATAGGCTGCGAAAAGCACCAGCGCGCCCAGACCTGCCGAGCCGATGGCGTAGCCCTTGGTGACGGCCTTGGTCGTGTTGCCCACCGCGTCGAGCGCGTCCGTGGTCTGGCGAACCTCGCCCGGCAGGTCAGACATTTCGGCGATGCCGCCTGCATTGTCGGTGACGGGGCCGAAAGCGTCGAGCGCCACCACCATGCCGGCCAGCGCCAGCATTGTCGTGACCGCGANGGCGATGCCGAAGAGGCCNGCAAGATTGTAGCTCACCAGAATGCCNCCCACGATGACGATGGCGGGCAGCGCGGTCGCCTCCAAAGAGACCGCCAAGCCCTGGATGACGTTCGTGCCGTGCCCCGTGACGGAAGCTTGGGCGATCGAGCGGACCGGCCGGTAGCCGACGCCCGTGTAGTATTCCGTGATCCAGATGATGAGGCCGGTGACCACCAGCCCGACCAAGCCGCATACGAAGAGTTTTGCGGCGGTAAAGGACGAGCCGTCGCTGGCCGAGAACTCGGTGCCGCCGCCCAGCCAGAGCCAGACGAGAAGCGCCAGCGCGACCACCGAAAGGATCGCCGTTGCCCAGAACCCCTTGTAAAGCGCGCCCATGATGGAATTGTTGGAGCCGAGCTTCACGAAGAAGGTGCCGATGATCGAGGTGACCACGCAGGCCGCACCGATCGCCAGCGGGAAGAGCATTAGGGTGACCGCGTCCGAACCGGTGAAGAAGATCGAGGCCAGAACCATCGTGGCCACGACGGTGACCACATAGGTCTCGAACAGGTCGGCCGCCATGCCGGCGCAGTCGCCGACATTGTCGCCCACATTGTCCGCAATGGTGGCGGGGTTGCGCGGATCGTCCTCCGGAATACCCGCTTCAACCTTGCCCACGAGGTCACCGCCCACATCGGCACCCTTGGTGAAGATGCCGCCGCCAAGACGCGCGAAAATCGAGATCAGGGAGGCGCCGAAGCCGAGCGCAACCAGCGCATCAACCACCGTGCGGTCCGTGGGCTCAAAGCCCATCGGCCCCGTCAGCACCCAGAAATAGACGGACACGCCGAGGAGCGCCAGGCCCGCCACCAAAAGGCCAGTGATTGCGCCCGACTTGAAGGCGATGTCCAGCCCCGCTGCGAGGCTGCCCGAAGCAGCCTGCGCCGTGCGAACATTGGCGCGCACCGAAACATGCATGCCGATGAAGCCTGCAGCGCCCGAAAGCACGGCGCCGATCAGAAAGCCAACGGCCGCCGCAGCGGTCAGCAGCCACCAGGCCAGGAGAAACACGATCACGCCGACGATGGAGATGGTTGTGTACTGGCGGGTAAGATAAGCCTGCGCGCCTTCCCGAATCGCGCCGGCGATCTCCTGCATGCGCGCATTTCCCTGATCGGCCGCAAGGACCGATTGCGTCGCCCAGACGGCGTAAAGTACGGAAAGCAGGCCGCAGGCGATGACGACGTAAAGCATAGTCATTGCCAATTATCCCTTGATTTCGGCCCGCTGGAACCCCTCCCGGGCCTAGAGAAAGGCCGCCGGCGGATCGCGCCGCGACCTTAACCGAGCGCTTATGCGAAAGACATCGCGCAAGGTCAAGGTTTTGTCGTCTATTGCACCATTTTCGTCTGNTTNCCGGTGCGCTTGTTTCATAAGCGGCCCAAGAAATGGGAGCGGCGGCGGACAGTAAGAGCCGCTTCGAATCTCGCTTGACGCAAGAAATGCCGTCAGGCCGCCTTCAGCCACCGNCGGCGCAAGGCGAGAAGCCCAAGCAGGAAAAGNCAGAATCCCACCACCGGGAAGACNATCCAGTTAAGCCATTCCCAGCCGAGCGCATTGTAGACGCGCCCTGACATCAGCGAAGCAAAAGCCACTGTGGAAAACAGTATGAAATCATGCGTGCCCTGGACCTTGTTCTTTTCCGCCGGGCGGTAGCATTCGGCCACCATGGCCGTGGCGCCGATAAAGCCGAAGTTCCAGCCCACGCCGAGCAGGATGAGCGCCAGCCAGAANTGCCACAGGGCGATTCCGGANAGCGCGACCGCGCCGCAAGCGGCAAGCAGAAGAAGGCCTGCAGCCACCACCGTCTCCTTGCCNAAGCGGGCGATCAGGCCGCCGGTAATGAAGCTCGGCCCATACATCGCCATCACATGCCAGGAGATTCCGAGAGTAGCNTCGTCGGGTGAGAAACCGCAGCCCACCATGGCGAGCGGTGCGCCGGTCATGATGAAACTCATCAGCGCAAAGGCGCTGACACCGCTCAAGAGAGCGACGAGGAAGCGGGGCTGAAGGAGGATCTGCAAAAGAGGGCGAGCGGGCTCATTGTCCTGAACGGTCTCAGCGGGCACGTCATCTTTTGCAAGGCGCAAAAAGGAAAGAATGACCGCCCCGATGGCGGCGAGGCCGACAACACCGGCGAAGGCGCCGGCAAACATGATGGGCGCGAACAGTTCACGCGTATGGATCGCCACCTGCGGCCCGATGATGGCCGCGAAGATGCCGCCGCCCAGTACCCAGGAGATCGCTCGCGGCTTGAAGTCGGCCGGTGCGTTGTCGGCCGCCGCAAACCGGTATTGCTGGACGAAGGCATTGCCCGCGCCGATCAGCAGCATGCCGAAGGCAAACAGCCAGAAATTCATCTGAAAGAGGGCGCCCGTCGCGACCACACCGCCCAAGGCCGTCACACCCGCGCCGGAAATAAAACCGTTGCTCCGCCCCACCAGCCGCATCAGCATTGCGGCGGGCAATGCACTGATGGCCACGCCGACCGTGTAGCCGGTCACAGGCGCGGTAGCGAGCGACTTGTCGGCTTCGAGCAGGTAGCTTCCCGCCAGCGCGCCCATCGAAATGGCAATGGTGGCACTGGAACCGACGATCGCCTGTGAGGCCGCGAAGATAAGCGCGGTCCGCCGGGCTTCCCGATAGGCCGCGCCTTGGCTCACCGCCGATCCCGTCCCCTGCCCTCGCCGCGCACGCGGCGGGCTACGCGGTCAAGCACCGCGTTGACGAGCTTCGGTTCTTCCTCCTCTCCGTAGAACGCCTTGGCGATGTCGACATATTCGGAGACGGCCACGGGAACCGGAACGTCCTTGCGTTTCATCAACTCATAGACGCCCGCGCGCAGGATNGCACGCAGCGTTGAATCGAGGCGCGAAAGCGGCCAGTCTTCCGTCAGCGACTGTCGGATGATCGGGTCGATGATCTTCTGGTTCTCCACCACGCCGGCCAGAATAGCACGAAACCACTGGGCGTCGGCCTCGCGATAGGTCTGGCCGTCGATCTCGCGGCCCAAGCGGAAGGCCTCGTATTCGGCAGTGGTTTCCAAAAGGCCGGTGCCTGCCACGTCCATCTGGTAGAGCGCCTGAACGGCGGCTAGCCTTGCGGCGCCGCGCTTGTTGGCAGGACGGACGCCAGCCGGTTTGCCGGCATGATCGGGATCCGCCACGTCAAACTCCCAGTTGTTTTTTCAGCGCGATCATGCGCAGGGCCGCTTCCGCAGCCGCATATCCCTTGCCGCCAGGAGCGTTCGAGCCCTCGCTCTTTTCGATTCGTGCGAGAGCCTGCGCCTCGTTTTCCACCGTCAGGATACCATTGCCGATTGCAAGCTTGTGCGACACAGCAAGATCCGTCAATCCGCGGCTCGATTCATTTGCCACCACATCGAANTGATAGGTCTCGCCNCGGATCACGCAGCCGAGCGCCACAAAGCCGTCATAGGCGGTTCCGCCCTTTTCTGCCGCGGCGTGGGCGAAGGCGATAGCCGCNGGAATCTCCAGCGCGCCTGGCACGGTCACCACGTCATAGGACGCACCTGCCTTCTTGAGCGCGGCCTCAGCCCCGGCTAGCAGGCCATCGGAAAGGTGGTCATAAAAACGCGCCTCGACGATAAGGAGGCGAAGGTCGTTGGTCGTCATGGTTGCTCCTTGTCAGCGACGACGCTCCATGAAACGGCCCCGGTTTCGGCCGCCGCCCGCGGATGGCTATGCTCAGGCACAGTTCCGCATGNTCAAGCTGAAGAATGAGGACGTGGNAAGCATTCCGCCNTTCNCGACCANCGGGCCGACAAAAACCTCCCTGTCCCCATCACCCTCGAGCTTGACCCGGGGACCATTCCTGAACGGTCCCAGACCTGCAAGCGATCGATCTGTGAGGCCGTTGCTATTAGGCTTCTTGGCTCGCCTCCGCAAGCCGCGCGGCATAACGGGCCATCNTATCGACTTCGAAATTCACCCGGTCGCCCGCCTGCCGTTCGCCCCAGGTAGTTACGGCAAGGGTGTGCTGGATGACCAGCACGTCGAAGCGGTTGCCTTCAACCCGGTTCACCGTGAGCGACGTACCATCGAGCGCGACCGATCCCTTCGGCGCGATGAATTTCGCCAGCTCGGCGGGAGCCTCGATCACGAATCGTATCGCGTCGCCTTCCTCTCGGCGATCGACAATCTCCGCCATGCCGTCCACATGGCCCGAGACGATATGGCCGCCAAGCTCGTCGCCCACCTTCAGCGCCCGTTCGAGGTTGATCCGTGTGCCCTCGCGCCACTCCGCCACGGTGGTCAGGCGCAACGCTTCTTCCCATGCCTCCACCTCGAACCAGCGGCTGTTCGCCCCCTGCTCGGGCAGAGCGACCACCGTCAGACATACGCCCGAGCAGGCGATGGAGGCGCCGATATCAATCGTTGCCGGATCGTAATTCGTCTCGATGCGCAGCCGGAGCCCCTCCCGCAAGGGCTGGATTGAACGGACCGTTCCGACATCCGTGACAATGCCCGTAAACATCAATCCGCCCTCACATATTCGAAATAGTGATCTTCTCCGAAGCTCGCCTGCCGAAGCAGGCGAAAGCCGGAAGGTATATGATCGGGATCGACGGGCGCGGCAATCCCGCGCGCGCCGATCGACCCGGGGCTAATAAAAAGGCAGAGCCGGTCGACCAGCCCCTCCGCAAGGAATGCGGCTGCCGTGCTGGCTCCACCCTCGACGAGAAGGCTTGAAAAGCCGCGCGCNGCAAGGTCGTCCAGAAGCTCCGGCAAGGCGATCTGGCCGTCCANCGCCTCGACGGCGAGAAATTCAGCGCCTGCCTCCTTCAGCATCGCGCGGCGTGCCGGGTCNGCCTCTCCTCCGGCGGCGAGGAACAGCGGAACCTCCTTGGCNGAGCGGACCAGCTGAGAATCGATGGGCAGCCGCAAGAGTCGGTCGAGCACGATCCGTGCCGGCGAGCGCGCGGAAAGCCCCGGCAGACGGCAGGTCAGCAACGGGTCGTCGNCNAGCGCGGTGCCNATGCCGACCAGAANGGCGTCGGCCTCCGCGCGCATAACATGCACCTGCCGCCGTGCAATTTCACCGGTGATCGGCACCTGGCCCTCGCCTTGGATGCCAATCTTACCATCGTTCGAAAGAGCAAGCTTCAGAATCACTTCCGGCCGTTTCTTCGTTGACCGGGTGAGATAGGCTTTCAGAAGATCGGCGGCTTCTTCCGCCAGCACGCCTTCCGTCACCTCGATGCCGGCGGCGCGCAGCATGGCATAGCCCCGGCCGCTCACGCGCGGGTCCGGATCGCGCGCAGCACCCACAACGCGGGCCACTCCCGCCCGAATGAGCGCCTCCGCGCAAGGCGGCGTGCGGCCATGATGAGCACAGGGCTCCAGCGTGACATAGGCAACCGCGCCGCGCGCGCGCTCCCCCGCTTCNTCGAGCGCCTGCGGTTCCGCATGGGGACGNCCGCCAACCGTAGTCACGCCACGCCCGACGATGTAGGGCCCGATGCCGTCATCGCGCACCAGGAGCGTTGCCACCGAAGGATTGGTGCCGGTGAGGCCAAGATGCCGCCGCGAAAGCCTTATCGCTGCGGCCATGTAGCGCTGGTCGTCATGCGGCGAGAAGGATGCGCCCTGCATCGGCCGGCTATTCTCCGTCCGCTCCTCCGCCCCGAAGTTCGCCCAGCACGTCCTGGAAGTCCTTGGCCTCGCGGAAATTGCGGTAGACGGAGGCGTAGCGCACATAGGCCACGTCATCGAGCGATTTCAGNGCCTCCATGACGAGCAAGCCGATCTCACCCGAAGGTATCTCGCTCTCGCCGGAGCTTTCGAGCTGGCGCACGATGCCCGTCACCGCCCGCTCCACGCGCTCGGGATCGACATTGCGCTTCCTGAGCGCGATATCGAAGGAGCGGAGCAGCTTGTCCCGGTCGAAGGGGACCTTGCGACCAGATCGCTTCACGACGGTAAGATCGCGAAGCTGCACCCGCTCGAAGGTGGTGAAACGGCCGCCGCAGTCCGGGCATGCGCGGCGGCGGCGGATGGCCGCGCCGTCCTCAGCGGGCCGTGAATCCTTCACCTGGGTATCCTCGGATTGGCAATACGGGCAGCGCATGTCAGGCTTCGCGATCTTACAACAGCGGACCTAGCCAAGATAGGGATAGAGCGGGAAACGTTCAGTAAGCGCCAGGACTTTCTTCTTCACCGCTTCTTCCACAGCCCGGTTGCCCTCATCGGAATTCGCACTCTTCAACCCATCCAACACTTCGGCGATCAGCTTGCCAANCTGGCCGAATTCTACAACGCCGAAGCCGCGCGTGGTGCCTGCCGGCGTGCCAAGCCGGATGCCGGAGGTGATGAAGGGCTTTTCCGGATCGAAGGGGATGCCGTTCTTGTTGCAGGTGATGTTGGCGCGGCCAAGTGCCGCCTCGGCGCGCTTTCCGGTGGCGTTCTTGGGGCGCAGGTCGACCAGCATCAGGTGGTTGTCCGTGCCGCCGGAGACGATATNGAGGCCCGTCTCCTGNAGGCTCGCGGCGAGCGCGCGGGCATTCGCCACCACCTGCTGCGCATANGCCTTGAANTCCGGCTCCAGCGCCTCGCCGAGCGCGACCGCCTTGGCCGCGATGACATGCATCAGCGGACCGCCCTGCAGACCGGGGAACACGGCGGAGTTGATCTTCTTGGCGATCTCCTCGTCGTTGGTGAGGATCATGCCGCCGCGTGGCCCGCGCAACGACTTGTGCGTGGTCGTGGTCACCACATGGGCATGCGGCAGCGGCGAGGGGTGGACATCTCCCGCCACGAGGCCNGCGATATGCGCCATATCGACCATCAGATACGCGCCNACNGAATCAGCGATCTCGCGGAACCGCTTCCAGTCCCAAATGCGCGAATAGGCCGTTCCACCGGCCAGGATCAGCTTGGGCTTATGCTCATGCGCCAGCCGCTCAACCTCTTCCATGTCGAGAAGGTGGTCGTCCCGGCGCACCCCGTAGGAAACCACGTTGAACCATTTTCCGGACATGTTGACGGGCGAGCCGTGCGTCAGATGGCCGCCGGCGTTGAGATCAAGCCCCATGAAGGTGTCGCCCGGCTGCAGCAGCGCCAGAAACACGGCCTGATTCATCTGGCTGCCGGAATTAGGCTGAACATTGGCGAATTCGCAGCGGAACAGCTTCTTGGCCCGCTCGATCGCCAGTCCCTCGATGACGTCGACAAATTGGCAGCCGCCATAATAGCGGCGACCGGGATAACCTTCGGCATATTTGTTGGTCAGGACCGTACCCTGAGCCTCCATGACCGCACGCGAAACGATGTTTTCCGATGCAATGAGCTGAATCTCGTCCCGCTGCCGACCCAGTTCATTGCGAATGGTCGCAAAAATTTCGGGATCGGCTTCTTCGAGCGGCTTAGAGAAAAAGTTCTCTGTCTCGACCGCTGCGGCGGACGCGTGTGCCATGGCAGTGACATCCCTTGCATGAATTGACGGACATGTGGCGGAGCCAAGCGCCCCTTAGCATTTTTCGCACAGCGCAACCACGCCCTGCACGCATTTTTTGCCGCAAGGGACATGCCGCCGACAAGATGCGCNCCAGCTCTGGCGATCCACGCGAATGGCGGCCGCTCACCCGTCGGAGAGCGGCGAATGCGCTCGCGCCTGCCTTCAAGCCCGCCGTGTCATCCCTCTTTTCATGCGGGTNTCATGCGGGCCTGAAATCGCAGCCCGCTACAGGGCGGTCGAAATCTGCAGTTCCGATGCGCCGTCGAGCCCGTAGATGTCGTCGCGGAAATGCACGACGCCGTCGCCCGTCGACCAGGCGGAAAGATAGACGAAGTAGACCGGCACGGGATTGGCGACCGGAATATGCACGTCTTCCTGAGTTTGGATCGTCGTCTCGATCTGGCGGCGGTCCCAGCCGGGCGTGTCGCGCAGGATCCATGTGACGAGGTCNCGCACATTCTGCACGCGCACGCAGCCCGAAGAATGGAAACGTTCTTGATCGCGGAACAGATTCTTCTCCGGCGTGTCGTGCATATAGACGGCGTGCGGGTTGGGAAAGTTGATCTTTATCGTCGCCATCGCATTGATCTTGCCGGGATCCTGGCGGAAGCGATAGCGCGTGGCTTCATCCGTGGACCAGTCGACCGTCAGCGGATCCACCTCGGAGCCGTCCGGCGCGATCATGCGGATGTTGTTGTCGCGCAGATAGTTCGGGTTCTTCCGCATCAGCGGAATGATGTCGCGGCGCACGATGGAAACCGGCGCGTTCCAGTACGGATTGAGAATGATCTCGTTGATTTTGGAAGAAAGGATCGGGGTCTGACGGTCTACCTTGCCGACGATAGCTGTATGGCGCAACACAACGCGGCCGTTCTCGACCGCCTCGATCGAGGCGGCGGGAATGTTGACCATCACGTAGCGGTCGCCAAGCGGCTTGGAAGTAAGGTCGCGCAGGCGACCGAGATTGGTCTGGAGCTGCCCTAGCCGGACAGGTGCAGAGACGTTGAGCGCCGAATAGGTGTACTGCCCTGTTACACCGTCAGCCGGCAGACCGTGACGGGCCTGNAACCGCTTCAAAGCCGCATCGACATAGGTNTCGAAGGCCGGAGACAGGCCAGCCCGCGTCGAAAGGTCGCCCGAGATCATCAGCCTGCGGCGAAGGATTTCCACATCCGGATCGATGACACCGATCTGCAGCTTCTTCGTGGCGGGCACCGTGGGCCACCCGCCGCTCGCCACGATCGTGGAATAATCGGCGATCGCACGCTCCACGAAGCCAACCGTCTGCGGGCTGAGCACGGGCAGTGTGGAAGATACCTCGCCGCCGGCACTGACCTGGGCGTCAAACTGGTCCTGCCAAGCGCCCCGGCGTGGTGCGTTGATGACCGCTTCGAGAAAATTCTGAGCCTGCGCCGAGCCGGAAAAAGCCGCTGCCGCGGCGGCTCCTGCTCCGCCCAGAAACATTCGGCGACTGGTCTTCATCAGACAACCCTCATCATNACGGCAACTCTCGGCGTTTCAAACCCAAGCTTGCGGAAACAGCGTTAATTTTTCGCCAATCGGTGCAAGAACCCTCGCACGGACAAAGCCGACAAGGGATCACCGCTCGTTGCCAAGACGCGGTGATATGGACCCATTTGTAGGCAATTATGTTATTAGCGTGACGCCTTCCCACGTAAACGAAATACGTTCGCTCACCGTGGCTGATAAGCAACAAAAGACCGGCGCCCTGCTGGACGCCGGTTTAAAAATGTTGCCTCTTTCTGACCGGTCGCCCCCGGCCTCAAACGGCATCGGTCACATGCGGTAGGCGATGGTGTCGTTCCAGAAGCGGTCGAGCCGCTGCAGGGCCCGGTTCATCTGGCGGAACTCCTCCGCCTTGATGCCGCCCACCTGCTCGATCGAGCCGATATGTCGATCATAGAGCCTGGAGACCACCTCCGCCACTTCCCGGCCCTTGTCGGTCAGGCTGACGCGTACCGACCGGCGGTCGACGCGCGAGCGCTGATGATGGATGAAGCCCAGATCGACGAGCTTCTTGAGGTTGTAGGAGACGTTGGAGCCGAGATAGTAACCGCGCGAGCGCAATTCCCCCGCCGTCAGCTCGGCATCGCCGATATTGAACAGGAGCAGCGCCTGTATGGCATTTATGTCGCTGCGGCCCTGACGCTCGAACTCGTCCTTGATAACATCCAGAAGGCGGCGGTGCAGCCGCTCGACGAGCTGGAGCGCTTCGAGATAGAGTGAGCGCAGCGCATCGTCACGCTCCTTGCCGACGGGTTGGTTTTGTGTCGCGGATCGCGAATTGATCATGACTGTGCCTTTCGTTTGACGCCGGTGATTTTTTGTTCTTTCACCCGGGGCGACCCTAACGGCGGCACCTAAAATTCGACTTAAACGCCAAGCTTAACAACGCCTTACAGGCGAAAGCCTGCATATAGGGCTAAAAAGGCGTTAACCTCGGTTAATTCTCGGAGCGGCGGCGCTCCAGATGGATGAGGATGCGCAGCCCCGCATAGAGGCCTGCAACGACCGCGTGCAGTATGATGATGAGAGGCCAGCGGCCGTAGAGTTCGGGGAAGAAGCCGTACATCACGACCTCCGCACCAGCACAGGCGAACCAAACCACCGGCCCCCAGGAGGCCAGCATCCACAATCCCACGGCCGCGAAGGAAACATTACCGCAAGGGGCGTGGCTGCCAGCTGCCAATAGACCGGCATCAGGTCGAAGCGCCACTCCGGCCCCTCGTAGAAGCCGAGCAGCCGCACCCAATAGCCCACGCCGTAGACGAGACAGGCAAGGGCCGCCGCCCGCTGCAGGAACTCCAGCGCGATCTCGAACGGGGACTGCCGGGCAGGCAGGCTTGCGGCACCTTCCTCCGTCACCGGTCCCGATCCTCCTCGTTCAAGCCGCGGGCACTCCTGTCTGCATGTCCGGTGATTATGTGCGGCATCNCGNCNCGTCAACCAGCACACGCACTTTGAGAAATCAAAACCCAGCCGAACCCGCTTGCGATATTATACGGCGGCTGCATGATAGGGGCGTAAAGCGGAGAAAAGATTGTGAACAGGACCAATCGGGCGAGGCTCGACATACGCAGCNTCGACGAGATCACCGGCAGCCGCAGGCTGCGCCGCATGCGCAAGGCGGACTGGTCGCGCCGGCTGGTACAGGAAAACCGCCTTTCGGTGGACGATCTGATCTGGCCCATCTTCCTTACGGAGGGAGAAGGCCGCGAGGAGCCTATCGCCGCGATGCCCGGGATATTCCGCTATTCCGTGGACCTGCTGCCAAAGCAGGCCGAACGCGCCGCCCGCCTCGGCATCCCCGCGATCGCCACCTTCCCCAATATCGACATGGCGAAGCGCGACGCCACCGGTTCCGCCATTCTCGACCCGGACAATCTGATCAATCAAGCGACCCGCGCGATCAAGGAAGCGGTGCCGGAAATCGGCGTCATTACCGATGTGGCGCTCGACCCGTTCACCGATCACGGCCATGACGGCATCCTGCGGGACGGCATCATCCTCAACGACGAAACCGTGGAGCAGATCGCCGAGGCGGCGGTTCTGCAGGCGGCCGCGGGTGCCGACATCATCGCACCCTCGGACATGATGGACGGGCGCGTCGGCGCCATTCGCGATGCCCTCGACGCCGCCGGCTTCCAGCATGTGGCCATCATGTCCTACGCTACCAAATTCGCGTCGGCATTCTATGGCCCCTATCGAGAGGCAGTCGGCACGGGCGGACTGCTGAAGGGAGACAAGAAGACCTACTATATTGACCCTGCCAACACTGACGAGGCGCTGCGCGAGACGGAGCAGGACCTGTCGGAAGGCGCTGACATGGTGATGGTGAAGCCAGGTCTGCCCTATCTAGACATCGTGCGGCGCATCAAGGACACGTTCGCCGTACCCACATTCGCCTATCAGGTGTCTGGCGAATACGCGATGATCAAGGCGGCAGCGGCCAATGGCTGGATCGATGGCGAGAGCGCCATGATGGAAAGTCTCACCGCCTTCAAGCGCGCCGGATGCGACGGCGTCCTCACCTACTTCGCGCCCCAAGCGGCCGAAAGGCTGCGCAGTTGAGACTGGCGGCTTCTTGACAATCCGCCGGCATTCCCCATCTGCGGNCCAGGCGGATTGCCGCGGTTCACGTGAGGCTCATCAATGGCAGTTAAAACGATCGATATTTCGCTTAATGAGGACCGCTTTGACGCGCGGGCATTTTCCGGCGTCCGAACGCGGCGCATCATCGCCTTCTGTATCGATTACATATTGATTGCGCTTCTTCTCATACCCGTGGGCCTTCTGGTGCTGTTGCTCGGCNTCATCACCATCGGCCTCGGCTGGTTGCTCTTTTCGGTTCTGGGGCCGCTGACTGCCCTTCTGTACGTGGCCGTGACGCTGGGCGGGCGGCACCAATCGACCATCGGGATGCGCATGATGGATCTGCGGCTGGAAAGGCTGGACGGCGGACGGGTGGACCCGTTCCTGGCCATCGCTCACACGGTCCTCTTCTGGATCGGCAATGCGGTGCTGACGCCCTTCATCCTGCTTCTTGCGCTTATCACCCGCTACAAGCGCACGCTGCACGATCTCCTACTTGGCACCGTGGTCGTGCGCGCCTGACAAAAGGCTTCCTGCCCCTGCCCTGTTTGCAAGGTGCAAAGTTGCGCTCAACTGACGGCTCAGGGCAATTCCATCCTTGCGGCATATTTCGCCGTGCTTATTCTCTGGCCCATTCGCGGGCCCGCAGCCCGTGACCAACTGAGCAGTGGTGCGGGCGATGGCCGACTTTCATGTCTGGATGACCTACGCGATCATCCTGGTGACTGTTGTNGCCTATGCNAGCGACCGCTTCGCGCTGGAGCAGGTTGCGCTCGCAAGTCTCGCGGCATTCCTCCTTCTCTTCGGCATCTTCCCCTTCGAGCATCCCGGGCATGGAGCCATCCATGCGGAGAATCTTCTGGCGGGCTTCGCCAATCCGGCGCTCGCGACCGTGCTGGCGCTGCTGATTGTCGGTCAGGGACTTTTCGCCACGGATGCCATGGACGCNCCGGCGCGCATCATCGGCCGGCTTGGCGGCCGCTCTCACTGGCGGNCCATCGCCTTAACGGTGCTCACCGCCGCGGCCGTGAGCTCAGTGCTCAACAACACGCCGGTGGTAGTCATTTTCATTCCCGTGCTTGTGGCGATGGCCGCCAAACAGGGCTTTGCCCCGTCCAAGGCGCTGATGCCCCTCTCCTTTCTCACCATCCTCGGCGGCATGACTACCATCATCGGCTCGTCAACGAACCTGCTGGTGGCCGGCGTGGTCGCGAACTTCGGCATCGGAGTCGGCTTCTTCGACATCACCATTCCCGGNCTGGTCCTCGCCCTTGCTGGTGCAGTCTATGTGCTGGGGATCATGCCGCACATTTTGCGCGACGCGGGCAGCGAAAAGGATTTCCGGCAAAGCGTGTCGGGCACGCACTTCATCGGCGAGATCCGGCTCACCCCTGGCCATCCGTTCCTTGGTATAGAGTCGCGTTCCGGCCTTTTCCCCGGGCTAGGTGAACTCACGCCCAAATTGATCATCCGCCGCGGCATNAGCTTCTATCCGCCCTTTGACAACGTGACGCTCTCAGAGGGTGACCGGCTGGTGATCACGGCCACGCGGCGGGCCTTCATGAAGGCCCTTTCCCAAGGCGGCGCCGGCATCATTTCCAGCGTCGATTCGGAACGCTTCATGAAGACCGGCGATCCGACCCAACCGCTCGGGCCGGACTACCACATCGCCGAGGCCATCATTCCGCCAGGCTCGCGCCACGCCGGCCGAACGATCCGCAATGCCGGCATCGACACAACGCACGGCGTTCATATGTTGGGCGTCCAGCGCAAGCATCGGATGGGACGCACACCGCTTTCGGAAATCCGGCTGGAGCCGGGCGACACGATCCTCATAGGCGGCAGCGACCGCGCGCTGGAGGAGTTGCGTCAAAGCCATGATCTGCTGGTGCTGGAATGGTCTGCAGAACCGGTGCCGCAGCCCCGCAAGGCTGGAATCGCATTCACGATCTTCGCCGCAATCGTGGTGACGGCTGCCTTTGACATACTGCCCATCGTCGCTTCCTCCATTACCGGAGCATTCGCGATGATAGTCACCGGATGTCTTACGCTTCCGCAGGCGGCCCGGGCTTTCGACCGTCAGATCTTCCTGCTGGTCGGATCTTCCATCGCTGCCGCGACCGCGCTGGAGCAGACAGGAGGCGCCCAGCTCATCGCGGAAACAGCCGTCAGCCTGCTGAACGGGCAGAGCGCCGCCGTGGTGATGTCAGGTTTCTTTGCGGTGGTTGCGCTGCTGACCAATGTTCTCTCAAACAACGCTACGGCGGTCCTCTTCACCCCGATCGGCATCGGCATAGCCCAAGCGATCGGCGCGCCGCCAATGGCTTTCATCGCCGCCACGATCTTCGCAGCCAACTGCTCCTTCGCCACCCCGATCGGCTATCAGACCAACCTGCTCGTCATGGGGCCAGGCCATTATTCCTTCGGTGATTTCGTCCGGGCAGGCACGCCGCTGGTCATAATAATCTGGTTGACCTTTTCCCTGTTCGGTCCATGGTATTATGGATTTTAAAAGCCTGGCAGAAGGCCCGCGCGAAGCATCCGCTTGAGAAGAACGCCTGCAGAAATGACGCAGCACTCCGCCCATTCGCCTCAGTTCTTCCTTACGGCGCCCTCACCCTGTCCGTATCTCGAAGGACAGTACGAGCGGAAGGTTTTCACGCATCTGGTGGGCGCCAAGGCGCCCGAACTCAACGACCTTCTTACCCAGGGCGGCTTCCGCCGCTCGCAGAACATCGCCTACCGGCCCGCCTGCGAGAATTGCCGGGCCTGCGTGTCGGTGCGCATCCTGGCGCAGGAGTTCTGTCTGTCGAAGAACATGAAGCGCATTCTCAAGCGCAACGCCGACCTCATCGGCACCGCGCGCCCGGCGGAGCCATCGACGGAGCAGTATTCGGTGTTCCGCGCCTATCTGGACGCGCGCCACCGGCGCGGAGGCATGTCCGACATGACAGTGCTCGATTATGCAATGATGGTGGAAGATACACATGTCGACACCAAGGTGATCGAATACCGTCGCCGCGGACCCGATTCCTTCGTGACCGGACGTGGCGAGGGAGAGCTTCTGGCCGTGGCGCTCACGGACCAGATGAGCGACGGTCTTTCGATGGTCTACTCCTTCTACGACCCGGAACTGGAGGGTCGCTCTCTCGGCACCTTCATGATCCTCGACCACATCCGGCGGGCAGCGGCGGCAGGCTTGCCGCATGTCTATCTCGGATATTGGGTGAACGGATCACGCAAGATGGCTTACAAGGTGCGCTTCCGCCCGCAGGAGCATCTGGGCCCCAATGGCTGGGTCCGGTTTGAATAATGACACGTTATAGTTGCCCGCATCTTCCGGCAGGTCGTTTGTGTTCAACAGCATATCACCGTTGTGACGCATCGTGTTCCGGATGCGGGCACGTAATGGTGGTAAAACCCACTAAAATGAATTATTAGTTGCACTGAGGCTGTACCGTAAAAATCCGAAAGGACGAACCAGCAATTTGCCGGCTTTCGACACGTGGCACGAGGATGATGATTGCCTATCGATCCGGCAGCGCTATAACCCTCAGCTAAATTGGTTATTTACTCGCATGGTGCCCAGACACTCAAGCGGGCACCGTTTGAGATCAAGTGGGGCCTGCTCGTGATCGAGACTGTGCTGACTCGCCTTTTCCGACTGAAACGCTGGCAGAAGCTGGTTATCCAGCTTGTTGCCGACGCTGTTCTCATCGTGGCGAGCTTCGCGATCGCCATGGCTTTGCGGCTGGAAAGCTTCCGTTTTGTTTCCAACCCCAGGGTGTGGCATGCTATTGCCATCGCCTTGCCCGTCTGTTTGGCGGTTTTCGCCCAGCTCGGCTTCTATCGCGCCGTCGTCCGCTACATGTCGCGTAGATCGCTCGATGCCATCCTGATCGGCATCTTCGCTTCCTCCGCAGTGCTGTTCATCGGCGCGCAGGTTTTCGGCCTGCCGGTGCCCCGGTCGGTCCCCGCCATCTACGCGGCGCTTGCCACAGGTTCGATCGGCGGCGCGAGGTTCTTGGTCCAGCTTCTGTTCTTCGGCAATCAGATGAAGAAGAAGGCAGGGGTGATCATCTATGGCGCGGGGGAATCCGGGCGGCAATTGCTGAGCGCCATAAGGCACAGCCCTGAATATGCGCCCGTCGCCTTCGTTGACGATTCCGAAACGCTACAGGGAACCGAAATTGGCGGTTTCTACGTGTACGCACCCGACGCACTGGAGCGGCTCGTGAAGAAGACTGGGGCGCGCATCGTGCTTCTCGCCCTTCCAAGCGCTTCGCGAGCTGCACGCAAGGCCATTCTGGAGCGGCTCGAGCCGCTGCCGGTTCACGTTCAGACCATTCCCGGCATTGCCGACATCGTATCGGGCAAGGCGAGCATCAACGAATTTCGGGAGGTCTCGATCGAGGACCTGCTCGGCCGCGATCCGGTTCCACCCCGGTCGGACCTCATGGACGCCAACATCCGCGGCAAGGCCGTACTCGTGACGGGTGCCGGCGGCTCCATCGGCAGCGAGCTATGCAGGCAAATCATTCGCAACGGACCGACCAGGCTGGTTATCTTCGAACTGTCGGAGCTTGCCCTCTACACAATAGACCTTGAACTGAAGGCGGCCGTCGAGCGGGAAGGCCTGAACGTTGAGATTGTGCCCGTCCTGGGTTCTGTCCAGGACCCGCGCCGGGTGGAATCGATCCTGAATCACTTCGCGATAGAAACCGTCTACCACGCAGCGGCTTATAAGCATGTTCCGCTGGTGGAGGAAAACGTCATTGAAGGCGTGCGCAACAACATCTTCGGTACGCTGAACATGGTCACGGCCGCGATGACCGCCGANGTGAAGGATTTCATTCTGATCTCTACCGACAAGGCGGTGCGGCCAACAAACGTCATGGGGGCGTCCAAGCGTGTCGCGGAGCTGATCTGCCAGGCGCATACCCATCGTGGCCGCACCCGCTTCTCCATGGTCCGCTTCGGAAACGTGCTCGGGTCCTCAGGGTCCGTCATTCCCCGCTTCCGTGCGCAGATCCAGAGCGGCGGCCCCGTCACCGTCACTCATCCGGAAATCACCCGTTATTTCATGACCATCCAGGAGGCAGCCCAGCTTGTCATTCAAGCGGGCGCGATGGCACGCGGCGGCGACGTGTTCGTGCTCGACATGGGCGAGCCTGTCCGCATTGTCGATTTGGCCAAGCGCATGATCCGGCTTTCCGGCCTTACACCCTACCTTCAGGACAGCGATGAGCCTCGGGGTGACATAGCCATCACCTTCACGGGGCTGCGGCATGGCGAAAAACTCTATGAGGAACTGCTGATCGGCGCCGAGACCACCGTCACCAGCCATCCGCGCATCCTGACGGCGCAGGAACAATCCATGTCATGGGTGGAGTTGCAGAAGCTTCTCGTCCGCCTTCGCACAGCCTGCGAAGCCCAGGACATCGAGACCATCCGCAAGCTCCTGGAAAATGCGCCAACGGGCTATCATCCGGCGGAGAAGATCGTCGATCTCGTGTGGGGCGGCGAAACTGCAGCCGACACGAAAACCATGGCCGGAAAGGATGAGCTGCCTAGGCTGGCCTCCACTGCCTGAGCGATAGTGAAGGGGGAGCTTCCCTCGCGACAGCAACGCGCTGCTAGGTCCTTTTATCTTTCAGTAAAGCATAAAAGCTACCCAAGTTATTATTGATTCTGCACAATTCCAGATGGGAATTGGTATCCTCTGTTCCCGGAAATTGCGCCAGTCTCTCTCAATGCAGAATCTGCGACAGGAAGAGCTTTGTGCGTTCGTGCTGCGGGTTGTCGAAGAATTCGGCCGGCGTGTTCTGCTCCACGATCTGCCCCTGATCCATGAAGAT